>Ga0233424_10000703_pt1 | contig 38182 bp, 26 predicted proteins | sample Watercolumn_Towu_FD_181011 | JGI IMG/M metagenome (GOLD analysis project Ga0233424, IMG submission 181011) | Freshwater microbial communities from Lake Towuti, South Sulawesi, Indonesia - Watercolumn_Towuti2014_125_MG | ecosystem: Environmental > Aquatic > Freshwater > Lake | place: Indonesia...
ACGTCCACGGCGCGGAATATGGGGACGGGCAACTTGGCCGCCGAGGTGGAAAGCGCCGTAAACAAACTCAAAGAGATGATGGGCAGTACATTGGAGGTCATAAGCTGAAAAAGTGTCGTGCGAGCTCGGAGGCTAACGGCGAACGCACACCGACTCAATCCCTGAATTCAGCAAAACAATTGAAACTTTTTCGCCCGTTCATGCGTTAGACCAATCGGATCGATTCGACACGGAATCGAAACCATTGAGAGCAAGAGAATATGAACAGTACGATTTTGAAACTGGGATTGGCAGCCACGGATGACCAAGATTTGCTCCCGCAGCCCGTTGTCATCCGGCGGACCCCTGCGGCGCGCCAGGACGCGCGGCCTAGATTGTGGGCCGAACGCAGGTCAACAGAGGAACCCGCGGTGAACCATTGCCCGCATTGCGGCTCCATTATCTACAGCCGCCGCCACAAACTCTGCGGGCTTTGCGGGCGCGAGCTGCCTGAAGAATTCCGGTTCAGCTCCGCCGAGGCCCTTCGATTGGAGAACTTGATTCGGAACGAGCAAGAACGCCACCGAACGTGGATGAAGAAAAGCACGGCCGGTGCGTTCTCTGTCTGATCGGGAACCCAGTTGAACAGAAATACGGGAATCCCGTTGGGATTCCACAGATTTCAAATGTCTTTGGTCAGTTTTCATTCGCAGCCTAACTCAAAGAGCCATTCCGTCAGCCGTTTGTCTTGATAGACGGGTTCTCGGTTGGAGCACATTGTGAAGATCAGTCCGCCCAGCAGAATGACGGAACTTGCTGCCCCCACGATGATTCTTTTGCGCCTGGTCATTCTAACTGAGGCGTCCTCAGCCGTCCCTATTCTATTCTAACAGGAGCGCACAGAGCAAACGGAGCATCCCCCAGTTGACGGTGGCTTGGACTGAAACCGCTCGATTTGGAGTGCGCCGGCAGAGCGCAGCGGCGACGGCACTTTGTTATCGAATCCCCACGATCTCGAACAGATCGTGGAGCGCCGCCAGGGTCCACGCCAAAGCGGCGTCGCGCTCCGCTTGCCGCCGCACTCCAAAGAATCACAACTGATGCGCTGAAAACGGGGTTCTCGGTTCGGATCCTTCCGTCCGCGCAATGGTGATCCTCCATCTTCACGGTCTCGCAAGAATTCAGGCTGTCGTTGTTCTCTGTTTTCTCCGTTTGCTCCTGTTGGAACTCAATGTTCATGCTGAGAAATCAGCGTCCTGCGCCGCGCGAAAAGAATCTTAGGTGCGGAAGGAAAAACGAGGTGCCGGACGGAGGAATTCGTATGACTGAGCCTCTTCAGCAAGATCGGCATCGCCTCTGGACCTGCTGAAGCCAGCGCCTCGGCGGCCTCGACGACGCGCCCTTCCGCGCGGTTCAGCAAATCGTCCAAATCGGGGATGAGCGGGGAGCCAGACGGACCCAGCACCTGACATGCAAGCACGGCATTCCGGCGCCGGACCTCCGCTGGCGCTAACATCATAAGGAAGAACGATTGACGTCCAAGGAGTCGAATGATTCTTGCTTTGACTTTGGAATCGCGAGCGCGAAGTTCCATGCGAAGAACGGGAATGGCGTTTGTCCCGATCGCCTGCAGCGCACGGTACACCTCGGCGTTTATAGAGTAATCTTGCGAGTTGTAACGAGGCTTCAGTTGCGTCAGCCAACGACGGAGGGACTTCCCCTCATGAGCCGGTTGGCGGGGCTGGAAATATCCCAACAGGACGCACAGGAGGCTCGACACAAGGAGAACCAGAACCGGGATGCGCCAGGATTTCTTCACCTGTGCCAAGTAAACCGAAGGTCCCTACGCTCGACAAGTTCTGTGTTCTCGTGTTCTCAACGCAAATCGCTTGAGATTAGGGCCAATTCGTGTTGTTTAATCGTCGAACTGCAAATGAAACCTTCCTCGCGGTCCGGCCGCGCCTTCACGCTCATCGAATTGTTGGTGGTCATCGCCATCATTGCCATCCTGGCGAGCATGCTCCTGCCCGCGTTGGGCCGCGCGAAAGCGAAAGCGAGCCAGGCTTATTGTCTGAACAATAACAAGCAGATCGGCCTGGCCTCCGCCCTTTATGCGCAAGACCAGAACCAGAAGATCGCGTTCATGCGCAATTGGGGCAAGGCCTGGGGCGATTACGAGAAACTCGGCGAGAAATGGATGCCAGAAATGTTTGAGCCGTATCTCATGACGAATCTGTCAAAGCCCAAAACGAGCAACCACAAAGATCACCGTCCCGCCCCCGGCCTGTTCACTTGCCCGTCCGGCCTCAAAGCCAAGATCGTCGTCAAAGGATCGAACGACGACACGTTTGGCGCGGATTTCTTCTTTAGCAACGATGGCGTCAGTTACGTCTGGTCGCACAAATATTACGACCCCAAGACAAGCGCCATCGGCAGATCGCCCATCAGCGGACGGCCGGACGCGAATGTGCGCAATCCTTCCAAAGCCGTTCTCATCTGGGAAATCCCCTACCATCGCGCGCTCAACATGCCTCACCAATCTTCCATGAATGTAGTGCGGGCCGACAATTCCGCCGGTGCCTTCAAAGGAAACCCGAAGGAAAGCGACTGGTGGCTCAATCATAGTTTTGAAGGTTGGGATTCGGACGATCCTCCGCCGGGCAAAGCGCTCTGATACGACTCTCGGTGCCATCCGGTATATGAAATCTCCATCCTCTCACCCCCGGGCATTCACGCTTATCGAACTGCTGGTCGTCATCGCCATCATCGCCATTCTCGCGGGACTGCTCTTGCCGGCGCTGGCCCGGGCGAAGGAGAAAAGCCGGCGCATTGTTTGTTTGAACAACGTCAAACAGATCGCGCTGGCCATGCACGAATTTTCTACGGATAACGAGGAGTATCCCTGGCGCATTCCAATTGCGCAGGGCGGTTCCTCCACGACCGAACCGAGGTCATCCTGCGCTCGACCGATTTTCCGAACATGAAGTTCAGCCAGTTCCTGCTCACGCCGTACTTCGGTCCGGGTTTGTTCCCGCACGAACAGACGCTGTGGATCGACGAATTGGTGGTGGGATCGAAGCGGCTCGGTGCGGCCGAGGCGCGATAAAGTCTGAAAACGCAATTCAACCGCATCTCTATCAACCTGCATCCGTGGGTGGAACGGGCTACCAGCCCGTTTTCGGCGGCAACTTGCCGCCGAAAAAGCGCGTCGAGCTTATCGTCTGTCTCAACCGGCTTCCGATGGATCGGGATTCCACTCTGAAGCCATTTCAAACACGAGCTACACAGCCGCGCTCCAACCCTCCGCCCCAAATCTACCGACAACTTCGGCATGCATTGAGCACACGCGCCCTCGCGTGTTCCGACTGGCGCCTCCCCAGTCGAACGTTGTTGAAGCCATACGCCAAATGATGCCGGCCTCGTTGCAAGTGGTGTGGTCGGCGAGGGCGCCGACCACCGCACGCGAGGCGCGTGCGGTCCCCATCTCAATTTGAAGAGTGGATCTACTGATCCGGGGGCTCCAGCACACCGACCTTCAGGGCGGTTGGATGCGCCGCAGACCGGAAAACGCGCTGCGTGGCTTTGATGAAATCCTCCGTCTCCGCCTTGTAAATGTTCGGGACGAATTTGTGCGGGTTCCGATCCACCAACGGAAACCAGGTGCTCTGGATTTGCACCATAACCCGATGCCCACGCTTGAAAGTGTGCAGGACATCCTGCAGCTCGAAGGAGACTTTTGTCGGTTGGTTCGGCTCAAACGCTTCGGGATGTTCGTAACTGTTGCGGAATCGTCCGCGCATGACCTCGCCTCGCACCAGCATTTGGTAACCTCCCATCCGGACCGGGCGCGGATTCGGCGCAGGATCCTTGGCGTCGCCGGGAAACACATCGATCACCTTCACGATCCAGTCCGAATCCGTCCCAGAGGTTGAGACCCACAAATCAGCCTGGATTGGCCCGGCGAGCGTGATATCATTTCCCAGCACGCCCGTCTGATAAACCAACACGTCGGTCCGCCGCGAGGCGAACCGCTGGTCGTCGGTCATGTATTCGCGCGTCATGCCCGTCGCGGTGTCTTCGACGAACGGCACGGGCTTGGCCGGGTCGCTGATGTATTCATCGAAAGCTTCGCTCGAATGATCCGGAGGCGCGAAAGACAACTCCCCTCCCGCCCGCACGAAAAGGCTTTTCGCTTTCGTCGCCGGTGGCGGCCAATGCTCGAAAGCGCGCCAGCGGTTGGCGCCGGTTTCAAAGAGGTAGGCTTCCGGCAGCCGCGAGTCGCCCTTGCCTTTCAGGTGATAATTGAAAAATGGGAACTCGATCGTCTCTCGATAGAATTCTGCGGTCTTGAATCCGAAGCGCACGTTGCCGAGGGCATCGCCATCGCTCCGGTTCCAGCCGCCATGAAACCACGGCCCCATGACAAGGGCGTTGAAGGTCCCTGGATTATTCTTCTCGACCATGTGGTAGATCTTTAGCGGGCCGTACAGGTCTTCGGCGTCGAACCACCCGCCGACCGTGAGAACGGCGCAACGGACGTTCTTAAGGTGCGGCAACAGATTCCGGGCTTGCCAGAACGCGTCGTAGTTCGGGTGTTCGACCATTTGATTCCAGAAAGCAATCTCGCCTTTGAGATGGCGTTCGTCGGCGTTCTTGAGCGGACCCAAGTCCAGGAAGAACTGATACCCGTCCGGCGATTTGTGCTCGTAACCTTTGGAAGGCTCGGTGGTCGGCTTCGAGCGCGGCTTGCCAAAGGCTGAGAAGAAATTGAACGAGTGCGGGAGGAAAAACGCGCCGTGGTGATGAAAGTCATCCCAGAACCAGTCTGCAATCGGCGCCTGAGGGGACGCCGCCTTGAGCGCGGGATGGGAATCAATCATGCCGGCAGCGACATAAAAACCCGGATAGGAGATTCCCCACTGCCCGACTTTGCCGTTGTGGTTCTCGACGTGTTTGAGCAGCCATTCGATCGTGTCGTAGGTGTCGGTGCTTTCATCGACGTCCTGTTTGCCGCGCTTGGCGGTCACGTGCGGGGTCATGTCCGTGAACGTTCCTTCGGACATGTACCGGCCGCGCACGTCCTGGAACGCGAAAATAAAGCCTTCTTTGTCGAAGCGTTTGTTCGGTCCGAGCGTTTCCCGGTATTGGTCCGCGCCATAGGGGCCGACGCTGTAGGGCGTGCGAAAAAGGAGGATCGGATATGTCTGCGTGCGGTCGTTCGGGATGTACACTGCCGTGAAAAGCCGAACGCCATCACGTGCCGGAATGCGGTACTCGAATTTCGTGTAGTTCGCGCGGACATACTCCGCGTCGGATGGTGCAGGTTGAGCGAAGAGAACGCTCAGACTCAGACATGGGAGGAGAAACGCGCAGGCACATCGGCTCATAAGTGGGTGGAGATTATCCCTGGGCCAGGAGTTTCCAATCCAAAGAATCCAAAGTACTCGCTCTCTCCACCCACCACTCCGGTGGTTGGTTTGCTTAGCCGTAACGATTCAGCGCGATGAAAGGCTCGCCCTCACCCCGGCCCTCTCCCCCAGGGAGAGGGAGAGGGCGATTGACCTTTTCAATGAATAGACCACGGCTTAGCGGCTATTTGACTTGTTCCATCTCCGGCACAAGGCTATCTTCCGTTGCGTTGTGAAAACCCATATCGACCTCAGCCGCCTCATCCATTGCGCGGCGACTCGCGGTTGGCACCCGTCGCTGACGCCCCATTCCTTGTGGCGGACAAATGAAGGAGATTGAGCCATGAAAACCGCAGACCATTCGCCGTCTTACCCTGTGCAGACTCCCCATCGAACTCGCCACTGGCTGGCGTTTACGTTGATCGAACTGCTGGTCGTGATCGCGATCATCGCCATCCTCGCGGCGATGCTTTTGCCGGCGCTCAGCGGCGCCAAAGACCGCGCGCAGATGACGCTCGATCTGAACAACGTGAAGCAAGTCCTGCTGGCCAGCCAGCTCTATGCCACCGACAACGATGACCGCCTGGCTCATCCCAGTTGGGGGGGAGATGTGACCGGCCCCGATAGCTGGGTTTACGCGACCAAAAACGACGGCCGCATCCCCGGTGGTCCGGCGTCCCCGACTTCTGCCGCAGGGAAAGACGTGAATTCCGTGCAGTTCAGCAATCAAGTGCTTTTCTTCAAGATCAGCCAACTCGGTCCCTACCTGAGCAGCCATACGGTTTGCTGGTGCCCCAAAGACGTAGCCACCCGCGGCAGCGGCAAGCTGAAGCAACTCTGGTTGGAACGCCCGGTCAAGCTGACGTCCTACTGCTGGAACGGCACCATTGGCGGCTACAACAACATCGGCAGACCTTCCCTGACCCCGGATGGGCGGACCTACAAAGTCACCGATTTCCTCGCGACCGATTGGCAGATGTGGGAACAGAATGAACTGTCCGCGTTCAATTTCAACGACGCCTCCAATGTCCCTCCGCCGGGCAATGCGGGGAACGGCATCTCTTTGCGCCATGCCGGAATGCCGGCGTGGTGGAACGTCAATAACATCAACGGCCCGGGCGTCCACACCAATCTCTCCGGCGGCGCCGTGGTGGGAACGTTTGGCGGCTCGGCTTCGCTCATGAAATGGAACCGCGCCTGGCAGATCATCAACAAAATCAATTACCCCAACGAAATCTTCTGCGGCCCGGTTTATCAGAGGTGAATCTGGATTGGATCCATCCAGGCGCAGTCCAGTTTGAGTTGTCGATCGTGGTTCGCGTCCCTTTTCCGCTCCCCACGAACATCCCCATCTCCCCCTCCCAGGGGGACAGGGAACGGGAGAGGGGGATGTTCGTCGGGAGCGGAAAGGAACCCCAGTTCAAGCCAGGGCTCAGGAACTGAATGTCCCTTATCCATCCCACCGCCATCATTCATCCCGACGCCCAGGTCGAACCTGGTGTCACCATCGGACCGTACGCCGTCATCGACGGCGGCGTCCGACTCGGCCCCGGATGCTGGATTGGTCCGCACGTGCATTTGACGGGCCGGACAACCATTGGGTCGGATAACCGCTTTCACGCCGGCTGCGTGATTGGTGAAGCGCCGCAGGATTTGAAGTACAAGGGGGACCCAACGCGGTTGGTCATTGGCGACGGCAACGTGTTTCGCGAGCACGTGACCGTGCATCGATCGAACACGGCGTCCGAGGACACCACCGTTGGTTCGAACAATTTTTTCATGGCGCACAGCCACGCCGGGCACAACGCGAAAATCGGCAATCAAACGATCATCGCCAACGGCGCTCTGTTGGGAGGCCACGTCGAAGTGGGGGATCGGGCGTTTATTTCCGGGAATTGCCTGGTCCATCAGTTCGTGCGGATCGGGACACTGGCGTTGATGCAAGGCGGCTCGGCGGTGAGCCAAGATTTGCCGCCTTACACTGTAGCTCGCGGCGACAACACGATTTGCGGGCTGAACATCGTCGGCCTGCGCCGAGCCGGGTTCACGAGCGAACAGCGCCTGGAATTGAAACGGCTCTATCACGCGCTGTTCCGGAGAAGAGGGAGTCTCGATGCCGCGCTCGAAGCCGCGGACGCAGAGTTCCGGAGCGAATGGAGCCGCGTTCTGATCGACTTCGTGGCGGCGGCGAAACGCGGTATCTGCGCTAACCGTCGCACTTCCGAAAACGCGGAGGAAGAATAGCGAGGAGTTAGGATCGGAACGGCGGCGCGTGGATTGGTCCGAAAGCAACACCGCTGATGTATTGCGCGATCTGCGACGCCGAGGATTGGACTCTGTCGTCGCCGACGGCTCCGAGAAAAACGCGCTTGTCCAGATCCAATCGCAGGGTGCTTTCGGTCGCGGCGTCGGTTTTGAGATGAACGATCACGAACGGGACGCCCGGATCCACGGGCACATCCGCCTTGCTGAACCGCGCACAGGCATCGCCCGGCAGCACGAACTGGCTCAGATCAACCGTTCGAAAACACTCGCTCATTGTAGATTCAGAATACGTCGAACTTGTTCACGACGCAAGCTGGAGGAACTGACCCCACCGCCAGAAGCTCCGCGTCGCGCAACGCTCGGACCAGTGTTTCCAATTCCGAAGAGAGATTCACTGGCCGTGGCGTGCCTCCGCCTGGGGGCGGCTGCTTGATAAGCGTTGAAAGATGGGCCGACATCCGCGTTGGATCCACAACTCCGATCAAAAAGTCCGGCCATCCGTCATGCTCTCGACCACCGACGATCATTTCGTTCGTGGTCACCTCCGCGGTTTCCTCATTCCTTCTCTTCTGGTTGTGGATCGATGACGGGTTTGCGGTCGGCCTGGATGGAAGTGATTTGGTTGGCGGCGCGTTTGACTTCCGGAGCGCCGACGTGGATCGCAAAATCAATCGTGGCGCGATGCCTGGCTCCAGGTGCGAGTTTGGGAACGCGGCCCAGTTTGCGTTCGATCCGGCGGTGATTCGGGAAATTCGTCCCAGGCTCGATGCCGGTCACATAACCTTCTGCTTCCGCGGCGGTGTTTTTCCAGAGCGTCAGATAAGGCAACTCGCGGATCGAATAGGCCATCGACACGGCTCGGTCCTGGGCGCGATTGCGAAGCATCGCGAGGCTTCGGCCCGCCGCGTCCGCCAGGGGCCGCAAGCAATAGACCTGTTCGATGAAACCCGCGGTGGGGCCAAGGTACTTCGGGTAACCCGCGATGGCTTGGGCGGCGCGTTCGTTCATCGGCGTGACGCGCTCGATGGGCGCCAGAAAAGTTGCGCCCGCTTCCAGCAGGGGCGGGCCGAAGTTGGCGTGGTAAAGAATCTCAAACTCCTGCTCCTGGTCGCCGCGATTCGTGATCACGTCGGCGATGCGGAATGAACTTGCGCCCGGCTCAGTGGAAATCTCTGTCTCCAGCTCCAGTTTGGGGCCGTAAAACATTTTTTCGTCCACGCGGCCGCGCACGCGAATTCGGAAGGGCGGCTCGCGATCGACGAGGACTTCGACTTCCTGCGCGGGCAGGTTGGCGATCTTGCCGTGCAAGGTCAGTTCCATCGTGGCTTCGTCGCCGACGTTGTTGATGAATTTGTCCGGCCCCGGGCCGCCATTGTTTTCCAGCCCGCAGCGACAGAGCCATTCGTTGAAACCGTCCAGCCAGCCCAGCCCGCCGCGGCTTTGCAGATTGATCCACTGCGGATGCACGACGTCCTTGACCGGTGAATCCCAGCCCAGCCGGACGTCACCCAACTGCGCTCTGAGCACGCCCATGCCGCGCGTGGGGACAAGGGTGATTTCCAGTTTGCCGTTGTTGACCACGATCAGATCGACGCCTTCCTGTTTGCCGCCGCGTAGCGTGAGTTTGCGCACGGACCACGGCGCCGGACTTTTCGGCGCGACCTTTTTGCTCGTGATTTCCCACGACTCAACGCGGATGTTTCGATCCGAACTGGTGAGAAGTTTGCGGAAGGGCTCGGCGCCGGAGATGGAGTTAGGGCTCATAAAGACCAGGGCGATCCCAAGCATCGCGCAGAATGGGGCGTGCGCAGCCCGCTTTGGCCGGGGTCGAAAAGTTTTTGTGTCCATACCACACGATCGTTTGATTAGACGGCGCCTCGCGTCAGCCGCCGCCATTTCTCCTGAAAACTCGGTTTCTCGAAGACATCCGGATTGACCACGCCAATGGGCCTTTTCCCCACGGACAGATCCAGCATTTCCTGGCAACACATGCGGCCAATGTCGCGGAACAATTCTTCCGTCCAGCAAATCGAGTGCGGCGCCAGAAGAACGTTGTCCAGTTCCCCGAAGCGATGCGGCTTCGTGATCGGTTCGCCGACAAAGCAATCGATGGCCGCGCCGGCGATGCGGCGACTCTTCAGCGCGTCGAAGAGCGCGTCCTCGTCGATGATGCCGCCGCGGGCTGTGTTGAGAAGGTAAGCGGTTTTTTTCATCATGCCGAGCTGACGTGCGCCGATCAGGTTGCGCGTTTCGTCGCTCAACAGGCAATGCACGGAAACGAAATCGGCGTTCGCCATCAATTCGTCGAGAGATACGAGCTTCACGCGGTGCGCCGCTGCGGCCTCAGATTTCACGTAAGGATCAAACGCCAGCGGCGGTTTCATCCCGAAGCCGCGGAGTAATTCACCGACGGTCTGCCCGATGCGGCCAAAGCCCACGATGCCGAGCGTGCGGTCGCGCAATTCACAGCCCATGTAGCGAGTGCGTTCGTCCCATCGGCCTTCGCGCAAAAGCCTGTCTTTCGCCCGGATGTGGTGAGTGAGCGCCATCATCCAACCAACCGTGGCTTCGGCAACCGAACGGTTCACCGCGCCCGGCGTGATGCACAACACGACGTCGGCCTGGGTGCAGGCGGCCACATCGACACTGTCGTAGCCAACTCCGAAGCGTCCAAGCGCAAGAAGATTCTCCGGCGACTTGAGGGTCTCCTGCGTGACCCGCGCAGCGAGCACGATCACGCCATTGGCGTCGCCGATTTGGTCGGCGCCCATCACGTTGCGGTGCTCGGCGAAACGCGAGACTTCGATGTGTTTCGCGGCTTCCAGCATGCTCAATCCGATGTCCGGATAGCGGAGGGAGCCGTCGGGATAGTGGAAATCACCGGCGAGTTTGACGCGGAATTTGGCAGGAGTGGGATAGGGCATAAGCAGTGATCAGTGATGAGTATTTCGTAATCAGTCTTCAGTGGTCAGCAGTAGGTCTTAAATTCGTGGGTGCGCACGCTTGCGCGCCGTCCCATCCGGAACCTGGGTTAAACTCCACGTTTGCTGACGGAAGACCTCACCTTAGATCCTTTCCGTGGTCCTTGGGTGAGTTGATAAGGCCGCGAGGCCGGCAACAACGGCTGTTCGGGAGCCAGACTCGTGGACATCGGGCGATCGCGTCCGACGGCGGCCAACGCCGAACGCAGCGAACGCAGCATCAGCCCACTGTCGAATCCAAGCCCTAGCACTTGGAAACCCTGGTCAACGCGCTCGAAAATATTCGCCTCGTTGATCGTCATCACGCCGCAATGTTTGCCCGCGTGGCGGAGCACATCTTTGATCGCGAGAATCTGTTTCGCCACACCCGGTCCTTCCCATTGCCCACGAAAACCCGCCGTCGAGGAATAATCCGCCGGGCCGAAGAAAAAAATCTCGACTCCGGGAACCTGGCAAAGCTCATGCACGTTGCGGCCAGCGGTGACGGTTTCGAGGATGGGCACGACCAGAACGTGCTCGTTCGCTTCGTGGGCCTGCTGAAGCATGCTTTGCCCCCAGGCCGTGGCTCGCTCGGCGCCGATGCCGCGCACGCCTTGCGGCGGATATTGCGCGCAGGCCACGGCCCGGCGCAGTTGCTCGGCAGTTTCGATCCACGGGATGACCACGCCGTCCGCGCCGATGTCGAGAGTGCGCTTGATCAATCCAAGATTCAACTCCGCCACGCGCACCAGGACCACTGTGTCGCTCCGGACAGCGGCGCGGATGTGTTCGATGATCTCTTTCCAATCCAGGTGTCCGTGCTCCGCGTCGATGACCACCCAATCCAACCCGAGCGCGGCGGCCATCTCCGTGATGCTGGCCGATTCGAGCGTGACCCACAGACCGAAGACGGGATGGTTGGCGCGGAGCTTTTTTCGGAGCGCACTGATCGCGTTCGTTTTCATTTCGGTTGAGCTTATTGAAAAGATCGATGTCCGCCGCAGGTGCGCAACGGAGCGCAGACTTGCAATCTGCTGTATCGCGGAATTGCATTCCGCAAGGCGCCGGCAAGTTTCCACCGCTTTGGAATTGCGGGAGCGCTGCCGATTTCAAATCGGCGATACGGCAGAGTGCAACTCTGCGCTACGCCTTCGGGCCGCGCCGAAACCGCTTCCCCATTCGGAGATGCGCCCGACCAGATGATCAGTCCATTCATCCAATGTTTCACACCAGGATTTCCTTCACCACTTGCGGTTCCTCCGTCGGTCCGATCAAGCGTTGGTCGAGGCCCTGGAACGGGAACGACAGTCTATGCGGGTCCAAACCCAGCAAACGCAGAATCGTGGCCTGCAAATCATGCACGTGGACCTTGTTTTCCACGACGGTGTAGCCAAGTTCGTCGGTCGCGCCGTAGCGCAGCCCCGGTTTCACGCCGCCACCGGCCAGCCAGATCGTGAAACATCCCGGATGATGGTCGCGGCCCAGAAACGCCGAGCCGTCGCGTTCTTCATTCATCGACGTGCGCCCGAACTCGCCGCCCCACACTACGAGCGTGTCTTCGAGCAGGCCGCGCTGTTTCAAATCGTTGACCAGCGCGGCGATGGGTTGGTCGATGTCCTTGCACTTCCTGGGAAACGCGGTCATGAGATCGTCACTCTGGCCGGTGCCGTGGATGTCCCATCCCCAGTCGAACAATTGCACGAAGCGCACGCCTTGCTCGACCAGCCGCCGCGCGAGCAGACAGTTGTTGGAGAAGGAAGCCTGGCCCGGCGCCGCGCCGTACATTTCCAGCACCGCCGCCGGTTCTTTGCTGATGTTCATCACCTCCGGCACCGAGACCTGCATCAGAAAGGCCAGCTCGAACTGGCGGATGCGCGTCATCGTCTCCGGATCGCCCACCGTGTTCAGCTCGAATTCGTTCAATCGTTTTAGCGCGTCCAGACTGCGGCGTCTCACGTCCCGGCTCATGCCGGCGGGATTGGATGTGTAAAGAATCGGATCGCCCACCGATCGGCATTGGACGCCTTGATGAACCGAGGGCAAGAATCCGCTGCTCCAGAGCGCCTTGCCACCGGTCGGATCTGTGCCGCCGGAGACCAACACAATGAAGCCCGGCAAATTCTGATTCTCCGACCCAAGGCCGTACGTGACCCAGGAACCCATCGATGCGCTCCCGAATCGCGACGTGCCCGTGAACAGGAGCAGCTCCGCGGGCGCATGATTGAATTCCTCCGTGTGCATCGAGTGAATCATCGTCACGTCGTCGGCGATGTCGCGGAAGCGCGGCAACAACTCCGTGACCCACGTGCCGCTCTGGCCGACTTGCACAAATTTGTGCGGCGATCCGAGCAGTCTCGGATGGCCCTTGATGAACGCAAGCCGTTTGCCTTCGAAGAATTCTTTCGGGCATGGCGTGCCGCTCAATTCTTTGAGCTTCGGTTTGTAGTCGAACAAGTCCATCTGCGGCGGCGCGCCCGACATGTGGAGGTAAATCACACGTTTGGCTTTCGCCGACCACATCGGCCTCTTCGGCGCGAGCGGATTGGCGGAGTGAAGACTTTCGGAAGCCATGGCGACGCGCCCGAGCAAGGAGTTCAACGCCATCGCGCCCAAACCTGCGCCGCACGAACCAAGAAAGTGTCGGCGAGTGAGCGCGCGAGTTTGGGTGAACGGGATAATCATGATCGATTGGACGCAGCCGCGGAAAGTTTAGCCTTTCATCAGCAGCGCATCCAGGTTCAACAAGACGTTCGAGACGACAGCCCACGCGGCCAGTTCGGCGGGATCGGCATTGCTGGGAATTCCACCGGGGGTGCCTTTGAGCAAGTTCTTCGCGGCCTCAAGATCATTTCGATAATGCGCCAGCTCGCTTTGGAAAAGTTTTTCCAGTGCATGAACCTGTTCTTCAGCCGGCGGGCGAAGCAGCGCCAGCCGAAGCCCAAAACGAACGCGGTCGGCGACGCCGGAGCCGCCTTCCCGCCAAATGCGCGACGCCAGGCCTTGCGCCATTTCAAAAAACGCCGGGTCATTCAGCGTCACGAACGATTGAAGCGGCGTGTTGGTCGGCTGCCGGCGAATCGTGCAAGTCTCTCGGCTGGGCGCGTCAAACGTCGCCAGGGACGGATAGGGCACAGTCCGGCGCAGGAACGTATAAACGCCGCGGCGATATCGATCCTGGCCCTGGCTGGTGCTCCACGTCCGTTCCCCGTTGAACGCCGCTTGCCACAGTCCATCCGGCTGCGGCGGAAACACCGAAGGCCCGCTGGCTTTCCGGCAAAGCAGCCCGCTCACGGCCAGAGCTTGGTCGCGAATCGTCTCTGCTTTGAGGCGCACGCGCGGCCCGCGAGCGTACCACCGATTATTCGGGTCCGCCGCCAACGATTCCGAAGTCAGTGTCGCGGCTTGCCGATAGGTTGAAGAAGTCACGATCTTTTTGAGCAGCGCTTTGATGTCCCAACCGCCCTCTCGAAAATCCACGGCCAGCCAATCGAGCAACTCCGGGTGACTCGGCAGAACGCCTTTCGATCCGAAATCCTCCTCTGTTTCCACCAGGCCGCGCCCGAAGAGCTGCGCCCAGAAGCGGTTGACCTGCACGCGCGCCGTCAGAGGATTTTGCGGCGACATCAGCCATTGGGCGGCGCCCAGGCGATTGGTGGGCGCGCCGGCGGGAAACGGATGAAATGCCGCCAGCACGCCCGGACCGACCTCGGGCCCTTTCATGAGAAAGTTCGCCAGCGTCAACACGTGAGTCTTTCGCCGCTTCTCCGGCGGCAATTCCCGGAGGATGGGTGTCTTGGGAACCGAGGCTTCAAACTTGTCCCTGGCTGCGAGCGCCGATCTGTATTTGTCTCGAAGCGGCTTCAACTCCGGGGACACGGATTCGTAGAAGCGCGCGATCGCGGCGGACTCTTCGGCGCTGCGTTGCTCCAACGGTCTCTGCAATCCGGCTTCGGCCAGTTCCGGAAGACCGGCGCGAGTCTGTTTGAAATAAAAACCCGAAGGCCCGCCGAAGTTGGAAATCTTGACGAGCAAAGTGTGTTCGCCAGGCTCCAGCAGAAACGTGAGTTTCTCTTGATCCGGCGCGGCGTTGCGATTCACGCGATTGGAGAGTTTCTCTTCGCTATCCAACCAGACTTTGATGCCGTCGTTGCTGCCCAGCGAAAGGCTGACATCCTGCGGCACCTCCGTTTGAAGCGTTCGATAAAGGTAAGTCGCGCCCACCTGGTCCGAAAGCGAATGCACTTCGCCGTCCTTCCAGTCTGGCTGAGGTTGCCACGTGAGTTTGCCGTCCAGGAAAGTTTGCTTTAGATCGATCTTTTTCTCCGGACCGAATTCGCGGCCGAACGCATCGAAAATACTCGTGGCCGGGAAAGGGCCGGCCGCGAGCCATTCGCTCAGACGCGGCGGATGCGCGCGGACTTCGGCGAGCACGCGCGTTTCCCACTCGGCCTGGGGGCGGCGGCGTTCCGGGGTCATTTCGCGCAAAGGCACTTCGGCAGCTTCGACCGCCGCTTTCAACTGCGCCAGGCGTTTGGCTTCCTGTGGGGTCGGTGTCAAAATCTTCGGGGAGTAATCGCTGGCGTCGGCGTCTTCGGTCTGGTTGAAGATCGCCATGAACTCGTAATACTCCCGCTGCGTGATCGGATCGTATTTGTGCGTGTGGCACTTTGCGCAACCCATCGTCAACCCCATCCACACCTGCATCGTCGTATCGACGCGATCTTTCACGGCCTCGACGCGGAATTCTTCGTCGTCGGTGCCGCCTTCGGTGTTGGTCTTGGTGTTGCGGTGGAACGCGGTGGCCAGGAGTTGGTCGGGGGATGGATTTGGGAGCAGGTCCCCCGCGAGCTGTTCAATCGTGAACTGATCGAAGGGCAGATTCCGGTTGAAGGCTTCCATTACCCAATCGCGGTAGCGCCACATGGGCCGCAGGGGATCCGAGCCGTAGCCCGCTGAATCCGCGAATCGCGCCAGGTCGAGCCACAACCGAGCCCAATGTTCGCCAAACGTCGGGGACGCGAGCAATCGGTCCACGACCCGGTCGTAGGCGTCAAACGAACGGTCGCGAACGAACTCGTCGGCTTCCGCAATCGAAGGCGGCAACCCGACCAGGTCCAGACTGAGCCGGCGAATCAATGTATAACGATCCGCCTCCGCTGACGGGTTGAGGTTTTGCCGTTCGAGCCGCGACAGGATGAAGCAATCGATTTCATTGTGCAGCCAGGAAGAGGCCGTGACCTGGGGCAAAACCGGGCGCCGCGGCGCCGTGAAAGCCCAGTGCCCTTGGTATTCCGCGCCTCGATCGATCCACTGCTTCAAGAGCGCCACCTGCTCCAGCGTGAGTTTCTTGCCGGTCTTGGGCGGCGGCATAACTTCGTCTGCGTCGGCGCTGAGGATGCGCTCGACGAGTTTGCCCTGGCTGCTTTTGTGCGGCACGATGGCGGCGCCGTCTTTTCGCGCCGCGATGGCATCCTCGCGCGTGTCGAGCCGAAGCTTGGCCTTGCGGGCTTTCTCGTCGGGCCCGTGGCATTGAAAGCAGTTCTCAGAAAAGATTGGGCGGATATCGCGGTTGAAATCGACCGGACCGGTGCCCGCCCTCGCGGAGGACAACCCACAGGCGACGAGCAGCGCGACGCCGGCGAACGTGATCTTCACTCTGGACTGAAGCAGCATCATTTTTAGAATCGAGCTGGAGTTGCCGGCCTGTCAGATGTTCCAAACATCGGGTATCTAATATTGGCCACGGCAAAACGCTGCGTCCATGCCAATTTCAAGGGTTCGCGTCGGCCAGTGCGTCCCCGTTTTTTCCTGGCACGCATTGGGCCAGGAACGGCAGTTCCCTGTTCCAAAACGACCTGCTCACATCCCTTGAACCGTAGCTGCGTCCGTGAGGACGCGGGAAGCGATCCTCGACCGATTCCATTCCGCGAGCTTACGCGCGCAGCTACCAATGGACGGTTCATGGAGAGCCTCCAATCCCAAAGGGCGTGCATTGGAACCATGAACCGGCCAGAGTATGTAGTCCCGGCTTCAGCCGGTCCGACGCGGGCAGACCGCCTGAAGGCAGGACTACGTGCCGACGGTTCATGGAAAGCGGGGATCGCCGCCAGCGTGTGTCTTCACACCGCGGTCATCAACCGACACTTCGGATGCACTGCGCGTTGCCAGGAAATTCACCCAGCTCCGTTCCGCCCCTGAGAATTCCCTGTCGAAACTCTGCCACGCTTTGACCACACGAAAGTTTGCGTGTTCGAGCATTTCACCAAATTCAGCGAGCGTGAAATAGCTGAAGAACCTGCCGTCCTCCGCCACGCGTTCTCCCATTCCCTCCTTCAGCGACACGTAGAGCGCGCCTTGTGGGCGCAGCGCCCGATGAAAACCGCCCAGCACTCCCGGCATTTCCGCGCGCGGCACATGCAGGAGCGAGGCGCAAGCCCAGATGCCATCGAATTCTGAAACGAATTCCAATTCCTGGAATGCCATCACTCGCGCATCCACACCGCGAGACCGCGCCTCGCGGGCCATTTCCGGCGAAGCATCGATCGCTGTGACGCGGAACCCGCGACGCGCCAACGCCAGGCTGTCTCGGCCAGAACCACAACCCGCATCGAGGATTTTCGCTCCGTGAGACAGCATCGCCACGAATGGCCCGCACGATTCATTCCGGCGAGGCTCCGCGGTCTTCCGGCAATACTCCTGCGCGTGCGCCGCGTAAAAGGCGCGGTTGATTCCCAGGGCATTTAGAACAGTCGGCGGCATCCGAAAAATGAATCCTTTCACAGAGTCTCGCTGATCTTTGACTCAGGTCAATGCCGGTCGAATTAGGGGGACGGATGGTGAAACCGCGTTGAAGTGATGACCGGAAAGCGGCCGGCAAGAACAGGAGCTGTTTGCGCTCGCCGTCGCCCTTGGGTCCGAACATCTCTCGCGCAAGAACGTGAGTATGGCCCTCTTGAACAGTGATTCCCGGCCGGCGCAGGAAACCGGCCTGACACTCAAAGCGCATCTGCTGGTTTCGACCCAAGCCCTCTGGCGCGGATACCGAAAGAAGCTGCGTCGTTGCCAGGAACAATTCTCCGAAATCTCAGTGCATGACCTGCGCGTGCAGACACGGCGGTTGCTCGCCCTGGTGAGTTTGGTGCGAGCCATGATTGCGCACGAATCGATCGGGAAACGGAACGGCAGTTGAAAAAGCGGCTGAATACGTTCGGCGATCTGCGGGACACGCAAGTTCAGTTGCAATTCATGCAACGTGTCCTGCCCGAATTTCCTCAACTCCAGCCGTTCCAGGAATGGCTGCGGCGGCGGGAACAGCGTTTGATCAAACGCCTGGCCCGGCAGGTGAACGACTTCAAGACCGGCAAGCTGTCCGGCTTGATGGCGGCGGTGCGGAAGCAACTAAAGGTGCGATTCGCCGGCGCGCTCGAACACGTGGATCAATTGCCCCCGCTCCTGAACGCGGCCGATCGCGCCTACGCCCAGGTGGTCCGGCTCCACCGCCAGATCGATCCGGCGGACACCGCGACAATTCATCGCGTGCGCGTCGCCTTCAAGAGGTTTCGTTACATGATCGAATCCCTCCAACCGATGTTGCCCGAAGTGCGGCCCCGTCACATCAAATCCATGCACGATTACCAGACGATGATGGGCGACCTTCAAGACGTGGAAGTGCTCATGGCGCGCGTGGACAAGTTAGCGGCGAAGCAGAGAATCCCTGAGGCTGAACTCCAGCCGTTCCGGAAGGAACTCGTCCGCCGGCGAGGAATCCTCATCCGCACTTACCTCGACATGGCGGACCAGTTGTTTTGTTTCTGATCGCCTCGGCGATAACGCCAGGGGAGCACACGCGCCCTCGCGTGTTCCGACCGGCGCCTCGCCAGTCGGAACGTCGGAGAAGCCGTCTCCTCAAATGATCGCGTTTCGGACGGATGAGTGTGGCCGGCGAGGGCGCCAGCCACAGCACGCGAGGCGCGTGCGCTCCCCATCGTCACTGAACTGACTCGGGTTAGTTAGTCAGGCACGCCAGAATTCTCACAACCCGACCACCTGCTTCAGAACGAACGGCCCGAGCAACCCGTAGCCGACGGTGTGATATTCATTCCCGGCCGGCGGCCCGGGATTCGGTGCCTTCTGGAACATCCCCGGCCAGGCCGTGCCCAGGGCGGGCTTTCCGTGGTGCGGTCCCAGCGTGTTTTTGAGCGTCCCGATCACAACCACCTCGACCGTATTCAAGCCGGGACGCAGTTGGCGCGACACGTCGCATTGCCAGGGGCGGTTGGTGATGTAGCCGGCGGTTTTGCCATTCACCATCATCTTGGCCACGCTGCCATGCCAGGCAGGCAATGTGATCAAGTACTGGCCGTTCAACTCGGCCAGGTCGAACTGCTCACGGCACGTCACTCCGGCGCTGTAGAATGGATGGCCCTGCTCGTTCCAGCGGCCCAAATGCAGAGGGATGTCCGGCGCTATCACGAAACCTCGCTCCGGCTCGCGCAAAGCGAATTCTCCCAGAAGATATGCCGGCTCAAGCTCGTGAAAAATCGTGAACGGGGCAGCTTTGATCGTTACGACATTCTCTCCCACTCGCGCCGCGGCGCGGAGATCAATCCGGCCAAATGCTTTGTCCAGCCACCACTGGCCCTGGGCGGGAAGCACCGGTTGGCCATTGCAGGTGACGGCATACAGATGAGGCCGTTCCAGCACGAGCGAGAGGCTTGGCGGCACCTTGTCCTCAATCCGGAACCGGTAAGCCGCTTCAAAGCCGCTCGATGCCGGAAACTGTTTCGTGATCAGTTCGTCGCGGAACTGAACCGCGCTGTCCCACGGATTTTGCGGCAGACCGTTTTTCTGAAACACGAACTGCGCTGCCTGGTAGAAGTAGAGATTCGTCCGCGTCTCGCCACCCGCGATGACATCGACATAGTCCAGGACGAGGACGTTCGGTTCGAGCCTTCGAATTTCGGGAGGCGCCAGGGCTACCAACGTATTGGTCTTGCCGACAGCAGGGGTTGGCGGCAGCCGCGCTTCGCGGGAGAGGAAGAGAAGCAAACTCCCGGCGGTCGGCAGATCGTAATCGAAACTCGCGCCGCGGGTGCCACTGCGTGACGGATAGTTTGCCACTTGCCCGGTATGCGGATCCCATTTTTCGACACCCCGCGCTGTGGTCTCCACTGTGCCGCCGGAGCAGGCCGCAAGGCTCGTGTTTACCAGGAACAACAATTGGCCATCGTCAAGCTGCCGGCGCTGATGAAAGAGGATGCCCCGGTCTTCGGCAGCGCGATGGATGGCGAAACCGTCACGCATCTGCCGCGATTTGAGAACCGCCGGCACGGCTTGGACATCAACTCTCTGACATTTGACGTGTTTGGCCGCGACCGTTCCACGCTCTGATGGAGCGCCATCCATGCGCGCAGGCGGATCGCCGACGCAGAGGACCGCGCCGCCACGGTTGAGGTAACTCTCGACGAGCGCCAAGGTCTTGGCGTTGAGGTTTTCCGTCAGCGGGGGGATGACGACGCCAGGGGCGGTCGTGCCATAGCATTCGCTCAAGCGCGGACCGGACTTGCTGTTTGCGTTCTTTCCATTGCTCCAAGGTTTGTGTGTCACGGAAAAGGTCCCGGTGCCGCTGGCTGATCACGCGCTCGAAGTGGGCCTGCAAAGTAAGAGCTTCCTGGTTTTGAGCAGCGAGCCGGCCCGGCCAGACCACCGGCAGAAGGCCGAACAAAATGAGTGAAACCCTGGAGCGCTTTTGCAACCTGATCACGGCGCGACGTTAACGGCCCGGTGCGGCAGATTGAAAGCGTAATTCCTCGGTCTTGCCCGGTTGTACCCGGTTGTAGCGCAGATTTTGAATCTGCTGTATCGCGGAATTGAATTCCGCAAGGCATCGGCAAATTCCGATCCAGTTGTCGGTCGAGATCACCGACTCTTGTGGACTCACCGCGGGCAACGGGGAAATCACAACGGTTTTGACTCCGGGGGGCGTTTGCCCCATTGTACGCGCCAGTGTGATTTCCTGATTCATCCTAAATGCCCAACCGAAGCAAAGTAGTATGAGGAAGCAGACCCGATTTTTCCTGAATTTGGCCGTAAGCCTTGTCTGTCTGGCCACCCCATTGAACTCTGGAGCCGCGACTCCTGATCTCATCAAAGACATCGACATCCCCTACACGAAGTTCGTTCTGAAGAACGGGCTGACGCTCATCGTTCATGAGGACCACAAGGCGCCCATCGTCGCGGTCAACGTCTGGTACCACGTCGGCTCCAAGAACGAAAAGCCGGGCAAAACCGGGTTTGCCCATTTGTTCGAGCACCTCATGTTCAACGGCAGCGAACATTTCAACGAGGACTACTTCAAGGCCGTGGAGAAAGTCGGCGCCACGGATTTGAACGGCACCACCAATCCGGATCGCACGAACTATTTCCAGAACGCGCCGGAGGACGCGCTCGATTTGTTGCTCTGGCTGGAGTCCGACCGCATGGGCCATTTGCTCGGCGTCGTGGATCAACCCAAGCTGGATGAACAGCGCGGCGTGGTTCAAAACGAAAAGCGGCAGGGCGAAAACCAGCCTTATGGCCTGGCTTACGAGCTCATCACCAAGGGAACCTATCCTCCGGGCCATCCCTATTCATGGACGACCATCGGTTCGATGGAAGACCTCAACGCCGCCTCCTTGCAAGACGTGCAGGAATGGTTCAAGACGTACTACGGCGCGGCCAATGCCACGCTCGTGATCGCCGGGGATGTCGATCCCAAGGAAGTCCGCGAGAAAGTTGAGAAATACTTTGGCGCCATTCCCGCCGGTCCCCCACTGGCGCGGCACAGCGCCTGGATCGCCAAGCGCACGGGCACGATTCGCCAAATCGCCAACGACCGCGTGCCGCAATCCCGCATTTACAAAATCTGGAACATTCCTCAATTCGGAGCGCCCGAGGCCGACCTGTTGAATCTTGCGAGCGACGTGCTCGCGGCCGGGAAAAACTCGCGTCTCTACAAACGCCTCGTTTACCAGGACCAGATCGCCAGTGCCGTCATCGCTTACGTCGATCTTCGGGAAATTGCCGGCACGTTCGTCATCCAAACCACAGCCAGACCTGGGGAGGATCTGGCGAAAGTGGAACGCGTCATAGACGAGGAGTTAGCCCGCTTTCTCACGGAAGGCCCTACCGCAACTGAGTTGCAGCGTATCAAGACGCAGAATCTCGCAGGATTCATTCGGCAGATCGAGCGCATCGGCGGTTTCGGCGGAAAGTCCGATGTGCTGGCTGAATATCAGGTTTATACGGGCAGCCCGGACAACTACAAACGGACTTTGAAACGCGTCAGCGAGGCCACGGCCAAGGACATCCAGTCAGCCGCCCAGGCCTGGCTTTCGGATGGGGTTTACATCTTGGAGGTTCATCCTTATCCCAGCTACGAAACGACAGCTTCGTCCGTGGATCGCGCCAAGCTTCCGTATCCCGACCTCAAAGCGGAAGCGAAGTTCCCTTCGCTGCAACGCTCAACGCTCTCGAATGGTTTGAAGGTCGTCCTGGCGGAGCGGCACGCGGTTCCGGTGATCGAGTTTGAGCTGCTCATTGACGCGGGCTATGCCGCGGATCAACTCGCTCGTCCGGGCACCGCCAGGCTTGCGATGGACATGCTTGACGAAGGAACGACGTCACGGACTGCCCTCCAGATCAGCGAAGAGTTGGCGCAGCTTGGCGCCTCGCTCAGCGCCGGTTCGGATTTGGATGCCTCCAGTGTTTCTTTGTCCGCGCTGAAAGCCAATCTGGACGCGTCCTTGGCGGTCTATGCCGACGTGATCCTGAGTCCCTCCTTTCCCGAAGAGGACTTCCGGCGACACCAGAAGCTGCAGCTCGACCGCATCAAGCAGGAGAAAGTTCAGCCCAACACCATGGCGGCGCGCGTCGTTCCCCGGCTTCTCTATGGCCGCGGCCACGCTTACGCGAATCCGTTTACTGGAACAGGCGACGATGCCAGCGTCGGCCAGCTCACGCGCGAGGAGCTGGAAAAATTTCACCGCGCCTGGTTCAAGCCGAACAATGCGACGCTCATTGTCGTTGGTGATACGACTTTGAATGAAATCACCCCCAGACTGGAATCCGCTTTCAAGCGCTGGGAGCGCGGCGAGATGCCCAAGAAGAGTATCAGCCCGGTCAAGCATCAATCGAAGCCGGTGATTTACCTGATCGATCGTCCCGGCTCCATTCAATCGTTAATCTTGGCCGGGCACATCGCGCCCCCCAAGGCGAATCCGGACGAAATCGCGATCGAGACGATGAACCAGATTGTGGGCGGGGCCTTCACGTCGCGGATCAACATGAATTTGCGGGAGGACAAACACTGGTCGTACGGGGCGGGCTCGCGGTTTTTACCGGCGCGTGGCCAGCGGCCTTTCTATGTCAGCGCGTCCGTGCAGACCGACAAGACAAAGGAGTCCATGGTTGAGATTACGAAGGAACTCAAAGGTTTGCTCGGTGAACGTCCGATTACAGATGAGGAGCTGGCGAAGACCCGGGAAAACCGCGTGCTGAGGCTGTCCGGCGCCTGGGAGACCATGAACGCCGTCGGCAATTCCATCACCGAGATTGTCCAGTTCGGATTGCCGGATGATTTCTTCCAGACGTATCCGGCAAAGGTGGGCGCCCTGAAACTGACGGATGTGGAGCGCGCCGCGAAGGGCGTCCTGCACCCAGATCGGCTTGTGTGGGTGGTTGTCGGAGACCGCGCGAAGATCGAGGCCGGCATCCGGGAACTGGCGCTGGGGGAGATTCGGTTGATCGACGCGGACGGGAACCCGGTGAACTGAAAGCCCTCGTTTTCCTCTGTTTAACAGAAGGCGGATAACGGAGAGGTTGCAGAATCCAAAATGACCACGGCTGATTCAAGAGGTCTGGCGGTGAGACTGCTGTACGCAAGGCTGAAACTTGGGCAAGACTCGATCTGAACCCCGGAAGCAAGGGCCCCATAAAGCTTCAGACACGAATTCCACGAATCCTGGCAATTGGCTATGCCGTATCTATTCATTGAAAAGGTGAATCGCCCTCCCCCTGACCCTCTCCCCCAGGAGAGGGAACCGCTATTTCCCGCACTGGGAAACGCTCCCTAAACAGTGCTGAGTCCACCGGTGTGCAAACGTTACTCCCTCTCCCTGGGGGAGAGGGCCGGGGTGAGGGCGAGCCTTTCATTGCACTGAATAGTTATGGCTAAGGGCCGAGATAATTTTAGTGCAATTCGTGTCCCTCAGCGAAAGCGCTCGCGGAAATTTTCTCGCTCAATAGAATGCCGCGCAAAATCAAACCTATGCCTCAAAAAATTCTGATCGTTACGGACGACGCCGGCGAGTCGTTCGAAATCCTCTACGCGCAACACCGCTTTCGCGAAGCCGGCTATCAACCTGTGATCGCTGCGTCGCAGAGGAAGCGTTTGCACGGCGTCCTTCACGACTTCGAGCCGGGCTGGACGACTTACATCGAAAAGCCTGGCTATCTGATCCAGGCGGACATCGCGCTCGCTCAGGTCAAGCCGAGCCAATACGAAGCGATCCTGTTGATCGGAGGCCGCGCGCCGGAATGCCTTCGCCACAACGCCAAACTGATCCGCCTCGTCCAGGACTTTCATCGCCGCGGGAAATGGATTTTCTCCATTTGCCACGGGATTCAGATTCTGCTCGCGGCAGGTCTGGGAAAGGGGAGGCGGGTGACCTGTTATTGCAATGTGCGCTTTGAAGTCATCCAATGCGGCGGCGTCTGGATCGACCAGCAAAGCGTCGTGGACCGCGCGGGCCGGATGGTTACCTCGCAAACCTGGGAAAGCCACGCGGATTTTTACCGGGACATCTTCGCGGCGCTTGGCCAAAAACCCACTTGAGCGCCATGAAATCCAAGACGCCATGTGTCCTGGTCGGTTCAACCCCGCCCGATGGCCAGGAGAAATCTCTCAACCGACGCCGCTCTCGTTCCAGCTTTTTCCATCCCAGGCGATGACTTTTTCGAGCAGAGCAATTACGTTGTCTGAGAAAACCTTGAACAAAGTTTCGCCCTTTTCCGCGCTGGCCGCGTTTGGATAACCGATGTGGCCCGGCTCAGACCGATCCTTCGTGATCCAACCGCGCGCCGCCGGTTCAAACGCTTCGCCAAATTCGACCGGCAACGCCGCTTTGAAGTCTCCAACGAGATGCGGCGCCAATCGCAGAATCATCGACGTTTCCCATTCGCACGCGTGGCCCATCTGCTGTTGCTTGAAATCGGAACGCACCGCGTGGGGCTGGCCGCCCAATTTCCAGTAAGTGGCGAACAGCAGCAAAAGATCGCCGCGAGGGCGGTGCTTCTGCCGCACTTCGAATACGACCTGGCGGCCTGGAACATCGTTCCCGCCGTGGCCGTTGATGAACACGAGACGCTTGAAGCCGTGTTGAATGAAATTCTCCAGCAGACTCGCGAGCAGATCGAGATAAGCGCGTGGCGCGGCCGAAAGTGTGCCTGGAAATTCCAGGTGATGATCGGAGTTTCCCAGCCACATCAAAGGCGCGAAGAGAACGCGGTCGCCAAGCTTCTCCGCCGCGCGACGGACGATTTCGCCCGCGAGCAAACTGTCGGTGAAAACGGGCAGGTGCTTGCCGTGCTGTTCCAGAGCCGCGACGGGGAACACGACGGGCGTGTCCCTGCTGAGCGCTTGGACTTTCGGCCAACTTAGATCAGCCAGGTGCATACGGAAAAGGACAGGCTGGAAGCCTGTCCTACCTTTCAATCGGCGCGGCGATGAGATTGCCGTACTCGGTCCAACTGCCGTCGTAGTTCTTCACGTTCTTGATGCCGAGAAGATATTTCAAAACAAACCAGGTGTGGCTCGAACGCTCGCCAATCCGGCAATAGGCGATCGTGTCCTTGTTGGGATCGACGCCTTTTTGATCCAGGTAAATCGCGCGCAATTCGTCCGCGGACTTGAAGCTGCCGTCCGGTTTGACGGCGGTGCTCCACGGGATGCTCTTGGCGCCAGGGATGTGGCCGCCGCGCTGCGCGGTCTCGGTCATGCCGGGCGGCGCGATGACTTTGCCGGTGTACTCGTCCGGGCTGCGCACATCGACGAGGTTCCATTGGCCGCCCTTTTGTGCCTCGAACACTTGCGGGACCAACGCGCGCAGTTCGGTGTTCGACGCGAAAGCTTTGTAGGTCGTGGGGACCGGTTCAGGCGCCTCCGTGGTCATCTGCTTGTCCGGTTCATTGAGCCATTTGATGCGGCCGCCGTTCATTAGGCGGACATCTTTGTGCCCGTAAATCTTAAAAAGCCAAAAGCCATAGGCCGCGAACCAGTTGTTGTTGTCGCCGTAGAGAATGACGGTGTCGCCCGGTGAAATGCCGGCGCCGCCCACCAGGTTTTCAAACGCCTCCTGGCCGATGATGTCGCGGCGGACTTGATCCTGGAGTTGAGTTTGCCAGTTGAATCCGACCGCGCCCGGAATGTGCCCGGCGTCATAAGCTTTGGTATCGACGTCGATCTCGACGAGTTTGATGCCGGGCCGGCCCAGATTGACTTTGACCCAATCGGTTTCGACGAGCACTTCAGGTTGAGCGTAGTTGGCCATAATCAGTCCTTTCTGAATTCGAAGTTAATGGTTTTGTAAAAGTCCCGTCAACCCACCTCCTCAGTTGAACTGGGGAGCACACGCGCCCTCGCGTGTGCCGACTGGCGCCTCGCCAGTCGGATCGTCCTTGAAAGCATCGCACGGAATGGGACGGTTCTATTCGATTGAATAGAGTCGGCGAGGGCGCCGACTCCAGCACGCGGGGCGCGTGCGCTCCCCATCTGATCCAAATCGTGGCGACTAAGTGCTCCGCGGAAGAGAACTCCACATCAAGCGCCGGACGTGATTCCCCTGCTGGGAGGAGTGTCGGGGTGGGTTGCATGGTCGAAGCAAGCTGCCGAGATGACCTCACGCCTGATTGCCCTGAGCCAGGCCGGGGATGTGTTTCAGCATGCTCGAAGTGTATTTGAAAACGTTGTCCGGGAAAATCATCACGCCGTAACCGACTCTGTCTCTAAGAATGATTTCGCATGCGCCCTCGTAAATCAGGCCCGAACTTGGCCCGGCGAGCAACCCCTCGGTCTGGCACAATTCCATGGCCCTGGAGTAAGCCAGTCTGAATTCAACTTCGATAATGTCATCCACGAGTGAGGAATCGAACAGCTTGGACACACCCAACTGGGTGACATTGCGGAGGCCGGAAACGTCGTGGCCTTCCGTCGGTTGAACGGCGATGACTTTCACATTCGGGTTTTGGCTGCGCAAGAATCGACTCGTACCGCTCATAGTGCCGCAGGTTCCCAGCGAAACGAACAAATGCGTGATCTTGCCTTCGGTCTGCCGCCAGATTTCCGGGCCGGTGGTGTGATAGTGCGCCTCGACGTTTTTTTCGTTCTCGTACTGGTTCGGCATCGCGTACTGGTCACGCGAAGCCTTGGCGTGCGTCTTGGCGATGTTGATCGAGCCGTCCCCCAGGCCGGGCGCGGGGCAGAGTTCGTCAGAAACCACGTCCAGTTGCGCGCCGGCAATCTTGAGCAAAACCTTCTTTTCCAAAGGAACCTTATTCGGCACAACCGCGCGCATGTGGAAACCGCGCGCGCGGGCCATGGCCGCGAGGCTGATGCCGGTGTTGCCGGAAGTCGGCTCCACAATGCCGCGTCCGTTCCCGATTTCGCCGCGCTGTTCCAGGTCTTGCAGCATCCCCCACGCAGCACGATCCTTGACCGAGCCGAACGGGTTCATCCATTCGAGCTTCGCGTAAAGAGCGAATTCGGGAACGGGATTCATCCGGTTGATGCGAACGAGCGGGGATGGATTCTGCTCGTTAGGCAGCAACTCAAAGACGTTATCGTAAACCCGGGTCAGGTGGTTCATGCTCTGGCGAATGCAACTGCGTCCCTTAATTATGGGTTTTCCACCGCCCCGACAACCTTTTTCCGGGCGGCCTGAAATCTGCCGGTGCATCCCGAAGTTGTCGGGGAGTCCGTCCACGTCGTGCAGAGTTGCACTCTCTCAGTATCGCCACAAATCGTCGCAAGAGATGACGATTTTCCACGCGGCGTAGTGGCACGGGCGGGACGCCCGTGCCACTACTTTCCTTGCGACTTCGCTGCGCTACGCTTTATCGCCGATTTGAAATCGGCAGCGCGCCGCCATTCTCAACGCTTCCCGCCCGGCCAACGTCCTTGCAGGATGCAATCCTGCGAAACAGCAGATTTCAAATCTGCGCTACGTGGCACCTGGAGTGCCCTCATTCAGGGAAGCGGCCCGTTTGAGCTTCCGTTTTCCGTTTTGAGGATGGTTTGACGGAGGCGGCAGATCGCTCGTAGATTGCCCGTGAATTGCAATGGACTCGAAGCCGTACATCGTTCTCTACGACGACGCATGCCCGCTCTGCACTTTCCAGATGAAAGTGCTGACGTGGCTCGATTGGTTGAATGTCGTCCGTCTGCTGCCTCTCTCCCACTCTGAGGCCAGCCAGATCGCGCCACAACTAACGCGGGAGGACTTGCTCGAAGCCATCCACTGCGTCACCCCGGAGCACAGGGTTTATCGCGGTGCCCGGTGCATTCGCTTCGTGGGGATGCGCATGCCGCTGCTCGTGCCGCTCGCGTTGTTCCTCTGGATTCCCGGTGTCATTTGGATCGCCGAAAAGATTTACGCTTGGGTCAGCCGGAATCGCCATCTCCTCAGCCGACTGTTCGGTTGCAAAGAAGCCTGCGCGGTGATGCCGGCGCGCAAGCGCAAGCAGGACCTCGTGTGAAACGGGGCGGCAACGCTTTCCGCAGCCCGTTGCCCGTTTTGAAACACACCTCAGCGCGCCGCGGCCGTCTGACGATCGGACGCAATGGCCGGCTCCACTTGCGCGCCTCCCTCCCTTATCAAAATCGCGCGGTCGGTCGCCAGGTCAGTGAATTCCTGCGTCAGGCCACTCGGCCAGATCACGGTCAACCGGTCCACAGTTTCCGACTGCCCCAATCCCAGGTGAACGTGAGCCGGTCCCTGGGCCTTGAACCCGTTCACAGGGTAAAGCTCGCGGACCATCTGTTGTCCTCCGGCTTTCGCGACCAAGCGTGCGCCGATTCCGAGCCGGTTGCTTTTTGCTCCGCGCAACGAAACGCGCAGCCAGTGTGCTTTGGGAAATCGATTCTCAAACAACAGCAACGGCCCTCCACCCGCCTGCCGCACGATCAGGTCTTCCATGCCGTCGCCCGTGAAATCGACCGCGACCACTGAACGCCCGTCGCCTTCGCTATCGGCGGCAGTTAGCGCGGAGACGTCGTAAAACGTTTCGCCCCTGGCGTTCAACAGGAGGCGGTTCCGCTCGTAGCCGCTCAGGCTTTTCCCCTGGATGTTGATTTGCCAGGGATTTTCCACCCACCAATCTTTGAGCCGCTGGTCGGCTTCTTTCGGAGCCGGGATGCACGCCGCGCGATCGAAAGGCTGTGACACGACAGCCTGCCAGAGGCACGGTCACCCATCGGGTTCTTCTTTGTTTACGCTGGCGAAGCCACTCGTGGCATAAATGTCGAGAAACCCGTCGTTATCCGCGTCGAAAAATGTCGGGCCATAAGCCCAACCGACGGCCCGAACGTGAAGCGCATCTCCGGCCCTCTCGAATCTCGAACCGCCCAGGTTCCGATACAACTCGCTGCCGGGGAAAAACTGCTTCATTCTCGCCATGACGTCCGGCGCGAACGCGTCCGGGGCGAGGTTTCCCACAATCCGCCGCCCGGATTTGCTATACATGTTGGCGGTGTAAATATCGATGTGGCCATCGTTATTGATGTCCGCCGCCGCCAGGCCCATCGAACCGAAATCGCCGAGATCACCTTTGATCAGCGGCTGCTCGGTGAAAGTTCCTTTGCCCGTATTGAGCAGGAGAATTCCCCCGCCGAATTCATTGATGACATACAAGTCCGGAAAGCTGTCGTTGTTCGCGTCCAGCCACGACGCTGTGAAGCTCGATCGGCGTCCGGCTCGGGCATTGGCGCGGTCGGACACGTCCTCAAACCTCCAATTGCCCAGGTTCCGCCAGAGCTGGTTGCCCGGCCCGCCCGGACCGTCGATCCACGAATTCTTGCCGTAGCGGCCTTTGGGTCCATAACTGCGGGCCACGTAGATATCGAGCAAGCCGTCTTTGTCGAAATCCCCAACGGTGTAGCCGACCAGATAAGCCAGGCTGCCGAAGCGAAGGTTGCACTGCCGCGTAACTTCATCGAAGTGGCCGCCGCCTCGGTTCCGGAACACGCGATTGTCGATGATCAAGTCCGGCCAGCCATCCTGGTCGAAGTCGCCGAAGACTGCGTTGACCACCGAATGCAGTTTGTGAGGCAAACCGGATTTCTCGGCCACCTCCTCGAAACGGCCGTTCTGCGTGCGCTTGAAAAGGAACACTCCGTTGATGTCCGTGATCAGCATGTCGTCCCAGCCGTCGTTGTCCACGTCCGCGAGGTAAACACCGCCGCTGACCACGGTGGCTTTCTCGACCGGATTCTTCCAATTGTCCCAAAGCAGGCTGGCATCGATGCCGCGCTCCTGGCCGACTTCCGCGAACAAGTCGTGGCCGGCGGCAGCCTCATAGCCTTCGATGACGCGCATGGACTGAATCCAGCCGGCATCGCTGGCGATGACATCGACATCGGCAATGCGCGCGAAATCGACGCCCAGTTTCAGAAAAACCTCGGCTGGTTTGTCGCCGGGGTAACGGCCATAGAATCGCAGGTTCGCGTTCCCCCGCCAGGCACCGGAGAGATCTTTACGCCGGACGGGGGCGAGTTCGAGAAGCTTCATCTCGAGTTGAACCTCCGGTTCAAAGCGCTTGACGAAAGCGAGCAAATACCGGGCAAATTCCTCTCCAGAAACGTGTCGCTCCCTCGCGAGAGACTGTTCCGCGGCGGCGGCGCGCCGAACCGCCAACGCCGTGCTGGCTGGGCCTTGGCCCTTCACCAGATCAAGAGTATGGCCCTGGAACGAAGCCGAGAAAAAGCGAACGGTCTCCGCAAGGTCGCCTTCGCGCAGGGCCGTCTTAAATGCGGGAAACCCTTTCTTGGACAGGGTCAAAGCTCGATGCTCGATATCCGCCAGGTACACGCGCTCGGATTCTGCGAGCGGGAGTTCTTCCACGGCGGTGCTCCGCGCAGTGACGGTAGCCGGTTTGAGTGAATTCTCTGCCGAGTGCGAAAGAAACGCAGAAGCGTTGATCGCACAAATCAGGAGACAACTGCGGAACGCGCGCCGGACGCTTCGCGCGAGCACTGGGCTATCTGGCCGTTGGATCACGGTTAAAATCCTAGTCACGAGGGTAATCTGGAACAAGGCGAAATGAGGCCGCAGTCCCAAAGCCGTATCCATTCAATCGGTTGGGGAGCGCACGCGGCTCGCGTGCCGTCGCCGCCGGCCCGGCGGCGACTTTTCTCGGCGCATTCTTCGATCCCTTAAAAGTGAGCGCGGACTGTCTCTGCTGGAGTGTTCGGCGAGCCGCCGAACACAGCACGCGAGCCGCGTGCGCTCCCCAACCGATTGAATACTAAGGTTGCCTCCGGGCCCTTTTGACTTTCGCAATATCGTCCAGGCTCTCGCGGGAGATCGTGTCGTTTGGATTGACCGCCAGCGCGCTTCGGAAGTGAGCCTCGGCTTCATTCAAGTTTCCTTGTTCCAGACTGATCAAACCCAGATTGCCGTGCGCTTTGAAGTTCTGCGGATTGGCTCGCAGCGCATTTCCAAAGGCCACTTTGGCTTCGGCGAGTTTCTTCTGAGTGCGCAGGAGCAACCCCAGGAAGTAATGGGCCTCGTCAAAGTCCGGCGCATTCTCGACCGCGGCCCGCAGATAACGCAGCGCTTCGTCAAATCGCCGCTCCGACAGCATCGCTTTCGCCAGTTCGGTCTGGGCCCGCCCATCCTTTGGATTCGAGCGCAACAGATAGGTGTTGTACGCGATCGATTCCCTTGCGGCTTTATGCTGGTAGTCGCGCGCCAGCGTGTCCCGGTCCTTCACGTCTCGGAGCGTCACCTGGAGCCAGAGTTCAGCCATTTCATCGGCGGACTGCAATCCGTATTGAACCCGCCTGGGCGGTTGGTTTGGATTGCGCGGATTGCCGGACGAATTGTCATAGATGAACTCCATGTGCAACATCGTCCCTTTGGGAAGGGCGACCGGTTTGGCGTATCGGTAATCGCCTTGCCAGTTGAAGTTCCATTCTGGAATCAGCAACAGCCACTGTTTGGCGCCGTTGGGCAACGTCGCGTAGCCCTGGATTTTCTTGCCGAGGTAATGCGCGTGCGGCAGCACCGCGAGAACCTCTGCGTCCACCGGCAAAACGTAGCTGTCTTTCACGCCATGACTCTTGGCTCCGGCTGGAATATCGATGTCGAAAGAGGTCAACCGGATTTTGAAAGGCGTATTCGTCGGCCGCTTGTCGGTGAAATAAAATCCTACCGAGGACTGAACCGGTTCGGGCTTGCCCGAGGGTTGCATGTGCATCTGCAGAACGAGATCAGCGCCTTGCTCCAATGTCCACGCCAGGCCTTCTGACGGACGCGTGGCGACCTTGCCCGGCTGCCAGCTCAAAAAATAGCCGTCCGGACTTTGCGCGCTGACCGGAAGGTGAATCCCGCCAAAACCAGGCGCTGGGTCCTGCGCATCCAGGCGGCGAGATTCCTGCGTGGGATCAAATCGGATGAACGCGTGATGGATCACTTTCAGGTTGCCGGGCCGGAATTCAACTGCGCGGACGAAACGAGAACCAGGCATCGGAATCGGGATCACGAAGTTCCGATAAACGTCCGCACCCTCGGCCGGGAGCGTGTAAGCTTCGGGCATTTCCACGATCAAGTCCGGCTCGCCAAGGCTCCAGCCCTCAGTCCATTTGGGAGGAGCCGGAAGATCCGAAGGCTCCCCTTCGACTGCGCCTTGGGCCGTCCATTGCTGAATCAATTCAATCTGATCAGCCTGGAGTCCACGGGCATCCAGGAAATCGCCGAAGCCCGGTTCGGGCATCCACGGCGGCATGATGCGGCGCCGGGTGATGTTGGCGATCTGTTTGGCGCGCTTGTGCGCATCTTGAAAAGTGAGCAGCGCGAAGGGTGCGGCCTGGTTCGGACGATGACAACCGGAACAGTGCTGGAAAAGGATCGGAGCGATGTGCTTGTTGAAAGTGACAGGGCCTTGCACGCTCGGCGTGACATTGCGCGTTGAGTAAACCCAAATCGCAAGGGCGGCGATTGCTGTCACCAACGCGGCGGTCGGAATCGCAAGTTTAGCGGTTCGGGTCATCGTTCAGAACGTGCCTGAAAAGGCAAGGCAGACAATCTTTGTCCAGCAATTCTCATTTTGACTCGGAGCGCGCCCATCCTGGGCGCAGCGCGCAGAGAAATCCGAACGCGGCAGGCTATTCCGCGCCGTTTTCGCTTTCCGGGGCCGCTGCGGCCTGGAAGGCCGCGCTCCACGCACGCCAAAATGAGAATTGCTGATCTTTGTCTGCCGGTTGCAGGGCGTCTTTGGCCCGTCGTTCAGGCGGCAAGAAGCCGCCTGAACTGGCAGGCTGGAAGCCTGCCCTACATCGATAGTTCGCCATCGCTAATCATTCAATTAGTTCAACGGGACGATTATCGCGCTGCTGCAGGAGCCGGTCAATCCGAGCGCGATCCGGGTTCCCATCTGCGTCGATTAGAATCTCCGGCCCGATGCGATCCAATTTGGCTTTGTGAGTTCGTAACCAGATTTCCAGCACTTTGTCGCGCGCCGCGATCAAGTCCGGGCCTGGACCCACGTAATCATATTTTAGCTGTTCAAAGCCCGGCAGTTGCCGCAGTGAACGGTAGGCGATGTAACGGACGGCGGAGTAAGAGTCGTTCAACAACTCCGCCAGGAACGGAGCAAGCCAGAGCTCTCCGGAAGTTTCGCGGGCGGGTTTCCAGCCGAGGCTCCAGGAGATGAGCGCGCGTTGCGCGGCGTCTCCGCGCAACAGCCAGAGCAGAACGGCTGAAGTTTTCGATTCTTCTTCACCCAGATGAAGCGGTTCTTTGCCGTACCATTCCGTCAAATAACGGGCGGTCCAAGCGATCGTCTTGTCGAGATGACAGAGGTTGCAGGCATTGGGACGGCCGACCTCCAGGCTGGTCTCCACGCTCGGGCTGGCGATGTGGTGACTTCTCACCGCCTTGAGCAACCCGTAAGTATCATGCGGCATGTGGCAGTTGTAGCATTGGCTGCCACTGGAGCCAGGTTTGTGGCGTGTGTGCTGTTCGAGCCGACCTCGGTAGGAGTCGTGGCATTTGAAGCAAGCTTCGTTGCCGTCCATCCCCAGCGCCAACTGGTCGTCCGGTTTGCTTCGGTGCATCGAATGGCAGGAGATGCAAGAAAGGTCGCCGCGCTCATAGCAACCCGATTCAACCATTCCATTGTATTCTCGCCCCGTAACACGAATCACACCGTCCGGCCAATAGATCATTTCGAGAAACGCGCGGTCGCGCTTCAGAGCCTCTGGAAGGCGCGGTTCAGAATCGAATTTGGATGGACGCACGACCGGCGTGAACTTCTCCAGATCGTCGCCAGGTCGGTAGCGGAAACCGTTTTGCAGCCAGTCTTCACGATGAACGTTCCACTTGATGCTATGGCATTGCGCGCAGACTTGCGTGGACGCTTTGGTATTGAGCCGCGCCGGATTGACAATCGTGGAGTCGCCCTCGCTCTTGTGATGGACTGAGTAACGGCGCCGCGGATCAAGATTCCGCTCTACGTGCTCGCCAGCGGAGCCATGGCAGGATTCGCAGGCGATGCCGATTTCGGCCACTCGAGTTGAGTAAAGGCCCGTTCGCGGATTCTGCCGCGGCTGGCCCGCCGTGCTGTGGCATTGAATGCAGTTCAAATTCCATATTTGAATCGGGGACGGCTGCGCCGGGTCACGGATGAAAGTATCCTTTCGCGGCACCCATCGCTGATCCTCAATGAGCCAGGCAAACGGGAAAGCGAATTGCACATTCCCGTGCCGCGAACTTGGAACCCAGTAAGCCTGGAAATGATGGGAACCCGTGAGAAGACTGATGCGCTTTTGCGTGCGGGGTGGGTTCAGCGTGCGAGCTGGAGGGGTTTTCCGAACGCCGGTCGCGAAATCCAGTTCCGCTTTCGCCCGGTCATGCTTCCAGTCAGGATCGACCATTTCCGCCCAGAATTCGTCGCCACGCTGCTGCAATACGAACTTCTCTCCATCCACTTCCAGAGTGCAGTTGAATGGGGCCATGACGCTCATCTCGGAGGGCGTTTGCGTCATCGTGCGATGAAAACTCTGATGCCAGCTTTCGTACTGCTCCGGGTGACAGGACCGGCATTTGTCGGAAGAAACGTAGCCGGAGAATTCGCTTTGATCGGGGATGCCATTCGTGAGGGATTCTCGCGCCTGGACTCGTGTCAAGGCTCGGCTATCCCATCCTTTGGCCGCGCCGAACAACAAAACGGCCCCCGCAATGGCAAGGCCCGCAGCCACGAGGCTTGTTCTCCATGATTTCGTCAGCAATGGGATCAAGCCCGCCACCGCGATACTACAGAATAGCAGCCATTCCATCGTTTTGTGTCAGAGGAATTGCCGGATTTGTGGCTCGCGTGTAAAACAAAAAAGGCCGGGCACCCGCCCGGCCTCTCTGCTTAAACAATGTCAACTCCTACTGCCGTAGGCGGTAGAATTTTCGACTCCCCGTAGTTGGGGCGCTGAATGGGCTGCTGGCATTAGCCACTGCCGCCCAAGGGCCGGTGATGGCGTCCGCCGACTCCAACGTCCCAGTGCCCGTCCATTGAATCTTGATATTGGCTCCGTCACGAGCTGCGGCCAGTTTAGGACCAGCCGGGGCGGCAGGCCCTGCCGGGATGAACAGGAGGTAGTTAATGTCCAGATTGACCGGCCCAGTCGGACCAACCGTGAACCTCAGGGTCTTTTCGCCGCCGAGAGTGACTTTCGCGGCATTTCCCGAGTCGTCGCGCAGGGCGATGAACGTGAAGGTGTCCCAGTTGCCCGTGGTCGGCCCGTTGAACGTTCCGAGCTTCTTGAGCGTCTGGTTCGGCGTGCCTCGGCCCGCCGTGACTTCATCCAGTTGGCCTTTGATTGGGTTGTTGGGCTCGCCTGAGGAGAGTCTTCCCAGCACGTAGTAGTCGCCGGCGGGGGTCTGGCGCGTGTAGTTATACCAGTCGCCCGCGTCATTCCAGCCGACGATGTGGTTGACTTTCACGTCAAACCCGGCGCGCGTGACGCCGTCCGTGTCACCGCCAGAGGTTCCTTTTCCAGCCTCGACTCCAGTCGCCTTTCGGTAAACGGGCTGGTCATTGTTGGGCGAATCGTTCCAGTCAACGCCCCGCGTACCGCCCTTATCCTTGTAGTGGCCGCCGACGTATGCGCCAGTCATGCCGATCGGTTGATCGGTCACGTACTTGCCGCCGTCGAAGTCAAAGTCTTCGGCCTCGATGTAGAGCGCTCCGGTCTGCGCGGTGACGGGCACCATCAGCAACCCCGAATCGCTCGTTGCCGAACCTTCGGCGTTTTTCACGACCACGCGGTAGCGGCCAATGTCGTTGGCGGCGAAGCTGCTGATCGTAAGCGTGTCGCTGGTGGCGCCTTTGACCTCCACGCCGTCGCGCTGCCATTGATACGAAAGCGGCTCTGCGCCGAGCGAACTGACTTTCAAGGTGGCGGCTGAACCCAAGGCGATGGATTGAGATTCCGGGTCCTTGGTGATCGTGGGTTTGCCGCCCGCCGGATCGACAAATGTCCCGATGAAATCGCCACCCAGTGCGGGTGAGCTGTTGGCGGGCAGAGGATCCGATTCGAGCCTCCAGGTGACCGCCGAATTATCACCGCCGCCGCCTTCCTTCTGGAAGAGTTCCAAGTAGTAACGGCGCCCGGCGGTAAGTGAAATGAGACCGGAACGGTTCTCGCAAGCATCCGGACAACCAGGACGCCGATCTGCGACCAGCCATTGCCGCTCTCCATTCCACGTTGGTTCCGTGGCGATCAAGGCCTTGTTGGCCGGATTGTCATCCGTGCTCAGCCAGAGCTCGCCGCCGTCATCCGTGGACATAAAGAACTGGTATTTCCCGGTGACCTTAGGAATGACGTAGCCGCTAATCCTGGAGCCATAGGCTTCATCATAGCTCGTCGGACCTTCCATACGCGGAACAAGGCGAACCTCGTCTGGTTGCTCGTTCTTGAATTTGTCGGAGTCGGTCAGATTGGATACGGAATTTCCAGGAAGCCCTCGGTATGATTCCCACTTCGCCAGACCAGTCGTAAACTTGAACGAACTAAACGCCTTGGTGGCGCCAGCCGCCGCAATCGTATTAGCCGGTGTGGCCGTGTCGGTTACATTCTTGACCGTCAAGGTGTATGGCGTGTTTTCCGCCTGCTTGCTGGTCGTCAGAACGATCGTATTGGGCTTGGTTTGCTTAGCCGCGCTGATCGTCAATCCCGTGATAGAGTAATTCGCTGCGGCTGTCCCCGTCGCCGTATTGACTGCTTCGCTGAAGACGACGGTGACCTGAGTGAACTTGTCGCTGCCAGTCACCTTGGCGATGGACGGAGGGGTCTTGTCTTGCGTGACGGTTAGCGTCACCTCGGCGCTCTGAGCCACTGCCCCCGGAGCCGCGGCAGTCGCCCTGATCTTGGCGCCATTGTCAGCCAATTTCACCGGTCCGATGCTGATTTCCTTGCCTGTGCTGGAGAGAGCCACGCCGTTCTTGGACCAAGTGATCGCCAATGGCGTGTGTGACGCCGTAGCGTCCACGCTGAATTTTACGATGTCATTTTCTGCCACAGTGGCCGCAACCAGTTGTTTTGTGATCGTTACACTGCCCTTTGAAGGAATCATCGACGCTAAAAATGCTGCGGGGATGGGCTGTAGGGTCGCGGCCGACGCTGTGTCGCCAACCTTCCGGAAGGCCACCTGGCAAAAGTCGCCGCCGGTCCCTTCTTTCCACAGAGCCTGGATAAAATACCGTTTTCCTGCTGTCAAAGCGATCGGTGCGGAGGTTTCCGTTGCGCCGGTTTCCTCGAACGCTCCACAGCACCCGGTTTCTTCCGCGATTTGTTGCAGGTTGGCCTCCTTATCGTCGGTGCTGAGGAACAACTGCGACGCATCATCGCTGCGGATGAAAAACTCGTACTGACCTGTCTCAGGCGGCGAGAAAAGGCCTGCGATGCGTCCACCGTAGGCTTCGTGGCTGTCGTTCGGGAATGCCTCGCGGCTATTGAATGAGGCGATGTAGGCCGTCTCATCCGGGCTGCCGGGGTATTTGGGATCATCCAGGAGATTCTGCACCGGATTGCCGGGGATGCCAGTGTAAGCATCAAACCTCAGGAACCCAGGCGTCAGAATGGGCGGCCCGACCGCAAGAACCGTCATGATGGCTTCTTTGCTGGTCACGTTTTGACTGCCGGCACTGACCGTGACCGTGATCTTCGCGCCATTGTCCGCAACGGCCACATTGGCCAAGGTAAGTTCTTGAGAAGTTGCCCCCGCGATGTTGCTTCCGTTCTTCTTCCACTGATAGGTGATCGTT
>Ga0233424_10000705_pt1 | contig 38062 bp, 32 predicted proteins | sample Watercolumn_Towu_FD_181011 | JGI IMG/M metagenome (GOLD analysis project Ga0233424, IMG submission 181011) | Freshwater microbial communities from Lake Towuti, South Sulawesi, Indonesia - Watercolumn_Towuti2014_125_MG | ecosystem: Environmental > Aquatic > Freshwater > Lake | place: Indonesia...
AGCCCAGGCAAAGGTAAGCCTCCGGATTCTCCGGCGCGCATCGAACGGCGGTTTCGGCGTGAAACTGGGCCTGCTCCAGCTTGTTCATCCCTTCAAGAGCCGTGGCGAGTTTCAAATGCGCCAGAGCGGAATGGGGATCAATCGCGACGAGCCTTCGGAGGCAAGATTCGGCGTCAGCCAGGCGGTCTTCCTTTTCACAAGCCATCGCGAACTGGAGAAGACTCGGCGGATGGTCGGGCTGAAGTTGAAGTGCTTTTTCGTAGGCCACGCGCGCGTCGTCGCCGCATCCGAGGTCTTCGAACGCCAGCCCAAGGGCATGACATCCCTCGGCGGAGGCAGCCGGCGCCTGGAGCGCCTGCCGCAGAAAATGCCGAGCAAAATCCACGTCCCCCTTCTGGTGAAACAGCACGCCCAGCAGACGCAAGGCGTCCTGCTGGAGCGGTTCCAGTTGCAGCACTCGCCGGTACAGTGCCTCCGCTTGGCTCAGCCAGCCTTGTTGATGGCAGGACAACGCCAGACGTAGAGTTTCCAAATAAGAGTTGGGCAAGGCCAAGTTCAGGATCCGCCTGACCGGTTACCTCTTGACGACGACCCAGCTCAGAAAGCCGCATTCAGGTTCGTCGCACAGAAACAGATCCAATTTCGATGCTTCGACAAATTCGTTGACGGCGCGTTGGACCCCAAATTCACCGTACCAATACTTCCCGTCCGGGATGTAATCATGGCCGGCCAGGACACCGCCGCGCTTAACCTTCGGGTGCCAGAGCCGCAGGTCTTCGCTGATGCCGCGATAGTTGTGATCCGCGTCGATGTAGCAGAAGTCCAGCGTGTCGTTGGAAAGGATTTCCGCGGCTTCCTTGGAGGTTAGCCGCCAAACCACCGAACGCCGGTCGAACGTCAACAGCCTCCGGATGGTCTGCAAATAGAGCGCGTCCTGTTGTTGTTGCGGCACATTGGATACGTCGATGTATTCGTTTTGGCCGAACTCGCGCCAAGGATCCACCGAATAGAGAACTCGCCCTTCCCAGAGCCGCAGGATGCGCTCCGAGAATTTCCCTTCCTTCACGCCGATCTCGACGCCGACGCCTTTCAAACCGAGATCATTCAGCAGCAGAGGGAGCAGTTCGCGCCGTTCGAGCTTCAGCGGCGCCTGGTTGCCAGTGTCAATCCGTTCCTCGGAAAGCCGCGCGCGTCTCAGATTCTGTGCAAATGCGGCCATGTTTTCGCGAGTCTTCTGCAGCGCGCGAAGGCTCTCGGAAGCTTCGGGATAATCGGTCCGTTGGGCGAGGGCTTGTTCGTAGCAGGAAGCCGCGCGATCCAGAAAACCGAATTCGCGGTGGAGATTTCCCCAGTTGTGCAGCGCCTCGGGAAATTGCGGCTGCAATTCGAGGGCGCGGCGGAAGGCTGACTCCGCGGCATCGAACCGTTCCAACCCGCACAGGACCAAACCCAGATCGCTGTGGCAGACGGGCGATCTCGGGTTGGCGGCGAGCGCCTTACTCAGCCAATCCAGCGCTTCTTCGGGTTTCTCCTGTTGCACAGCCAGGAGGCCCATGAGGTGGAGCGCGGAGGGATGATTGGGCTCGGCCTCAAGCACTTCGCGATAGCGTTGGCCAGCTTCCTCCAGTTGCCCCTGCTTGTGCAAGGCCAGCGCTTCTTGCAGTGCGTCGAGTGTCGATTTCGCGAAACTCATTGTTGCGGCATAATCTAAAGTCTCCGCGTCGGTTGACGAGAGCAATTGTCGCTTCGGTGTAGCGCAGATTTGCAATCTATCAGGATCGCCCGAAATCGTCGCGAGCCGCGACGTTTTCCCAGGAGCGCGGACAGCCATGTCCGCGCGTTCCAGGACCACGACGTTCGACTCGCGGACAAGGCTGTCCGCGCTCCTTTGGTTGAGCCCTATCGCGGAATCGCATTCCGAAACGCACCGGCAAGTTCCGGCGCCTTGGAATTTGCCGGCGGACAGGATTCAGCGCAAAGCAACCGCGATCAGGTCGCGCCAGATGCGTTCTTTGGAGAAAAGCTGGAGGAACCATTGGTAGGCTCGTTCCGAGATCGCCTGCCGCGCGTCTTCGTGCCGCTCGAAAAAGCTGAAGTAGGCCTGCAATTCGTCGATGTTCGTGAAGGGGATGTAATGGACGAAAGGCACGAAGAATCGCTTGATCTCCTCGTTGTCTTCTTCCAGCAACAGAGCCCGAGCCAGGATGGATTCCCAAGCCCGGCCGGTCATGATTTTCCGGCCCGTCGAGCGCGCGGAAAAATTCACGCTGATCCGGAGCCGGCTCATGAACGCGGCGTATTCCTCCGGCGCGGCGCCGGCGCGGGAGCCGCTCGTGGTGTGTGTCGAAAGGAAAAGCTGGCAAGGAATGCCGCGGGACTGGAGCAACGTGAGCCAGACGCCGCGGGGAGAGTTGTAATCGAACAAGCTACCTACGAACGCCGCGCCAATGTCTTTGCCCGTCGGCCCGATCCGGAACAACTCTTCCGGATATGGAATCGGCGCCCAGAAGATTTTGACCCCCGGGATTTCAGCGCCCGTGGCTGGAGGAACGAAATTCAGCGGCCACACAACGTCCAGAAACGAACTGGTGAACTCCATCGTAAACCACGATTTGGTCATCCATGAATCCGGATAAAGGCTGACGAGCTTGAACGGGTGCTGCTCCTTGAGCGCGCGAAAGACGTTCCTATAGACTTCTGGGTTAATGTATTCACCCGGCGCTTCCTGGTTGCAGAGATCATCAAAAATGACCAGGTCCGGCTTGGCCGACAGTATCGTGCGGCCGAGCCGGTCCAACTCGGAGTACTGTTGGTCGGGTTGAATCGCCGTCGGATTCAGGAAAGGGTCCGCCGGAAAAAAGATCGCCTCCAGACCGACCGCTTTGGCCGAGGTCTCAATGAACACTCCCAGTTCGTGCAATCGGGAATCGGCGCAGCCCAAAAAATATCGGCGCAGCACCAGCAGGACCTTCCGGGCCGGCCAAGCGTTTTGAGCCGGCTCTTTCGCGATGGCGCCGCGCTGCTGTAGGTAAGGGACGGTGTATCCGCCGGCTTCCCATTGCGTCAGCGCTTCCTGGAGACGTCTGTGGATATCGGCGTCTTGAAGCGATGGGCCGCGGTCCGTTGCGTTGCGCCTTGAGGTCACACTTCCCAGGTAAGTGCCGGGCAACGAAAATATTCTGACCAGGTCCACCGCTTTCGGCAGCGCGTTGCTCAGAAAACTCAGGCAGATTTGTTCATGAATTCCCGCGAGCCAGTCGTTGCCGGCAGAAGCCCCCGCGTCTTTGGGAGCGGAGGCCATGAGCGCGTTCGCCTTGGCGACACAACTTTCGGCCTCCGTCTGGCGGCCCAGTTCAATCAGGCTGTGGGCGAGTTTGACCCAGGCTTCGGCGTTCGACGGTTCCGCGCCTGAGGCCACGCGCCAGAGTGCCTCGGCATCCGGCCAGCTTTTGCATTCGTAAGCGATTTGCGCCAGGGTGCGCACGCACCGCGCCGTGACCGCCTTGGGATCTTTGACAATGAGATCCTTCAGAAGTCCGGAAGCTTTGTCGGCGTGGCCGTTCTTGATCAAATAATTGGCCAGCTCATACGCCGTGATCTCCAGCAAGGGTTGCTCGCTCATAACTCTCTGAAGCTGGGCGGCAGTGTCGTTGAACCGGATGGCCTTGGCAAGATTGGCGGCACGCACTAAAAATCTCGATGAACAATTCAGGTTATGGCCACGTACATTTACGAAACGATCCCCAAGAACCCCAACGAAACTCCGCGGCGGTTTGAAGTGCAGCAGAAGATGAGCGATCCGCCTCTCAAGGTCGATCCCAACACGGGCCTGCCCGTGCGTCGAATCATCGTCGGCGGGAGCGGCCTGGTCACACACGGCCCCAGCATTCTCTCGATGAAAGTGAAGCGGTCCAAACGATGAACCTTGAGCTTTGAACTTTGAACCTGAAACTTGAAACCGCTTGCCGTCTTGCCGTGCAGAGCTCGCGTTGACTTGTTTCTTGCCTGAAATATACTGCTTTTATGCTGGCGAACACGAAAGCGACCGCGAAGCAACGCTTCCTGGAATTCCTCTCCAGAAGGAGCTTGCGCGTCACGGCTCAGCGCCAGGCCATCATCGAAACCGTGTTCAGCACGGACAAGCATTTCACCGCCGAGCAGCTTCTGGAATGGTCGCGCGAGCGGGACCGGTCCGTGTCGCGCGCGACGGTCTATCGGACTTTGCCATTGCTGACGGAGAGCGGATTGGTGCGGGAAATGGATTTCGGCAAGGACCGCAAGTTTTACGACCCGAACTACGCGGAGCATCCCAACCACAACCACATCATCTGCCAGGACTGTGAGAAGATCGTCGAGTTTGAGAGCGAGAAGATCGCCAAACTCGAAGACGAGATCAGCCACAAACTCGGCTTCGTTCTCAAATCCCAGCGCCTCCAAATCACTGCCACCTGCGAGGAACTCAAAAAGCTGGGCGCCTGCCGGCACAAGGCTCGTTAGGGCGTGTCCGAAAATTCCCTGACAATCATGTCGATGCTGACAACCGCTGCTCGATCGTCGGCGCATCCAATCCCCGAATGAACAGAACTTTGTGGCGCGATTTGTGGCCCTGGACCAGTTGAACTGCGCCTCGCGAGCAATCCAACTGATCGGCCAGGAAGCAGACGAGCGCTTCGTTCGCCGCATCGTCCACCGGCGGAGCGTTGATTTTGATCTTCAGTTCGCTCCCGGTTATCTCCCCGATTTTGTTTTGGGACGATCGGGGCTGGACTTTGATCGCGAGATAGATGCCGTCCGGATGAACTCGCAGGTAAGGGGCCATTCGTAAATTCGTAAAATGTAAAACGTAAGGGACGACTCAGTGGCGGAGGATTACGTTTTACGTTTTACGCCTCATGACCGCATCATCTTCAGAAGCGTCTCCGCCATGACGGAGGGCGTGGCTGCCACGCCGATGCCAGCTTCGCGAAGGGCCGCAATCTTCGCCGCCGCCGTGCCTTTGCCGCCGCTGATGATGGCGCCCGCGTGGCCCATGCGGCGTCCGGGCGGAGCCGTCGCGCCAGCGATGAAACCCGCCACGGGCTTTTTGCAATGCTGCTTGATCCACGCCGCCGCTTCTTCTTCCGCGGACCCGCCAATCTCGCCAATCATGATGATGCCACGCGTTTCCGGGTCGTCGTTGAACATCTTGATCATATCGAGATGCGACGAGCCGTTGACTGGATCACCCCCGATGCCAACGCAAGTGGATTGCCCCACGCCGCGCGAAGTGAGTTGCCAGACGGCTTCGTATGTAAGGGTGCCGCTCCGCGAGACGACTCCCACGTTTCCCCTTTTGTGGATGTATCCGGGCGCGATCCCGATTCGGCAACCGCCGTGGGAATCCTTGCCTTCGCCCGGCGTCACGATTCCGGGGCAGTTGGGTCCAATCAGCCGCGTCTTCTTCCCCTCCATGGCGCGTTTTACTTTAACCATGTCGTTCACAGGAATGCCCTCGGTAATGCAGACCACGAGTTCAAGTCCAGCATCGACGGCTTCGAGGATGGCGTCGGCCGCGAAAGGCGGCGGGACGAAAATCGCCGAAGCCGTGGCGCCGGTTTCCTTTGCCGCTTCCAGCACAGTGTCGAAGATCGGCACTTTGGTTTCGAAGAATTGGCCGCCCTTGCCCGGCGTCACACCGGCGACGACCTGAGTGCCGTAGGCCAGGCTCAATTGCGTGTGGCGCGCTCCGAAGCTGCCGGTGATGCCCTGGATCAGGACCTTGGTTTTTGGAGAGACGAGGATGGACATGTCGTGTTACAGCGTTAAAAGGTTAAATGAGCGGAATCGGTTGAACAGGAGGCGAGGCGACAACCGGGATCAATCCTCCGTTACCTCCGTTCTTTCCTGCTACCCCTTTGGCGTCTTCCCGGCAGCTTGGACCACCTTCTCCGCCGCGTCCGCCATCGAATCGCCGCTGATGACTGCGAGACCGGATTCTCGAAGGATGCGTTTGCCGAGCTCGACGTTGTTGCCCTCGAGCCGAACCACCAGTGGGAGCTTCAAATGCGTTTCCTTCACCGCTTCTACAATTCCCGCCGCAATGATGTCGCACTGCATGATGCCGCCAAAAATGTTTACGAGAATCGCGTGGACGTTCGGGTCGCTCAGGATAATCTTGAAGGCCGCGGCGACCTGCTCTTTGCTCGCGCCGCCGCCAACGTCGAGGAAATTGGCGGGCGAACCGCCGTAGTGCTGGATGATATCCATGGTCGCCATGGCCAATCCCGCGCCGTTGACCAGGCACGCGATGTTTCCGTCCAGCTTGATGTAATTCAGATTGAATTTGCTGGCCTCAATCTCGAGCGGCGCTTCTTCCCCCAGATCGCGCATCTCCTGGATATTCTTGTGGCGATACAAGCCGTTGTCATCGATCGATATTTTGCCATCGACGGCTACCAGCGCCTCCTTGCCGCCCGCGGCTTCCACGACGGCCAGGGGATTGATTTCGACCAGGGAAGCATCGCATTCCCACCAGGTTTTGAACACGCCGTGAAACAACTTTACGGCCTGGCTCATCAGGTCGCCCCGCAGCCCCAAAGCGGCGGCGATTTTGCGTCCCTGGAAGGGCATGATTCCGACGGCGGGGTCGATCACTTCTTTGAAAATCTTCTCCGGCGTTTTTGCGGCGACTTCCTCGATGTCCATGCCACCGGCAGGACTCGCCATTATCAAAGGCCGCGACACGGCTCGGTCCAAGAGCACTGCCAGATAAAGCTCCCGCTTGATCGTGGAGGCGGTCTCGACGAGGACTTTGCTAATGCGGCGGCCCTCCGGCCCCGTCTGCTTGGTGACCAACACCTGGCCGAGCATGGCTCGCGCCGTGTCGTGAACTTGCACCGGGGTCTCGCACAATTTAACACCCCCTTGAAACCCGCTTTTGAACGTGCCTTTGCCGCGGCCTCCGGCATGCGTCTGCGCTTTGACCACGACCCGCCGCGCGCCGGCGGCAAATAGTTTCTCGGCCGCTTGCTTCGCGCCTTCCGGCGTGGAGGCGACCTCACCGGTGGGAACCGCCGCGCCGTACTGCGCGAGCAGTTGTTTGGCCTGGAATTCGTGGAGGTTCATCGATGCAAAAGTTTCGGGTTTTGGGTTTGAAGTTTCAAGTCGGCTCGGAGCTGGAGTGCGAGCGAAACTTTTGACCGCGAATCGGACCCCGCTGAAGGTAAGTCATGAATCCGCCGATCAAGCGGCTGACTTTGACCGTCATTTTGTAGAGGGATTCAAATTGAGTTTGCGAGATGTATTGCTCATCCTAAATGTCCTCAAATCGCGTGATCGTCGCCATATGGATTGAACTTGAAACCTCAAACTCGAAACCCGAAACGACACATTACCGCTGATCGATCGGCGCCACTTCGAGCCCGAACGGCCCGGTATAGACGCTTTGCGGTCGAATCAACCGGTTGTCGGCCAATTGTTCCAGCACGTGCGCGGTCCAGCCGGACGTCCGGGCAATGGCGAAGATCGGAGTGAAAAGATCGGTTGGGATACCCAGGGAGTAGTAAACCGTCGCGGAGTAGAAATCTACGTTGGCGTTGAGGTTCTTTTCCCGCAGCATGATCTCAGCGATGCGCTCGCTCATCTGGATCCATTTCGGCTCGCCTATTTTTTCGCTGAGCACCTTCGCCATGCGCTTCAAGTGGGGCGCGCGCGGGTCGAGCGTTTTGTAAATGCGATGGCCGATCCCCATGATCTTCTTCTTCTGCGCCAGGCACTCGGCAATGTAAGAATCCACGCGTTCGGGCGCCCCGATCTCCTGCAGCATCTTGATCACGCCTTCATTGGCGCCGCCGTGGAGCGGGCCTTTGAGCGTGCCGATCGCGCTCGTGATGGCCGAATACATATCGCTCAGCGTGGCGATGGTCACCCGCGCACTGAACGTCGAGGCATTCATCCCGTGATCCGCGTGCAGGACGTAACACAAATCGAGTGTGGCCTCCTTCTCCTTCGAAGGCTTCTCGCCGTCCAGCAAGTAGAGGAAGTTCGCGGCTTCTCCCAGAGCGGGATCCGGCGGGAGCAAACTCTTCCCCTGACGAGCGCGATGAAAATACGCCGTGATAATCGGAATCCGGGCTATGAGGCGGACGGCTTTGTGGCGTTGCGCGTCCTGCGAATCGTCCTCGGCTTCCGGGTCAAAACAACCGAGCGCGGAGATGGCGGTTCGGATGGCGTGCATAGGTGGCGTCGAAATCGGAAAGCCTTTGATCATATCGACGACGCCCTGGGGCAGCGCGCGCTTCTCTACGAGCCGTCCTTTGAGGTCCTCCAATTCCTTGCGATTCGGCAAGTGATTGTGATGCAGCAGATGAACGACTTCTTCGTACGAGACCTTCCCCGCCAGTTCATCGATGTTGTACCCACAATAAGTCAACTCGCCGACATCTCCTTTGACGTCGCTCAGCCGTGTGTTGGCCGCCACGACGCCTTCCAGGCCTTTCGACGGGGCGGCCGTGGTTGTCATGCTCATAATTCGTGTTTCATCGAATCTGTGAGTTGCTGGCGGTCCAAATCGTCCCGGCGAATCTAGGAGAACCAGTATTTGGCCGTCAACGGTTTTCGAGTTTTTGCGCATTCATGCCGATTCATTTTCAAATCGGATTTTTTTGGGTGGAACCTCTCTTCTCCGGTTCGGCCTCAAATGAACTCGAACACCGTATCGCCGATTGGCACTTTTGCTTCCAGCGTCGGCGGATTTGATTTATCTCGGCGACACAGCGCGCGTTGCTTACGGGACGAAATCTCCAAGCACGATCGTGCGGTTCGCCTGTGAGGACACGGCGTTTCTCCTGCTGAGGGAATGATTCAGAGTTAACGGGAAGGCGGCTTGTTTCCGGAACTTCCTCCGCTCCTCTTTGGGCCTCCGCCAGCATTCAAGACCGTCCCGGTCAGAAGGCCGGCAGCGAAGAAAGCGAAATACATGATGGCAGCTTTGCACTCGACGGCTTTGAGCAACGGAGGCAACGAAAAAGTGACGGACTTCAAATTGCTCATGCCCATCAGGACCAGAAGCAGCAACACCAGCAGGAGAAAAATCGTCTTTAACAACAGCTTGGCATTCATACGTCGCAAAAAACGGCGTGACCGTATGGAATACCCGGGGCGGCGTCAATACTTGAAACGCAAGGCGTAAAAGGTAAATCGTGAGGAAGGTTTCGTCGATCCTTCGCCTTACGTTTTACGTTTTACTTCTTGCGTTTTCCCTTTCAAGTTTCACGCATTCATGAGCATCTCTACCAAGAAAGGCGACGATGGGACGACCGGTCTAATGTATAATCGCCGCGTCTCGAAATGCGATCCTCGCGTCGAGGCCTACGGCGCCGTGGACGAACTCAATGCTGCGGTGGGTCTCGCGCGCGCCACAGGATCGCACGAGTTCGTCTCCACCAACCTGCTCGCGATCCAGCAGGATCTCGTGATTCTGATGGGTGAATTGGCGACGGCCGTGGAAGATTTGCCGCGTTATCAAGGCGACGGGTATTCGCGAGTCACTCCCGACATGACCGCGAAACTCGACCAGCTTGTGAACGAGATCGAGGCCCGGAAGATCACTTACAAAGGCTGGGCCACTCCGGGAGCTACGGTGGACTCGGCGGCGTTAGATCTGGCCAGGACCGTTTGCCGCCGTGCGGAGCGTGAGGTTTGCGCTCTGCACGAGGGGCATCAGCTGGCTAACCCCGAAATCCTCGTCTATCTCAATCGCTTGTCGGATCTGCTGTGGCTCTTCGCGCGGTGGGTGGAGACCAAATGATAGACCAGGAACAACTCGTCGTTCACGCGTCGCATTGATTTCAGTTCAAGCCGCGTCGCGTCGCTCAGCGCAAGGGCTCCGAGGCCGTCGGCAATGGTCGGCGCATCGCCGCCGCCGAAAACTTTGGGACAGATCGTCAGGTTCAATTCGTTCACAAGACCGGCGGCAAACAGCGCGCCATTCAGTTCGCCGCCCCCCTCGCACAGCAAGCGGTTGACCTTCCACTGTTTCCTGAGCCAGCGGAATGCGGCGGCGAAATCGATCGACTCTTCTCCGCAGACCCTGACCGCGTCCGCAACCTGCGCAAGCCGTTTCAATGCCGCAGCGCCGGCGCGTTCGGTGGTCAGCACGAGGATCGGCGAGAAACGGTGCGCGAAGATTTCTGCGCGCGGATCAAGGCTGCCTGACCCGCTGACGACAATGCGCAGATTGCATTCCGCGAACCCTTGCTGCAGGCGCTGTCGCCGATACCGCGCCGGCCCGGGTCCCAACGTAATCCGATTTCGATCCACCGTGCGTGCTCCGGCCATGACCGCGTCAGCGCGTGTCCGGAGAAGCAGCAATTGCTCCCGGTCTTGTGCGCTGCTGAAAGACGATACCGCTCGATTCGATGTCGCTATCTTGCCATCGGCAGTCATCGCCATGTTGACGAATACGAACGGCAACGGGTTGTTTGGCATAGCTCGAATCAAAGGATCAACATCGCATCGCCATAGCTGAAAAAGCGATATCGCTCGCGGATTGCTTCGGCGTAGGCCGAAAGCATCATCTCGCGGCCCCGCGTCTCCCCGGGCGTCGCAAAGGCGCTGACGAGCATGAGCAACGTTGAGCGCGGCAAGTGAAAATTGGTCACCAACACGTCCACGATCCGGAAATGATGGGGCGGCTGGATGAAAATCCGCGTGCGACCGGTTGCCGATGGAACTCTGCCGTCGTGGGCCGCCGCGACGGTTTCCAGCACGCGCACGCTCGTCGTTCCCACAGCCACGATCCGGCCTCCGGCGAGGCGCGTTTTCCGAATCGCCTCGGCGGTCTCCGAAGCCACCTCGAACGGCTCCTCGTGCATGACGTGGTTCTCCAGCAATTCGGTCTTCACGGGCGCGAATGTTCCCAATCCCACGTGCAGAGTCACGTGCCGGATTTCCACGCCCCGGGATCGAATCTGATTCAGCAGGCGTTCCGTGAAGTGAACGCCCGCGGTCGGGGCCGCCACGGAACCCAGTCTGTTCGCGTACACCGTTTGGTAACGCTCAGCATCATCGATGGGTGTCGTGTGGGGGCGCCGAGTTATGTACGGGGGCAAAGGGATTTCACCGACCCGATCCAACTCATTCTTGATATCGCGCGTTCCGGAGAACCGCAGCAGGTACTGGCCGTCGGACGACTTGCGCAAAACTTCAACTCCGACATGCGCGCCAATTTGTGTCGCGTCGTTAATCGTCAATTCCGTTCCTACGCGAATCCGTTTTCCGGGCCGCAACAGTGCCCACCAGGCGTTCGTCGCGACCTCTTCGAGGAGCAGAATCTCGACTTCTGCACCGCCGGAGTTTTTGGTGGCCCACAACCGTGCTCGAAGCACGCGCGAGTTGTTGAGGATCAGCAGATCTCCGGGATTCAGGTAATCAACCAAATCGTAGAATTTGCGGTGATCGATGCTCCCCGTGAAGCGGTCCAAGACGAGCAACCGGGATTGGTCCCGTTCCGAACTGGGCAGTTGTGCAATGAGTTCTGCCGGCAACTCAAAATCGAAATCGCTCGCTCTCATGTTCTTCTGGGCAAGTTCTACCACCGAATGAGGCAAGAGAGATAGCCTGGCCTTTATCGCCCGTCGGAATGATTTCGGTTCAAGTTCTGAACTCACCAACGGGCGATGTTGGTTAAGTCCAGATGTGGCAACTGAATTCCTTTCTTTGCCCTTTCCTTTTGCTCCGTTTCCTTCTGTTTTCTGAACAGGAGGCAACGGAGAACGAAGAAGTCGGGGAATTGAATCGATTACAGTCCCGGTCCTGATTCTTCTGTTTTTGTGAGGTCTGAAGTTGGGGTGGAGTGGGGGGATCGCCTATCTTTGAAGCTGGCCGGAGAATCAGCGAAAGGAGCTTTCATTGAATGTGAATTACTGTGCAAACCTTTGATCTACAATCATGAAATCCTGCGAATAAGTTGTTAACAAAAAGTTTGACACTCAAAATCAAAGTGGATAGAAGTGGGGTGTTGTGGGTGATAGGTTAATCGATCTGTTACCAAATGGCATCTACCGGCACAAACGGACCGATCTTTTACAATTCGCTTTACCGCCATGGAGTGGATGACAAGCGGCGAGTGCAGATCCCGGCCAAGTGGCGCCCTGAGTCCAGTGAAATTCAGTTCACCCTGATCATTTGGCCAAGAGCGGGCCAGAAGGAAGCGTGTCTGCTCGCGTTGCCGCCTGAGCAGTGGGCGGCCCTGGTGGAAAAGTTGAAAGCCATGCCTCTCTCTGACCCCAAGGCCGAAGCGCTTCGCCGTTTGGTGGGAACCAAGTCAGATCAGGTGGCCTTGGACAAAGTCGGCCGGATTTGCATTCCGGAGTCTATGGCCAAGGCTGCCGCGATCGACCGGGAAGCCGTCCTGGTCGGTCTGGTGGATCGATTCCAAATCTGGAACCCGGAGCGGTACGATTCCGTCAGCTCTTTCGACGAACAACTGACAACTGAAGCGTTTCAAATGATCTAATTCCTATGAGACTGATCCGACTCCTCACCGCTGGCAAAAGCTGGCTGATTGTGAACAGCGAACCCAACCGCTACCGCGATGTTCGCCAGAAGCTCATTCCTAACCTTCAGCGCCTGGGCCTGGAATTTCCAGCGGCGGCAAAGCCGAATCCGATTGCCTGCGGCGATTCTTCGCAGCCCTGGGCGGCAGAGGCCCAGAATGATTCATCCGTGCCAATCGCTCGGACAGCCGGCAAGTCTGCGTGCCGCGACGCCGCAGTTGAGTCTGGGCCTTCCTATGCCGCGAGGCTTTGGTCCAAGCTGCTGCATCCGTTCTTGACGTTCGTGGCTCCGAACAAAATCCAGCCGCCGCTGGGTGGGGCGAGGTTGGACGCGGTGCGCGTGGTTCGAAACGAGCTAACGGAAATGGATTTGGAACTGGTCGGGCCCGTCAGCCGCGCCAGGACGGAACGGGCGGGAGCAAAAGCCGACCGGCTCGGCAGGACTGCCGGAAAAGTCGCAGGTTTCTCCAGGTTTGCGGGGCAGCTGTTTGAGGTGGGCCGTTTGAGACACTAGCCTTCGATGCGCGAATCCTGTGTCCAATTCGGTCCACACGCCGGTTCTTTTGTCCGAAGCGACTTCGGCGTTAAACCCTCAATCCGGAGGCGCTTACGCGGACGGGACCGTCGGCGCCGGCGGCCATTCGGCGGCGATTCTGCGCGCGAGCGCTCCAACCGGCCTGTTGTATGGATGTGATCGAGACCAATCAGCGATTGAGATTGCGCGGGAACGATTGGCGGAGTTTGGCGGTCGATGCGAGTTGCGCGTCGCGAGTTTTACGGAACTGGCCGGGTGGCTCGGTCCCGCTCGATGCGAGGGAGTCATTCTGGATCTTGGCGTCAGTTCCATGCAGATCGATGACCCTGGACGCGGGTTCAGTTTCCAATTGGACGGTCCTTTGGACATGAGGATGAATCGAGATCAATCCATCACCGCGGCCGACCTCGTGAATGAGGAAAGCGCCGAAGAGTTGTCGAGAATCTTCTGGGAATTCGGGGGCGAACGGCAGAGCCGTCGTTTAGCTCGCGCGATGGTCCAGGAGCGGTCGCATCGTCGCATGGAAACGACGCGCCAACTGGCGGCGTTGATTGAGCGCTCCACCCCGCCAAAGGGACTGCGAATTCATCCCGCCACGCGGGTCTTTCAAGCTTTGCGAATCGCGGTCAATGACGAACTGGGACAATTGCGTGCGGGGCTGGACTCGGCCTGGGCCGTTCTAAAGCCGGGCGGACGGCTCTCGGTCATCACGTTTCACAGCCTGGAAGACAGGATCGTGAAAGAGTTCGGACGAAAACTCGCCCGCGATTATTCCATCGACGGAGCGGAGGACATTCCTGAACTCCGGCGGCCCAAACGGCCGGAAATGGATTGGGTGTTCAAGAAAGCGATCCAGCCGAAGGAATCAGAAATCAAGGCCAACCCGCGCGCCCGGAGCGCTCAGTTGAGAGTCATGCAAAAGTTGTAAGTTGTAGTATGGCTCGAAATCGAAAAATGCAGCCCCTCGTCATCCGGTTCGGTCCGGCTCTGAAGGTCTGCCTCGTGTGTCTCTTCATCGCGGGAATGGCCATTGGGTACGTCGGCCAGAAGAACCAGTTGCAGGTTCTGGGAGGTCAATTCCGCGATCTGGAGAATCGCCTGAGCAAACTCCGGCGCGACAACCTCACGCGTGCCCGGATTCTGGACTCCCTGCAAACCCCCTCCGAGCTCGAAACTCGGATCAAGCAGATGAATTTTGGCCTGGTGGCGCCGCAGCCGGAACAGATTGTCCGGCTGGTTGAACTCACAAGGCCGATGCCGGGGGACGCCACGAATCATTTGTATGCCGATCGCACTCTGTTGACGAGGGCCCGCGACTGAACGAGAGGCCCGTTTTCGGCGCGTCCTGACGTAGCCGAGGACTGGGGCTTAGTCGGGCCAAATCGAAGATCCAAGTTCTCGCGAGCGTGCCGCGAGGAAGCCGAAAGCCGTATGACTCAAACATTGAACTGCCGAAGATTGGTGGCGATGGCCATTTTGCTCGCCATCGCCTTTGCCACTCTCGGTTATCGCCTGGTGGACTTGCAGGTGGTGCAGCACGATCAACTCCGCAAGCAAGCCGAACGCAACACGCATCAGGTGCTTCTTCTGCAGCCTCGACGTGGGGAGATTCGGGACCGGCGCGGCAATGTCCTGGCGAGCAGTGTGTTCGTCAAAACTGTATGCGCGGATCCCACCCTGCTGGGCACCTACCAAACCGAAGTGGCGCGAGTCCTTTCGCCCCTGCTCGAAATCGCCGAGAGCAATCTGGTTGAAAAACTTCAGGTCCGAAGTTTCATCGATAAGGAGGGCCGGCCCCATCAGGATCGCCACGTCGTGCTGAAGCGCAAGGTTCCGGTTGAGGCCTGGGAGAAGATTCAAGCCGCAATGAAGGGCATCCAGTTCGGCCAGGACGAAAAGAAGCTCAAGAAAACCTTTCTCCGAAATCTTCGGCAGAACGCCATCTACGTCGAATCTTACGATGATCAGCAACGGATTTACCCCAATCACACCTTGGCGGCGCATGTGCTTGGGTTCGTGGGTGACACGCAGCGCCAGACCATTCTGGGGGCGGTCCGGGATATCAGCGGCGCCGACGGCATCGAATTGAAGATGGATTCCGCCTTGGCGGGCGTTCCGGGCTGGCGAAGCACGGAGGTGGTCCGGGCGCGGGAGTTGGTGACTTTTCGCGATCAAGAAGTCGAACCGCATTCGGGCCGCAACGTGGTCCTGACCCTCGACGCCGGCCTGCAACACATCGTCGAATCGGAGCTGGCCGATCTGATGCAGAAACACTCGCCGGTCAGCGCGTCGGCCCTCGTCATCCGTCCGCGAACTGCAGAGTTGCTCGCCTTGGCCAACGTGCCGACATTCGACCCGAATCGGGCCGGGGAATCCCCGCCGTCAATTCTGAGGAACCGAGTCATTACAGACGTGGCGGAGCCAGGCTCGACTTTCAAAATCGTCGCCGTCTCCGGGGCGCTCAACGACGGACTCGCGACTCTGGAGACGCGCATTGACTGCGAGAATGGCCGCTTCTTTTTCGCGGGGCGCTCGCTGCGGGATGATCATCCTTCGGGAATTCTTTCCGTGGAGGAGATCGTGGCCAAATCTTCAAACATTGGGACAGCCAAGATCGCGATCCAAATGGGGCCAGCGCGGCTCTATTCCTATATCCAAGGCTACGGTTTCGGCAGCCGGACGGGCATCCCGTTGCTGGGCGAGGTGGATGGGCTGGTCTATCCGCCCAAAAAGTGGAGCAAGCTTTCCATTTCGCGAATTCCCATCGGGCAGGGCATCGCGATCACGCCGCTGCAGTTAACTCTGGCGATGAGCGCCATTGCCAATGGCGGTGTGTTGATGCAGCCCATGCTGGTGGACCGCGTCGAAGACGACCAGGGGCAAACGATTGTTCAGTACTCCCCGCAGCAAGTTCGCCGCGTCATCAGCGAATCGACCGCCGCGCAAATGACCGCGGCTTTGAAACAAGTCGTTTCGACCAACGGGACCGCTCGGAGGGCAAAGCTGGAGCGGTATTCCATCGCGGGCAAGACCGGAACGGCGCAAAAGCCTGGGCCAGGGGGATATTTGCCGGGCAAATACTTCGCGTCATTCATTGGCTTTTTCCCGGCTGATCGGCCGGAACTTTGTATTTCCGTGTTCCTGGACGAGCCGAAACTGCCCAATTACTACGGCGGCCTGACCGCGGCGCCGGCCTTTCGGAATATCGCCGAGCGCGCCGCGAAATATCTGGCCATCCAGCCGGACCTGCCGCCGGCGGATGCGCTGGCGCTGCACAGTTCGCGCGGGCCGTTTGCAAGTGGGGTGAACCAACAGTAAATTCTCCGGGCAAGTAGAGGAGACCATCATGCAACTGAGGCAATTGATCAATGAGTTTCCGACGGTGAGCGTCGAAGGCTCGCTCGACCGCGAGGTCGCGGGCATCACGTACGACTCGCGCCGCGTCGGCCCCGGAATGATCTTCGTGGCCATCCCCGGCCAAAACGTCGATGGCCACGACTTCATCAACAGCGCGATTGACCGCGGGGCCGCCGCCGTCATTTGCGAGCGCAACGGATTCGTGTCCCAGCGCGTCACAAAAATCAAAGTGACCGACGTTCGCGAAGCGCTGGCCCTGGCGGCTGCGGCGTACTATCAGCATCCCAGCACGAAACTCAAAGTAATCGGAGTCACGGGAACGAATGGAAAAACCACCGTGGCTTTCATGGTCAAACACCTGTTGGAGACCGCCGGCGTCAAGACCGGATTGCTCGGCACGATTCGTTACGAAGTGGGGGAGCGCATGTTTCCGGCCCAACGCACCACCCCCGAAGCGCTCGAAGTTCAGCAAATGCTGGCGAGCATGGTCCGCGGGGATTGCGAGGCGTGCGTGATGGAAGTCAGTTCCCACGCCCTGGATCAGAAACGCGTGTGCGGGGTGGATTTCGACGTTGCCATCTTCACCAACCTCACCCAGGACCATCTGGATTACCACGACGCAATGGAGAGTTACTTTCAAGCCAAACAAAGGCTGTTCACGCCGCGGTTCCTCGGCACCAAGCGGGGCGGCTCGGTGGTCAACATCGATGACACGTTTGGCCAGCGCTTGCTCTCGGAAACCAAAGCGGAAATCCAACTGACCTACGGATTGCGGGAGGCCGCCATGCTTCGCGCGTCCGATATTCAGCTTGGCCAAGACGCCACCCGAATGGCCGTGGAAACGCCGGATTTCAATTTCCATTGCCGCCTGCCTCTGATCGGGCGCCACAATGTCTATAATGCCCTCGCAGCCGTGGGGGCGGGGATCGTTCTCAAACTTGGCGCCACGCCGCTGAAGACCGCGCTGAACACGATGGACCCCGTTCCGGGCCGCCTGGAGAACGTGGCCCCGGGGTTTCCCTTCGGCGTCTATGTCGATTACGCGCATACCGAGGACGCGTTGCGGAAGGTCCTCACCACGTTGCGCGAATTGATCGAAGGCCGTTTGCTCGTGACGTTCGGATGCGGAGGCAGCCGCGACCAGGGCAAGCGATCCAAGATGGGACGCGCGGCCGCGGAGCTGGCGGATTTCACCGTGATCACGACGGACAATCCGCGCAAAGAAGATCCGACCCGGATCGCTGCCCAGATCGAGGAAGGCTATCGCAGCCTTCGACAGTCGCACTATCTCGTGGAATTGGATCGCCGCCGCGCGATCCACGAAATCATGGCCATGGCCCGCCCCGGCGACGCGGTGCTCATCGCCGGGAAGGGCCACGAGACTTATCAGGAATTTGAAGACACGGTCGTTCCGTTCGACGACCGAATTTACGCCCGCGAATCACTGGAGACTCTCCGTCCGTTTGAAACCTCGCGAGATTAGCATCTAACTCAAAATGAGCCTGAACTGGAGCATGGAGCCGCGCACATTGAAATTCATGGCCGAGTCGTGCGGCGGAAAACTATTGAGCGGTTCACCGCGCGCCCGCGTTTGCCGCGTGTGCACGGACTCGCGGCAACTCCTGGCGAACGATCTGTTTGTCGCGCTGGAAGGCGAACGGTTCGATGGCCACGATTTCTTGCCGGAGGTCTTCAAGAACGGCGCCTGCGCGGCGATCGTCAACCAGGCCAAAGTGCCGCGCGGCTCCGAAGAATGCGCGATCATCGGCGTGCCCAACACGCGCCAGGCGCTGGGGAGATTGGCCGCGCGCTACCGAAAAGATTTTGCCGTTCCGTTCATAGCCATCGGAGGCTCTAACGGCAAAACCACCACGAAGGAACTCGTGGCCGCGGTCTTGCGCGAGCGGTTCGAAGTCCTGCGCAGCGAAGCGAGCTTCAACAACGACATCGGCGTGCCGATGACTTTGCTGAACTTGAACGAAGCGCATCAGGCGGCGGTCCTCGAAGTCGGCACCAACCATCCGGGCGAACTGGCGCCGTTAGTGGAAATGATCCAGCCGCGTTACGGGTTGCTCACGAACATCGGGCGCGAACACCTCGAATTCTTCGGCGACGTGGACGGCGTGGCTCAGGAGGAAGGCTGGCTGGCGGAACTTTTGCCCGCCGACGGCAAGCTCTTCGTCGATGGCGATTGCGAGCCGATGTCCAAAGCCATCGCGCGGACCCGCGCCAACGTCGTCCGCGTGGGGTTTGAGCCGACGAACGATTGGCACGTTCGCGGCGCCAGGGTCAGCGAGACGGGTGTGAAGTTCGACGTGACGGCTCCCGACGCGGAATTTTCCGGGGAGTACGAGGTTCAGTTGTTGGGGCACCATCAAGTTCGGAACGCGTTGCTGGCGGTTGCGGTCGGGAAGGAACTCGGTCTGAGCCGCGCGGAGATCCAGCACGGCCTGGCCGGCTGCGCGCCGCCGAAAATGCGGCTCCAGCTTTGGCGCGTGAATGGCCTGCAGATTCTCGATGACACCTACAATGCCAATGCCGATTCCATGCGCGCCGCGCTCCAGACGTTGCGGGATTTTCCTTGCGAAGGCCGAAGGATCGCAGTGCTCGGGGACATGGCCGAGCTGGGGAAACACAGTCCGGAAGCTCACGCCGAAGCAGGGCGTTATGCGGCTGAAGTCGGGATCGGGCATCTTTTTGCGGTGGGCAACATGGCCTCGGTGATGGGCAAGGCTGCGCGGGACGCCGGCCTGGACGCGGTCAGCGAATTCTCCGCCGTAGAGAGTGCGGCCACGGCGCTGCGGGAGTTCCTGCGTCCCAGGGACGTGATTCTTTTGAAAGCTTCCCGGGCGACTCGATTGGAACGAATCAGCGAGATGCTGCGCGCCGGCGGAGAGGCTTCACGGACTTCGAGCCATGCGCATCAACCCTGAGCTGGCAAGGACGCGTTCCACCGCGTCCTTGATATTTTTCTTTCGATCTCTGAGCAAGGTCAGGGACGGAGTGGAATCCGTCCCTACCCGGTTTGCTGCGAAATGAAGAATGACCGTTGACGTTGCACAGAGGATTGACTGCTGGCCATCGACCGACCGACGCATGCTGTATTACCTGAGCCAATACATCCAGGAGCGAGCGGCTGGAACGGAATGGGCCGATCCGTTTTCGTTCCTGCGCGTGTTCCGGTACATCACGTTCCGCAGCGCGGGGGCGGCCGTCACGGCGCTGGCCCTCAGTTGGTGGCTGGGGCCACGAGTGATTGATTGGCTGAAAAAACTGAAGTTCGGACAACACTATCCCGACAAAGCCGAGGAGGCCGGCGGGATGGCCGCGCGGCTCCTGAGCAAGCGCGGCACTCCCACCATGGGCGGCGTGCTCATCGTAACGGCGATGGATCTGTCAGCGCTCCTCTGGGCGCAGTGGAATGAGTTGGTTTTGCTCACGTTGCTTTCGCTGGTCGTTTTGTCGGGCCTGGGGTTCTATGATGACTACGCGAAGATTGCGCTGCAAAACAGCCGCGGCGCCAAGTCTTACCTCAAGCTGGCGGTGCAGACTTTGCTGGCGTTGTTCATCGGGCTGTATTTGTGGATGCTGCCGTCCACGAGCGAATTGATCACCGAACTCATGGTGCCGTTCTACAAATATCCCGTGCTGACCGGCGCTGGCGCGATTGGTTTGCTCGTGACAATGCTGACCATCGTCGGTTTTTCCAATGCGGTAAATCTCACGGACGGCCTGGATGGTCTGGCGGCAGGTTGCACCTTGATCGTTTCGGCGGTGTTCCTGGTGTTCACCTACGTCGCGGGCAACATCCGGTTCGCGACTTACTTGCAGGTGCCGTACGTTCCGGGCGCAGGGGAGCTGGCGGTGTTTTGCGGCGCCATGATCGGAGCGGGTCTCGGGTTCTTGTGGTTCAACTGCCATCCCGCGCAGATGTTCATGGGCGACACCGGTTCGCTGGCCCTGGGCGGAGCGCTGGGCATCCTGGCGGTCTTGATTCATCAGCCGTTCGTTCTGTTGATCGCCGGCGGAGTTTTTGTCGCGGAAGCGGTGTCCGTGGTTTGCCAGACGGGCTATTTCAAATACACGAAGCGAAAGTACGGGGCGGGCCGCCGCATTTTTCTGATGGCGCCTCTGCACCATCATTTCGAGAAGAAGGGCTGGTACGAATCGCAAGTCGTGACTCGATTTTACATCCTCTGCGTGCTGTGCGCCGTCGTCGCCTTGAGCACTCTGAAACTTCGCTGAACCTCGCCCACCATGCTTGCTTTGAACGACAAACGTGTCCTGGTGCTTGGCCTGGGGGTCAGCGGACGCGCGGCGTCGCGATTGCTGCGCCAGCGCGGCGCGCAGGTGGTCGCCATCGATGCCGCAGATTCCGAGGCGTTGCGAAACGAAGCGGAATTGTTGAAACGGCTGGGGATCGAAGTCTGGTTGAATTGCGAAAAAGTGCCATCCGGAACGTTCGATCTGGGCGTGGCCAGTCCCGGTGTTCCGGCCGAGTCCAATTGGATGCGCGAGATTCGGAAAAGGAACATTCCGGTGATAGGCGAGTTGGAACTGGGCTGCCAGCACGCGCTCTGTTTGAACATCGCGATTACCGGTACAAACGGAAAAACGACCACGACCGAACTTGTCGAACGCCTCCTGACGCATTGCCATCGGAAGACCCTGGCGGCGGGAAACATTGGCCGGCCCGTGTGCGAGGTGATCGAGCAAACTCGCGACCTCGATTTTCTGACCCTGGAAGTCAGCTCTTTCCAATTGGAGACGATTCAATACTTTCGCCCGGTGGTGGCCGTCCTTTTGAACATTACTCCGGACCATCTGGATCGATACGCTTCCATGGCTGACTATGCGCGCGCCAAAGCTCGCGTCTTCCAGAACCAACAGCCTTTCGATTGGGCCATCATCCAGACTGAAGCGCTGGCTTACATTCGATCCCTCGGATTGGCGGTGCCATCCAAGATCGTCACGTTCAGCGCGAACAACCGCCGCGCGGATCTTTACCTGGACCGCGGTCTGTTAGTCAGCCGGCTTCCCGATTGGGCAGGTCCGTTGCTCGACCTGGAAGAATGCCGGATTCGCGGTCCGCACAATGCGGAGAATTTGATGGCTGCGCTGGCGGCAGGCCGCGTCCTCCGACTCCCCTTGGAGCAAATGAAGGAGGCCCTGCGAAATTATGCGCCGGCTCCGCACCGGTGCGAGGTGGTGGCCGAGGTGAACCAGGTGCGGTTCGTCAACGACTCGAAGGCCACGAACCTAGATGCGCTCCAGAAGGCGCTGCTCGCGATGCCTGGCTCGCGTTCCGGTGAGGCCAACGTCATTTTGATCGCCGGAGGCAAAGACAAAGGGCTGGCTTATCATGACATCGGGCCGTTGCTGGCCCAGCGGGTGAAGCACGCTTTTTTGCTCGGAGAAACCCGAGAAAAGATTCGCGCGGCGTGGAGTCTTTTTACTCCTTGCACCCTGGTGGAATCGTTGTTAGAAGCAGTTTCCAGAGCATTTGAGTGTGCACAATCAGGCGATGTCGTGCTGCTCTCACCCGCCTGTTCGAGCTTCGATATGTTTCAGAGCTACGCACATCGGGGTGAAGTGTTTCGCCAGGCAGTGGAGCAGGTCGCCCGGCCCTTGAATCGAAATGCCGCCCAGGGCAATCCACCTGCTTTTAGCGGGATTGCGAACCGCGGTTCAGTCGCAAACGAGAACGACGCCAAAAACATTTCGCCACGGAGTTTTTCGAGGGAAAACTTCACGGCGAATCATTCTTTGTGAAATCCTCATTCAACCCACGATCAACATCGTCTTAAGTCCATGAATACTCCCAGCCCGCTCATCCCCCAGGGATCCTTGCAGCAGCAACAGTCCCACGGCAAATCCACGGTCCGCATTGCCGTCTTCACCATCATCGCGCTGCACGCGTTCATTTTCACCGGTCTGCTTATGCAGTCCGGCTGCAGGCCGGATGGGGACAAGACCGTTGGCAAAACTCCTGGAACGCTTTCCGCCACCAATAAAGATGAAGTGCCGAAGCTTCCGGATTATTACGCCAGTTCCCGCGATCTTCCTTCGGTGCCCACGAATTCTCCCGCGACGACCAACGTCTTTGTTCCGACCGACACCGCCCCTGCGCTGATCACGACGGCGACTCCGCCGCCGCCGGTGGCCGAGACCTCGATGCAAGCGAAGGAATACACCATCGTGAAGGGCGACACCCTCGGCAAGATCGCCCACGCGCACAGCGTCACGGTCGCGGCCATCAACAAGGCGAACGCAGGCCTTGAACCAACCCGGCTCCGCATCGGCCAGAAAATTCTGATTCCCGCGCCAACCACGCCAGCGTCTGGCGCGACAGACGGATTGGGGGTCTCGGAGCCCGGTGCTGCGGAAAGCGCGTCGAACATCTATGTCGTCAAGTCGGGCGACACCTTGCAGAAGATAGCGCACGACAAAGGCACCACTGTCAAGGCGATCAAGGCGGCCAATAGCATGAAGACGGACCGGTTGCTGGTCGGAAAGAAACTCAAGCTGCCCGCTCCGACGAAGGCCGGTGGCGCCTCGACCTCCGGGACCCTTGGCACGAATATCCTGACGGCGTCCCCAATCAGCGCCCCGTTGTCGAACCCCAGACCATAGGGCCCAGAACAGTAGCCTGTATTGAATGTGCCGGCGTGAACTGGAATGAAGACCGCGGCGACATTATTCGTGGTTTGCGTGGGCGCCTTGCTGTCGCTCGGCCTGGTCATCCTCTACAGCGCCGGCATGAATCATGGCGGCGCCCGTTATCTCCTCATGCAACTGGTCTGGTGCGGCATCGGATTAGTGGCGTGCGCAATTGCGGCGTGGATGGACTATCGCTGGCTCAAGAAGATCGCCTGGCTGCTGCTGGCCGCGGCGGTCGTCATCCTCGGTTTGGTTCTGGTCCCGGGCCTCGGCGTCCAAATCAAAGGGGCGCGGCGGTGGTTCGATTTGGGTTTTGCGAAATTCCAGCCTTCCGAAGCCGCCAAGCTCGCTCTCGTTATTGCTCTGGCCCATTACATCGACTGCAACCAACACCTGATGACGACGTTCAGGCGCGGGCTGCTCGTTCCGGGATTCTTCATCAGCATCGTCCTGGCCTTGATCTTTGTTGAACCGGACCGCGGCACCACCGTGCTCCTGGCGGCGACCACCGGCGTGATGCTGCTGATCGCCGGAGTGCGCTGGATTTATTTGATTCCACCGGCCGGCGCGGCGGCATGCGGGCTGGCTTATTCGCTCTGGAACGATCCGGTTCGGCTGGGCCGAATCTTGAGCTGGCTGCACCCAGAGGCACACAAAGAAGGGGTCGGTTTCCAGGCCTGGCAAGCGCGGCTGGCGCTGGGCACCGGCGGGTGGACCGGCCTGGGATTGGGGAACGGGCGCCAGAAGCTCGGTTTCGTTCCCGAACACGAAACGGATTTTATACTCTCGGTCATCGGAGAAGAACTCGGAGCCATCGCGACGCTGAGCATTGTCGTGCTCTTCATCGTCCTGGTGATTTGCGGCGTGTACATTGCCTGGAATTCGCGGGACTCTTTCGGAAGGCTGCTTGGGTCCGGCATTGTCTTTCTGATTGGTTTCCAGGCGTTGATCAACATCGGCGTGGTGACCGGCGTATTCCCGAACAAAGGGCTGCCGCTGCCGTTCATCAGTTACGGCGGGTCGAACCTCTTGCTCATGCTCACTGGCGTGGGTCTGGTCATGAGCATCGCGCGCCACGTGCGGGATCCGGTCGCCGTCGAATCGGAACGATATTCCTCGAAACAGATTTTCGCTCCTCAGACTCCTTGATGCGAATGCCAGAGCTAACCCGGACCGTGGCCATCGCGTGTGGCGGAACAGGCGGACATCTGTTCCCGGGAATGGCCGTCGCCGAAGCTCTGCAACAGCGGTCCTGCCAGGTGACGTTGCTGGTGTCCGCGAAGGAGGTGGATCAGGTTGCCGTCCAGGCCGCGGCCGGGTTTGCCATCGAGACTTTGCCAGCCGTGGCTCTGCAAAATGGCGCGGGTCTGGCGTTCGTCCGGGGCTTCTGGAATTCCTATCGGCTCTGCTCCAGACTTTTTGCGCGACAGCGCCCGCACGCGGTGCTGGCGATGGGCGGCTTCACCAGCGCGCCCTCAATCCTGGCCGGCCGCCGCCGAGGTGCGCTGACCTTTCTGCACGAGTCAAACGCGATTCCAGGCCGGGCCAATCGCTGGCTGAGCTTCGTCGTGGATGAAGCCTTTGTGGGGTTTTCCTCGTCGGCGCGACGACTCTTCACGCAAGCCGTTCGCATCACGGGAACGCCAGTTCGCTCTCAGTTCAAATCTGCCGAGGCCGGCGCTTGCCGCGTCGCCCTTGGCCTGGATCCGAATCGGCCCGTTCTGCTGATTATGGGCGGCAGCCAGGGCGCACGCCGCGTCAATGAGTTGGTGACGCAGTCGCTGGCGCAGCTTGGAAATCGGATGCCGCAGCTTCAATTCCTTCATTTGACCGGCAGTTCCGACCAGGAACGAGTGGCTGCGGCCTATCGCGCGAGCGGACGGCGCGCACTCGTGCGCGCCTTCTTGACGGAGATGGAACTGGCCTTGGGGGCGGCGACTTTGGCTATCGCACGCGCCGGGGCTTCTTCACTGTCCGAATTGGCGGCGATGCAGTTGCCCGCGATCTTGATCCCGTATCCTTCCGCCGCGGACGACCATCAATTTCACAACGCGCGGGCTTACGTGGAGACCGGAGCCGCCGTGCAGCTTGGTGAATCGGCCATCAACGCGGAGTCATTGACCGGCCAGATCGCCGAGTTGATTGAGAACGCGCCGGCGCGAGCCGCCATGAGCCGCGCTCTGGAGCGGTGGTATTACCCGCATGCGGCCGATGAAATAGCGGAGCGCATCCTGGAAATGATTACCCCGTCAGGGATTGGCGAGCCGGAGCCGAAGCCGCGGTTTGGAACCCTGGAGAAGATTTCCCCCGCGGCCGGTCGAAAATCTGAAAGCCGCATTTCATTCTCGGGCGACCGAGCCCCCACTCGGATCATGCATTTGGAAGTGAAATGAAATCCCTGACCCCAACCGACGTGGAGGCGCTTCTGAAGACGCAGGGCCCGGACGCGACGGTTTATCTCGTGGGAGCCGCGGGCTGCGGGATGAGCGGTCTGGGGCACTTGTTCCTGGACCTGGGCTGCAAAGTGGCGGGATCGGATCTGGTCGGGAATGAAACGGTTCGCAGACTTCGAGAGCGCGGCGCGGAGATTCGCGCCGGCCACTCCGCCGAACATCTGCAGGAAACGCGCCCGTTTCTGGTGGTCTATTCCTCGGCCATCCAGGGCGACAACCCGGAATTGGTGGCCGCCCAAAACCTCCAGCTTCCGGTGGCGCGGCGCGGCGCAGTGCTCGCGGCTCTGCTGCGGAGACAGCGCGGAATCTGCGTCGCGGGAATGCACGGCAAAACCACGACAACGGCGCTCGCGGCGCACGCCCTGGAGCAATTGCAAGCCACCCCGAGTTTTGCCATTGGAGCGGAAGTGCCTCAGCTCGCGCCGCACGCGCGATTCGTGAACACGCCGGACGAGGAAGGATCAGGTGTTCGACCGTATTTTGTCGCCGAAGCGGACGAAAGCGACGGCACGCTCGGCGATTTCCACCCCGAACATGCGGTCCTGCTCAACGTGGACGCGGAGCACCTGGATCATTTTGCAAACTTGGAAGGCGTATGTGAGGCCTTCCAACGATTCGGCGCGCAAGTATCCGGGCGGCTGATCTATTGTGCCGATGACGAACATCTGACGCGGCTCTTCGTCGGAAATCCAAACGCGGTCTCGTTCGGTTTTCATCCTCAAGCGCAATACCAAGTCGAGATGATCGAAGAACGTGTCACGCATTACGCTTCACGTTGGACGCGTTTCAACCTCTGGCACAGCGGCTCGCTCCTGGGCGAATTCACAACCGCCTTGCTTGGTGCTCAAAACGTGTCGAACGCTGCCGCCGTCATCGCCCTGCTGCACCAACTCCAGTTTCAGCCCGACGCAATCGCGCGGGCGATCCGGTTGTTTCGTGGCGCGGCCCGCCGACTGCAGGAATTGTATCGAGACGAACGCTGCCGGGTCTTCGACGATTACGGACATCACCCGACGGAGGTTCGCGCCACGCTTCAAGCGCTGAACGCGCTTGGGCCGTCGCGGCTGCTGGTGGCCTTTCAACCGCACCGCTTCAGCCGAACCCAGAAGCTGATGGCCGAATTTGCCGGATGTTTTGCGGAAGCGGATCATCTCTGGTTGGCCGAGATTTACCCCGCGAGCGAACCGCCGATCCCCGGCATCGACAGCACGGCGCTTGCCGGAGCGATCCGGCAGCACGGGCTGGAAGTGGAATGTGTTCCGGATCTGGACCAACTTTGCGCCGGCCTCCGCAAAGCCATGACGTCTGGCGACCTGGTTCTTTTTCTGGGCGCGGGAGACATCACCGAGGCCGCGCATGCTTTTGCAAATCAGTTGGAGCAAGAGGCGGCTGCGCGAAGGCAGTCTCTGGCATCCGAGTTGACGCGCAGATTGTCGCCGGACTCAATCGTGCGCCGCGACGAACCCCTGGCCAAACGTACCACCTTGCGCGTGGGGGGCGCGGCCGATTTTTACGTGGAACCGGCTTCCGAAGCAGATCTGGGCGCGGTCCTGCATTTCTGCGCGGAACACGAACTTCCGTTTCTCATGCTGGGACGCGGTTCCAATCTGCTGATTCAAGACCGCGGCGTTCGCGGCGTCGTGATTTCACTCGCGCATCCCCAGTTCTGCCGCGTCGAAGTTCGCGGGAACGAATTGCAGTGCGGCGCGGGCGCGAAGCTCAAGGCCGTGGCGGTCGAAGCCAGGCGGCATGGCTTGAGCGGGCTGGAATTTCTGGAAGGCATTCCCGGCAGCGTGGGCGGCGCGCTGCGCATGAACGCGGGCGCAATGGGGGGATCGACGTTCGAGGCGGTGGAATCCGTTCGCTTCATGGATTTCGCAGGTTGCGTTCATGAACGAAGCGTCGAGCAAATGGAGGTCGAATACCGGAGTTGCCCGCACTTTCGGAATCACATCGCGTTGAGCGCGGTGCTGAAAGGACGGCCCGAGGCTTCGGAAGCGATCGCCGCGAAAATGAATGCTTGCAGCCAGAAACGTTGGAAATCTCAGCCCGCCGCTCCCAGCGCCGGGTGCATGTTCAAGAACCCCGCCTCGATCCCGGCCGGGCGGTTGATCGAAGAACTGGGTTTGAAAGGCACGCGCGTCGGCGGCGCGATGATTTCCGACGTGCACGGGAATTTCATTGTCAACGAGGGCGGCGCCACAGCCGAGGACATTCTGGAGTTGATCGAGCTTGTGAAGCATCGGGCTCGTGCTGCTTGCGGCATCGAGTTGGAGACCGAAGTGGAAATCATCGGGGAAATTCCGCCGGGCCGCACGGGACTTCCCGCCCCCGGAACGTTTGAGACCACGTGCGCCGTTCACGCCAAGCCATGAAACCGCGCCTGCGCGTCACCGTGATGCTGGGGGGACCTTCGTCCGAACGCGAAGTATCGCTGCGCAGCGGCCAGGCGGTCGCCTCCGCGCTTCGGTCGCTTGGCCACGACGTGTTGGAGTTGGACCCGCTCGATCCCAACTGGAAGCTTCCCGAAAGGACCGGCGTGGTGTTTCTGGCTTTGCACGGGACCTACGGCGAAGACGGCGCGGTGCAGCAGCGACTGGAGGAATTGGGCGTGCCCTATACCGGCTGCGGCCCTGACTCCAGCCGCGTGGCGTTCGACAAAGTTCTGACCAAACGGCGGCTCCTTCAGGTCGGCGTGCCTACAGCGCGCTTTGAAGTGATCGGTTCGGCGGGCGTCCCCTGGCCGCAAGGATGGACTCCGCCCGTGGTTTTGAAGCCCGCGCGCCAGGGATCGAGTGTGGGCCTTCAGTTCGTCGATCACGCGGATCAGTGGCCTGCCGCGCTGGCCGAGTCCTTGCGCTTTGACACGGACGTCTTGCTCGAAGAGCGAATTGTGGGACGCGAGACAACCGTGGGCATCCTGGACGGCCAGGCGTTGCCAGTCGTCGAAGTCCGACCCAAGAACGGCGCTTACGATTACCGCAACAAATACACGTCCGGCGCCACGGAGTACTTTTGCCCCGCGCCGTTCGACACCGCCGCGAGGGAGCGGATTCAATCGGCAGGCCTGCGCGCTTTCCAAGCGGTCGAAGGGCGGGATTACGGACGCGTGGATGTCATGATCCGTCCGGACGGCCAACCGGTGGTTTTGGAAGTGAACACGCTGCCGGGCATGACGGAAACGAGTTTGCTGCCCAAGGCCGCGGCGGCCGCCGGGATGAGCTATGCGGAGTTGTGCCAGCGCATGATCGATCTGGCGTTGCGGCGCGCAGCGGCGGACCGGAGGCCGTAGCGCAGAGTTGCACTCTGCTGTAGCGCAGAATTGCATTCTGCGACGCATCGGCCAGATCGAGCGCGCACGCAACCCGCGACGCCCTGCCGATTACAAATCGGCGATACGGCAGATTGCAAATCTGCGCTACGAGATCGGGGCGTTCGGCGGCGTCAGGCGCGAGGCGATACGGAGTTTGGCCGGGTTGTTCGCAGGCCAGTCAGAAATCCCGAGCCACGGTGAATTTGCGGAGCGCGGCTGTGTGTGCGCAGCGCCAGCCGCAGCAGCAGGGCAGGTCGAACCCGCTGCGGCCGGGTCTTCGACCACAGCCGCGCTCCCAATTGGGATGCAGCGATCAGAAACGAAACCTTGCGAAAGCCTATGTGGTTCAAATCCAAACCGGCCAATCGGCGAGTCGAACGGGATCATGTTTTGGACGTGAAAATGCGCGCGCGCCAAATCCGCGCAGCCCGCCTCCGCCTGATCACAAAGTTGGGCGCCATCGTTTTCGGCACGGCGCTGACGTTCGGTCTGTTTTGGTACGGCAGCGATTGGGCATTGAAGGAGTGGCTTTACAAGAACCCCGCCTTCCGCATCAAACATCTCGACGTCCAGACCGACGGCGAACTTTCCGTGGAACAAATTCTCGCGTGGGCCGCGGTGAAGCCGGGCGACAGTTTGCTTGCCGTGGATCTGCTCCGGATCGAGCGCGATCTCCAGTTTCAACCCGTGATTCAGGACGCCTCAGTCGTGCGCGTGCTGCCGGATACGTTGAAAATCCGCGTCACGGAACGCGAGGCCATTGCGCAGGTCACCGGCTTTCAGGCGCGCTCCGGCGGACCGGATCTCCAACCGACCACTTTTTACGTCGATCCAGCCGGCTATGTCATGTTGCCGCTGGCGGGGCGCCTCGGTTCGGTTGCGACGCCCTCCGGTGTGGAGGCATTGCCGGCTTTGACAGGAGTGCTCGGAACGGAATTGCGTCCCGGGAAGCGGGCGGAGTCGCCGGAAATCCAAGCGGCGCTGCGGCTCATCACGTTTTTTGGACGCTCGCCCATGGTCGGGGTGGTGGATCTCAAATCGATCGATCTTTCCACACCGCCCGTTCTCCAAGTCACCACGCGCCAGGGGAACGACGTGGTCCTCGCCGTGGACAACTTTGAACCGCAGCTCCGGCGCTGGCGAGTCGTGCACGACTTCGCGGCTCAAGAGGCCAGACAGATCGCCACGCTTGATCTTTCCGTATCCAACAACGTCCCTGTTCGCTGGCACGAGGCCGGCACTCCGCCGCCGCCGCCTGCGAAACCTGCCAAAACCCAACGATCCAAGAAAAAACATGTTTAAGTCCCAGCCTATCATTGTCGGACTGGATATCGGCACATCAAAAGTCTGCGCCGTGGTCGCCGAACCGAACGAGGCGAGCGCGATCAATATCATTGGCGTGGGCCAGGCCAAATCCCGCGGCGTCCGCAAAGGTGAAATCATCGATGCCGCGACGTGCGGCGAAGACATCCGCAATGCCATCGTCGAAGCGGAACAAATGGCCGACGTCGAGATTCGCAGCGTGTTCCTGGGCGTGACCGGCGCGCACTTTTGTGGATTCAACAATCGCGGTTTTCATCCCATCGTCTCCCACGACCGGGAAATCATGGAGGACGACGTTCAGGATGTGGTGAAAAACGCCAAGGCGATCAACTTGCCGGCGGACCACCATGTCGTGCATGTGATCCGGCAGCACTTTCTGGTCGACGGCCAGGACGGGATTGTCAATCCCGTCGGCATGTTCGGCTCCCGTGTCGAGGTCGATGTCCACGTCGTGCACGGAAATTTCAACCGCTTGCAGAATCCGATCCGCATTGTCAAAAGCCTGCCCATCGAAGTGGAGTGCATTGTCTTCAACGGATTGGCTTCCGCGCTGACGTGCCTGGACAATCAGCAAAAGGAACTGGGCGCGCTCGTGATCGATCTGGGTGGCGGCACCACCGACTATGTCGTCTATGCCAATGGCGTGATCAAACACACCGGCGTTCTGGCGGTGGGCGGCGATCACGTCTCCAACGATCTGGCGTACGGGCTGAAGGTGCCGATGGGCCGCGCGGAGCAACTCAAGATCGAACACGGTTCCGCTCTCGTGGATCGATCCGTGCGCGGTAAGAGTCTCCAGTTGACGAACTCTCTGGGGACGCCGGAGAAAACGGTCAACCTCGAACACCTTCGCCGAATTATGTCCGCGCGCGTCGAAGAGATTTTTCAACTCATCGCCGAGGACCTGGAATCGACGGGATTGCTGGACTATCTCCGGTGCGGCGTCGTGGCTTGCGGAGGAGGCGCTCGTATCCCGGAGATTCAGAAACTGGGCGAACAAGTGTTCGGCCTCCCGACGACGATCGGGAAGGCGACGGCTATCAGCGGTTTGCGGGATACTCTGGACCAGCCCGAATTCGCCACCGCGATTGGATTGGTCAAATTCGCATCCTTCGAGAGCAAGAAGCGCGGCGAATCGCGCGGCATTTTGCAACGCGGACTCCGCGGCACACTGAGCCAGCTTTTCCGACGGGGCTAGACAATGGCGCTCATGATCGACAATGCATGAAACAAATTCCTGTACGCTTCATTTATGCAAACGGAAAACAAACTTCCTTCGGTCCAAAATCCGAAGCCACTTTCGGGCAAAATCATCGGCCTGGGCGGCGCGGGGCTTCAAGCCGCCGATTACATGGCCCAAACCGATCTGGGTGAACTCTCCTTCGCTGCGGTTCATACCGATTCCCGAGCGTTGGCGAACTCGTCCGCGGCGGAGAAAATGTTGCTCGGCGCGAATTTGATGCGCGGGCTTGGCGCGGGAGGCGACCCCGAACTGGGTCAGGCCGCGGCGGAAGAAGATTTCCCCAAGTTGAAAGCGCTCTGCGCGGGGGCGGATCTGGTTTTCATTTTGGCCGGACTGGGGGGCGGCACGGCCACCGGCGCGGCGCCGGTGCTGGCGCGGGCGGCGCGAGAAACCGGGGCGCTGGTGCTGCCGATAGCCACCCTGCCGTTCGAGTTCGAAGGCCAGAGGCGGCAGCATCAGGCTCGCCTCGGATTGCAACAACTCAAAATGTCGTCCGACGGAGTCCTCTGTCTGCCCAATCAAAAGCTGGTCAAGCTTCTGGGCGAAGACGCGCGGGCGTTGGAGGTGTTGAACCTGACCCATGAACTGCTCGCGCAAGGCGTGCGCGGGCTCTGGCAAATGCTGACCCGTAACGGCCTGGCAAACGTGGAGTTCGCGGACCTCGCGTCCATGCTCCGAGGTCGGCATTGGGAAAGTTCCTTTGCCTGCGCTCAAGCCATTGGCGAAAACCGCGCGCAGGTCGTTTTCGAGAAGCTGCTTTCCAGCCCGCTGCTGGACGAAGGCAAACAACTCCCGGATGCGGAAGCCATCCTGGTCAGCGTCATGGGCGGATCGGACTTGACGATGGCCGACGTCAACGGCGTGCTTCAACGCATTCAGCAGCAGGCGGAGAAAGCCCAGCTCGTCACCGGCGCCGCGATCGATGATCAGTTTCAAGGCCAGTTGGCCGTAACGATTGTGGTCTCGCGCCGCAGCCCGCTTACTCCGGAAGAATCCGCTACCGTGTCCAGACTCTCACACCGCGTCGGCTCGGCGGACGAGGCCGCGGGGCCGGAAATCGAGAATCAATTCTTCGGCGCGCCAGCTCGCCAAAGGCCGGCGTTCCGGTTTGTCCCGCCTCCGCCCGAGCTGACGGCAGAACAGACCAAACGGCTCCTGGCGCAGCGCGGCGGATCGTCCTCTCGCCGGCACAAGGTCGTCTCGAACTGGTTGCAGGGACAGTTGCCGCTGGAAATCATTTCCAAAGGCCGGTTCGACAAAAGCGAGCCGACCCTCCACGACGGCGAGGACCTGGACGTTCCGACTTACATCCGGCGCGGCGTGTCCTTGAACTAACACCGCAGCGACAGTTCCTCCCATGAGTCGGAGCGCGGGCGGCCTCGCCGGCAGCGGTTACGGCTGGCCCGATCGCGTCGAAGGACCGATCCAACTCCCCACCTCCTTCGCTTTCTTCGTTGCCTTTTGTTCGGAAAACAGACGGAATCAGGTACCAGAGAGGCAAAGAGAGGATTGCGATTTCCGAAACTTGGCCTGCATTCCCTTTCCGTGAGTCCTGGTTTTTGTTCGCAACTGCGCCGGATCGAAGATCGGCGCTCCGCAAGAGCTGCGGAGTTGGGGCAGTGTCTGGAGGCGTCCCCTCAAGGGGGCCAATCCTGCTTTGTTGGCTTCTGGTCTTTGGCTCAGGATGGTAATTTAATTATCCAGATCGATGCACGGAGTCACTTTTTTACAGGACTTGGCCGTAGTGATGATCGTGGCCGCGTTGGTCACGGTCTTGTGCCATCGCCTGAAACAACCGGTGGTGCTCGGCTACCTCATCGCCGGCGTGATCATCGGCCCGCACACGCCGCCGTTTCCTTTGATCAAGGAGGAGGACGCCATCAAGACCCTGGCCGAGCTGGGTGTGGTTTTCCTCATGTTCTCGCTCGGCCTGGAGTTCAGCCTGCGCAAGCTCAGGAAGGTCGGCGCGACCGCCCTCATCACCGCGGCTCTGGAAATCGTGTTGATGGTCGGACTCGGCTACCACATCGGCCGCGCCTTCGGCTGGAAGACGATGGACTGCATCTTTCTTGGGGCGATGCTTTCGATCTCATCCACGACGATCATCGTGAAGACTCTGGGCGAACTGGGCCGCAGCAAGGAGGCGTTTGCGGAACTCATCCTGGGTATTTTAATTGTTCAAGACATCCTGGCCATTGTCATGATCGCGCTGTTGTCCAGCATTGCCATGACCGGTTCCCTGGCGGCCGGCCAGGTGCTTTCCACGCTGGCACGGCTGGGCGTTTTTCTCACGGTGGCATTGGTGCTGGGACTGCTGGGGGTGCCGCGTTTGCTCGGCTACGTGGCGCGATTCAAGAGCAACGAGGTTCTTTTGGTCACAGTGCTGGGTCTTTGTTTCGGTGTGGCGCTCCTCGCCGTGAAGTTGAACTTCAGCGTGGCCCTGGGTGCCTTCATCATCGGGGCAGTCATCGCGGAAGCGCGGGAGATTGGGCGCGTCGAAGTCCTGACCGAGCCGATTCGCGACATGTTTTGCGCGGTGTTCTTTGTGGCGATCGGGCTCCTGATCGAACCGGCGCTGCTGGTCAAATATGCCTGGCCCATCGGCGTGATCACGCTGGCGGTGATCGTTGGCCAGGCGTTAAGTTGTTCGTTCGGAGTGTTTGTGGCCGGCCACGATACGCGAACAGCGCTCCAGGTCGGCATGGGGCTGGCACAGATTGGCGAGTTTTCCTTCATCATCGCTTCACTGGGGTTGACGCTCGGGGTGACCAGCGACTTCCTGTATCCGATCGTGGTCACGGTGTCCGCGATCACGACCTTTACCACGCCCTATCTCATCAAATCGTCGTGCCGAATGGTGAACTGGTTCGACCGTGTCGCGCCCGCCCAACTCGTCAATTACCTGGCGGTCTACACGCGGTGGGTTGGCCAATGGAGCCAGAGTCAGCACCGCAGCATGGCCAGTCGGCTGGTCCGGAAATGGGCCTGGCAAATGGCGCTCAACGTCGCCATCGCGGCCGGGATTTTCATTTCGCTGGGATTTGTTGGCCGAAGGCTTCCCGCCTGGCTGCCTGGCTTTCCAGGAGGAGTCCAGAGCCTCGCCGCGTTGGTCTGGCTCGCCGCCATGTTGCTCTCTTTGCCGATGATGGTTGCCACCTACCGCAAGATGGAGGCGCTCGGAATCCTGCTGGGCGAAATGGCCGCGATGCGCCTCGGCCGCGGAGCGCGCGCGACGGCGGTGCAAGCCATCATCGCCCACACCGTGCTCGCCGCAGGCGTGATTGGTTTGGGTTTGTTGATGCTCCTTCTGAGTTCGACCATTTTGCCCACGGGCCGAGTGTCGGTTTTGTTGCTGCTGATCCTCGCCGCCATCACGGCCGTGCTGTGGCGCACTTTTATCCGCGTTTATTCGCGGGCGCAGATCGCCCTGGAAGAAACCTTCGCGCAACCGCCGCCGCCGCGGCACGCCGAACCGCAACATCCGCTCACGGGCATCCTGAAGGAAGCGATCGTGGAAACCATCACGCTGGCGCCGGAATCTCGCGGCGCCGGGAAACTCATTCGCGAACTTGCGCTCCGCACACAGACCGGCGCGAGCATCGTGGGTCTGGAACGCGACGGCAACCCGCTCATCAATCCCGGCCCGGACGAAGAACTGCTCGCGGAGGATCAAGTGTTGCTCCTGGGCAATCGGCAACAATTGGACGAGGCGCGCCGCTATCTGCTCGAGGAAGGACCAGAAACCCGAGCGTAAAGTTGTTCAAACCCCAGCCAACAGGAGCAAACAGAGCAAACAGAGCTTGTGAGTTTTACGGCGCAGAGAAATCTCTTCTTGGAATCTTTCCGTGACGTTATAGCGAATGATTCGTGATCACACCACGACGCCCTGATCAGATTCGTCTGGTTGGACCTCCGTTTTCTCCGTTAGCTCCTGTGCGAATTGAGTTCAGGATGATTTCCGAAATTCTTCCATCAGCCGGAGAATCTCTTCCCGGATTTGGAAAAGCTCGGCGCGAGTCGAGGACATCAGGCCGCCGGGCAAAAGCTTTTTGGGCGCGACTTTTTCCAGTGCGGCTTGCGCAGCGTGCAAGTGGCTCAACGCGCGCTTGAGACAGGCGACGACAAATGCGCCGTCTTTCAGGTCGCGTCCATAAGCGAGGCTGTCGAGCGCGCCGGCCAGTTTGGCGGCTGTGGTTTGAAATTCAGTGAGCAGGGCGCCCAGGTCCTCATCATCCAGTTTGCCCAGCCCCAGTTCTTGGCATTGGTGCCAGAGATCGATGCTGCGGTTGAACGCGCGGATCGAGAGCGGGTGGCTGATGCTCCCGTCTTCCTCGCGGACCCAATCCACGCCTTCGGTCGCTGGTACGGGTTCGCGCGCCGGCGGGTCATCCGGAATTTCCAGCGCGAAAGGCTCGTCGCCGGATTCTTCGACGTCCTTTTCCCGCCCCGGTTCCGGGCCGGGTTTGCCATTCTCTTCGTCGATGGCCGCTTCGAGCCAGGACCAGCCCATTTCTTTCGCGATGATGCGGTCGCGGTCGGGATGGTCCATGTACTTGTCGAGCAGTTCAGAGTATTTGTCCGTGCGGGCATCGCTTTCGCGCAACAGCTTTTCGTAGTCGAACTCGTCCCATTCTTTGTCCTCGGGCGGTTCGTGCTTGGCGTTTTCCAGAGCGTCGCTGAGCTGTTGCATGAAGCCGTGAAATCCGGCTTCGGCATCCGTGCGGCGCTGGTTTTCCTCTTCCGGTGTCAACCGCCAGGCGGGGGGAGAGACCGTAAGCTCATAATCGGTGCTCTCCACCACGACGCGGCCGTTGGCCTCGCTGAACCATTCCAGGTAAAGGCAGTTGGCCATGTGCTCCGGCACCTCCAGGCCTTGCTTCTTCCGCTCATGCGCTTCCTCCACGGGCAGGTCGAGCACGCGCACTTTGCGCGAGGCGGTCAAATCCCCGACGGTGCCGCGTTGAAGGGAGTTGAAGACCGCGTCTCGGGGAAGGGGAATCGTTTGGCCCGGATTGGAGAAGGTCAGCAGACAACCCGCCAGGTCGGTGGCGGCATTGCCTCGCAATTCGAGCCCGACGGGTTCGCTTTGGCCTTCGAGCCAGATTTTGCCGCGGACGAACCCGCGATCGCGGTTGTCGATCTCGCCGCGTTTTACGCTGTCATGAATGCGCCAGGCCATAGGCAACCTCGGTGGGAGGGATTCACATAACGCGATTAATGGCCCCGGCGATTGGGAACCGCAAGGAGGAAAAGGTTGAAAACCCAGATTGAGTTCACTAGCTTCGCCCGCATGAAACCAGTGCCCCTTCTCTCAGTCTTGATCTCTCTTTTAACGTCGCTCGGATTCTCAGCCAATGCGGCCGACAAAGCCTACACCCTGGCAGTCATTCCCAAAGGCACCACCCATGAATTCTGGAAGTCCATCAACGCGGGCGCGTTCAAGGCGCGGCAGGAGTTGAATGAGAAAGGCCTTAAAGTCGATGTGATCTGGAAAGGCCCGTTGAAAGAGGACGATCGCGACCAGCAAATCCAGGTGGTCGAGAATTTCATGTCCCGCCGTGTCAGCGGCATCGTGCTCGCCCCGCTGGATTCGCAGGCGCTCGTCCGGCCCGTGCACAGCGCGATCTCGGCCAAAGTGCCCGTCGTCGTCATGGACTCCGATCTGAATTCCGACCGATACGTCAGCTTCGTCGCGACGGACAATTTCAAAGGCGGCGTGATGGCCGGGGAACACCTGGCGAAACTGCTGGGCGGAAAGGGCAATGTGATTCTGCTGCGGTATCAGGTCGGTTCAGCCAGCACGGAGAATCGCGAGAAAGGGTTTCTGGAAGCGCTCCGCAAGTTCCCCGACCTCAAACTCATTTCTTCCGATCAGTTCGCCGGACCGACGCGAGAGACGGGTTACCAGGTGTCGCAGAATCTCTTGAATCGCTACGGACGTGAAGTCGATGGGATCTTTTGCCCGTGCGAGCCGCCCACGATTGCGATGGCCATGGCGCTCCGCAACATCGGCAAGGCGGGCGGCAAAGTGAAAATGGTCGGCTTTGACGCTGGGTCCCAGTCCGTGCAGGACCTGAAGAACGGAGACGTTCAAGGGCTGATTGTCCAGAATCCGGTGTTGATGGGCTACACGGCTGTGATGACGATGATGCAGCATCTCCAGGGACAGAAAGCTGAGAAGCGCATCGACACGGGTGTTTATCTGGTCACGCGTGAAAACATGGACCAGCCGGAGATCAAGGAGTTGCTCTATCCGCCGCTGGATAAGTATTTGAAGTAGGTTCGCAAGCTCGGTCGCGCATCGGTCCGCCGTCGCGCTGCATTGAATCTCGTTAAGGCGTTAAATCGGTTAAATGGGTTAAATCGGAAACGGGGCCATGTCGCCTGAGAAACTCGCCCGCACACCTTCGCCGCCTTACTAATGACGCTGAGATAAGGCTTCGAATTTCTAGGCTGATTCAAGCCATGAATACTTGTGCCGCAACTGCAATTTGTCCCGGAGGGACGGCTGAAAATCAGACCTCACAAAAACTGAAGAATCAGGACAGGGACTGTAAGCGATTCAATTCCCCGACTTCTCTGTTCCCTCCGTTGCCTCCTGTTCAGAAAACAGAAGGAAACGGAGCAAACGGAGAGGGCAAA
>Ga0233424_10000706_pt1 | contig 38020 bp, 24 predicted proteins | sample Watercolumn_Towu_FD_181011 | JGI IMG/M metagenome (GOLD analysis project Ga0233424, IMG submission 181011) | Freshwater microbial communities from Lake Towuti, South Sulawesi, Indonesia - Watercolumn_Towuti2014_125_MG | ecosystem: Environmental > Aquatic > Freshwater > Lake | place: Indonesia...
CATGGAAGCTGAAAGCGACCACGGGCGGATCGTTCCCAAGGAACCGGAGAAACTGCCGGCGACCGGGAAGGCGCTGCTGACTGTCCTCGACTCGACCGACCGGAAGCCAGAATGGGACAAAATCATGAGCCTGCTTGGCAAGATGGAGAATAAGGCGGATGGCCTTGCGGTCGAGCGCGAGACTCGCGCCGAGTGGGAAGAAAGTGAGCGATCGCAGTGGAACGGCCGCTGATGCGCTGGCTCCTCGACACGGATGTCTGGATCGACGCATTTGCCGGAAGGCTGGACGCTGTGCGGGTCATGACGACGGCGCGTTCTCGCAGCGTTGAATGGGTTGGTTACTCGCTGATGACTCGACTGGAAGTCCTTGCCGGCCTGACCGGTGCGGACGATAAGCACCTGCGTGAATTGCTCGAAGAGTTCAACGAAGTCCACATTGGCTCGGATGTCATTGAAGAGGCTATCCGCATTCGCAGAGCAGTTCGCATCAAGGCCCCGGACGCGATCATTGCCGCCACTTCGCTCGTCCACAAGGCCGAGTTGGTCACACGGAACACAGCCGACTGTACGCGAATCCCTGGACTGACTGTCCTCGACACGGCAACGCTCTAGTGATGTGTCTCCCAAATGGCTGGTGTTATGCCGCAAGGGATTTTCGACTCCCGCGAGACGCGACTGGTTCTGGTTTGTTTCCATGCCCGTTAGAATTTCAATTGCTCCACCATCCGTTGGACCGTCGCGTTGAGCGGCCCGATGGCGAGTTGCGGGTAAATTCCAAGAACGAACATCAAGCCAATCGCCGGCACAACGACCACGCGTTCGCCCAAACTCAGGTCCGGCATCGCAGACCATTTCTGATTCAACGGGCCGTTGAAGACCTTCTGCAGCAGCGTCAGCAAAAAGATCGCCGTCACGAGCAAACCGAGCGCCGAGAGCGCCGTCGCCCAGGCCGCCAGCGAAAAGGCGCCCTTGAAAATCAGGAACTCCCCCACGAATCCGTTCAGCCCGGGCAGGCCCAGCGACGCGAACAGCGCAATGCCCATCAGTCCGCAGAAGACCGGCGCCGCCTTTCGAAGGCCGCCAAAATCATCCAGGCTCCGCGCGCCGCCGCTTCGTTGCTCCAGGAATCCGACGAACGCGAACAGCGCCGACGCAGTCAGGCCGTGATTGAACATTTGCAGCACGACGCCATTGAGCGCCGCGGCTTTTTCCGTCGCCCAGTTCCCTTCGCCGCTGGTGAGACTGGCGGCGGCGAAGACACCCAAAACGCAATAGCCGAGATGGTTGATGGAGGAGTAGGCCAGGATTCGTTTCAAATCTTTTTGGGCAAAGGCGGCGCAAGCCGAAAAGACAATCGTGAGAACCGCCAGCCACAACAGCAGGTTCAGGATCGCGCGCATCTCCTCGGGAAACAGCGGAAGCAGGACGCGCAGAAATCCGTAAACCCCCATCTTGGACATCAGCCCTGTCAAAAGCATCGTCGTCGGCGTGGGCGCTTCTACGTAAGCCGTCGGGAGCCAGATGTGGAACGGAATCAGCGGCACCTTGACCGCGAAACCCAGGAAGATCGCGGCGAACACCAGTAGCGACAGACCTTCGGCGGACAGGCCGGGCCAACTGATTTTGGCGGCCAGCTTTGCCGCCAGCCCTCCGTCGCCCGCGGCTTCCGCGAGTTCCAGGAAATCAAGCGTCCCGGTCGCGTAGTGGAGCGCCAGGAATCCCAGGAGCATCGTCACGCTGCCAACCATCGTATAAACGAAGAATTGCGTGGCCGCGAAGCTTCGGTCTGCCCCGCCCCAGAATTTGATCAGGAAAAAAGCCGGGATCAGGCTCAACTCCCAAAAGATGAACCAATGAAAGAAATTCAGCGCCGTGAACGTGCCGATCAAGCCCGCTTCCAAAAACAAGACCAGTGAAAAATACAGAGGAACGCGCTCCTCGATCCTCCAGGAAGCTAGAATCGCCATCGGCATCACAATGACGGTCAGGAGAACCAACAGAAGACTCACACCGTCTATGCCGAGGAAATACTCGATGCCCAGGGTCGGGATCCACGAATGGCGCTGCTCAAATTGGATGTCCGGCGCACTTGGATCGAAATTCAGCCAGACCACGAGGCCCAAAACGAGCGCGGCGAGCGTTACAGTCAACGCCAGCCCGCGGGCGAGTCGCCGGCTCTCGGATCCCAGCCCGATCAACACGATCCCGCCGAGGAGCGGAACCAGCGTCAGGATGGTCAGGAAAGGAAACTCAGCCATGCTGCCCCTTCTTCCGAGTGTGTTTGCCGCCCGGGACCAATTCATCCTGAATGTCGAATGCCGAATGACCAATGTCGAAAGAATCACGAAGCCCAAATGTCGAAGAGCGCGTCGGAATTGGGGAGCACACGCGCCCTCGCGTGTCCGGACCGGCGCCTCGCCGGTCAGAGCCGTCTTGGAACGCAGTCATTAAACAGCGACTTGTTCGAGGGCACTCTTGTGGTCCGCGACGGCGCCGCCCACAGCACGCTTGGGCGCGTGCGCTCCCTATCGAAGCTGAATAGCGACGGCTTGGTGCTTCGTCCTTCGACATTCTTTGGTCATTGGGTATTTCGTCATTCGTCATTGTTTCGTCCCTCCCCACGTGAGCAACAACACCAACGCCACCAGCGCCAGCCCGATCACGCGCAAATAAGGCTGCACCTGTCCGGCTTGCCAGAGCGTCGCGAGTTTTCCGCCGCGCCGGATCCCGCCGCAGCCTTTGTCGAAACCCAGGTTCACCCCGTATTCATCGATCAAGCGGGTGACCCAGGAGAATCCGAGCGTGAGATAAGAAACCAGTTTCACCAGGCCGTTCCAGAGGGAGCGATCCAGGCGGTCCGAAAGCCACGCGCTCCAGGCGTTGAACCGAATGACGCTCGCTTCGTAGAGTTCATCAACGAAGAATTTCCCGCGCAGGACACCGAAGACCTCTGGCTGAATTCGCTCCAACGGATCCGGATCGTCCGCCGATTTGATCGGCTCGTGGCCGTAAAGCCGCCAACCCGCGAACACCCCGACCACCACGACGAGGATCGAGAGCGACATGATGGAAAAGGTTTCCCATTGGAAGAGCGCCCCCAGACCGGACGGCTCGGCATGTCCAGCCAGGTAACCTTGGAACCACGGCAGCGCCGGTGTGCCAAGGAATCCCAGCAGCGCAGCAAATACTGCCAGCACGATGAGGGGCACGGTCATGACCGGCGGGCTTTCGTGCGGAACGTAGGTTAGGCTTCCAGCCTGACCGCCACCTGCGGGGGAGGACGCTTCAGCCCATGCATGCGAACCGTCACCGTGTCCCGCGTTCCTGTTTTGGGCAGGCAGGAGGCCTGCCCTACTCTGCCCGCAGAACACATAACAAACCTGTCGTGTCATGTAGAACGCGGTGAGCAACGCGCCGAACGCGCCCAGCCAGAACGGCCCTGGCGACACGCTCCAGTGCGCCGCGTTGTGCAGAATCTCGTCCTTGCTCCAGAAACCGGCGAACAACGGCACACCGGCCAGAGCCATCATGCCGATGGCGTAGGTCATGGAAGTTATCGGCATGAATTGGGACAAGCCGCCCATGCGCCGAATGTCTTGTTCCTCGTGGCATCCGTGAATCACCGATCCGGCGCCCATGAACAACAGGGCTTTGAAAAAGGCGTGCGTGATGAGATGGAACATCCCGACCGCCACGCCTCCAACTCCCAGGCCCATCATCATGTAGCCCAGTTGCGACACGGTGGAGTAAGCCAGGATGCGTTTGATGTCCGTCTGGGCGACCGCGATCAAGGCGGCGAACACGGCGGTGATGGCGCCAACCCAGGTCACGACTTGGAGGGCGGTCGAGACATTGCCGTTCCCGGCCTTTCCGTGTGCGCCTTCCCCCTTACCCTGGCCCTCTCCCTTGGGGAGAGGGGGAGGAGCTTTTGCCGTTGCGGTGGAGGCTTGAGCCGCAGGTTGGCCCAGGCGCGGGATTGTGTTCTCCCTCGCCCTTTCAGAATGGGAGAGGGCCGGGGTGAGGGTTGGCTTGGTTTGCGCGACAACGGTTGCATTCGCCTCCGTCCCAGGCACCGCTTCCATTAACGGATGAACCCGAGCCACGAGGAACACTCCGGCGGCCACCATCGTCGCGGCGTGAATGAGCGCACTCACGGGCGTCGGGCCTTCCATCGCGTCGGGCAACCAGACGTGCAGCGGCACCTGGCCGGACTTGCCGATGGCGCCGCAGAAAATCAGGAGCGCAATGCCGGTGGATGCTGCCATGCCCAGGGTCGTCACTTGGCCGACCAATTTCGTCAAAGCCGTTTGCTCCATGCATCCGTTGCCGCCGTCGTAAAAGAGGAGCGTGCCCGTCTCCGAATAAAGCCAGAGCATGCCCAGGAAAAAACCGATGTCGCCCACGCGCGTGGTGATGAACGCCTTTTTGGCCGCCGCCGCCGCGCTGGGCTTGTGATACCAGAAACCGATCAGCATGTACGACGTGAAGCCCACCAGTTCCCAGCAGATGAACAGGAGCAACAGGCTGTTCGCGATCACCACTCCAAGCATCGCCGCCGCGAACAGCGCCAGGAAACAAAAGAAGCGCGTGAAATTCTCGTCGTGCGCCATGTACCCGACGCTGTAGATGAAGATGAGCAACCCGACAAAGGTGACCATCACGAGCATGATCGCGCTCAGTGGGTCGAGCACCCAGCCGAGCTGCAGCGCGGTCCCGCCCATCTGAAACCAATCGAAGTTCACGGTTTCGCGGAACAGCCTGCCGTGGCCAAGCGTTGTGACAAACGCAGCGCAGGACAGCACGAGCGCCAGCGCCATCGAACCAATCGCCAGCGACGCGGCAATGGCACGGTGACGTTGCTTCGCCAAAGCTGTCAGCCCCGCCGCCAGCAGCGGCAAGGCCGGGATGAGCCAGAGGCTATCAAGAATCGAGTTCATCAGTTCTCCGGCGGGCAGATCAGTGGGATCGTTTCGCGCTTGTTCCTGCGATAGACCCGAAAGTCCTCACGGTCAGTCGTAACAATCGCATGATCAGGGTTCAATTCGCTCATCCGAATCAAACACAGATCCGCAAAGTCCGGTTTCCGATCTTCATAGCGTTCCGCCAGCGCGGCAAGATGCGGGAGGTGGTCGTTGCAATCGAAAGCCAGAGTGATCATTTGATCGTGTAACAAGCCGAAGACGACGCGCGCGTTCTGAAGATGAAAGGCCGCCTCCGCCAGGACCGCTTCACAAGTCAGCAACGGCAAGGTCAACTGCGGTTCCAGGCTCAACGCCCACTCGTGGTGCGTGTCTCGACGGTTGGCGAACGCCACCAGGAATCCGGTGTCGGCAATGCCCTTCATCCCTTGGAAAAGCCCTTCCGCATGGACAGGTCTTTCGGGCCGCTCGTGTATCCAGCCCAGCGCATGTAGGAACGGTTGCCAACCGCGGCCTTGGCTTTTTCCAATTGATCCCGGACCACCTTACCCTGGGACACGCCCGTGCGGCGGGCAGTCTCTGCCAGCCAGTCGGCCAGGTCCTTATTAAGACGAATTGTGATTGTATGACTCATTTGTCAAAACTGTATTCGCCGATCCACAGAGCGGCAAGTTTCTTCATCCCTTCATCGAATCGATCTGATCCAAATTGGTCGTCTTGTAGTGCCGGTAGATGGCGATGATCAACGCCAGGCCCACCGCGGCTTCCGCCGCGGCGATGCCGATCGAGAAGAGAACGAACAGGATCCCTGTCGCCGCCTCCGGATGCGGGCCGTAGCGCCAGAACGCGACGAAGTTCAAGTTGGCCGCGTTGAGCATCAGTTCGATCCCGATCAGCACGATGATCGCATTGCGCCGCGTCAAAGCCCCGGCCAGCCCGATGCAGAAAAGCAGAGCAGACAGGATCAGGTAATGGTGAAGCGGAGTCATTTCGGATTGCCGATGGGCGATGGGCGATGGGCGATGGAGCGCGCATCCTTTGGCGCCGGAGTTTCCCGCATCGCGATGATCACCGCGCCGATCAACGCGGCGGTCAGGAGCAGGCCGATGACTTCCAGCGGAAGCACGTAATGGGTCATGAGTTGCTGGCCCAATTCGCGAACCGCGGGCTGCGGGGCCGGCGGAGCCGTGCGATAAATCACCGAGCTGGTCCCAACCGAGAAAGCCAGCGCGCCAAACGCGAGCACCGCGACTCCGATCCCTGCGACCCACGAGGAAGAAAAAATGGATTGCTGCGGGTTGTCGGTCCCACGTGTGAGCAAGATGGCAAAGACGATCAGAATGGCAACCGCGCCGACATACACCAGGATTTGCGCGAAACCGACGAACTGCGCGCTCAGTTGGAGGTAGAGCGCCGCCAACCCGACAAACGTCACCGCCACGCACAACGCGCAATGCACCAGGTTGCGCAGACTCACAACCGCGATCGCGCCCGCCGTCGTCACCAGCGCCAGAATCAGGAAAACCGGATCCATTCAGCTTAGCCGTATCTGTTCATTGAAAAGGTTAATCCCCCTCTCCCCCAGGAGAGGGAACCGCTCTTTCCCGCTCTGGGAAACGGTTCCTAAACCGTGATGAAGCCGCGGGCGTGCAAAAGTTACTCCCTCTTCCGGGGGAGAGGGTTGGGGTGAGGGCGAGCTTTTCATAGCACTGAATAGTTACGGCCAAGTTGCGGTTTGCGATACTAATTCTGAAATTCACTCGGCGAACCGGTAGGTCCGCGGCTTCCAGTGTCTTCTCGCGGCCAAGGATCGTCCCAGGGCTACAAACGGCACAAACACCAGGAGCGAACACACCAGCCAGCGCATTCCGCCGTCCGGCAGGAAGCGCCAGAGGCCGGCAGCCACGATATTGATCAGCGCCATCGGGAGCATGAACTTCCAGGCAAAGTTCATCAGTTGATCCATGCGCAGTCGGGGCAGCGTGCCGCGGAGCCAGATGAACAGCGCCAGAATGCCCAAAAGCTTCGCGAAAAACCAAACATAGGACGGAGTCGTGCCTTCAAAAAATGCCAGCGGCGCGTGCCACCCGCCGAGAAACAGAGTGATGGCCAGACCGCTGATCGCGAACATGCCGAAGTATTCTCCCATGAAGAACAGCGCGAATTTGAAGCCCGAATACTCGATGAAATAGCCGGCGATGATTTCGGATTCACCTTCCGGGAGATCGAACGGCGCTCGATTCGATTCCGCCGTCGCGGCGATGAGGAACAGAACGAACCCGACCAAACCCCACGGCGTGAACACGTGCCAGGCCGGCAGCCCGTTCCAGTAACCGGACTGAGCTTCCACAATCTCCACGGGTCGTAGCGAACCAGTCAGCATGATCACTGTGATCGCCGAAAGAATCAGCGGAACTTCGTAACTGATCATCTGCCCAATGGCCCGCATCGCGCCGAGCAAGGAATATTTGTTGCGGCTGGACCAGCCGGCCATGAAGACCGCCAATTCCGTCCCAGCCCCGACCGCGAAGAAGAAAAGGATGCCGGCGTCGAGATCGATCGGCGCCATGTTGCGGCCATAAGGCAAAACCGAAAACGCCAGCAAGACCGGCACGACCAGCGCCAGGGGCGCCAGGAAATGCACCACGCGATCCGCGCCGCCCGGAACGATATCCTCTTTGATCAACATCTTCAGCCCATCGGCCACCGGTTGGAAAAATCCATACGGACCAACGCGATTTGGGCCGTAGCGATTCTGAATCCGTCCCAGCCCTTTGCGCTCAAGGACCGTCGCGATGGCGAACAACAGGGCAAACGTGAGAATGATCGCCGCAACTGACAGCAATGCGGAGAACACCGGCTGCAACCCCTCTGGAAAATGGCCAACGATCCAGTGCTTCAGCAGCACGAAAAGTTGGTCCAGAGTTTCCTGCATAGTTCGTTTGCGATTTTAGCCTCAGGACTCCCGACCCCGGCGGTAGAAGTCCTGGTGGTGCTGGAATTTGGCTGGCCCGATTCCCCTTCCCCTTACGCTCTCCCCCAGGAGAGGGAATCCGTTCGGCTCTCGTGGGCAAATCCTGAGCCTCGAGGCCATTCCGAGCGCCGCCACCCGTTCTCCCTCTCCCCAAGGGAGAGGGCTGGGGTGAGGAGAAAGTGAGGATCGAGCCACAAAGCGCAACCAGTTCGGAGTGCGGACGACCTCGTCCCAGCGGCTCGGGCTCTCTTTGCGTTCTCTGTGTTCTCTATGGCTAAACTGCATTTTCAAAGTTGAAATTGGAAGGCGAGTCGGCGTGCTCCCTGACGTCGGCTATGGTCCCTGGGAAACGCATCAGGCAGGCACGGGCTGGGGCGCAGGGCTGGGTTTGGGAGTCGCTGCCGGGGCAACGGGCTTGGGCGCGGCGGCCGCTTTGGCTTTGGCTTCCGCATCCGCCTTGGCTTTCGCCTCAGCTTTGCCCTTCTCTGCCGCCAATCGTGAATCCACCTCTTCGGCTTCCGCCGGATGGATCTTGTGGTAATAAGCGTTGGACTTGGCGAGTTGACGTTTGTTGATCAGCAGCCCGCCAAAGCGGTCGTCGTTGCTCAATTCAAACTCCGTGTCCATCTTGATCGCATCGAAGGGGCAAACCTCCACGCAAATCTGGCAACTCATGCAAACCGAGACGTCGATGTCGAACACTTTGGGATGCTTCTGAGGTTTGCCTTTTTCGTCGCGTTCCAGGACGATGTAAATGCACTGCGGCGGACATTCTTTCTCACAGATTTTGCAGGCCACGCAGCGCAACCCCTTCTCGTGATCGTCCCCGTCATAGACCAGAAAAGGGAAATTGCGATTGTTCTCCTTCATCGGCAGGCGTTCTTCGGGATACTGAACCGTGATGAGCCGGTCGGTATCCACATAACTGCCAACGAAGTTTTTGGCTGTTTCCGCGAGACCTTTTATGATGCCGGTGCCAAGCATAGCTAAGTTTGCACGGCGCAATTAAAGAAAACGCCGGGCTTTTGGCAAGGAAGGTTCTTGCTCAAGACTGATCATTTCTTGACATGCGGCCACAAGAAACGACGGCCCATGAACTGTTTCGTGCGCGCCAGCGCCTTGGCCTGCGGGGAAAAGCAAAGCGATTCACCGCTTTGGCCCCGGCATTGCCGTTCGCGCCGGAGTAAGCCGAAGTGGTTCGAGAATCCAAAGCGGCGACTCCGCAGACTCCGTCGCCGCAGTCAAAAACCTGGCGAAGCCTCCAGAGGTTCATGGAGAGTCCCCTGTCCCAAGAAGACCTGCTCAGAGCCATGAAACCTCGCCACGCCGAGAACTCCATGGAGTGCGCCAGCAGAGCGCAGCGGCGACGGCGCTTTGGCGTGGGCTGCGCATTCCGGTCTCGAATCCAAAGCGTCGTCGGTTGTTGTTAGGTTCATGGGAAGCCCCCACGATTGCGAAATCGCGTATTGGGGCCATGAACTCTTCTCGACCAAACCCGATGCAGATATGCATCAAAGATTGGTATCGGTTCATGAGGAGGCGCAAGAAAGGAGGACCTGCTTCCCTCATTCGCGTTGATCTTCGTCCATTGGCGGTTCCCGCCAGGACGCCGTTCACCGGTCCACCTCGCCCAGTACGATATCGACGCTTCCCAGAGTGATGACCACGTCCGGCACCGTCTGGCCCAGGCACATGTCCTCCAGAATCGTCAGATTGATGAAGCTCGGTGGACGCACGCGATACCGATAAGGATTGGGCGAGCCGTCGCTGACGAGATAAAAGCCCAGCTCGCCTTTGGGCGCTTCGATACGACCGTACGCTTCGCCCTCCTTGGGCCGGAAGCTGCGAATCTTCGCCTTCGCATCCATGATCGGTCCCGGTGGAATATCGCGCAGCGCAGCCTTCAAGATTTTCAACGACTCGCGCATCTCCAGAAACCGAATCATGTACCGGTCGTACACGTCGCCGTGCTCGCCGAGCGGAACACGGAATTCGAAGCGGTCGTAGATGCCGTATTTGTCCACCTTCCGAATATCGTAGTTCACGCCGCTGGCGCGGAGCATGGGACCGGTGATGCTGGCGTTGATGGCCAGTTCGGCGGGGAGCACGCCGACGCCTTGCGAGCGGGCGAGCAAGATTTCGTTTTCGGAAAGAAGCCGGTCGTATTCGTCGAGGAAACGCGGGTACTCGTCCACAACCCGTTTGGCCTCTTCGATCCAGCCCGGCAGCAAATCGACGCGGCAGCCGCCGAAGCGCATGTAATTGCACATCATCCGCGATCCGCTCAGCGATTCGAACAGATCGAGAATCTTCTCGCGCTCGCGAAACGCATACATGAGCGGCGTTCCCAGTGCGCCCATGTCCTGCACCAGGAAGCCGATCAGGCAGGTATGGTTGACCAATCGGGTCAACTCCGCCGTGATGACGCGGATGTATTCGGCGCGTTCGGGCGGCTGCAAACCGGCGAGCTTTTCCACGCTGAGCGCGTAGGCCCAGTTGTTGGTCATCGAACAAAAGTAATCCAGCCGGTCCGTGTACGGCATGGACGCCAGATAAGTCGTGCCTTCGGCGATCTTCTCGTGATTGCGGTGCAGGTAGCCGAACACGGGCTTGAGCTTGACGACGCGTTCGCCGTCCAGGACGACGTCCATGCGAAACACCCCGTGCGTGGACGGATGGTGCGGCCCCATGGCGATTTCCAGGAGGTCGCTCTCGATTTCGCCGGACGGGGAAACTTTGGGGCGAATTTCGTAGTTAGATCGCCGGGCGGCGGAGGAATGCTCTGTCTCGAGAATAGCGCTCATGGGGGAGTGATTACACTGTCTCCTTGACGTGCACAGAAGTGATCTCCCTCTCCCTGCGAGGAACGAGCGGGGAGAGGATCGAGGAGAGGATCGAGGAGAGGGGCCCACCAAATAAAGACGGCCCTCCTCTCCCCAACCCTCTCCTCCCTTGCAGGGAAGAGAGGGAGCAATCCAAGTGTCGTCCTTAGTTTCATTCCTTAATTCAATGGCAGTGGAGGGCCGGGTGAGGGCGAGCCTTTCATCGCACTGAATAGTTACGGCTAAGCCGCGCTGGGTGTTGTTTGTGGCTAAACTGCTTTTTCCAAGTTCAACGCTTCAACGCTGCGACGCCTCAACGACTCCCTCCACCCCCCGCTTGCGGATAGTGTTTCCGCGCCTTCTCCTGCACGCGGTCGTGGGGCGTGGGTTCGTATTCGTAATCGTCGGGTTCCGCGTAATCCTTGCGCATCGGATAATCTTGGAATTCGTCCCACATCAGAATCCGGCGCAAATCCGGGTGCCCATCAAAAACGATTCCGTAAAGGTCGTAAATCTCGCGTTCCTGGAATTCCGCGCCGCGCCAGACCGGCGTGAGTGATGGCAAATGCGTCTGATCCGTCCGATTCTGCGTCCGCAACCGGAGAATGACCGGGCCATGCCTGAGCGTCATCGAGTAGAGGTGATAGACCGCTTCGAGGTAGCCGGGCTTTTTCTTTTCGACGGTCTGCTCGATCTCCTTCTCCACGCCATCCACCACTTTCTTCACCTTCACCTTTTCTTTGGTGACCGCGTCGAGCCAATCGACGCCGGTGGCGTTGGAACAAAAATCGAGCCGGAGCTCCGGATCGTCGCGCAAGAATCTGGCGACGGCCCGCGCGTGTTCGTTATCCACCAGCAAAGAATGCTGCGCGCAGGGACTGTCGTTGCGCACGAGTTCGACATGCACGCCGGGAATGGCGGCTTCGATACGGGATTTGATTTGGTCGAGGGTTTGCACCTGCGAGTTGTTAAATGAGTTAAATGGGTGAATCGTCGAAGGGAATGTCCGACGCAGAAGTGGAATAGGGTGGCGGGGATTCGTGGAGGCCGAGTTGCTCGCCGCTCTTGCGATCACGAAGGAAGCGGAGGCAGCCGTTGATCAGCTTCAACACCCTCCAGCCTTGTTGCCTCAGCGCTTCCGTTTCCGATTCAGTCAGATAATTCTCGTCGAAACATATATTGAGGTCGTCCATCAACTCTTCGAGCGAGCCGCGTGCCTGTAGCACAAACTTGATCTCATCCAGATAATGGTACCGTCCGTGTCCTTTCGCGATATTGTTGGTCAGAGAAACCGCCGCTCGGCGGATTTGGCTCGCCAACTCGAATCGCTCAAATTCGGGCAATCGCCGGCTCACTCCATACATGCCCTTCCGAAACTCGCGTGCCGCTCGGTACACCTCCAAGTCCTCGAAAGTTCGAAACGATTTCGCAACGGCCTCCATAGGTCTCATTTAACGATTTAACCCATTTAACTCATTTAACCAGATCACTCCCCTCTCTCCAGCACCGGTGGCCGCCAGACGTCGACGTTATGCGCCGGCTCCAGATCATGCGCCCCATACCGCGGGATAGTGAATTCGCTCGGCGTTTGCGGATGGAGGTGCCGAGCGCGGTCCGCTCCGAAAAGTTTCTCCGCATCGATCTGGCGCTGCAGGGTCATGAACGCGTGCAACAAAGCTTCCGGCCGCGGCGGACAGCCGGGAATGTGCACGTCCACTGGAATGTAACGGTCGATGCCTTTGAGCACGTTGTATCCTTGTTTGAACGGTCCGCCGGAAATGGCGCATGCCCCCATCGCGATCACGTATTTCGGCTCCGGCATCTGGTTGTAAAGCCGCACCACTTGCGGCGCCATCTTCTTGGTGACGGTCCCGGCGACGATCATCAAATCGGCCTGCCGAGGTGACGGACGGAAGACCTCCGCTCCGAACCGGGCCAGGTCCCATCGCGCCATGCACGCGGCGATCATCTCGATGGCGCAGCACGCCAGGCCGAAATTCAGGGGCCAGACCGAATTGAGCCGGCTCCAATTGTAAAGCCCCTCGATCGTCGTCGTGAAAATCCCCTGCTTGCTTAGCTCGCTCCGCAATCCTTCGTCCATAGAACTCATCTGTTTGAAACCGGTAATAAACCACTAATGCACACTAATAAACACTAATTCCGGGGCGGTCTTGCCTTCTTTTCCGCCAATCCGGCGAGAAATGGTATTATTATTAGTGTCCATTAGTGTGGATTAGTGGTTTGGAAAGGTTTTGAGCTATGTTCTACCTCTTAACGCTTTGACGCCGTGCCGCGTCACTTCCATACCAGAACTCCCTTCCGCCACGCCCAAACCAACCCCTCGGCAAGGAGCAGAAGAAAAATCATCATGGCCGCGAACGCTCCAAACGACAGGTTCGTGAAGGCGACCGCGAAAGGAAAAAGGAAAATCGCCTCGACGTCGAAGATCAAGAAAACGATACCATAAAGGTAATACTCCGACCGGAACTGAATCCAGGCGTCGCCTTTCGACTCCAGCCCGCATTCGTAAGCCGCGTTCTTGGAACTCCCCGGCTTGGGAGGCGAAAACTGCCGCGCCCACAACCGGGCTAAGGCTAGCGGGACCAGCGGAAAAACGACGGCCACAAACAGAAACACGGCGAGAAACAAGTAGGGATGATATTCCACGTTCATGTCGCTAAAAACGCTACAAGGTTACAGCGTTGAATGAGTCAAATAGGTTAAAGGGTCAAAAGAGTTGAATAAGGGCATTGGAGTTCCCTAAAACCCGCGTCCGTATCTATTCTTTGAAAAGGTGATTCGCCCTCACCCTAACCCTCTCCCCCAGGAGAGGGAACCGCTTTCCCGCACCGGGAAACGGTCACTAAACAGTGACGAGTCCGCGGGCGGTAAAAGTTACTCCCTCTCCCTGGGGGAGAGGGCCGGGGTGAGGGCGAGATCTTCATCGTACTGAATGCTTACGGCTAAGCGGTCAGAGTCGGTGCGATGGTCGGAAACGTCATGCCTGGCTGGAATGCAACCGAGCTCTTTTCGGCCACGATTTAACCGATTTAACTCTTTTAACCATTTAACGAGCCTGGTCCGATCCCCCCGTCTTCAGTTCGTGGGGTTTGATGCCGTCGCAGCCCGACCGATTCCGCGATCTCATCGAACTCTGTCGCGCTGACCTCTTCGAGTTGTTTGCCCTTGGACGAAAGCTTCTCGTTGATCTTGACAGCTTTTTCAACCATGGAGTCATGGGTTTCCTGAGTGCCGCCGAGGAGCGCAAAGTTTGGGCCCGTCGTAATTCGCTTGTGGCCGTCTGAGTCCAGGCCAACGCCCAACAATACTGCCTTGGCCGAACTCCTCTTCCCGCTGGGTGTCTTAGACATGCGGAGACACTAGGTGAGAGGGGCTTCATGTCAAGCGGAGTCTCCCGGTAGATTTCAGTTTAGATGGGGAGCGCACGCGCCCTCGCGTGCTGGGGTCGGCGCCGAATGGCGCTCAGCGTAACTATTCAGTGCTATGAAACGCTCGCCCTCACCCCGGCCCTCTCCCCCAGGGAGAGGGAGTGACTTTTGCAAGCCCGTGAACTCATCACTGTTTAGGGACCGTTTGCCAGAGCGGGAAGAAGCGGTTCCCTCTCCTGGGGGAGAGGGTGGAGAGGGTGAGGGTGAGGGCGATTGACCTTTTCAATGAATAGATACGGCTTAAGATAAGGCGCAAAACTTTACTGGACAGGCTTCTGCGGTGCGGTGATTTCCAGCGAAAACGTGTTGTCGTTGTCCCGGAGGGACGGCTGACTCACTTGAGCACAACAGCCGCGTTCAGCCGTCCCTCCGGGACTCGACGCTCCGACTCCGCTAACTCGAAACCCGGAACTCGAAACTCCAAACCAGCCCTTTTCAATCAGGAAGCTTCTCATGGAACCCGGCTTACGATCTCTCCGCGGCAAAAATTCTGTTGCTTTTTTTAGGACCGTGTGGTGTCATGCGCCTGTTCCCAGAACAGCCGGCAGCGCAAGTAGTAAGTCTCAGCGTAAACCCAATTATGCTGCACCTGCAAAACCTCTGGCCTACCCAGTTATTCGGAAGCTTTTGTCTGTTCCCCTGACAAATTAATTAAGAGGACACCCTATGCGCACAACATCCCTGAAATCACCCTCGGTCAATTCCACCCAATCTCTTTTGACCAGGCTCACTCCGGCGTTTCTGAGCGTGGCGATTCTCGCTTGGTCCGCCGCCACAAGTTTAGCCCAAACTGCCACCACGACAACCGCCGCGAGTCAGAAGCGCGCGCTGTTCGTCTATGCCGGCGCGACCATGGTCGCCGGTGATTTGGCGATTTCCAACCGCCTCGCCACGTTGGGTTATTCAGTGCAGGCAGTCCTCGACACCGCCTCCGCCACGGCCCAGGCCGCCACCAATGATTTGATTGTGATCTCCTCCTCGGTGGGTTCGGGCAATTTGCTGGCCAATACCCAGCACAAGTTCCTGAACTCCGCTTTGCCGATCGTTAATTGGGAAAGCTCGAATTACGACGATTTGTATGTGACGGGTTTCGACACCACGGAGTACGGAACCATCGGGACTCAAACCGCCGTCGATATTGTCGGAGCGGGCCATCCGCTGGCGGGCGGTCTGGCCGCAGGCACCAACACGCTGTTCACCTCCGCCCAAACTATCGCGTTCGGCAGGCCCAAGGATTCCGCGATTATCATCGCGCGGCCCGTCGGCAGCACCGATAACCGCGCCGTCCTGTTTGCTTACGAACAAGGCGACGACCTGTTTGGCGGCTTGAAAGCCGCCGGACGCAGAATCCTGCTGCCATTGACGGACGCCACTCCAGCGGCGGCCAACACGAATGGCGTCGCTTTGTTCGACGCCGCCGTGCGCTGGGCGATTCCCACCAACGCAGTGCCAGTCCTGGTCAGCGAGCCCGCTGATGTCACTGTGGTGGAAGGTCAATCCGCCACGTTCGTTGGGGAAGTCAACGGAGTGGGTCCGTTCACTTATCAATGGTCGAAAAACGGCGCGGCTCTGGCCGGCGCGACCAGCCGCAGCCTCACCGTTTCCGCCGCCCTCGCGGATAACGCGGCGACCTATTCTTTGCGCGCGACCAGCGCGGGCGGTGCGGTCACTACTCGCGCGGCCAAGCTTTCCGTGACGGAGGAGAAGGCCCCTCTCGGCGTCGTGTCGATCACCGGCGGTGCATCCCTGACCGAGGCCACCATCACCTTCTCGCGGCCGGTCTTGGCCGCCACCGCGGCTAACCTCCCCAATTACGCGTTCTTCCCGGCGATCGCGAGCGTGACCGCTGCCCGGCAGTCCGCGGACGGGCGGACCGTTGTTCTCACGACGACACAGCAAGCCCCAGGAGTCACGTACACGCTCAGATTGTCAGGCATCCGCGACACGACTCCAAACCTGAATCCGATTCCCGCCGGAACGGAGGTCAGTTTCACGTCCTGGGTGCAAAGCCGTGGTTTTCTCCTCTGGGAAGCGTACGATACCTCCAGCACAAACTCCGTCACCCTCGCGGCGTTGTTGAGCCATCCCAATTATCCGAACAATCCCCGCGAGAAACTCTACATGAGCGGCTTCAACTCGCGCTCGGTTTATCCCAATGATGTCCGGGAACAATACGGCGCCCGCGTCTCCGGCTGGTTCACCGCGCCCTCCAACGGATTCTATCGTTTCTTCATCAAGAGCGATGATGCCTCGCAGTTGTTGATGAACACCAACAGCGTCAATAGCGCCGACCCCGCTGGCAAAGTCCTCATCGCGCGCGAAGATGCTTGCTGCAATCTCTATGGAGGAACAGCGGCCGGCGGACCACGCGTATCGCCTGACATCCAGATGGTCGGCGGGCAAAGCTACTACATCGAAGGGCTTTTGAAAGAAGGTGGCGGGGGCGATTACCTGCAAGCCACCTTCCGCGAACGTGCCGTCACCGGCAATCCGCCAGACACCGCTGCCAATAATGCCAATTCGGAATCGATTGCTGGCGTCCTCCTCAGCAGTTGGGCCAACCCTGACGGGGCTGCCATCAACGTCACCCAGCAACCCCAAAGCGTGACGGCCACCGAAGGCGGCGGCTCCACCGCCACCTTCACGGTGGCTGCGACAGGTGTGACCGCGACTTCTACCAACCACGTGATTTCGTATCAGTGGCAGAGAAACGGCGTCGATATCGCCGGCGCCACGCGCAGTTTCTACACGACGGCTGCCACGCCTTCCAATAGTGGCGCTAGATACCGCGCCATCCTCATGGTTCCGGGCCGCGAAGTCGTCAGCCAGGAAGCTACCCTGACCGTGACGCCGGACACCACCGCGCCGTCGCTGATCAGCGCCAATACCTACACTCGGCAGGACAAACTCACGGTCACTTTCTCCGAACCCGTCAGCGTCGCGACCGCGACTAAGACCGACAATTACACCTTGAACAACGGAGTGCGCGTGACCAGCGCCGCCCAGACCGCCCCGAATACCGTCGAACTGGCGGTAACGACCGCTCCTGCCCCTGCGGCCACGACGCCTCCCGCGGGTGCGCCACCTGCGCCAACACCAGGCGCTCCGCTTGCTTATGAAGGATTCGATTATCCTGAGGGCGAGATTCCTGGAAAAGCCGGAGGCACGGGCTGGGCGGCGGCGTGGCAGACGAACGGTTCGCCTGCGGCCAGTTCCCTGGTCCAGGGCGGAAGCCTTTCCTACACCGATGCGCGCGGCAACACCCTCGTGACCTCAGGTGGAAAAGCCTACTTCACGGGCACGAACAACACCGCGCAACCATTCCGAGATTTGCCGGCTGCGCTGACCAACAATGGCACCACCGCCTGGTTCAGCTTCATCGGCGCGCGAATCGGACGCACGACCAACAACGCTGTGGCCGCCGAGGTTGGCAATATCTATCCGCGGGCAGCGAATGTTTCCCTCTTCAATTCTACATTGGCGGCCAGTTCAGAGCAGGTTGCAATTGGCGGCAGTTCGGGTGCGCCGACCAACACCTGGGCGCTGCTGCCCGACGGCTCGTTGGGCAACCGCCAGGGCTCGCAGGCCGCCATGGACCAGGTTTCGTTTGTCGTGGTCCGCATTGATTTCAAGGACGGCAACGACGATGCCTATCTCTGGGTGAATCCAGCCTTGGATGCCGAACCCAGCCTGGCCAACGCCGACGCCAAATCCACCGGCGCGTTCGACTATTCCTTCAACCGAATCCGCCCGTTTGCCGGCAACAACCAGGCCACCCGGCCTTACGCAGAGTTGCTCGTCGATGAGTTGCGCGTCGGCCTCAGCTACGGCTCCGTCGCGCCTTTCAACAAGCCTGCGCCTGGCGCGGAAACAACTCTTATCGCCATCAACGAGATCCATAATTGGCGTTACGAGAACACCGGCAAAGATCTCGGCACGGGTTGGAAGGAACAGAGCTTTAACGACAGTTCGTGGCCTGTGGGCAAAGGTCTCCTGGCCGCGGAAACAGACGCAACACCGGAACCAATCCGAACGGTGCTTTCACGCCGGAAGGCAGGCTCGACGGCCAACGACATCGTCACGGATTATTTCCGCACGCATTTTACTTTCCTGGGCAATCCGGCCAGCACGCGATTGACCGTCCGCGGTATCGTGGACGACGGCTTCGTTCTTTATCTCAATGGCAGCGAAATCAAACGCTTCGGGATTGCAGACGACGCAACGTTCAATAGCACCACTTTGTTCGCTAACCACGAAAGCACAGACGCGGGACCAGGAACTTTCGTCATTCCAGCCGGAGCGCTCGTCAGTGGCGATAATGTCCTGGCCGCAGAAGTTCACCAGAGCAGCGTGACAAGTTCCGACACGGTGTTTGGTTTGGAATTGAAAGCCTCCGCCGCGCCGGCCCCCAGCATCGGCCTGAATTTCGGCGCCAATGAAGCGCGCGGCCTTTTGGCCGCGACCAATGTCGCCGGCGTCGCCTCCATCGCGCAGGCGAATTGGAACAACCTGGGCGGCCAGACCGGTTCGACGAACAAGATCGTGGCAGACGTTGGCGGCGCCGCCGCGGCCACCCCCGTCAACGTCGAGTGGAACTCGAACAACACCTGGGCCTCCACGGGACGCGGGGAAGAGAACAACCGGTTCCCCACCAACAGCGCCGACCGTGTGATGATGACGGGTTATCTCGACACCACCGCCTCTTCAACCACCGCGATCACGATCGGAAACATCCCACCCACTCTGACTTCCGGCGCGGGTTACGATGTTTATGTGTATATTCTCGGCGGCGTGCCCAACAAAGGCGGCGGCTATCGCATCCTCGATGGCAAGAGCCGCGCCGTGCTGAAGGGTTACGTCATCGCTCAGTGCAGCGTGAATCCGACCAATCATGTGGCCGTGCCCGTCGGCTTGCCTCCGGGCCAAAGTGGAACCGGCACCTACATCGTGTTCGCCGGCTTGAGCGCTCCCAACATCGTGGTTGAAGCCACGACGGCGGGCGGTCTTGGCTTCGGCACCACGGCCTTTCGCGCGCCCATCAACGCCGTGCAGATCGTGCCCTCGCGGCCCTTCAAGTTAGGTTTGAACTTCGGCTCGAATGAACAGGACAGCAGTTTGACTCCAAAGGATGTCGCCGGCGTTACCTCCGTGGCGCAGGCCAACTGGAACAACCTCCCCGGCCAAAATGGATCGACAAACAAAGTCGTTGTTGACGTTTCCGGCAGCTCAGCGCCTGTCGATACGGCTGTGGTCTGGGCGTCCAATGGCACCTGGGCCAACCTTGCCGCAACCGGCCGGACGGAGAATAACAATGGATTCCCCACCAACAGTCCCAACCGCGTGCTCATGCGGGGCTACCTCGATACCGGTAACACGACCACGACCAGCGTCACGATCTCGAACATCCCGCCGCAGTTGAGTTCGGGAGGCTACGACGTTTACGTCTATGCGCTGGGCGGTGTCTCCGCGCGCGGCGGAGCTTACCGAATTGTCGATGCCGTGGGCGGGCAGGTGCTCAAGGATTACGTCCTGGCGCAATCGCCGGCCAATCCGAACTCTCTTGTTCAGGTGCCGATACTGCCCGTGCCACAGTACGGGGCCGGCACTTACCTCCTGTTCTCCGGATTGGGCGCTTCGGCGATCCGGATTGAAGCCACGACGGTGGTGCCGTTCGGATTCAGCGGCACGCCGCGCGCGCCGATCAATGCGGTCCAGCTTGTCACACCCAGCAGCGCGCCGCCCGCCGCCACCGGCCCGTTGCCGACGGATGGGCTTCGCCTGACCATCAATGGCATTCAGGACCTGGCGGAGAAACCGAACACCATCGCGGCGAACGCGCAGCTCGTCGTCAACGCAAATCCCGCGACTCCGCTTGAATTTGGACGGTTGCTCAGCGGCTATCAGTCGGACTTCAGTGGAACTTCATTGCCGGCAGGTTGGGTTGCGCGAGGCGCTACGAATGTGTACAGCGTGACGAACGGCTATCTTCGCGTCAGCACGGCGGCGGGCGATCCCAACCATCTCTTATACGAGGTTCCCGGCTATAACCAAACGAATCAAGAAGTCCTCGCCCGGATTCGCATCGTGAACTTCGGCCCGAACGGAGACCAGCCTCGGGGCGGCATCGGCGTTGGCGTAGGAACCAACAGCCAGGGCATCAACTTGCACTTCCGGGACTCGAACCAAACCGACGGCGGCACCACGGTCAATGGCCGGCACGTCCGAACGCTGGATGATTTGCGCGCCTGGGGGCCTGGATTTGATTTCCGGCCCGTCGGAGCGAATCGCTGGGTGACCAACGATTGGTACTGGCTGCGCTTGAGACAGCAGCCGGACCTGGCGAGTGGACGAATGGATGTCTTCGGAAAGGCCTGGCTCGCCAATGGCACCGTGCCCGAGCCGGCCGATTGGCAAATCAACTGGGATCGATACCCTGCCGCAACCGTCCGCGCGGGCTTTGCAGGAATCACCGCGGGCAGCGCAGGTGGAGTGTCCGTCTTCGATGTGGATTACGTCATGATCAAGGCGGACGGCCTGGGCACAATCAGAGCCGGCGGGAGCGATCTCGCTCCGAAGCAAGCCTTGTTCGTGACCGGCGCGACGCCTACCGCCGGCGATGGAGTCGTGTCGAACCGGCTCGTTACACTCGGTTACAAGGTCACGAGCGTGACGGCGCCGTCCGTCACCACGGGGCATGCGTCGGGCATGTCCGTCATCGTGGTTTCTTCCACGGTGAGTTCGGGTGATATGCTCTCCGGCGGGGTTCACAAGTTCCGCGACACCGCCCTTCCGATTCTCAACTACGAGAGCGCCAACTACGACGATCTGGCGATGACGGGGCTTGCGGCCACCGAATACGGCACGACCGCCACTCAGACTTCCATCAACATAATCCGGGCGGGCCATCCGCTCGCAGCCGGTTTGCCGGCGGGCACCAATGTGATCTTCACCTCGGCCCAGACGACCTCGTGGGGCATTCCGCTTCCCAACGCCATCGTCATCGCGAGGTCCGTGGGCAGCGACACCCAGGCGGTCATTTTTGGTTATGAGCAAGGCGACGTGCTGTTCGACGGGCGCCGGGCCGCCGAGCGTCGCCTGGGGTTCGTGCTCAATGACGCTTCGGCGACGGCCGCCAACGCCGCCACCGCGGCCTTGTTTGACGCGGCCATTCGCTGGCTGGATCCCGAAAATCCGGCTCTGGCGATCTCGCGCGATCCCGCCGATACAAGCGTCACGGAAAACACAACCGCCACGTTCTCCGTGGAGGCCGATGGCGCGCGCCCCTTCTCCTATCAGTGGTTCAAGAACAACGCTGCCATCGCCGACGCCACTGACCGGACCCTTGCCGTCCCGGTCACGATGAGCGACAACGGCGCGGTCTTCACCGTCCGCGTCACTGGTCCAATCGGCACGCTCACCAGCAAGGCCGCGAAGGTCACCGTCGTGGCGGACAAGGTCGTCCCGACCGTCGTTTCCGCGGCGAGCCGCGGCAATCCGAACGGCGTCACCGTGACCTTCTCCAAGCCGGTCGCCGACGACACGGCCTTCGAGCCGGCCAATTACTCAATCAGCGGAGGAATCAACGTGTTTTCCGCTGGACCCGGGCCTAATGACCGGACCGTCGTGCTGACCACGGCGGGCATTCCTGACGGTCGGGCCTTGACGCTGACGATCAAGGACGTCACGGATCGTTCAGCCGTGCCGAACAAGATCGCGCCCAATCCAACCACAGTGAGCCTGAACACGTCGCAGGGACTTCTGGCCTTCCTCGCGTTCAACGGCATCCCCGGCAACAGTGTCGCGGATCTGATCAACAGCCCGAAGTACCGCGGCGGCCAGGCGGATGCAGTGCTTTACATGTCGGCCTTTGACACGCGCACCGTTTATCCGAACGACAGCCATGAAGCCTACGGCGCGTGGATGATCGGATATTACATTCCGCCGTCCAACGGCGTGTATCGGTTCTTCATTCGCAGCGACGACGCCTCGCAGCTCTGGATGAGCACCAACAACGCGAGCAGCGGGGATCCTTCTCGCAAAGTCATGATCGCGAGAGAAGACGCGTGCTGCAACAACTACGGCGCCACCGCCGCCGGCGGACCACGCGTCTCGCCCGACATCGCGATGAACGGCGGGCAGAAATACTGGATCGAGGCGTATTTGAAGGAGGGCACGGGAGGCGACTTCCTCCAGGTGGCCGTCCGCGAAAGAGCCGTCACGGGCAACCCCCCGAATACGGAATCGATCCCCGGCACGCAACTTTCTTCGCCCATCGCCTCCGGGGCGGTCGAAATCACCGCGCACCCGGTCACGGCGACGGCGACGGAATCCCAGCCGGCCACTTTCAGCGTGGCCGTCGCCGGAACGCCGCCTTACACCTATCAATGGTACAACAACGGCGTGGTCATCGCCGGCGCCAACGGTTCGACTTACACGATCCCAAGGGTCACCTTCGCGCATCAAACCGCCTTCTACAGCGTGCTGGTGAAAAATGCGTTCAGCGCAGCGGGCAGCGATGCTGCGACCGTGAAGGTGCTGCCGGATACCACGCCGCCGATCATTGTCTCAGTTTCAGGCGGCCCGACGCTGAACGAGGCCACCGTAGCCTTCAATGAGCTGCTGGACCCGGCCAGCGCGAACAACGCTGCGAATTATTCGATTGCAGGACTCAACGTGGCCGGGGCGAAGCTTACCGCCGACGGGCAGAGCGTAGTTCTCACCACCGCGCCGCAGCAATCCGGCATCGAATACACCGTGACTGCGAAAGGCGTGAAAGATTCAACCTCCGGCGGCAACGCGGCCAACAGCACCGGACGCTTCACGAGTTGGGTGTCGGCCAGCGGCTACTTGCTGCGCGAGGTTTACAACAATATCGGCGGCGGCGTGTTGGTCTCGGATTTGACCAACAACGTGAGATTCCCGAACAACCCTGACGTGGTCGATCTGGCAGCCACCTTTGAGACCCCGTCCTCTGGGGGGGCCCCGGACAACTACGGCGTCCGGCTCACCGGGTTTATCATTCCGCCGGTCACGGGTGATTATGTGTTCTACATATCCGGGGATGATCAGTGCCATTTGTACCTCAGCACGGACGAGAGTCCGAGCAATCGGCGGCTGATTGCCCAGGAACCTGTGTGGAATAATGCCCGACAATGGGTCGTCACCGATCGACGCAACGCCGCCAACCCAGAGAATCGATCGGCTCCCATCCCGCTGGTGGCCGGCAGGAGATACTATGTCGAAGCGCTTATGAAGGAAGGCGGCGGCGGCGACCACCTGGGCGTCACCTGGCGGGCTCCGGGCCAGCCCGTTCCCACGAATGGCGCGCCGGTGATCCCGGGAGAATTCCTGGCCACCGCGGCCAACCCGTCTGGATCGCAGATCAACTTCCAACGGCAACCGGAGAGCGTGGCGGTCAGCGATGGCAACACGGTCACTCTGTCGGTCGCTGGGCAAGGTGTGACGAGACTGTCCAAGACCCAGCCGGTCCGTTATCAGTGGCAGAGGAACGGAGCCAACATCCCGGGCGCCACGAACGAGTCCTTCACAACGCCGCCTCTCAAAGTGGCTGACACCGCGACTTACCGGGTCGTCCTGAGCATTCCGGGAGCCGTGGCCACAAGCCAGGACGCCGTAGTTACGGTGACCCGCGACACAACACCGCCTACTTTGGTGTCAGCGAGTTCATTCGGGCGCACTGACCGGGTAACCGTCGTGTTCTCAGAGGGGGTATCCAATACCGCCACCAACGCGGCCAACTACACGATCAACAACAACGTCACCGTCCGGTCCGTCACGCGCGGCACAGCCAATTCGGTGGATCTGACCACCACGGCGCTCGCGGCGGGGCAGTTCCACATCCTGACCGTGAACAACGTGCAAGACGTGGCCGGCAATCCGATTCGCATCCGGTCGCGCATCCTGATCGACACGAATCCATCCGTCCCGTCCGATTTCGGATTGGTCGTGAATGGTTATCAGGATGATTTCAGCGGGCCGACGCTGAATCCTAATTGGAAAGCGCGCGGGCCTTCGCCAAACATCTACAGCCTGACTAACGGCGTGCTGAGAGTCGTGAGCGCGGCCGGGGATCCAAATCACCTGGTTTACGAAGGACCTTACAGCTCGACCACTCAGGAAGTCCTGGCCCGAATTCGGGTGCTTGAGTTCGGAACAGGCGACCCGGCTCGAGCCGGCATCGGAACGGCCGTCAACACGAACAGCCAGGGTATCAACTTGCACTTCCGCGACCTGAATCAGGATGCGGGCGGCGTCGCCGTCAACGGCCGGCACGTGCGACTGTTGGATGATAATCGAGCCTGGGGACCAGGCTTTGACTTCCGGCCAGTGGGGACAAACCGCTGGGGCACGAACGTGTGGTACTGGCTGCGCTTGCGTCACGAGGTCAACCTGGGTTCAGGCCAGTTTGACGCCTTCGGTAAAGCCTGGCTCGCAGACGGAACCGCGCCGGAGCCGTCCGATTGGCAAGTGCGCTGGGATCGTTATCCGGTCGCCGCGCCTCGGACCGGCGCAGGGTTGTTCGCCGGCATCACCGGCGGCAGCATCAACGGCATCTCGGTGTTCGAGGTGGATTATGTCCTCATCAAAGCCGAAGGCCTCCCGGGAATCAACGTCGAGTCCAGTGCGTTCGCGCTGCTGGGCAGCCGCAGAGGTGGAGGAGATCTGCAACTCCTCAATCTCCAGCCGGCGCGCGGGGACAACACCGTCGTGCTCGCGGATGAAGGCCGGAAAGACGCGCTGACGATCATCAAGATCGAAGATGGCATCGTGGTTCAGTTCCCGGCTTCACCGGGACGAATCTACAAGATTCAGGCGTCGAATGACCTCAAGACCTGGACCGATATCGGTTCGGCGACCGGCAGTGCCCAGGGCCGCGGCCAGTTCCTCGATCCGGATTCTGCGAACAACGAGCAGCGGTTCTACCGCACGCTTTCCCCGTAATCCAAGCTACACACAACGGGACCTCCACCGAAGGGCGCGCCAACGGCGCGCCCTTTCTTTTAGGCTAAACTCCGCAATTGAACCGCAGATAGACGCAGATAAACGCAGATAGAGGCGCTTGTGAAAATCGTGGCTTTCACCCACCGGGTGAACGGCGGTTTCCCGATCGTGAGCTTTCTTAGATTGGGTTATCTGCGTTGATCCGCGTTCATCTGCGGTTTTCAGGTTTACTCCAACTCAATCCGACCTCCTCCCATCCTTGAAAGGCTGGGCTATTCTCGAATCTCCCTCCGGGAGATCGAGCGCGGCTTCTTGCAAAGTGCTTTCGGACCGTGGCGGAAAAATGTCCAAACTCCACTGGCAGGCCGGAAGCCTGCCCTACATTATGCGCTGTAACGCCGCAACGCTCCGACGCTCATTCCGCCGCCCCCGGCACCGTGAGCGGCTGCCCATTGTGGCGAGAATTCAAGGACAAGAGAAACGGGACCGCGCTTTTGGCCCACTGCTGGGGCGTAGGATAGGACGACGCCGAGCTTCCGAAACAGCTTTGCAGCATCTCCGTGTTGATGATGCCCGGATTCAACGGGACTGCCGCCATTCCCGAAGGCAGTTCCTGCGCCAGAGCCTGGGTCAGCCCCTCAATCGCCCATTTGGTCGCGCAATACGGCGCCACCTCCGAACTGGCGCACCGGCCCCAGCCGGAACTGAAATTCACGATCACGCCGCTCCGCCGTTCCACCATGGCCGGCGCGACATGCCGGATCACGTTGGCCACGCCTTTGATGTTCACGTCGACGACGGCGGAGAACTCGGCGGCGTCGATTTCCCACAGGCGGGCGTTGCGATTGATCAACGCGGCGTTGTTCAACAAAAGGTCTGGAGCGCCGTGCGCCGCCAGAACCTTCCTCGCCCAGGATTGCACCGCGGGGTCCGACGCGACATCCACGACTGAGAAAGTGTGCGGTTTGCCGAGGTGATTCTGGACTTTTTCGAGGTCCGTTCGCGACCGGCCGCACCCGGCCACCGTGTGGCCACGGCGGCTGAATTCTTCAGCCATGGCCCGGCCCAGGCCGCGCGTGACTCCAGTGATGACGACAACCTTGTGTTCGTTCATGAATCTATCCCGTCGCATTCGTCTCGCGGGCGCAAGCAAAATGAAGCAACTCCGCAAGCTACAATTTCCAATTCTAAAGCAGTAACTATGCAGTCCCGATTGGGGAGCACACGCGCCCTCGCGTGTTCCGATCGGCGCCTCGCCGGTCGGATCGTCGGAGAAGCCGTCTCCTCCAGCGATTGATCTTCCTGACCGGAGACAGTGGTCGGCGAGGGCGCCGACCACTGCACGCGAGGGCGCGTGCGCTCCCCATCTCCTAGATAGACACGGGAAGGGCAGGGAGGATGAGCCTCGTCGTCGCGCCCGCCGCCGACCTCCTTGATTTGTCACCGCCGGGACGTAGAGTGTATGAGAACTTTTGAAACCGCACGGGTCTTAACCGAACGAACGAGGTCCATATGCTCATCAGCCAGTCCATGAACGACGCGATCAACCAGCAGATCGGGAATGAATTCAGCGCGTCTCTCCAATACGTCTCCATCGCGGCGCATTTCGCTTCCGAAACGTTGCCCGAACTGGCCGCGCACTTTTTCAAACAGGCCGAAGAGGAACGCGACCATGCCATGCGGTTTGTGAATTACCTCGTCGAAGCGGGCGGACGCGCGGAAATCCCGGCCATCCCCACGCCGCAATCTGAATTCAAAACCGTCGAGGAAGCCATCCAGCTTTCGCTGGACCGGGAAAAGGCGGTGACGGAACAAATCAACGAGCTGGTTCAACTGGCGCTCAAGGAATCGGACTACATCACGAACAATTTCCTGGCCTGGTTCTTGACCGAGCAGCTCGAAGAAGTTTCGAGCGTGGAAAACTTGCTCAAGACCGTCCAGCGCGCGGGCGAGGCGAATCTGTTGTTTGTCGAAGATTACCTGGCCCGGAAGCAGGGGAAAAGATCGACCGCGCCTTCCGTGCGCTCGTAGCGCTGGCTTCCAAGCGGAAAGTTGCGGGGTCTCGATCCATAGCTTCGGGATCCGCCGGTCAGTGCATCCACAGGTTGTCGGTGCGACGTAGCGCAGATTTGAAATCTGCTGTTTCGCAGGACTCCGCTCAGGCGCGAGCACGCGCGAAGCGGTGTTGCAAATCGGCGATACAGCCCCAGCGCGGCGAAGCCGCAACCAAAGGAGCGCGGACAGCCATGTCCGCGAGTCGTCCGCAGAGGCAAGCAGCGCGCGGACAAGGCTGTCCGCGCTCCGAGAATCGTCGCGGCTTGCGACGATTCTGAGCGATACTGATAGAGTGCAACTCTTTATAGCTACGTGGACCGAGTCACTGATACGGATGCACTGGGAGCAGAGCGGATCAAAAGGCTTGAAAGGAGCCGGGCTTGCGTCAATTTTTGTCGGTGATTCTGAACCATGAACGGCTTGGATGACATCGCCAAGGCGCTGATCGCCCCAGGCAAGGGGCTGCTGGCTGCGGACGAAAGTCTGGCCACGATCGAAAAGCGATTTGGCGCGGTGAATGTCGCGTCCACGGACGAGACCCGCCGATCTTACCGTGAAATGCTGTTCACGACGCCCAGCCTGCATCGATTCATCAGCGGAGTGATTCTTCATGAAGAAACGCTCCGCCAGGCGACGGCGGAGGGCGTGCCATTTCCCGAATGGCTCGCCAAACAAGGCATCGCGCCGGGAGTCAAAGTCGATCTGGGCACAAAACCGCTTCCGCGATTCCCAAGGGAACAGATCACGCACGGCCTGGACACGCTGGGGGACCGGCTGACCGAATACAAACAACTCGGCGCGCAATTCACCAAATGGCGGGCCGTCATCGAAATCAGCGAGGGTCTGCCGACTTCCTTTTGCATCGCCGCGAACGCCCAGGCCCTCGCGACCTACGCCGCCATTTCGCAGGAGGCCGGCCTGCTCCCCGTCGTCGAGCCGGAAGTGCTGATGACCGGGACGCACACGATCGAACATTGCTACGAGGTCACGGCCGCGACGCTGCGCAGCGTGTTCGACGCGCTGATGGACCACCGCGTTGCGCTCGAACAACTGGTGCTCAAGCCAAATATGGTGGCGCCCGGATTGAACTGCCCGCAACAGCCCGGACCGGACGAAGTCGCCCGCCGCACGATCCATTGCTTGCGACGCGTTGTGCCGGCGGCCGTGCCGGGAACCTTTTTTCTTTCCGGCGGGCAAACTCCGGAGCGCGCCACGCAGCATTTGCACTCGATCAACGCGATGGGCCGCGCGCCGTGGGAACTCAGTTTTTCCTTTGCACGGGCTTTGCAGGAGCCGGCGTTGAAAGCATGGAAAGGAGAACCGGCCGGCATCGTGGCCGGACAAAAGGCGCTTTACCACCGCGCCAAGTGCAATTGCGCCGCGCGCTACGCGAAGTATTCGCAAGAAATGGAGAAGCAGGCGTAAAGGCTACAGACGACGCTTCCGAAGGGCAAAGGTATCGCTTTAGAATCGTTGCCAGGCTAGGTTTCCTTGGCGTCAGGCGGAGCGACGCTTCGTTTCCCCTCACCCAGCCCCTCCTCGCGAACGCCGACACTTTCGTGTTGCACCGACGCTGTCATGGAGAATGCGTGACGCGACTGCTTACCAAAAACTCTCGCAACCCCGCCAGATCATCCGTGTTGATCAGATCAACTCCGGCATCCAACAGTGCCTGCCAGACGGCCTTGCGATCCGGCGCGGCCCAGAACCGGACCTTGCGGCCTTGCGCGTGCGCTTTGGCTACGATTTCGCGCAGCTTTCGTCTTTCGGCCTCCGGAAACATATTGGTTCCGCGCCATCGGAACGCCAGGTTCCAGTTGTCGCTAATCAACGGGATGAACTCTCTGGACGCTTTGCCATCCAGATCCGCGAGCCGTCCGTCGTAGGCCGCGTAACGCACGGATTCAGCCTCCATCACTTGGCGCGGGCGATTCCCGGAGATGATCACCAGCACGGCTTTCGTTTCCATCCTCCCGGAGGAAAACGCGCAGAGCATATCCGCGTACCGTTTCAGGACTTCCCGCAGCGCCACGTAAGTGTCGGCGGCGTCGGATTTGATATCGATGAGCAAGGTCACGACCGGTCCGCCACGATAAACGCGACCGTCATTACGCTGCACGCGTTCGCGCAGCGGGTCGAGGTAAAGCCTTTGCAGCGTCCGATCCGGAGAAACTTTGTCGCGATCGTGCGCCACCAAGAGTTGGCCACCGACCAGATAAACATCCGCTTCCACACCGCAGAAGCCGTGGTCGAGCGCGTCCAGGAGCGGACGCTTGTGCTCGTAGTCGTTGTGGGCGTGGGCGCGCGGCAGCGGAACCGGTGGCGGCTCAGTCGATTGGATTTGCATGGCCCCGGCCCAGAGCAGAAGGGTCAGGATAAGGGTCTGTTTAAGCTTCATTCTTGGACTCAGTTGAGTGTGGCCAGCTCGCTTCGGATGAGACCAACCAACGGCTGGACAGTTTGGCGGCTGAAATCGAATTTGCAGCCGGCGGCCTGAAACAATTCCGGCAACGGCCGGGAACCGCCCAATTTCAAAGCATTCCAGTACTGGCGCAACGCGGCGGACTTGTCCTTCTTGGAGTTGGCCCAAACTTGGAGGGCGCCCAACTGAGCAATTCCGTATTCGATGTAATAGAACGGGTGAATGAAAATGTGAAGCTGCCGATGCCAGAGATGCGCTCTGGCCTTCTCATAACCGCTCCAATCCACGTCCGCGCCGAACCGGTCCATCAGCGCCACCCACGCCGCGGTGCGCTCCGCGTGCGTGTGACCCGGATGCGTGTAAATCCAGTGCTGGAACGCATCGACCGTCGCGATCCAGGGAAACAGTTCCACGATGGTCTGGAGATGCTCGCGCCGCGCGCGCCGGATTTCCCGCGACGCATAAAAAGCGTCCAGGCCTTCATTGCCGAGGAGTTCCAGGCTCATCGAAGCCACCTCGCAGAATTCGGTGGGAGCGCTCCGGTAAGCCAGCAGGTCTTCGTCGCGCGCGGCCAGAGAATGAAAGGCGTGACCTGCCTCGTGCAGCAGCGTCTCCACGTCTCGCTGGCGTCCTACGGCATTCATGAAGATGAATGGCAAACGCGCTTCCGCTAGGGTGGTCTGGTAACCGCCCGGAGCTTTGCCTTTCCGGTTGGCCAGGTCGAGCAGTCGCAAATTCTGGAGGGCGCGAAAATCCTTCCCGAGATCCGGGTCGAGCCGGTCGAAAATGCGTTGCACTCCGTCGGTGAGCTTGTCCACTTCCTCGAAGGGGCGGAGCGGCGCGCGCCCCTCCGGATCGACCCCGAGGTCCCACGGGCGGAGCGCTGGGAGCTGCAACCGCTTGCGGCGTTCGGCGTGCAATTCCAGAACGACCGGCAAGACGTCCCGCTCGGTTGTGTCGTGAAACTCCACGCAATCTCGCGGCGCATAATCAAAACGCTCGCGGTCGCGGAACGCGTATTCGAGGTAATTGGGAAAGCCAGCGTTGGCCGCGATTTGTTCGCGCACCTTGAGCAAGCGATCGAAGAGGTCCTCAAATTGGTCCGCCTCTTGCAAACGGCGGTTCGCGACCAATTCCCACGCCTCCTGGCGCAGGGCGCGGTCGGGCTCCTCCAGGTAGCGGCCCATCTGGGCCAGCGTCTTTTCCTCGCCTCGGAATCGGACGGTCAGCGAGCCGCTGAGTTTTTGGTACTGCTGGCCCAATCGGGCTTCCTCGGTTTCGAGCGGCACGTTCTCCTGGCGAAACAACTCCACATGCACGCGAGTCGTGCGGTCGAACACCGCATAACGTTCCTTCGGCAAAGCGCCGCGGAGCGGGTGCGCAAGATAAATCTCCTCCAGCTTGAATTCGCGCGGCTTCACCTGCGGTTCGATGGTTTCGACGAAATGGAGATACGCTTTCTCCGCCTCCGGATCGTCCGTGCGACAGGTCATTGCGATGTAACGCCGGCTCCCTTCTTCGTCGAACGCTGAGAGAAGCTCGGAGCAGTTCCGCAACCAGCGCTCCAGTTCCGGCGCAGTCTGGCACTCGGCAGCTTGCGCTTCCAGTTGTTCGAACAGCGGAGCCATTCGGGTCCAATCCGTGAAATCGATTTCCTCGGGAGCGAAGTTTCGGGGCCGGTAAGCCGGCAATTTTCCAAACGGCAGCAAATCCATTCGCGGATGATAAACGGACGAAGGACAATGGAAAGTCGCAAACCGAATCCGTGCTGGGCTCACTGGGCGCAAATCAGCTTTCGAGACGTCGCAGCGCGACCGCTGAGGGTAGCCGTGGCTTTTCAAGCCACGGTTTGGTCACCCAGAGGAGACGGCGTCGCGGAGCGACGCTTGAAATCTCGGCGAACCGCGTCCTTCAAGCGTCGCTCCGCAAATCGGAACCGTGCGGGCTTCTGTCGAATCCCTTCGGGATTTTTCGGGAAAATGTCCAAACTTCAGGGACGAGCCGCCAGCTCGTCCGCGCCGCGTTTCAGCGGCGCTCCTCAAGAATCGCCTGTGCCAACCGGCGGCGACCCTCTTCAAACTCTGCCAGCAACGCCTTTCCCCGGTCTTTGGGTTGCCGCCGCAGCCATTCAAAGTGGGTTTTCCAATCCGGCTTCCGCTCTGGAGCCGGCGCCGAGCGCGTCAAGTAGCCGACGGTTTTGCCGTTGCGCCAGATTTCAAAACTTTCCCCGCGTCCAAGAGCGTCCAGCACTCGGGACCTCTTCCTGTTCAGGTCGCACATGGTCAGCGTTTTCATGTCAGACAGGTTACGGCAGACACTGCTGAGCCGACAATTCCAGAAATCCTGTTGACGCGCCGGAACGGGCTGAGATATATCGGCACGCGATATCGGTTTTCGTCGTCCCCACTTTCGATGAGAGACGCGTGTGCGGTCCCGCAAGACCGGAGCGGCGCAGAGCAGAATGTTCGTAGCGCAGAGTTGCACTCTATCAGTATCGGTTGAAATCGTCCCAGGCTGCGAAGGTATTTCCGGCGCGCGGCCTTCCAGGCCGCAGCGAGTGCAGATGGAAGCAGCCGCTGGGATTACCTTGTGCGCGCCGGCCGTTTGGAACCGCTGCGGCCTGGAAGGCCGCGCGCCGTTTTGGTTGCGGCTTCGCCGCGCTGCGCCGTATCGCAGATTTACAATCCGATTTACAATCAGCGAAACTTCGGCAAGCCCGCACCGTTTGGGAAAATGGACGCTCTGCCGACTGCAAGTCGGCGATACAGCGATTGAAAATCGATTGAAAATCTGCGCTGCAAGTTGAAGAATTCTTTTGGTCCGGACCAGAGCCACTGGTGGTCACGTCTTGCCAAGTTTCAGAGTGGGTTGAGACTCTGTCCGGAAGTTTGGTCTAGTTTCTGCCGCTGCCATGAATCTCGTTCAACCCGCGATGCGCCGGCCACTGACGGTCATCGTGCTCATCATTGCGGTCGTGTTGGGCGCGGGGCTGGCGTTGCAAAAGATGGCGCGGGACATTTTTCCGCCGCTGGGCATCCCGACGATTTACGTTGCGCAACCTTACGGCGGCATGGACCCGGCGCAGATGGAGGGTTACCTGACTTATTACTACGAGTTCCACTTCCTCTACCTCACGGGCATCGAACACGTCGAATCGAAGTCCATCCAGGGCGCGTCGATCATCAAGCTGCAATTTCACCCGGGCACGGACATGTCGCAGGCGATGTCCGAGACGGTGGCGCAGGTGAACCGTTCACGCGCTTTCATGCCGCCGGGCACTGTGCCGCCGTTCGTCATGCGCTTCGACGCGGGCAGTGTGCCGGTGGGCAATCTGGTGTTCTCGACCGACAATCCAAATCGCACGGTCGGCCAGATGCAGGATGCCGCGTTGAACTTGGTCCGGCCTTTGTTCGCCACGCTGCCGGGCGTGTCCGCGCCGCCTCCTTTTGGCGGAAGCGCGCGCAGCATCGTCGTGAACGTCAAACCCGAACGTTTGCGCGCGTACAACATGTCACCGGACGAAGTCGTCGGCGCCATCGCCGCGGCCAACACGATCAGCCCTTCGGGCAACATCATCCTGGGCGACAAATATCCGATGGTGCCGCTGAATTCGGTGGTGCGGAATATCAAGGACCTCGAAGCGGTTCCTGTGCGCACCGGCGTTTATCCCGCGGTCTTTATCCGGGACGTCGCCGAAGTGCTGGACGCTTCGGACATCGTGACCTGTTTTGCGCTCGTGAATGGGCGTCGCACGGTCTATATCCCGGTCACCAAGCGCGCCGATGCTTCCACGCTTTCGGTGGTCAATCTCGTCAAAGCCAACATTCCGAAGTTCCAAAGTGTGCTGCCCGAGGATGTGAAGGTGGGCTACGAGTTCGACCAATCGCCGTATGTTACCCGAGCCATCGCCGGACTGACGATGGAAGGGGCGCTCGGCGCGGTGCTGGCGGGCGCCATGGTGCTGCTGTTTCTCCGCGATTGGCGCAGCGCCTTGGTGGTGGTGGTGAACATTCCGCTGTCGCTCCTGGCCGCCGTGTTTGCGTTGTGGCTGAGCGGGCAGACCATCAATCTGATGACGTTGGGCGGGCTGGCGTTGGCCGTCGGCGTCCTGGTCGATATGTCCACGGTGGCCATCGAGAACATTCACACGCATTTGGCCGCGCAATCGTCCCGTTCGCGACAACCGGCGAGTCCAACGCCGTTGGGGAAACAACATCCCCTTTCCCCTCACCCCGGCCCTCTCCCTCAGGGAGAGGGGGAATCGAACGCTACTTCTCGAGTTGCCCCAAGCGCACCTATTGATCAAGCGCAGAAATCCGCTCTCCCTCTCCCCGTGGGAGAGGGCCGGGGTGAGGGTGAAGGCAGCGAACGCAAACTCCCCGCCCCAGAATTCGCGAGGGTGGCCCGCGCGGTCGCCGATTCGGGCAAAGAGGTTGCGTTGCCGTTGCTCATTGCGATGCTGTGCGTGCTGGCGGTGTTTACTCCGTCGTTCTTCATGGAAGGGGCGGCCAAGGCTTTGTTTTTGCCCCTGTCGCTGGCAGTCGGGTTCTCGATGGTGGCCTCGTATTTTCTGGCCAGCACCTTTGTCCCAGTCATTTCCGTCTGGATCATTCGCGCCCATCGTCAGGAAGAGATCCAAACCGCCACGACCCGCTATTCCGCCTTCCAGCGTTTTCAGGACTTCTATACTGGTTTCGGGAGAAAGGTTGCTCCGATGCGCTGGCTCGTGACGGCGGTTTACCTGCTCGCGGCGTTTGGGTTGATCAAAGTGGCGGGAGACAGCTTGGGGACGGAGATTTTCCCAAAGGTCGATGCCGGCCAGCTTCAATTGCGGCTGCGGGCGCCCAGCGGCACGCGCGTCGAAACGACCGAAGCCATCGCGCTCGACGTGCTCAAAGTGATCGAACGCGAAGTGGGCAAGGAAAACGTCGATCTCTCGCTGGGTTTCGTGGGGGTTCACCCTCCGACTTACCCGATCAACCTCGTCTATCATTGGAACGGCGGCCCCGAAGAAGGCGTGCTGCAAGTGCAATTGAAGCGGGGCACCCCGGTGCGGATCGATGAATTGAAAGAGCGTCTGCGCCAGAAGCTGCGCCAGGAAATGCCCGGCGTTGGTTTCTCGTTCGAACCCAGCGACATCGTCAGCCGCGTGATGAGCCTGGGTTCGCCCACGCCCATCGAAGTGGCCGTGAGCGGCCCAAACCTTGCCGCCAACCAGGCATTTGCGGAAATGGTTCGGGCGAAACTGGAAAAAATTCCGGCGCTGCGCGACATCCAGTACGGCCAATCGCTCAATTACCCGACCGTCGATGTGGCGGTCAACCGCGAGCGCGCCGGATTGATGGGGGTCAAGACGATCGACGTGTCGCGCTCGCTCGTGGCCGCCACCGCTTCAAGCCGCTTCACGCAGCCCGTTTATTGGGCCGACCCCAACAGCGGCGTGGCCTATCAAATTCAGGTGCAGATTCCACAACTGCAACTCGCCTCCACCGAAGAACTGAAAAACATTCCGGTCTCGCACCGGGATGGAAAACCGATCCTGTTGCGCAATGTGGCCAGTGTGAACAACGGCACGGCCGTCGGCCAATATGAGCGCTACAACATGGCTCGCCAGGTCACGTTGACCGCGAATATCCATGGGAAAGACCTGGGCAGCGTGGCCGCCGAGATCAACCGCGCGATCAAAGAAGTGGGCGATCCGCCGCCGCGCGTCAACGTGGCGTTGCGCGGCCAGGTCAAGCCGATGGAGCAACTGCTCGATGGATTGCGGACCGGTCTGGGGCTCGCAGTCGTCGTCATCTTCCTGTTGCTCGCGGCGAATTTCCAATCCTTCCTCCTGGCCATCGTCGTCGTTTCCACCGTGCCGGCCGTGATCGCGGGAGTGGCAGCAACACTCTGGCTGACCGGGACGACCATCAATCTCCAGTCTTTTATGGGCTCCATCATGGCGATTGGCGTGGCGGTGGCGAACGCGATTTTGCTGGTGACCTTCGCGGAGCGCAGCCGGATCGGCGGCATGACGGCGGTCGATGCCGCGTTGGACGGCGCGCGAAGCCGTTTGCGGCCGATCCTGATGACCAGCCTGGCGATGATGGCGGGCATGGCGCCGATGGCGCTGGGCCTGGGCGAAGGCGGCGAACAGACCGCGCCGCTGGGCCGCGCCGTGATTGGGGGGCTGGCGGCGGCGACCGTGGCCACGTTGCTCGTCTTGCCCTGGGTGTTCGCGATCGTGCGAGTGCGGTCGAGCACAAAGTCTCGTTCTCTTGACCCGGACGATCCGCTCAGCGGCCATTACTTTTGGCCAGTGGGACACGATTGATGGAAGAACTACGATCTATGTTGCGTGAACTGTTTGCTGTTGCTCAAGCCAACTCCAATCGCAGCGGGCGATTAAGCATGTCGATCAACGCGCTCCGGGCTGTCGCTCGTAATAGAACCCCGCGTGGCAGAGGACAGCCGCAGTCCAAGACTCTCCGCGTTTTCGAGGGTCTGTCGGTGATGCGCCAGCTTTTGGAGTGCGCCAGTCCTCTGGCGCTTTCGCGCGGGCTGTGCTGGTTCGCGCTGAGCTCAGCCTGCGGTGGTCTCGTTCTCCACGGCGCGGAGAACAAACCCGCTTCCGCCGTGGCAGTGAAATTCATCCATCCCAAACCAGGCGATATCACCCGCAGCATCACCCTTCCCGGCAACGTCAAGGCGTATCAGCAATCGACGCTTTACGCGAAGGTCGCCGGCTATCTCAAAGCCATCCCCGTGGACAAAGGGGACACCGTCAAAGAAGGCGATCTGCTCGCCGATATCGAAGTGCCGGAGTTGATCGCGGACCTTGCGAAATTCAAGACGGAAGCCGAAGTGGCGAAGCTCGATTTCGAGCGCATGGTTGAGGCGCAAAAGAAGGCGCCGGACCTCGTCGTGCCGCAAACCGTGGACAATGCGCGGGGCAAACACGAAGTGGCCCGGGCGAATCTGGACCGAATTGAGAAGCTGCTCGGCTTCGCCAAAATCACGGCGCCGTTTTCCGGCGTCATCACGATGCGTTACGTCGATCCCGGCGCGTTTATTCCGGCGGCGACTTCCGGGAGCGCCGCCCACACGGCCGCGATTCTCACGCTGATGGACTTCAGCAAGGTGCGCATCCAGGTCGCAGTTCCTGAACCGGAAGTGCCGCTGGCCGCCAAAGGCCAGCCGATCGCGGTCATAGTGGAAGAACTTCCGGGAAGGACCTTCCGTGGCGAAGTCACGCGGATTGCTTTCGCGGTGGACGAAGCGAGCAAGACGATGCTGGTGGAAGCGGAGTTGCCGAATCCGAAATGGGAACTTCGTCCGGGCATGTTCGCGCAGGTCAGGATCGGCGTGGAAAAGAAGACCGGCGCCTTGCTGGTTCCGGTGGAGGCGTTGGTGGTCGAGCGCGGCGGCAACTCCCTGTTCACGGTCGTGGACGGCAAAACGAAGAAAGTGGCGGTCAAGACCGGTTTCAATGACGGGACAAACGTGGAGATTGTCTCCGGAACCACCGCGGAGGATCAGGTGATTCTAGTCGGCAAACAGAACCTGACCGCCGGACAAGCGGTCAACGCCGTGGAGGCCCGGTGAGATTTACGATTTGCGATTTGCGATTTGCGATTTGGGGTGGACGGAGCGTGGGCCGCTCGGCTGTTGAACGCGCGATTATTTCTCCCGCGACCTGCATTCCGCACAAACGCGAATTGGCCTGGAAGCTTGCTTGTTTCGCTCAGAAGAGTATCGCGGTCCTGGTCCTTTGTTTAGGTGCGACGTTCGCTGGGTCTGCAGAAGAGCCTCTCTCGAAACCTGCTGTTGGCGCCACCAACATTAATTCCATCGACCTCGCGACCGCGTTGCGCCTGGCCGGCGCACAGAATCTCGACGTTCAGATTGCGCGGGAGCGGCTGGCGGAGGCGAAAGCCAATCACTCGATTGCCGTGTCGCAGTTTTTTCCGTGGCTCTCTCCCGGCGTTGGATACCGCCGCCACGAAGACCGCCTTCAGGACGTGGTCGGAAACGTCTTCGACGCCGACAAACAAACCTACGTGGCGGGCGGGACCCTGGCCGGGCAATGGGATTTTGGGGAAGCGCTTTACCGGGCCCTCGCGGCAAAACAACTGGCCCATGCCGCCGGCCACGCTCTGGACGCACAACGCCAAGAGAGCGCTCTGGCCGCCGCGCAAGGCTATTTCGAGTTGTTGCTGGCCCAGGCGTCCGTCGGTGTGGCGGAAGACGCGGTCCGAATCTCCGAGAATTATCTGGCTCAAGTTCAGCGCGCGGTCGAAACCGGTATCGCGTTCAAGGGAGACGAATTGAGAGTCCAGGTGCAGACCGAACGCAATCGGTTGATTCAGCGACAATCGTTGGAGCAACAACGGTTCGCCGCCGCGCGCCTCGCCCAGACTTTGCATTTGGAT
>Ga0233424_10000710_pt1 | contig 37919 bp, 31 predicted proteins | sample Watercolumn_Towu_FD_181011 | JGI IMG/M metagenome (GOLD analysis project Ga0233424, IMG submission 181011) | Freshwater microbial communities from Lake Towuti, South Sulawesi, Indonesia - Watercolumn_Towuti2014_125_MG | ecosystem: Environmental > Aquatic > Freshwater > Lake | place: Indonesia...
CTTTTGGCCAACCGCTTCGTCGCTCGCTCGTGGTGGATCGCTTGGATCCACCGCCTCGCTCACTCCTCGCGGCTGGCCAAAATCCCGCCTGGCAAAGTGTATCCTATCCCACGGTCTGAGCAGTAACGCCGCACCGACTTCAAGCCGGCTCGGCGTCTGCTCAAAGAGTGTTCTTGAAAATGGGCTTCAGGCGAGTGGCCTGCTGCGGCGGGCACCAGCCTGCCACAATTTTTCGGCGGCAAGTTGCCGCCGAAAACGGGCTGGTAGCCCGTTCCACCCACAACACGCTCAGCTAAACACGGGAGTCGCTTCCATGGATTCTCCGGCTGCAACGCTCATCTTTTCCCCTTGCGCCCAGACCTGGTCGTTGAGCAGAAGCTTGAACTCGATGGTTCCCTCGGCGCTTTTGGTGGACCACACCCACTTCGTGGCATCCACGCATTCCAACGGCGTGCCCTTGTCCCAGCTCAATCCATCTCCCTGGCCCCGAATGTAAAGTGAATTCCCAAACCCGACATCGATCCGGGCATGGACGGTAGTAAGCGGCTGGGTTTTCCGTTTGCCACTCGGGGATGCAATCTTGATCGGTTTGGATTGGAGCGGCGCGTTAGATGAGGGCGCAGCGGCTGGGGGGCTTGGAACTCGCGCGGGCGCCACTTGGAGGGCGCTCAGCACGTGCGCAGGAGCCGCGGCCTTCCGGCCCGGGGCTTTAGTGGTTGTTTCAGTCTTCGATTTCATGTCGTTTCTTTTTCAGTTTCAGGTGATGATTTTTAACGGACTGCACAAAACGGGACACTCGCCCCGGCTTCCCAGAGCGGGCGGTCACGGCTCAATCAGCCAAGCAAGTCAGATTCCAGACCCTTATTGCATCTGAAATCCGAGAGGTCCAGCGCACGCAGCATTGGAAAAAGGCGCGCGGCGGGCCTGCCGGCCAAAAATAGCACGTGCAAGCAAGGTAATTCTACTCGACGGTCAAGGAATTATTTTGAGAAATTCGCGCGGTGATCGCGTTCCTTGGAAGCCCTGAATTTTGGTTCGCCAGCCCCTTGGGATTCTTGTTCGCCATCTTCACGCTCTGGATGCTCGTGGACGCTATCCGGCGCGAGGAATGGCTCTGGGCCTTTTTTATCTTTCTGTTCCCGCCCCTCAACGCGCCGCTCTATTTTTTTCTCGTCTATCGCCGCGCGCCGTCCGTGGCCACGTTGGGGTTTGAGTTGCCCGGGGCCCGGGATCGGCGGCGCATCAAGGAGCTCGAAGCGCAGATTCACCATCTCGACAAAGCGCATCACCACCTGGAGTTGGGCGACATCTATTTCCAACAAGGGAAATTGCCCAAAGCGCTGGAGAGTTATCAAAAGGCGTTCGAGCGGGATCCCCAGGATCCCGACATCCGCAGCCACCTGGGCCAGTGTCTCCTGCGCCTGAATCGCCCGCAGGAAGGCCGTGAAATGCTCGCCCAAGTTTGCGCCGAGAACCCGAACCACGATTACGGCTATACGATGATGGCCCTGGCCGAAGCGCAGGTTGCCCTCCGGGAGACGGACGCCGCGATTGCCACGCTTCAGCGCGTGCTCGAATCGCATTCGTATGCGCGCGCGCGCGTGCAACTCGCGGCGCTTCACTTCGAGAAAGGCGCGGCCGATCAAGCCCGAGCCGAACTGAGAGAAGTGCTGGCCGACGACTCCGCTTCGCCGGACTTCCAACGCAAGCGCGATCGGGTGTGGATTCGGAAGGCGAAACGGATGCTAAGATAGCCGATGCTCACGGCCGATCCCAAGGAAAACGCAGCGTGGGCGGGTTGACGTAGCGCTTCATCTTCATCGCGAGCCGGCCGCCCGCGCCCGGCGCGAGCGTCACCGTGAAATAGGAAGCGTTCACCTCGGTGGATTTCCCGTTCATCGAGATGGACGTGAACTGATGCTCGGCGTAGCCCCCGGCCTGGACGACCAACCTCCGCGTTTCGACTTGATTCACGTTGACGAGGCTGAGCTCGGCTTCGTCCGCCGTGAGTTTGGTGACCAGCGCGGCGATATCTTCCGGAATCCCGGCCCGGCGCGGGATTGGGTCGAAGTAACGCAGCCGGCAGTTCAGAATGGCGGCCCGATGCCCCGGATGAATTCCTCCGAGCATCAGTTCGATCAATGAACTGACGCTCGCCGGATTGAACTTCATCGGATCATCGGCCAGGCGCGTGTCCGGCGTCGTCGGATCTTCGCGCAGGCCCGCCACCCGCTGGCGAACACCAGCCAGGTCGCCACGCAACGCTTGTTCTACATAGCTCGGATTCTTCCCGGCCAGATACTCTAACCAGGCGTTGCGAGGCACGCGCGCACGGTCGCTGTCGCGCATCGACAAATAATAAATCTCCAGCGCATTGAAGCTGTAGGGCGCCGGCTCGTAAGCGTACCAGCCCTGGTCGCCGTGCATGCGCGGATACATGGGGCGGCCATCGATGATTTTTTTCTGGGCGTTGATCGCGTCCGTCTGCTGGCGCCACACGTCCAGATAGCGGTCGTCGCCCGTGAGGGCGTAGGCGTTCAAGAAGCCGACGCTGCCCCAGTAGGTGCGGTTGCGATGATCGAGTCGTCCGTTCTGCGGGACGACGCAGGTGAAAGCCCAGCCATACGTGCCACCGTACCATTTGCCGTCGCACTCGCCGCCGATTTTTCCGTCCAGTCCAATGTTGGAGGGAATAATATTGCCGTTGGCGATCATGCGTTCGCGCCAGGCATCGACGTATTCGAGCAGCCACTTCTTATATTTCTCTTCGCCCCTGAGCATGAAGGCATTCATGGCCAGCGACGTGGCCAGGAGATTCAACGGATGGTCGCCGACGATATTTGTGTAAGTCTCGAAGTGCTGGAGCATCTCCTTGTAGTTCCGTTCGCCGTGGCCGAGCTGGAACCGGTTTTCCACTTCGATCGGATCGCCGGTCCAGTCCAACGCGGTGGCTTTGCGGAGCAGCGGCCCGCGGCTGCCGTTGAACAAGCTGCGGATGATTTTGTGCTTTGGATCGTAGTTTGGCGCGCCGGGATCTTCGTTCATGTAAAAACCCGCAAAGCGCCGGGTGCGCTGTTGAAAATCGCGGTCGTTCGGGTCGGACAAGCCCTGCAACCCGAAAACCGTCAACCCTTCGCCGTTGTGTTGCCAATCGAACATGACGGGGAATTCCTTGTAATACATCCCGTCGCGCGCAAACGGCACCTCGACGGTTTTCGCTGCGGTATATTGCCGCAGATGGCCTTCCCACGCTTTCTTGTACATCTGTAGAATCGCGTCCGGCGCGCCGAGAGCGTGCAAGATCGGCCAGTCGTTGCAGTTCTCAATCGCGTCGTCCGGGCCGTCGTCGCCGCCCCAGCGCTCCACGCAACGCAGGTAGCCGCGCTCGTCGAAATATTTGGCGAAGAATTCCTGGCACGCCGCGGCGTTGGCACGGAGCAACTCGCGTTCGAGCAAAGCCCACGCGGGCGGGGACATCGGCTGGTCGAGGGCGAGCGTGGTTTCGCCTCCCAGACAAACGCACGGGGCAAGCAGAGCGCCCAACCAAAGACCAAGGATTCCGCGCAACGCATCTCCTCGCGCGCTTATTCGCCTTCGCGGCGCCAGGGTGCGAGGCGCTTCGGTTGTCGGAATCACAGGGACGTGACAAGTGAAGGGCGGGCTTTTCATGAGATGTCAGCAGATCCGAGGCAGGTTCGGTCACTTTGCTTTCGCGACTTTCTCCCACTGCCCGGTTTTAGCCGACTTCAGGACGGCGTCGCACACGTTCTGCGTTTCCAAAGCGTCCCGGAAAGTTGGAGAAGCGGGTTTCCCGTTGCTCAGTCCTTTGAGAAAGTCCGCGACCTGATGGACGAAGCTGTGTTCGTAGCCGATTTGCAGGCCGGGCACCCACCATTTGCCCATGTACGGATGGTCCCCATCCGTCACATGGATCGAACGCCAGCCTCGGACGGTGCCGCTATCGCGGTGATCGAAGTATTGGAGCCGGTGCAAATCGTGCAGGTCCCAGAAGATCGATGCGTGCTCGCCATTGATCTCGAACGTGTAGAGCGCTTTGTGGCCGCGCGCATACCGAGTGGACTCGAAGGTCGCGAGCGAGCCGTTGCCGAAACGCGCCAGGAACGCGCAGGCGTCGTCGATTCCGACCTTCTCCACTTTGCCGGTCAGATTGTGTTTCCGCTCTTTCACGAACGTTTCGGTCATGGCGTTGACTCGGTCGATGCCGCCGTTGAGCCAGACGGCGGTATCGATGCAATGAGCCAGCAGGTCGCCCGTGACTCCGCTGCCCGCCGCTTTCACGTCCAGGCGCCAGAGGCCGGTTCCGCCCTGCGGGAGGTCAGGACTGATCGTCCAATCCTGGAGGAATTTCGCCCGATAATGGAAGATGCGGCCCAGCTTGCCTTCGTCGATGAGTTGCCTGGCAAAAGTCACGGCGGGCACCCGGCGGTAATTATACCAGACCATGTTCGCGACCCCGGCCTTTTCAACGGCCGCGACCATTTTCTTGCCTTCAGGCCCATCCATGGAAAGAGGCTTTTCGCAAAGAATCATCTTGCCGGCTTTGGCGGCGGCGAGGGCGATCTCGGCATGGGTGTTGTTCGGTGTGCAAATGTCGATCAGGTCGATGTCATCGCGCGCAACGAGTTTTCGCCAATCGGTCTCGATGGAGTCGAAACCCCATTGGGCGGCAAAGGGTTTCACTTTGTCTTCGCTGCGAGCACACGCGGCCTTGAGGACAGGCTCGTATTCGAGATCGAAGAAGTTGTTGACCTTGCGGTAGGCGTTGGAATGCGCCCGGCCCATGAAGCCGTAGCCGATAAGTCCGACGTTGAGTTTTTTCATAGGGAGTCTGTTTGCTGCTCCCCGGTGTGCTTGAACCGCGTCGGGACTTCAAGAAAGAAATGGATTTCCCAGCGGAGTGGCAAGGAGTAGTGGTTTGGATCGGCGGCCGGCGCTCTCTTCTTGCGAGGATCACGTCCCCTACGAAGGCATGCGCCCCGTTCGAAGTTCCGCGTTTACGCGGTCTGGTTGCGAAGTGCGTGCAGGCTCGCGAACCTGTTGAAGCTGCGGCTCCAACCTTCGAGTCGGCCAATATAGTTTCCGGCCATGAGCGACATCGCCGAGATTGAGGCCGCGATTGCAAATCTGCCCGACGCGCAAGTGGATCAACTGGCGCGCTGGCTGGAGACGCTTCGTCAGTTGCGCGCGACGCCACCGCCGATTGAAAGCTGGTTGCTGCACGCGCGCGGTGCCGCGCTGCCCGGTGTGACGACGAAGGACGTAATGGCGCTCACCCGCGGTGAGGAATGATTCTCTTCGACACGAACGTCCTACTGGACATCGCCACCGCCGATCCGATCTGGCTTTCGTGGTCGGAAAGAGAATTCCGCTCCGCCGCCGCGCAAGGGCCCGTTCCCATCAACCCGGTCATTCATGCCGAACTCGCCCTTGCGTTCGCCGCCGCCGCCGATCTGGACTGATGGCTTGATCCGGGGGTTTTTCAAAGGCTCCCGTTACCTTATGCCGCCGGCTGGATCGCGGCACAGGTATTCTTGAAATACCGGCGCAGCGGCGGCGCGAAGACTTCGCCGTTGCCAGATTTCTACATTGGTGCGCACGCGGAAGTTGACGGACATACGCTCGTCACGCGCGACGCGGCTCGTTATCGTACTTGCTTTCCGAACGTTGTGCTGATCGCTCCGCCGTAATTTGGCAGATTCGACCGGCGTTTGCTGGGCGAACTGTGTCGGGTGGCCTGGGTTCGGCGATCAGCGATACCCATCCGCATCCTCAAGGAATGTATGCGAAGCCGAGATAAGGCTCGAGTCACCCGCCCCGGATTGGCGCCTCGCAGAGGTTCTTCGGCAAATGCACACCCAAGAAGCTTTCATGCAGAAGGTCGCAACTCAGCTCGTGGAACTCGCGAAGCTTAGCGAGAAGTGGAGTTGGCTTGAAGCCGGTCAACTCGGAGAGTAACAGTCAGAGGCCCTAAACAAACGAGCCGGAGGGAGCCGGGACGATCGGTGGACTGCCCGCTCCTTTCGGTTCGATGAGCAGTGCCTCGCTGCTGTGAGCGCGCGCTAGAACCAGATGGGTGACTGAACGGATCACTTCGATTGAGGTGGTCTGGAATCCAGAGAAGAAATGACGGGATCGAGTCACGTTCTTCGAAGCTCACCCTCCGCCCCATGGGCGAGCCCAAGAGAGGAAAATTGGGGACGCTGACGTTTTTTTCTGTTGACCCAACGTCCTAATGGGTGACCCCTCCTTGACATTTTGGATGACACGCGGTGCAACCAAGCTCACCTGCGAGCACCGCCCCCGCAAATGGCTCCGTGCCCTCCCGTTCCAGCCCGGCGACAAACGGCGACCCAGCGCGAATCAGGCCGACCAAAGCCAGCGTGCGAGCGGTCAGCAGAAGGGCCTTCATTTTCCATCCTTTCCCGGAGCGAGGTCCGGCCGGCGTGCGCAGGCCGCTAGATGCTCGTGCAGGTAGCGCGTGAGCGTGCCGTAGAAGTGCCGGACGGTATTGGTGCCTTCGGAGATGCTGTGCGAGCGGTTCGGATACGGCATCACGGTGAAATGCTTGTGGTGCGCGATGAGTTCGTTCATCAGCCGTTCCGTGCCCTGGTAATGGCCGTTGTCGTCACCCGTGCCGTGGACAAGCAGCAGATTCCCCTTGAGCTGGCTGGCGTGAGTGATGGGCGAGCCAAGTCGATAATTCTCGGCGTTGTCCTGGGGCAGGCCCATGTAGCGCTCCTGGTAAATCGTATCGTAGAGCAGTTGGCTCGCGTTCGGAGCGACGGCCATCGCCGTGGAGTAGAGATCGGGGTAGCGGAAAATCGCGTTCAGGCTCATGCTGCCTCCGCCGCTCCAGCCCCAGACGCCGACCCGTCCCGCGTCCGCGTAAGGCCAGAGTTTGAGCAAGGCCTGCACGCCCGCCGCCTGGTCTTGCGCCGCAAGGATGCCCACTTGCCGGAAGGCCATCTTGCGCCAGGTGCGCCCGCGTGGGACCGGCGTGCCGCGGTTTTCAATGCTGGCGACAATGTAGCCTTGCTGCGCCAGCATCCAATGCCACAGCCCGCTGCCCCCGTGCCATCGGTCGCTCACGCTCTGGCTCGCTGGCTCACCATACACGTGGATCAACAGCGGATACTTTGCGGAGGGATTCAACCCCGGAGGTTTGAGACACCACGCATCGAGCGAAACCCCGTCGCCGATGTCCACCTTCAACAACTCGGCCGTGGGCAGTCTCAGCGTGGCCAGCTTTTCCCGGAGCTTCTGATTGTCCGCCAGCACCCGCACGACTTTGTGTCCGGGAAGCTGGACGAGTTCCACCACCGGCGGATTGGTAATGGTGGAATACGTGTGCATCGCCCACTGGGCGTCCGGCGAAAAGTCGTACGTGTGCCAGCCGGGTTGCGCTACTGGCGACAGGCGCTCCGGTGTCCCGCCACCAAGGCGCGCCCGGTAGAGGTAATGCTGGGTCGGGTTCTCCGGCGAGGCCGAAAAGTAGAGCCAGCCGTTCTTCTCATCCATCGCCTCGACTTGAATGACATCAAAATCCCCGCCGGTAATCCGGGCAAATTGCCGCCCATCTGTGCCCGCCAGATACGCGTGTCGCCAACCGTCACGCTCACTCAACCAGAGAAACTTTGACCCGTTATCCATCCACTGGGCCGGATTCTCGTTCTCCAGCCAGGCTGCGTCGGTTTCCGTGAGGACGGTGCGAATCGCGCCGCTTTTCGCGTCGGCGAGCATGACGCGATTGGTGTTCTGGAGGCGATTGAACTGCTGCACGAGCAGTCGCTTGCCATCCGGCGACCACTCCGCATGGGGGATATAGTGGTTGCGCGGGTCGCCCGGGATTTCTAGCCAGCGCACTCTGCCGCCGGTGGCGCTGATCAACCCCAGCCGGGTGGCGGAATTGGTTTCGCCGACCTTCGGATAGACAAAGGAAGTGATCTTGGGATAGGTGTCCGCGGTGTTGTTGATGAGATGAAACTGCCGCACGCCGCTCGTGTCGAACTGCCAGAAGGCGATGGACCGGCCATCCGGGCTCCAGCGAAACGCGTCGCGAATGCTCAACTCCTCCTCGTTAACCCAGTCCGAGGTGCCGTTGATGAGCGTGGACGAGCCGTCCCTGGTCAGCGCGACGATCCTCATCGACCGCAGGTCCTGGACGTAAATGTTGTTCTCGCGCACATAGGCCACGCGCGTGCCGTCGGGCGAGAACTTGGCGAACATGAGCGTGGAAGGGGCCGCGTTGCCGCCGAGCTTGCGGAGCTGGCGCGTGGCCACCTCAAGCGCCCAGTAGTCGCCGCGGGTGTTGCGCCGCCAGACGCGCCTGCTGTTCGTGTAAAGCAGCAGCCTTGATTCATCCGCGGAGAACTCGAACGACTCGACATTCAGCGGCTCGCTGTGTCCTTCCGGAATGAAGGCGCTGCCCGGCACGACGATTTCCTTGAGTCCGGTGGCAGTGTCGTTGCGCACCAGTTCACGCCCTTTGCCTCCGGTTTGCGGCGCTTCGAGGGTGAAGTAAGACGCCGTGCGCCGGCTCCACTTGTATGCGCCCAGGCCGCGCTCCCGGAATTCGCCGGAAGCAAAGATCCGTTCCAGCGTGAGCAACGCCGGATCAGTCGCGACGTTCTGAGTGGGCTGGTTGGTGGTGGCGGATTTCCCATTGGCCGCCGCGTCGCGCGCCACGGCCTTGGCCCGGATCACCTTCCTTGCGTGCGTCAACCGCTCCGGCCACACGAACTGTGGCGCCTTCGTGGGATCGTATCCCGCCATGTGGCCGGTGAGCCGCGTGGTGGGCTTGGTGTATTTCAGGACGGTGTCACCGAAGACCTCGCGGCACACGGCGGCAAGGCCCGGATCGTATTCGAGCAATTCGGCGCGCGTGTTGACGTGATTGTGGTCGTGATCATTCTCGCGGTTGTCGTCGAACCACGACTGCACGCCCTCGGCGAAATACTCGTGGTGATTCACCGCTGCGTATTTGCCCTTCCAGAGGCCGGCTTTCATCGCGCTCCGGTAGGTCTCCTTCAGGCGCGCGTCGAACGTGGGGTCCACATTGACCAAACCGCGCAGGTGAATGTTGTGCGCGAACTCGTGGATGAGGATGTTCTCCGTCGAGTATGGGTCTCCGGCGTAAGCAAGCAGGTTTTCTTCGCCGCAGGAACAGAACGGATCCGTCTCGCTGCCGCCCATGCCCCGCGCCCGGGCGTCCCAGAAGTCTCGAGCGGGAATCTCTGAGGCTTCCTCATCCGGCTCCGTGGCCATCCATTTCCACTCCGGCTGGTCCGTGGTGAACTCATTCCACGCGAGAATGGAGAGTCGCGAGCCGCTCTTGATCATCGCCTCACGCACGTCCGGTCGCTTGGCGAGCATCAGGTCCACGAGGTAAGCCGCTTCCTTGAGTGCGTAGGGGTTCACCTTGGCCGACGCGACAATTGGATAGCCGTGCGCGGTGACGCGCTGCGTGTAGAACGCCGGCACACCGTCCTTGTCCGGCGGATCGAAGCGAACGGCCTGCACCAGCACGGCGCTGGTCACGGTGATCTCGGCTTTGTCCTCCTGTCCGACGATGACGAAGCGGTGGCCAATGGTCGTCGTGATGGTGGTGTTCTTCCGGGGCGCAATCGAGCCGTTGGACACGCGCTCGGTGTCGTCTTTGAGCCAGAACACCTCCACCTCTTGCTTGCTGCCGTTGATGACCTGGAGCTTCGGACGTGGCGAAGCGGCGGCGGTGGGTTGCGGATCAAGAACTGCGATCAGGCCAGCCAGGCACACGCAAAGAAAAGTCGTGATCGATTTCATGCGTCTTTCATAACTTGACGAACTCCGTTTGCATCTCGCCCGTGACCCGCGCGCCGCGCTCCTCGACGAAGAGGTTGATCTCGGTCCGCACGCCGAAGTCCGGCAGGTAAAGCGCCGGTTCGATGGAGAAGCAGGTCCACGGAATGATGGGACGCTCGTCGTGGGTCTCCATGTTGTCAATGTTCGCACCCACGCCATGCACTTCGCGGCCGATGGAGTGGCCGGTTCGATGCCGGATGTTGTCCCCGTAGCCGCAACTCTGAATGTAACCGGCGACCGCGTCATCCACCTCGAATCCCCGCAGCGTGCGCCCCGTAGCCCTGGCTTCCTGCACCCGCTTGATGCCGGTGTCGCGCGCGCCGATCGCGACGGCGAAGGCCTTCACCATCGGCTCCGGCACCGGCTCGCCCCAATAGGCCATCCAGGTGATGTCGTAATACACTGCGTCAGGCTGGTCGAGCTTCGCCCACAAGTCGAGCAACACCAGATCGCCGGGCCGGATCGGGGCGCTGCCCTTTTCCGGCGGGCAGTAGTGCGAATCGGCGGCGTTCACGTTCGCGCCCACGATGGGCGGATGATTGGTGGTCAGGCCGCGCTCCTTGAAGCGGCGCATGACGAACTGCTGCACGCCGTATTCGTCGAGGGGCTGGCCGCCGCGGGTGGCTTGCTTGATGAAATCGAACGCCTCCGCCCGGATGACATCCACGCGGCGGCCGGCTTCGAGGTGCATCTCCAACTGGGCGGGCGTCCACTTCGCCTCGAAAATCTGGATTAGTTCGGCGGAACTGACCACTTCCACGCCAAGGCTGCGAACCAGTTCCACCGTGCCGGCGTCCACGTTGGCCACGTACGGCACGGCGCAGCGGGGCGAGTACTGCATGGCGACCTTCTTCGCGCCCTGGAGAAGTTGCTCGAGCCCGGTCTCCTGTTCCTGCCAGCGGGCGTAGAAGATTTTCCTGCCGGGCAGGATGTTGAGCACGTGCGGTTCCACCTTGTGAATCAGGCCCCGCGGTTCGCCGCGCGCGGGAATGAAGTAATACCAACGCCGGCTGACGTGGCTGGCCAGGTCGAGCCCGAGCACATGGTAGGCGAGCGGATCGCGCAGGTGGTGGTCGAAGAACAACCAGCCATCGAGGCCGGCATTTCGCAGCTCGTGTTGAATCGCATCCAGGTTCATTTTCGAAGTCCGTTGGCGTTTGGCTGGGTCGCAGATTCCTACTCGATGCCCGCCATCCAGCGGCGCATCGGCCTGGCCAGGAACATGAGCAGAACCGCGATGCCAGCCGCAACGATCGCGATCCACCAGAACTGATGTTCCATCTGCCTGGCGTCGGTGCTCTCCCCGCCGATCAGCCCGACCATGAGGTTGCCCAGCGCCGTGGCCAACAGCCCGAACGTGAACTCCGGCCCGATCTTCCCGCCGTCCTTCGTCGGCTGGTCGCTCCGCGCGCCGGAGCCCGCCGTGAGCTTGCCGAGCCCTTCGCCATTCGCGCTGCCGTCGTAGTGGCCGGTGAGATAGGAAATCCACGCGCCCTCGGCGACCGCCGGTTTTCCATCCGCGCCGCGCATCATTTTCAATAGCGGTGCCGTCGCCGGGTCGTCGCCGATGTAGTCGAACGTCTCAACCTTCGCGTGCCCCTCCATGTTTGACTGTCCGGCGAGGATGAAGACCTTGAGTTTCTTGGTCATGTCCGCGGCCGATGCCCCTATGGGTGCGAGCAGCAGGGCTGCCGTGAGGGCGATGGTGAATCGAGCAAATGCTCTTCGCGTCTTGTGGTTCTGATTCATGTCGTAGGGTTCCTTCCAACTCTTAGTTTGCGAATATGCTTCGGGGTGGTGCCACAACAGCCGCCCACAATTTGCGCCGGCCAGGTTTGAGCATATTGCAAGTAACTCTCCGGGTCCACGGCGTCCGTGTTGATCCAACCTTGCGCCTCGTCGGCATAGCCAATGTTGCCATAGGCAATGAGCGGAAAATCCGGGCCACAGATCGTCCGCAACTCGGCCAGGGGCTTGGCCAGCGTGTGAGCCGGGCCGCAGTTCACGCCCAGGGCCTTCACCCCCAGCGGTAACAATATTCCGGCGGCCACCGCCACCGACTCGCCAGACAGGATTCGGCCTTCGCGGTCGCACACAAAACTGACCCATGTGGGCCGGCCGGTGATTGTCGCCAGTTTGGCCGCGATGACGGCTTCCCGAATTGAATTCATCGTCTCGATCAACAGCAGGTCAACGCCCGCTTCCACGAGATGCTGGATGCGCTCAGAGTGCTCAGCGCGGCATTCGTCATCGGTCGGGACCAGGTCGGGGCGATAACAATCTTCCAGAGGAGCCACCGAGCCGGCCACTTGCGCTGGTTTTCCAAATTCAGCGATCGCCTCTTGGACGGTCGCCACCGCGCGCCTGGTCAATTCGCGCGCGTCGTGCCCTTTGCCAGCCAGCACCCGGCGATGAGTGCGAAAGGTATCGGTAGTGATGATATCCGCGCCTGCCTTCAGGTAATCCAGATGGATCTGGCGTAACGTCTTCAGCCCGGTCTCACTTATGAGCGCATTCGCCGACCACAACGGCAAGCCGGTGTCCACCCCGCGCCGGTTCAATTCCGTGCCGGTCGCGCCATCGAGCAAGAGAAGTTCACCCTTCATGGGTTGCCGTTTTCTTCGGGGGATTGGTTGGTCTGTGCGGCTTCGTTGCAGGCATACGTTGCGGGCGAAGTCGCAGGGTGATGTTTGAACCGACAGCCGACAGGTGAGTGGGATCAACGGTCGCCACCCCGGACTGGCAAACGGCAGGCCCAACGCGGAAGGCGCCCAACCTGTCGGAGTGTTCTGGAGTCACTGGTCCGCGTTACCGAGAAGGAAGAACTTCCGAGATTCCAACCTCTGGATGCGGAAAACCGCACGTCCAGTGGTGTGGGAGGGTGCCGGGGCGCAATCCCCGGCACCCGACCCGATCGTTGCACAGGTCCTGCCTGCGCGTGCGGGCCAATGCTTGGCGCGGCCTATGAATCTGCTACTGGCCGACGACGCGGAAGAAGCCCGCATTGCCGGTGCGCGGCACGGAGGCCGTGCGATCGTTCCTCGTGGCCACATCGGCCCACGTGCCCGTCGCGATGTCATCGCGGCGCTGAACTTTGAACGGCCCGGTGCCTCCCGTCCAAGTCAGCGTGAGATTACCCCCATCCACACTGACACTCGCAATGTTGGGCTTGTCGACCAGCGGTTTACCTGCCTTGCCGAGATCGAACGCCTGTTTCACATCCGCCGGTGTGAGGGCGCGGGCATAGATCGCGACTTCATCCGCGGCTCCGCGCCAGCGTTCCTGCGTGCCCTGGCCGCCCAAGTAAAGCGGCTGCGGGTTTTTCGGGCCGCCCGTGATCGTTCCCACCTTGGACTCAACACCGTCCCGGTAGTAAGTGAGCTTGGTGCCTTGCTTGACCACCGCATGATGGATCCACACGCCCACAACAAAGTCGGTGTAGTCGATGTTCTGACCGGCAGCGTTGAAGTGCCACTCGAAGTTCGACGGGGTGAATTTAATGAACTCACGGGGATTGAAGTCCGCGCCCGTTGTGTTGTAACGATTGCCGAAGACAATGTTGTTGTTGGCGGCGGATGCTGTGCCGGTTTCATCGGACTTCAACCAAAGCGACCAGGTAAAGTCGTTGGCCGTGGTCATCGCGGGGACAATCACCCCGAAGTTGATGACATTGGTGCCAGTCGCCTTGTAAACCGCGCCGCGCTCCGCGTCATTGATCCATGCGCCGGCGGCGTTGTTGACGATGGTTCCGTTGTTGCCCTTGCCGCTGGAATCCGGGACCGCCGTCCCGCTCGCTTGGTCCATGCGCCAGTAACCCAGAAGACCTGTCGCCGTGTCCGCAGGCTGAAGGACTGCGCCAGCCGCGAATGCCAGCGTGTTCAAGAGAAGCGTCTTTCCCGCATCGGTCAGGTTGTTGATGTCCGGCGCGAAATTGGCCGTGGGATTCGCCGCCTGTCCCAAAAACAAGGCGATCCGTTTGTTCGGAGCGACGCTGCCATCTGCAAGCTTGTCACCCTTGTCATACACGAACAATGTGGGGTAAGTGCCGTCGGCGTTAACGCTGGCGACCACATCGGCATCCGCAGAGGGAATTCCAAAATTCAAGCTGTAGGGCTGCTTGTAAACCTGAACTTTCCCGCTCAGGCCTTTTGCGATGGGATGATCGGACTTGCGAATGTACAGGGAGTCCGTTGATTTCCCGAGTCCAAGCGGCTCTACTTCGGAGCGACCGGTGTTGCCCCAGTTCATGAAATCGTTCGATCCATCCTCGGTGCGCTTAACCCAATCGGCGTTGTCGAACATATACGCTTCGAACGAGACGACCGGAACGTCCGTGTCCTTGAGACTGAAAATGCCCGTTGCACTCCCCGCAGGATCCAGCACGGTAGTTGAACCGATGGTCTCGGAGATGAACACGACGCTCTTGCCTTTCGCCGCGTCACGCAGGCCTTCTGGCGTGCTGCCGTTCGCGGTGAAGGGGACGATGCCGTAGCCGTTGTCTTGCATGAACTCGACGAGATCCGCATCCGCATTGGCCGCGTTGTCCGCGTTCGATGTGACGAACAGCACTGTTGGCTTGCCTGCGGGAATCGGCACGAGGGGATTGGTTTTGTCGAAGACCAGTTGGCCCCAATTGGCCGTGTTGAAGAGGCTGGTAGTGGGATTGCCGCAATCGACCGTCGTGCTTTGCCCCCACGACGCCCAACTGATGTCGCCGCCGCCCGCTCCCACGTCCTTGCCTTCCGGATCAGCCGCAATTTTGTCCACGTCGCGCCAGAAAATCTCGAAGCCCATCGGGTGATCCGTCGTCATGTTGGGAATGCGCCCGCGCAAAGGAATGCGCATTTCAATGGCGTAGCCGGTGAACTTGACGTTCGGCTTGGCCGCCAGTTCGGGGTTCTTTGCGCCCGCTGCCCGCAAGTCATCGTATCTCCGCGCGGCAATGTCCGGCCCGCCAATGGCATCAAGCGCGTCGCGGTAAATGCCGCCCGGCCCGCCCTTTTCTCCTCCTTCAGCCTGATACAATAAAGGATTGCCTGCGCGCTCAATGGTTTGGCGCGCACCAAGAACATTGGCCGGCGAGCCTTCGGGCTTGAACTTTGAATTCAGCGCGACCGTGACCTGAAAGTCGTCGATGTTCGGCTCTACCTGGTCAATCGCCGGAAACGCGTCGTCCGCGATGCAGTCCGTGCTGTCACCCTTGGTGTCGAGGAAGAACTCAAAGCCGTCGTTGAAAAATCCGCCCGTGCCAAACGGCGAAGTATCCCGGTTGTCGCGGATCGTGTCGTCAATGTAGACTGCGAGGATGTACAGATACTTCAGGTCGTAGGCAAAATACGTGGTGACGCCAAAGTCCGAGTCGTTCGCGTTGAAGGCCTCGTCCGTAGTGCCGTTGAAAAGGCCGATGCGCCGCTTATCGAAAACGAGGTGGTCACCCTTGGCGGAGGTGCTTTGCGCATTCTGGCCATTGGGGAAAAGCGGCTGCTGCGCCACGGCTTTGAATTTTTCTAACGGCCAGTCCTTGATGTCGCCATCGATGGTGATCTTGGCGTCGCCAAGCTGGCGGACGGTGATTTCGCCCTTCGGCCCGGCCAGTGCGGACGATGCGCCAACCACTATAGCCAGCGACGCGAACCAACGAACGAGTTTGGATCCAGACATGCTGAGTGCGTTTGGGTTGTATGTCATATGCAGATTGATTTCAGATGGAGATTGCCCCTGTTCGGGACTAAGGATGCATTTGACGTTATTTAGCCCAAGGCCGTACCTGGAATCAAGGAAATCCTGATCCCGGTTTATGCAGTAGAGGAAGTGAATGGGGAATCGAGCGTGTCGATTTGGCGGAAGATGGAGTCCATCAAGAGGCGCTTTGGGCGGGGTAGGCAGAGCTTGAGCCCTCGGTGGCAGGCGTGCTGGCTGACCCAGCCGCCTATTGCAAAGCAATAGGGCCTCAGCGTCGCCAAGGTGTCCTGATTGCGGCTGTTGCGGGCCGAAGGTCTCGCGCAGTACACAATTCTCAAATACGTTCCCCCAATGATGGTGACACCGCTGGGGATGGTAACGCTGGTTAGCCTGTTGCATTGGGCCAGCGCCTCGTCCCCAATGCGGGTGACCGGCAATCCTTCGATTTTTTCTGGAATGATCACTTCGGTGCCACTGGAACAACGATAGCGCGTAATGGTAACGGTGCCGCTTTTGATGGCGTAGTCGAAGGACAGTTGGCCCACAGCGACAAGGCAGCAGAAAATCAATGCCACAAATGGCAGCCAACGACCTGCAGCGGCGGAAAGCGGCGCGTGCTCTGAGAGACACGCTGCAATCGGCAATTTCTGGCCAGGGTGACGGAGACCGCAATCCAAGTTGGATCGTCCGACGACAGCGAGGCAAGATGGGATGCTCATGGCTGGTTGCGAGTTGGCGTTTGGAACATTGGCAGTTCAACCTAGAACCGGCTGCCAAATCTGCAAGGAGTTCGATCAAAAGAGGGGTTCCACTCTGCGGGAGAAAATGCCCTTCAACCGCCACATGCGTTGGATTCCCACCTTTGTTCAAGCATCGTTCGCACAGCATTCACTTTCCGCATTTCGCGAGAGGTTGCGGGAAATTTATGCTTGTTAACGCGGTTTCGTTTTGATTTGGTCCAGGCCTCACAATTACTGAACTTGTCCGGAGCCCCTTCCGGACGGGTTATTTTCCGTTATATCAAAGAATCGAACTAACACCAAAACCCACAAGAGTATGCACAACCCTGTTAAACTCAACCTTGCCCGCGCCAATGGCCAGGGCACCGGGGCACCGGGGCACCGGGGCACAACCAGGCGATTGCTGGCCGGCGCATGGATCATCGCGCTGGCGCTTTCAGCCCTGGTTGCGAAAGCCCAATCGAAGATCACCGTGGAACGAGTCGCAAACGGCGCGAAGCTGACCTATGAAGGCACGCTTCAATCCGCCGAGGCCGTCACCGGCCCCTGGGCCGATGTTGCCGGCGCGAGCAGCCCGTCCGAGGTCAAGTTCACCAGCCCGGCCAAATTCTACCGTGCCTTGGGAGCCGCCGCACCCGCCGGCCCGGTCACTTACACCTACAAAACTTTGTTCAAGCTGGCCGAGGAATTCAGCGGGACCGGTGAGACGCTTTCCAAGGTGATCGAACTGGGCAATGCCAACACCGCTGGAACAGTGACGGGCGTTTCGGACTACGGCGATGGCGAAGGTGCCTGGCTTGTCGATGCCGATGGCAAGGGCAAGGTGCTTTCGCGGCCTGGCCTCACTGCCCCGGCCGGTGGAACCTATGGCGGAGGCATCAATGGCAAGATCAGTTTGAACAACAATGGCAACGCGGCCTTCGGCGTGGACGTGAACCGGGGCGACGGCAACAAACAGGAAGTGGTTTACTACGATCGCAAGGCGGACAAATGGACCTCCATCGCTCGCAATGGAACCGCAGTGAAAGGAGGCACCATCACAGCGACGCTGAGCTTCGCAACGATCAACGATGCGAACGACGTGGTGTTTGCGGCCAATTTGGATAGTGGAGGTTCTGGTGTTTACCTCTACGACGGCACGGCCAAGACGATCACAGCAATCCTGGAGCCGGGCAACACGGTCGGAGGCAAAACCATCATCAACGCCCGCCGGGTTCAAATCAGCCAGATCGGACGGATCATCACGTTTGAGGCGCAAGTGGACGGCGACGCCAGCTTCGGAGCGTATCAATGGAAGGATGCCGTTGTGACGGAGTTGGTCGCGTTTGGTGCGAAGTCGCCCGATCAGACCGGCAAGGAGACGGACATCACATTCGACGAACTGCGCGGCCCAATTGCGAATTCAGGCGGAGACGTAGCCACGCTCGGACATACTGCGGACGGCTGGGGAGCTTATCTGAGAACCCGTGCCGGAAAATTGACCCGGATTGCCGGCCCTGGTGACGCGGTTGCGGGTGAAAAGATCAAGGGAGTGGGCAACAGTTACCGCAACGACGTACGCATCGCCGCAGACGGCTCGGTCCTGTTCAGCGCCATCTTCGAGAACGATGAACGCGGCTTGTACCTGCAACATCCCAGCGGCACTTTGACCGAAGTAGCTCGCGTTGGAAAAGAATTGAAAGGCATTGGCAAAGTCACTGGCATTGGTTTAGCCATCGGCGGCGATAGCGGATTTGGCATTTCCACCGATGGCAAACTCGCCTTCCCTGTGGGCACCGAAGATGGCGCAGTGCAATTGGTGCTGGCCCGCCCCGTTGCGCCACCGCCGCCGCTTTCCAACAAAACCTACAGCAACAAATCGCTGTTCAGCCTCGCTGAGCCATTCAGCACGACGGGTGAATCACTCACCTTGGTGATCGAGGTAGGCAACGCCAACAACGCCGGCACCGTGACGGGCGTTTCCAACTACGGCGATGGCGAAGGCGCGTGGATGGTGGACGCTGATGGCAAGGGCAAAGTGCTTTCGCGCCCCGGCCTGGCCGTTCCTTCAGGTGGGACGTTCGGCGGCGGCATCAATGGAAAAATCAGTTTGAATAACAGTGGGAACGCGGCCTTTGGCGTCGATATCGATCGAGGCGACGGCAACAAACAGGAAGTGGTTTACTACGACCGCAAGGCGGACAAATGGACCTCCATCGCCCGCAATGGAACCGTGGTGAAAGGCGGCACCATCACAGCAACGCTGAGTTTCGCGACGATGAACGATGCGAACGATGTGGTGTTCGCCGCCAATTTGGACAGCGGCGGCTCGGGCGTTTACCTCTACGCCGCCGCGACCCAAACGATCACCGCCATTTTGGAGCCGGGCAACACGGTTGGCGGGAAAAAGATTGCCAACGCGCGCCGTGTGCAGGTCAGCCAGATCGGGCGGATCATCACATTCGAAGCGCAAGTGGACGGCGACGGCAGCTTCGGAGCGTATCAATGGAAAGACGGAGTCGTGACGGAGTTGATTGCGTTCGGCTCACCATCGCCTGATCAGGCGGGTATTCTGACAGGCCCCGTATTTGGCGAATTGCGCGGCCCGATTGCCAATTCGAGCGGAGACGTCGCGACACTGGGAGCTACCTCGGATGGCTGGGGCGCCTACCTGCGGACTCGCACCGGCAAACTCACCCGCATTGCCGGCCCCGGCGACTCCATGCCCGGAGGCGTGCTCAAGGGCGTGGGCAACAGCTATCGCAACGACGTGCGCATTGCGGAGGATGGCTCCGTGCTCTTCAACGCGATCTTCAACAACGATGAACGCGGCCTTTTCCTGAAACACCCGAACGGAACCGTCACGGAAGTCGCCCGCGTTGGCAAAGACCTGAAAGGCATTGGCAAAGTCACGGGCATCGGCCTGGCCATCGGCGGTGACAGTGGCTTTGGCATCTCCACCGACGGCAAGCTCGCCTTCCCCGCCGGCACAGCGGACGGCAAGGTGCAATTGATCCTGGCCACGCCGAACTAACCGACTGCAGAAACTCGAACGGCCCAAGGTTGCGGAAAAACTCCGTGCCTTGGGCCGTATTCTTTATTCGTCCAGACCGTCAGTTTTTCGGAACCTGGGTCTTGTCCCGGTAAAACTTCTCAAAGCTGAATTTGCCCGAAGGCAGCAGCGGAGCCATCAAAACGTTCGATTTCAGCGATTCCACATGGCCGTCGCTCAAGGGAATCGTTTCACGCTTCAGATGCCGGTATTGAAGAATGAACAAGTCCTCGTAAGCGAAGAGCATGGAACCCCAGCCTTCCCCTGGATTCGAGACTCCACCGATCGCGTACTTCGCCTTGTGATCGCGAATCTCCGTGAAGGCCACCGTCTCGGTGGGATGCGTGAGAGATTCGGGTTTCACTGAAAAGCCCAATGCCATCACACCGGTTTGCCTTGGATTTCCGTGCTGCTGTTCGCCCGATTTGATGTTGGCATTCACCCAATAGTGCCGCCGACCCTGCTTGTGACTCGGGCATGTGATGACGTTTGTAATCGCGCCGTAAGGCAGGGTGAGTTCATCCCAGGTCAGGTAGCCTTTTGCATTGCGGCCGGGAGTGTCCATCGACCCGCACGGCAGCCGGCCGCGCTCGTCATCAGCGTAAAGCAGGCAGGCCAGCATGATCTGGCGCGCGTTGTTGAAACATTTGGTTTTGCGGCCTTGCTCCTTGGCTGTGCTGAGCGCCGGAAGCAGCATGCCCGCGAGAATGGCAATGATGGCAATAACCACCAGCAGTTCGATCAAGGTAAACGCCGCCTTCTGGCGGCAAAGTGAATGCCCAATCAAACGGAATGGCGCTTTGCTTTTCATAGCGGAAAGGAGCGTTTTATGCCTGCAGCGCTTAATAAAAACTGTGCGCATTGCCCGAATAAGTGTGGTGCGCCCGCTAGGGCATAACCTTTCACTTCGAGGTTGTCTAGATCTTTGTAGGCGGTGAGGAAGTTCAATTCGCCGGGCATGCGTCGGCGGCGGAATTCGCCCGTGACTTCGAGGCCGCTCCTTCCCGGCATCGCGATGTCGAGGATGATGATGGTTGGTTTGAGGGTGGCGATGAGCTGAAGCGCATTGTCGCCATCGTCGGCCTCGCCGACGACGTTGAACGCGGAATTGCCCTGGAGACGGGGACAATGGGCGACCCTATTGCCTTCTCGCCGATCAAGCCGGAATACGAGCGCTTTGTCGCCCTGGCGGGCGCAGATGAATACCTCGTCAGCATCAGCCACGGCTTGAACCTGACCAAATATCCCAGTATCGTCTGCAAGGTCTTTATCGACGGCAAGCAAGCCGCGGCAAACCCAGTGATGCGCGTGCTGTCACTGGCTTGGCGATTCGATGTTCCGATCCCCGCAGGCTCCCGCTTCATCAGCCTCGTCGCCATGGATGCCGGTGACGGTTCGCGAAGATTTCGCGGATTGGGCAAACGCGGGCTTTGTCGTCCGGAAATGAAAAGCTGGAATGAAACGACGCACCTTTATTGCCACGGCTGGAGCCGGAACAGCGTGGACGCTGGCCTCGAGTCGTCTGCGAGCGGACGGGGAACGCTCCTTTGTCGGCCTGGAAGTTCTGTTTCCTTCAGGACGTGCCTTGGGCTATTTCCCAAATGTTACTGGTCCGCGCGTGCTGCTGGACTGTGACCACGCTGCGGCGGTGCTGATCCACTCGAACGACAACACCTTTCTCCAGCGTGGCACTCGACGACTGTCGCTCGGGTTCTTGGCGCGGGCTCGGATGGTCGCTGACCCGGATGGCGTGATTCATATCGCCGGCTTGCGCGACGATGGCCTGTGGCTGGTGCGGGTGAAGAAGTCCGGCCAGCCCGAGACGGTAAAATTGGCCGCCATTCCGGAACCGCATGCTGCAGCTGGACTCGACCTAGTCTGGACCGCCGAAGGCGTCCGCATCGCCGCTCCCGGTCCCGCCCCGCGCACGGTTGCCGTCTACTCAGATCGGCCGGACACGAAACCGTTGGTCCTGACGAAGCACGCTTGGATGCATCCGTTGCTGCGCTACGACGCGGCACGCCGGCGGCTGCACCTGGTCGTCTGCCCGTGGCTTGATGCCTCGGCCATCTACAGCACGGTCTATTATCTGCGGTCCGATGATCACGGGGCGACCTGGGGGCCGGCCAAGGGATCGCCCTACGAACTTCCGCTTCAGCCCAATTCCCGGGAGCACAGGCTCGAGCATCCGCCACCCGAAGCGGTGTCGATCATTGGCCAGCCAGCGGGGGGCCACTCGAACACGCTGGCGCATAGTCTTGAGCTCGATCCGGACGGCCATCCCCATTTTCTTTACAGCTTCAACCGGCCCTATCACTTGGCCCGAGAGCCGTTCATGCGGTGTGTCCATATCTGGTGGGATGGCGCGAAGTGGTCGCTGGATAACTGGGACGGCGCCAAGTGGAAATTCGGCGAGTTGTCGTCCGACTTCAAGGTGGACATCGCGGGCGGATGCTTGGACTTGATCGACCGGGACACCATCCGGGCCCTGCTCTTGTTCAAGGATCGGACGGTGCCCTGGCTCGAACTGGGTATTGCCAATAGCCGGGACGGCGGACGCACCTGGAGCCCAGTGAAGCCGTTGACCAAAGACGCCGCGACCAGGGCCGCGCACTACGTGGCGCCGAGCTGGGTCAAACGCGGGACGGGTTATGAGTTCGTCTGCGCCGGATTCAACTCGTCTCCGCAGGCTCCGGTATATCGAGGAACCATCGATGAACGGAGCTTCGCATGAAGGTTGCACTCGAGGTCATCCGATCTAACAGCAACTACAACGGCCTGTTCAGCCAGAACAAGATCGTCAGCTCAGGCGATCTTCTCTACATTACTTACGAAAGCGGGGACGAAGGCTCGGTCATCCTGCGCTTTGACGGAGAACGCTGGACCGCCAAGAGCGGCTTTCCCGTGGGACCGCCCTACATCGCGGTGGACAGCCGCGGCACGATTCACCTGGCGGGGCCGCATCGGAAAAAACGGAGCGAGATCTGGCACTTCGCCAGTTCCAAGCCGCACGACCTCGATACGATGGGCGAAGGCTATTGGATTCATCCCAAGAACTATTCCTCCATGGTGGTCGATCGCCGCGACGACTCACTCTTTTATTTTGGCGCCGGCGGCAACAGCGGAGCCATCGATTACATGCGCCGCCTGCCCGATGGCCATTGGACGAAGCGCCAATCCCTCGTCGAAGGCCAGGTCATCTACCCCGCCGCCATCGTTCGCGATGGTGTGTTGCATCTCATGTTTACCGGATGGGAACCCAACCCGGCGTTGTACCAGAACATTTATTATCTGCGCACGGCGGACCGGGGCGAGACCTGGACCTTGGGCGACGGGCGTGTGCTGAAGACGCCGCATACGTTGAATCCTTGGATTCCGGAAAACCTTGCCGCGCTCGACCAAGTCAACCTCAGTTTCGGCGACGGACGGGCCGATGGGCGCTTTGTCTGTGACGTGCATCAGATCAAGTTCTTTGTGGATCGCCTCGGGCGCCCGCACTCGCTCTACGGATTCATTCCTTCCTACTTTCCCACCCCTGAGCCGCTCAGGCGCTACTACACGGTGCACGCACGACGGGATCGCGATGGCTGGAAACAAATGTTCCTGGATTCACGGATCATCAGCCCGAGCATCGTGGAGGATCCGAAAGGCCGCCTGCATTGCGTCTTCACCTGGGGCGGCGACGACCCGCCCGCATTCAACGCCGGCTACATGTTCAGCGACGACAGCGGCGATCACTGGTCAAAGCCGGAGCCAATCACCTGTGACAATGTGGCGAGGGCCTCTCTGGGCGGCGTATACTGGCTGCCGGAGCCCTACCGCGGCCGCCAGCGCTTTGTAATCAACAACGGATCGACGCTCTACTTCGGCACGTTGTTGAACGGCTAGTGCGTATACCCATGTTCGCCGCATTCGCACCGCCTTGAGTGACCTAGCTGGCCCTCACGTAGGCCGACGGCACTCCTTTAGATGCGACCCTGTTGCCTTCGTCAGGGTGAGCGTGTTGCGGGAATCATCGAACCGGCACGAGCAGGCGCACCCTGTGATTGCGCGTGTCACTCACGGCGAGTGAGCCGTCCTCGAACATACACACCCCGTGCGGTTCCCCGATTGGCGCGCCAGCCGCCAGGACTCCATCGCCCGCGTAGACATGACGCACCGGTCCGGCGCCTGCGATGGTGCTGATCCTTCCCCGCCCTGCGTCAATGACCCGGATTGCGTTATTCTCGCCATCCGCGACGTACGCTATGCCCGATTGGGTCAGCCAGAGGCCGCGCGGACCGTCGAAGGTTGCATTCAAAGGATCGCCGCCGTCGCCCGTGTACCCTTGCCGGCCCGTGCCGGCCACTCGATGAATCAACCCTGCGCGGAGGTTCAGGCGCCACACAGAATGACCCGAGTAGGATGCGATCCAGAGTTCCTTGCCTCGAACCCCCAACCCTTGCGGAGCCCGAAACGGCTGTTCCTTTGCCATTCCCCCTTCCTGCGGCAGCTCGTTCTGTCCATTGCCGACAACGGTTTCAATTCGGCCGGATCTCGCGTCAATCCGCCTCACCCGATGGTTGCCGATGTCGGCGACATAGATGTTGTCGCGCTCGTCCAGAATCATGCTGTGCGGACTTTGAAATCGAGCCGCGAGAGAGGGGCCTCCATCACCGCGATAGCCTGCGGTGCCGTCACCTGCCAGCGTGGAGATGATGCCTGTCTTGGAATCGACCCGGCGGATTAGATGGTTCCCCATTTCCAGGATGAGCATGTTGCCGCGCGAATCCAAACGCACTTCATACGGCTGGTTCAACGCGGCCGCGCCGGCTAGGCCGCCATCGCCCGAATAGCCCCGGCGTCCGTTGCCTGCCACCGGGATGAGTCGGCCTGTCCCACGGTCGACGCGAAGCACCTGGTTCCCGCCTGCTGAAGTGATCAGCAACGATCCTCCCGGACCGCTCTCAACGCCAAACGGAAGATCGATGGAGACCTCCCGGGCCTGTCCTCCGCCCTCTGGCATGCGCCCGGTGCTGCCGTTGCCGGCGATCGTTTCTATCGTGTAAATCTGCTCAGGTGCCGCAGCGTTGCCGGGGGATGAAACACAAGGCGCGACGAATCCTGCGACGATGGTCATCCAGAGTGATTGTTTGATCCAGAAACGCGCCTTGCAGAGGGCTGATCGGAGACTGCGTTGCATAGTGTTCATGTTCTCATCTCGCATTCACACTGCGTGTCAGCTGGAGGAGACAAACGTAAATTGAATGCCCCTGTCAGGAGCTTCGTCGAGTGACGCGTTCCAGTCAAACCAAACCCGAATCGGAAGGAATCACAGCGCATGAGGCGACGCACTTTCATTCAGTCTGTCGGAAGCGGGGCGATGTTGACGCTTGCCCAGGCAATGATCAAAGCCGCCGGCGCGGACTCCAACGAATCCGTTCGTGTCATTCTTAAGGATGGCCGATCCCTCGGATACTTCCCGAACGTGATGGGGCCGCGCATTCTCGGCTTGGGCGACCGCGGGTCATGGGTCCTGGCGGCTTCAGCCAGTGAGACCCTGCTCGCAAGCGGAGAGAGGAGCATTTCGCTGGGGCTGCTTGACTAGCCTCAGCCTTCCTCGAAGACCTTCTTGGAGTTCACGATTCACACCGCGATGGCGTTGAAATCATGCAAGCGTTGCCGCCGAAAACGGCTGGTAGCCCGTTCCACCCATTTTCATTGATCGGCATCAATCGCGCACTGCCGTTCCTGCTTTACGATGAGGAGATGAACTATGGCAGTCCAATCCTCAAATTCACGATCCCTTTGGCCTTTGACTTATTCTTCCGTGCCGCCACGTTCGGCGCGCAAGACGTTTATCTGGCGCGCGACTTTGGCGCGAAAGGCGACGGCCAGACCGATGACACCGCGGCCTTTCAAAGGGCGCTTGACGCCGCATCGCAAGCGGGCGGCGGCACGGTGCAGGCCGGACGCGGGAATTTTTTCTTTGCCGGCCATCTGAACGTGCCTCCCGCAGTGACGTTGGCAGGAGTGTGGCAATCCGTCCCGGCGCACAACGGCCTGCGCGACCGAGGCTTGCCAAAACCCGCCGATGACGGCACGACCTTCCTCGTAACCGAGAACGCGGGCCAGGAAGATGGCCCGGCCTTCATCACGCTCAACCACAACAACACTTTGAAAGGCGTGGCGCTATGTTACCCGAACCAAAAGGCCGAAGACGCGCCCGCTCCGTATCCGTGGGCCGTCGCGATGCGCGGGAAAAATCCGGCCATCCTCCAGGTCGAGTTGCTCAATCCCTACAACGGCATCGACGCCACGCAAAATGAACGCCACCTTATCCGCGACGTGCATGGCCAACCGCTCCGCCGCGGCGTCCTCGTGGACCGGATTTACGACATCGGCCGGATCGAGAACGTCCAATTCAACCCCTGGTGGAGCCTCCAGCCAAAGCTGTTTCAATGGCAGATGGAGCACGGCGAAGCGTTCATTTTCGGGCGCTCCGACTGGCAGTATGTTTTCAACACGTTCTGCTTTGGCTACAACGTCGGTTACAAGTTCATCACGACCAAGGCCGGCCTGTGCAACGGCAACTTCCTGGGCATCGGCGCCGACGATTGTCACACCGCGCTGGTGGTCGAGGAGTCCGCGCCCTACGGGCTGCTGATCTCCAACGGCGAGTTCGTCTCGTTCCAAGGCCCCGATCCCACGATGATCGAGGTGAAGCCGGGCCACACCGGCAGCGTGCGTTTCGTGAACTGCGCCTTCTGGGGACCTTGCAATCAAATCGCGAAGATCGCCGGCAAAGGCACGGTCGGCTTCAGCGATTGCACGTTCGTGCAATGGGATCGTAAGAATGAAAGCCGCCACGCGCTTCAAATCCACGGCGGCAGTGTCATCGTGCGCGGTTGCGAATTCCGGGCCAAGAAACCGCAGATCGAGTTGGGCGAAGAAGTGCGCCGCGCAGTCGTGACGGGCAACTTGTTCAGCGGCAAACCAGCCATCACCAGCCGGAGCAAAGGCGCGGTCGAAATCGCGAACAACGCGGCGGATCAGGACTGAACGGCAAGCAGTAATCAATAATGAGTAATCAGTAATCGGTGATCAGTGATCAGTTACGAAGTCGGAACTGCCGAAGTTCCGCGAGATCGCTTCATTTCAGCTTCTTGAGCAGTTCATCCAACCCTCCTGCGACGGGCTCGATCTCGATTCGGTCCGACTTTTCCGGGACGCCGACCTGTGGACTCAGGTCCTTTCTCTTGCCGGGCGAAAGTGGATGGGAAGAAGCGGCAACTTGCGGACGATCTGGCGTCGCCTCCGTGCCGGGCTCATCTTCATAAATCTCGTGGCCGCGCGTGGGGTATGCCAATTCGTGCGGCGTTCCGGCCAGGAGCGGTAGCGTGGGAGGGTCCACATGCCGTGGTCGGCGCCGGTCTCCATTACGGAAATGATTTTGAAGAACTCGCGGTTCCGGATGAAATGCTTGATCAGATGCGTCGGAACGAGAATCTCGCACTCCGGCACGCGGATGTTCAGATCAGGCCGGAACTGCAGGCGCTGGCAAACGACCCCCACCAGTCAGTCCGCCAGTTGCGCGGCGACGTTGTTCTGAATTTCTCCCGGAAACGCCGAGACCACGCGTTGCAGCGCTTCGACGCAAGTCGAGGAGTGGACCGTCGAGAGAACCAGATGGCCTGTCTCCGCCGCGTTCAAAGTGAGGCGCATGGTTTGGGGCTCGCGCATTTCGCCCACCATGAGCACGTCCGGGTCTTCACGCAGCGCATCCAGAAGGCCTTGCTCGAAACTCGGCGTGTCGCGGCCTACTTCGCGTTGCCGGAGGTAAGCGCGGTACGGGCGAAAAGTATATTCAATGGGGCTTTCAATCGTCACTACATGCCGGGCTGCCGCGAGATTGATCTCCTGAATCAACGCGGCGAGCGTCGATGATTTGCCGCTGCCGGTCGGGCCGCTGACCAGGAAGAGGCCCGTCGTCTGAGCGATAAACCGCTTGAGGTCGCTGTGAAGATTCAGATTCTCTAGCGTGGCCTGGAACGAGGAGAGCAATCGAATGGCGAAACCGAGGCCACGCGAGGTGTGCAGGATATTGATCCGGCAGCGGACACCCTGGATGGTTCTCGATAAATCAAACGAGCGGCGTTCGATGAAGTGGGGCCACTGCTCCGGATCGATCAATTCCTGCGCGGCTTCATGGAGCAACTTGGCGAGGATCGGTTCACCGACGGTGCGCAAAGCGCCGCGCACGCGCAGCGCCATCGGCAAACCAGGTTCGAGATGGAGGTCGCTCGCGCCGTGTTCCCGGGCGACAGCAATTAACGCTTGAAGGATCATCTGACAGTAAACAAGATTTCCCCCGCAAAGTTGCAGCCCGAATGATTCCACGACGCCCTTGAAGAACGACTCGTTCCCTATGAATTCACGATTGTTCCCTCTTCCTTCCGATGCCGCTCTCCATGAACTTTTGTCTCGGAGCGCGGACAGCCATGTCCGCGAGTTGTTTTCCGTGGTTACGCGCGGACATGGCTGTCCGCGCTCCGGGCCTTGTTGGTTCATGGTCCCAACGCACGATTTCGCAACCATGGAGGCTCTCCATGAACCGTTCGGTAGGGCTGCGCTGCCGCGCAGCCGGGTTTTCGTCGCTAGAGCGCTTTGCCTTTTCTGGCTCATCTCGGCTCTCAGTTGCGCTCAAGCCGCCGGCGTTCAATCTCCCTGGAAACCACTTTTTAGTGGCAAGGATTTGTCGAGCTGGGACACCTTTCTCGCACCCGCGCCCGGCAGCAAGACTCCGCTCGGTTGGAACAACGACCCGCGCCGCGTTTTCACGGTCGTTGACACCGATGGCGCGGCCGCCATTCGCGTTTCGGGGGAAATCTACGGTTCCATCACGACTCGCGAACCATTCACGAACTTTCATACGCGCGTCGAATTCAAGTGGGGGGAGAAGCGCTGGCCGCCTCGCGCGAACGTGGGCCGCGACACAGGCATTCTTTATTGCTGTGTCAACGAACCGAATCCCCACAGCGGCTGGATGACGTCCGTCGAGTGCAACATCATGGAGAAAGGCATCGGCCAATGGTGGAGCGTCAATGGCGCGATGATCGACGTCGAGGGCCAGCACATCACGAAAGAGATGGAGCCGTCCATCCCTTACCAGAAGGAAGGCGCCGGCGAGAAATTGATCGTGTACAAACGCGGCGCCCCGAGGCTCGTGGCCGATCCGAGCTACGGCGTCACGCCAGGTTTCGACGATGAAAAGCCGCGCGGGGAATGGAATACCGTGGAAGTCATTTTCTGGGCCGGCCAATGCATTCATCTGCTAAACGGGAGAGTGAATCTGGTCGCCACAGACCCGCGCTATACGGAGGCCGGGCAGATGATTCCGTTGCGGTCGGGCAAAATCCAGCTCCAGTCGGAAGGCGCGGAGTGTTATTACCGGAAGGTGGAGATTCGCGCGATCGATGAAATTCCGGCCGAGTATCTCGAATTGATCCCCAGTGCTGCCAGCGACGAGGCGGGATTCAAACCGCTCCTGGGCAAGAGTGCCACGGACGGGTGGGCCCAATGCGGGCCGGGGCATTTCACTCTCGACAACGGAGTGGCTGCGGGGCACGGCGGCATGGGCTTGTGGTGGCACACCAACCGGACGTTCACGAATTTCGTTCTGCGCGGCGAGTTTTTGCAGGAGCAAGCGCTCGCGGACTCCGGCGTTTTCGTCCGCTTTCCAAATCCGGGGAACGATCCCTGGACGGCCGTTCGCCAGGGACACGAAATGGAGATTGGCGATCCCAATCCGGATAAACCCACCTGGCGCACGGGATCGATCTATCCGTTCAAAGCGTCCGCGACGGCCAATGCCAAACCCCTCGGACAATGGAACGAATACGAAATTGTCTGCGTCGGTCAGGATTATTCGGTGCGCTTGAATGGCCGGCTGGTGACGACCTGGAGTGATGCCAGCCAACGCACGCGCACCGGCTACATTGGTCTGCAGAATTACGACGACGGCAAAGTCGTGCGACACCGGAATCTGAGGATCAAGGAATTGCCGTGACGGGTTCGTTTCCTCTCCATGAACCTCTGCTGCAGCGTGCGGGCGACCCCGCCCGTAGCAGATCGGCACTTCGGAGGCTTTGGGAAAAGCGGCAAGTCTGGGCGATTCGGGCGTGCTGCGGGCGGGGTCGCCCGCGCGCCGTCTGCCAGTGGTTCATCCAATGCGAGCAGAATCCTGCCTTGAGGCTTTCCACGAGCCTGGTAGGGACGGATTCCACTCCGTCCCTGACTTTGTTCTGCGATGGGGAGAACTACATCAGGGACGCGGTGGAACGCGTCCCTACCAGTTAACCCGGTGAAGACCGCTCGTCCTATCCGGCTCGGCGTCATCGGCTGCGGCAATGTGCTGAGCGCTTACCGCGCGGCAATCGACAAGCTGCGGTTGCGAGGAGCGGTCGAGGTCACCGTGGCTTGTGGTCGCGAGAATCAACGCAACTCCGCCCTTTCCGAGCTGCGGACGAAGAACTTCACGACGAACTCGTCTGAGGTAGTCGCATCGAGCGAAATCGATCTGGTCTTAATCCTGACGCCGATGATAGAACACGCGGCTCTGGCCCGCGCGGCGCTGGAGGCTGGCAAACACGTGCTTCTGGAAAAGCCGCTCGCGACGACGCTGGACGACGCGGCGGGGCTTGTGGAACTGGCCAGGCGCAGCCGAGGCTTTCTGGTCTGCGCGCCTTTCACGATTCTCAGTCCGACCTTCCAAACCATGGCCCGGCGAATTCAACGCGGCGACATTGGGAAGATTTGCTCGGCGCGCGCGCGCTACGGATGGTCCGGCCCGTGGTGGAGCGAATGGTTTTACCGGAAGGGCGGCGGATGCCTGTTCGATCTCGGCGTTTATTGCCTCACGAGTTTGACCGGGTTGATCGGCTCCGCCAAACGTGTCATGGCCATGACGGGCGTGGCGATTCCTGAACGCGAGATCAACGGAAAGAAGGTTCGCGTGGAAGCCGAAGACAACGCCCAGGTCTTGCTCGATTTCGGCGGCGGAGCTCTGGCCGTCATCACGACAGGCTTCACGATTCAACAGTATCGTGCGCCGGCGTTCGAGGTTTACGGCGCGACCGGCACGATCCAGATGCTTGGCGATGACTGGGACCCCGACGGCTACGAGTTGTGGCAGAACTCCGCCGGCGCGTGGCAGGTGTTCAAGGAAACCGATCCGGATTGGCCGTGGAGCGACGGGCTGCGGCATTTGGTCGAATGCATCCAGACTGGCACCCGCCCGCTCGTAACGCCGGAGCACGCCTATCACGTGCTGGAAATCATGATCAAGGCACAGCAATCAGGACGGGAAGGGCGCGGGATTCCCATTGAGAGCAGCTTCACCCGGCCGGAGTTCGGCTCAGAGTCCGGGCACGAGCCGGCGCATCTCATGCACGACCGGACGCGTGATTGAATAACGAATGCCGAACTCCGGATGACCAGAGAAGACCGCATGTCGAATCCCCAATTCTCGAATCTGTTTGCCATTCGATCTTCGGCGTTCTTTCAAAATGGCTGGAGACATTGCCGGACGACCGGGCACAGCGTGAAAGGAAATTCCTGATGCCGCTTTGGTTCCTCTGGTCGTCGCTCGCCCTGGTTTCGTGGGGCATCTGGGCCCTCCTATCCAAGGTGATCGGAGACGCGCTTTCCGCGGCGCAAAGCCAGGCGCTTTCGACCATTGGACTTTTGCCAGTGCTCGCGGCTCTCGCGTTTGCACGAAAGGAAGCCCGTTCGGCCAGCGGAGGCGACCTTCCCCCTCACCCGTTCCCTCTCACCCTCGGAGGGGGAGAGGGTGTCCGGAGGACGGGTGAGGGGGAAGGGACGGGCAAGCCTGCCGACGTCTCAAGCGCCAGCGAACGACTCGGAATCTGGGTTGCGTTGTCCGCCGGCATCTTGTCTTGCCTGGGCAACATCGCGTATTACCACGCGTTGAATCTCGGCGGCAAAGCCGCAACGGTGATTCCGCTGACGGCGCTTTATCCCCTGGTCACGATCGTGCTGGCGCTCGCGTTGCTGGGCGAGAGCCTGAACCGAACGCAGCTCATCGGGATCATCCTTTCGTTGGCGGCGATTTATTTGTTCAACGTGCAGAGCGACGGAGGTTTCTTGTCCACGTGGCTGGCGTTCGCCTCGATTCCCATTGGGCTGTGGGGCGTGGCCGGTCTTTTGCAGAAGATTTCGACTCATCATTTGTCGGGCGAGACATCCACATTTTGGTTTCTCTCGGCATTCGTGCCCGTTGCGATGCTCCTTCTCATTTTTCAACCGTGGCCAGAACGGATCACTCCAAGGACTTGGCTCCTGGTTGCGGCGTTGGGTCTGTTTTTTGGCCTGGGCAACTACGCGCTTCTGGCCGCGTTTGCTCGTCAGGGGAAGGCTTCCGTGATCACGCCTCTCACAGCTTTGTATCCGGTGGTGAGCGTGCCGATCGCCGTGTTCTTCCTGGGCGAGAAAGTGGGCGCGCGCGAGTGGGTCGGCATCAGTTTGGCGCTGGCATCCGTGGTCGCTCTATCATATGAGAAACCAAACGAAGAGGGTTAAATAGGTTAAATGAGTTAAAAACGTTGAATGGTGAGTTGCCTGGTTCGCACGATTTAACTCATTTAACCTTTTAACCCCTTTAACCATTTTAACCTATTTTCACGCATGGCGAATTCCGTTGAGACCAAACTGAAGACGAATGTTGTTTTGGGCGACGGCGGGTATCTCATCGAGCTTGAAAGACGCGGTTATGTGGACAGCGGCTCCGGGCGCGAGAAAGTCGGCACCGGCAAAGGGAGCGGCCAGTTTACACCGGAAGTCGCCATTGAACACCCCGACGCGCTGCGCGAGTTGCACCGTGAATTCCTCGCGGCCGGCTCGCAGGTGTTGCAGGCATTGACGTTTTTTGCCACACGCGAAAAACTCACCCGCGCCGGTTACGGCCCGCAGACGGAAGCCATCAACCTCGCGGCGGTGAAGATCGCCAAAGAAGCAGCCGGCAGCCAGGCGCTCGTGGCGGGGAGCGTTTCGCGAACGCAACTTTTCGAACGCGCAGGCCCATCCGCGGCGGGGCACGCGCGGGATTTGTTCGAGGAACAGATTCGACTGCTCAAGGACGCCGGCGTCGATTTTCTCATCTTCGAAACGTTCTTTCGCCTGGACGAAATATTGATCGCGATGGATTGCGCAGCCCGGAGCAGCCTGGCGGCCGTGGCCACCATGAGCTTTCGGCCGCTGATTACCGCGAGCAGCGACGACCGAACGCCCGGCGAGTGCGCTCGCGCGATGGCGGACCACGGAGCCGTCGCCGTGGGTGCGAACTGCGAACAAGAACCTCGGCGCATGCTGCCCTTGCTGCGCGAGATGCGGCAGGCGGTGAAAGTGCCGCTGGCGGCGCAACCGGCGGCGTTTCGCACCACGGACGCTTGCCATTGCTTCACGCGCCAACCCGCGTTCCCCGATGACCTGGAAACCATTCAGGTATCGCGTCAAGAATTCCGCGACTTCGGGAAGGTCGCGAAGGCGGAAGGCATCGGCTACATCGGCGGCTGCTGCGGATGCAACGCGGCGTACATCCGCGCGCTCGCGATGGGTCTCGGCGAATCGAAACTCTAGAAATTGAACTTCGACAGCACCCAGACCAAGAGGAAAAAGACCACGGCTCCAAAACCTGATTTGCGCCCGATCATCCGGAGCATTGTGGATCGGCCTTATGCCAGGCAGGAACGCACCTGACTGGTCTCAACAGACCGGCGCATCCCGAAGTTGTCGGTGACTCTTTGGAGTGCGGCGGCAAGCGGAGCGCGACGCCGCTTTGGCGTGGACCCAGGCGACGCTCCCCGATCTGTCCGAGATCGTGAGGATTCGACAAGAAAGCGCCGTCGCCGCTGCGCTCTGCCGGCGCACTCCAAATCGGGCGGTTCCAGTCCAAGCCACCGTCAACTGTGGATGCACTGTCAACAGCCCGTCGCAGAGTCAATTGGTTTGCGGCCCCACTGCACGACGTTAGACTGCGCGCGTGATTCGCAACCTCATCTTCGATTGGTCGGGAACTCTGGCCGACGATCTTCCAGCCGTTTGGAAGGCGACCAATCACGTCTTTCGCCGCGCCGGTCTGGAAGAATGGACGCTCGATCGTTTCCGCGCCGAATTCTCGCTGCCTTTTACCGGTTTCTACGACCAATACACGCCGCACATTCCATTGGCCCAACTGGAAGAGTGGTTCCACGGACACTTCCGCACCGTGCAGGATTCCGTGAAGGAGATTCCGCACGCGCGGGATTTCCTGCAGCTTTGCCGGCAGCGCGGCATCCGGACGTTTCTTTTGAGCACCGTCCACGCCGATCATTTCGCCGTGCAATCAGCCAGCACGGGTCTCGGTCCGTATCTCGACCGCGCCTATGTCGGCGTCTGGGACAAACGCGAACGAATCAAACAGGTCCTCGCGGAAAACCATCTGGAGCCGCGGGAAACGCTGTTCGTCGGCGACATGCAGCACGATATAGAAAGCGCCAAGCACGGCGGGGTTTTCTCCTGCGCCGTGCTCACCGGATACACGCATTTGGACCGGCTCCGCGCCAGCGCGCCGGACTTGATTGTCGAGCATCTTGGCGAACTGCGCGAAGTGCTGGAGAAGCGGAACTGGGAACTTGAGCCCGGCGCCAACGCGGGCGGCGCGGGGCCGGAATTGCCGATCCCAACCGTTGGCGCGCTGATTTTTGATTCGCGCGGCCGGGTCTTGATGATTCGCACGCACAAGTGGTCGAACCTTTGGGGCATTCCCGGCGGCAAGATCAAATTTGGCGAAACGGCAGAAGCCGCCCTTCGGCGGGAGATCAAGGAAGAAACCAATCTCGACGTGACGGAGATTCGGTTCGCCCTGCTTCAAGAGTGCATTCGCTCCCCGGAATTCTACCGGCCCGCTCATTTCCTCCTCCTAAATTACACGTGTCGCTGCGCGGGCGAACCGGCCGTGGTGCTGAATGGAGAGGCGCAGGAGTTTCTCTGGAGCACCGTTGCGGAAGCGGCGCAACTGGCGCTCAACCAGCCCACGCGCAGGTTGCTCGAAGCGGCGGCGATGTCGCGGTCCTGAACTATGGACACCATCGCTATTCAGGATCTGGCGGTTCACTTCCGAGTTGGCGTGCCGGACGAGGAACGTTCGAAACCGCAGCAGCTTCTGATCACGGTTGAACTCGGCGGCGATTTTTCACGCGCTGCGGCCTCGGAGGACCTGAAGCACACGATCGACTACCACGCGGTGTGCAACCGGCTGCTCGCTTTGGGCAAAGGACGCGAATGGAGATTGATCGAGACGCTGGCCGTGGAAATCGCAGAGTTGGTGCTGGCCGAGTTCGGAGCACTCACCGCGTCGGTGGAAGTTAAGAAATTCATTTTGCCTGAAACCCGCCACGTTGCAGTGCGAGTGACGCGGACCCGTTCGGAAGAGGGGTAGAGCTCTGGACCTTCTGCCGCGGAGTCAACCGCGGATTGCGCAGCGCGGCAAAGCCGCAGCGGAACTCGTTAAGAAGTTGAATCGTTAAATCGGTAAAAAACCTGATCGGAGCTTGGGAGCAATTTGAACGATAGCAGCGCGGATAACGCGGATTCGCCAATGGTTTCGTTTGATGCATGAGTGGCAATTTGGTCTTGGAAGACGCGCGCGTTCCCGTTAGCAAATGCCCACTGCCTCACGATGATTTGCTATGACACACACTCGATTCGCGAGCGCCGCCTTCTCTGACGCGTGGGCTTCGTTAGCGGCGGTCTCGGCCGCGGGTTTCCAATTGATCGGCCTGGCGCAGCCTGACGCCTCTTGGAGAATTCACGATACCTCACGACCGCGACCGCCGGTGGTGCAACCCGGAACACCCGGCACGCCGGATCATCCTGGCAAACCGCCCTCGGACGCGATTGTCTTGTTCGAGGGGAAGGATTTGAGTCCCTGGTGCAGCCTGGACGGCAGCCCGCCCAAATGGATCGTGCGCGACGGCTCGCTGGAATGCGTCAAGGACAGCGGATACATCCGGACGCTCCAGAATTTTGGCGATTGCCAGCTCCACGTTGAATGGGCTGCGCCGATGCCGCCCAAGGGTCAAGGGCAGGGCCGGGGAAACAGCGGCGTGTTTCTCATGGGCCTGTACGAAGTCCAGGTGCTCGATTCCCAGGGGAACACGACCTATGCCGACGGATACGCCGGCGCGATCTACGCTCAGCATCCGCCGCTGGCCAATGCCTCGCTCCCGGCGGGCCAGTGGCAAACTTACGACATCATTTTTACCCGGCCGCGCTTCGGCGAGAACGGGGACTTGATTTCTCCGGCGCGGCTCACCGTGTTGCACAACGGCGTGCTGATCCAAAACCACGCGCCGCTTTCCGGCCCGACTGGCTGGATGAAACGCGCCCCATATCGCGCGCACGCGGACAAGCTGCCGCTTTCGCTTCAGGATCACGGAAATCCGGTTCGTTATCGAAATATCTGGATTCGAGAGTTGGGGGACACGGGGCCGCGCGAGTTCACGTATTCGACAAACGTCTTGGACCGTTACATGGGGAAATATCGGTCGGGCGATGATTTGACCGTTACGATTTCGCGAACGGAATCTCAACTGAGCGCGCGGTTCCAATCGCCGGGAAAGGATAATTGGTTCCCTTTGTTCGCGGAATCGCCGACCGCCTTCTTCATGAAATCGGTCGATGCGGGGCTCGCTTTCCAAACGAACGCCGCCGGTGTCACCGATGGGCTGACGATCCACATCGGCGGGGAAAGACGCACGGCCAAACCACTGCGGTAAAAGCCCCAGGGAACACAGGCCCGGAGAACTGAGTCGAACGGAATGCGGGAGACAAAACCTAATCTATATAACAGGAGGTAACGGAGAAAACGGAGATAAACGAGATCCGATATCTGCTCCTCGTGGAAGCTTCAGATGCCGAACTTTGAACTTTGAACCTGAAACTTGAACTCCCATCGCGGCCGGTGAGGTGTTCACAGTGTTGGCTGCGACTCGCTCGCCGCGTTGGGCGGATTCGCGGTTTGTAAATCTTTCAGATTTCCACCACACTGGCCCGTGTGAAGATCATTACTGACGAACGCTGCACGGCTTATTCATCGCCGGGCCATCCGGAACGGCCGGCGCGCATCAGCAAGACGCTCGAACGCCTCCGCAGCCAGACTGACCTCGCCATCACCTGGGCTGAACCCTTGCCGGTTGAGCAGGAGGTCTTGGAGCGCGCGCATTCCAAGGAACACATCGCGCGAGTGAAAGCCGCGGCCCACGATTTCGACGGAGACACGCCTGCGCACCCGAAGATTTACGAGCACGCGTGCCGTTCGGTCGGAGGCGCGCTGCAAGCGCTCCAAGCCGCGCGCAATGGGGAAGTCGCATTTACTCTGTTGCGCCCGCCGGGCCATCACGCCACGCGCGACCGCGCCATGGGTTTTTGCTATCTGAGCACGATTGCGATCACCGCGCTCGAAACTCTGGCGACGGGCGCCGCGAACGTCGCCGTGTACGACTTCGATGTGCACCACGGCAACGGCACGGAGGCGATCCTGGTCGATCATCCGCATTGCGCGTTTTACTCGATCCACCAGCACCCATGTTATCCGGGGACGGGGACCCAAAACGTCGGCCGCAACTGCTTCAATTATCCCGTCGCGCCCCGAACGCCACGGGAAGAGTACCGAAAAGTCCTCAGTCGCGCGCTGGACGATTTGAAGAAATTCAAACCGAATCTGGTGCTGGTCTCGGCCGGTTTCGACGCGTACGCGCGGGACCCGATTGCGCAGGAAACCCTCGAAGCGGAGGACTTTCACTGGCTGGGGGAATCGATTCGGAAACTCAGTATTCCCGCGTTGAGCCTCCTCGAAGGCGGTTACAGCAGCGACCTGCCGGAGTTGATCCTCGCGTATCTCAAGGGTTTGGAGGGGAAGTGAAAGCGACCGCGGCGTCTGGCCGAAGGACGCTGATCGGGAACTTATCTCCTGCGTTTCTTCGGCTGCGCGGCAGGAGGGAGCATCGTTCGAAACGGAGGAGGGTATTCTCGTCTGCAACATGAACTTTTCCCGCTCGTATGTTTACGTGGATCAATCGTGCCGCGCGTTCGCGGGTGGCACCCGACTAACGAAGCCGCGAAAGCTTGGCCGCTCTTCGAGACGCTTGGCGCGGCGAAATTCGCGGTAAGGCTCAGCCAACGCTTCCTCAAGCTGCGGCTTCGACAACCGAGGCACCGCACCTCGGGCGATCGCTTGGTCCAGCAACTCCTCGAAGCGAACCCGACAAGCATCGCGTTGAATTCTGGCACACATTTCCAAGTCGTACAACGCCTGCAGCAACGCCTCCAGATCAGGATTCCTCGACATTGAAAACGGCCTTTAGGATCTCACGGCGGCGCTCAAGGGAAAGGGCGTTGTGATGCCACATCCGTTCAGCAATACGCAAACTCCCGATGGTCGCTTCCACGTCCGCCAGCTTGAAGCTAACCCTTTCTGGGAGCCCGCCTTTCGCCAGGACCTCGGTCACAAGCCGCTCGCCCTCGGCGATAAGGCTGGCAATTCAGGTGCGGTGCTGGCGCAAATCTTC
>Ga0233424_10000711_pt1 | contig 37876 bp, 45 predicted proteins | sample Watercolumn_Towu_FD_181011 | JGI IMG/M metagenome (GOLD analysis project Ga0233424, IMG submission 181011) | Freshwater microbial communities from Lake Towuti, South Sulawesi, Indonesia - Watercolumn_Towuti2014_125_MG | ecosystem: Environmental > Aquatic > Freshwater > Lake | place: Indonesia...
CACCCGCCACGGGACAGTGGACGACAAGCGCCGCGAGGAGCTGGCGCGGCTGTTTGCCGGCTCGGCGGTCTGGTTGGAGTTCGTCTCCGCCCTGTCCACCCGTGCCCAGTTGGGGCCGCGCGTGGACGGCATCGCCTGGGAGACCGTGGTCTGGGTGGCGGATGCGCCGACGCATCTGACCCATTTCAACGGCTCGTGTGTGTTCGGGCCATATGGGTAGCGCAACGAGAGGAGTCCGGCTCGATTGAGATTTCTCTTGAGCCGCTCCTTAAAGAGGAAAAAGGTCAGACTTGAACTTCACCACTTGTTGTTTTCCACAAGAAACCTCGCGTGAGGCATCCGATGATGATGACGCAACCGGCCAAGCCAAGCGCCGACCCCATGTCTGGAACAAGAATGCCCGAAGCTCGCAGGTCTCCCGGCAAGATGCCGGACCGTCATGCCTGGCTGCTGGTGCTGGTCCTAACCGGCACGGCCCTGGCCGACAATCCTGCGGCGGCCGGCTGGAAATTGGTGGACGAGGGTGCCTGCGAAGGACCCATCGTCAGCCTCAGCGAGGGCCAGGAACCCGCCAAGGAAAACTGCAATCCGGCCACGGCAGGCAAGGGCGCCCTGTGCTACACGGAGGTCTGCCGCCCCCATTGCCTGTATTTCAGCCACCCCCTGGAGCAATGCCCGCCCGGCGCCGATCTCGGCAAACGTTACATTTGTGTCCCGGATTGAGGCCTTCTTCCATCCCTGCCGACGCCGTCCAGCTTGCCCCCAGCCCGGATCATGTGCGGCCGCTACGCCTTCTCCACCCCGCCCGCCGACGTGGCCGCCCATTTCGGCCTGGCCGAGTGCGCCGAATACCGGCCCCGCTTCAACATCCCGCCCGGCACCGACATCCCGGTGATCCGCCTCTCCCCCGAGGGCCAACGGGTGCTGCATCTGCTGCGCTGGGGCCTGATTCCCCACTGGGCCAAGGACCCGTCCATCGGCGCCAGGCTGAACAACGCCCGCGCCGAGGGGGTGATGGAGAAGCCTTCCTTCCGCGATGCCTTCCGCCGCCGGCGCTGCCTGATCCCGGCCAGCGGTTTCTATGAGTGGAAGACCGAGGGCCGGCGAAAGCAGCCCTGGTACTTCAGCCTGAAGTCGGGGGAGCCCCTGGCCATGGGCGGGGTGTGGGAGTCCTGGAAGGCGCCGGACGGGCGCATCGTGCGCACCTGCGCCATCCTCACCACCGGGCCCAACGCACTCATGGCGCCGGTCCACGACCGCATGCCGGTGCTCATCGCCCCCGAGCACTGGCAGGCATGGCTCGCGGCGCCGGCCGAGGCGGTGCGGGATCTGCTCGCCCCCAGCACCGCCGAACGCATGCAGGCCTGGCCGGTTGACCGGCGCGTGAGCCGCGCGACGGCGGACGATCCGGGCCTGATCGAGCCGCTGGCGGCCGAGACTTGACGGGGGCGTGGCAGGCCGCGCCTACAGCTGGATGGTGTAGGCGGCCATGGCGGCCTGGTTGATCAGGTGTTCGATGTAGATGTCCGATTCCAGCGCCACGATGCCGTAGTGCAGGGGCAGGGTCCAGGCGCCCTCGCCAAAATCCTTGGCCAGCGCCTCGCTCATGCGGTTCATCAGGAGTTCGCGGACGACCTGGGCCGCTTCGGGGGTCTTGCCGGGCAGGCAGATGACGAATTCCGCCCCGGTGTAGCGGTAGACCCGGTCCTCGGGGCCCAGGGCCTGGCGGATGCTGGTCAGGCAGGCGCGCAGAATGGCGTCGCCCTTGTCGTGGCCGTGTTCGCGGTTGAGCTGGGCCAGGTCGAAGTGCAGCAACAACAGGCTGTAAGAGTGTCCATGGGTCTTCAGCTCTTCCTGCTCACGACGCAGATGCGGCAGCAGCAGCGCGCTGGTGTAGGCGCCGGTCAGGGCGTCGATGGTGTGCAGGGTTTCCTCCACCTTGTGGCGCAGCTTGAGCAGTTCGCCGCGGAAGGCGGCAATCTGGGCCAGGAAGGGATCGTATTCCTTGGGGGTGATGGGCCAGTGTGCCTTGGCGTGGGTGCACAGGTCCCGGCCCAGCTTGTGCACGACTTCGTGCATCGCCTCCACTTTCTGGAAGGTCTCCAGCCGGCGCAGGTGGGCGTTGCCGGCGCCGTAATACCACTGCCCGAAGGCGCATTGCTGGTGGGCATTCTCGGCCAGATTGGCCTCGTCCGGCGGCAGCTTGCAGATCAGGGCGCGCTGTAGTTTTTCGCGCCACTGGTCGTGCATGACCAGAGCCTTGTCGATGGTGGTCAGGATGATTTCGAGTTCCTGGGCGGTGACGTTGATCATGATGTCCTGCCGTTTGCGGATTGGTGGGCTACTCAAACTATACCCGTAAGGCAGGGCCGGATACCCACTCGCCGGGGGTGGGCGGCGGCATCGATTGCGCCAATCGGAGCATTGGGTCAGGGAATATGCGCTGGGCGGCCGCGACGGGAACCCATCAGGGATTCAAGCCTTCCTATCCCAGGGCTGCTATGCTGGCCCGCGTCCGCTCCGGCTTCGCGCCGGGGAGGCTCTCCAAGTACAAGATCACACCGTTCGAACTCTAGGAGGAGTGCCCATGTTCAAACCTCTCTACCCCCTGTTGCTGGCGACCTGTTCCAGCGTGGCCTGGCCGATCTGGAAATCCCGATCCACCTGGTGGATGCCCAGGGCGGCGCGACCGCCATCGGCGTGGTCAGCGTCAGCGAAAGCCCCTACGGCCTGGTTTTCACCCCGGCGCTGAAGAACCTCGCCCCGGGCCTGCACGGTTTCCATGTGCACGAATACCCCAGTTGCGCGCCCAAGGAGAAGGATGGCAAGGCAGTGGCGGCCCTGGCTGCCGGCGGCCATTTCGACCCTGCCGGCAGCAAGCGCCACGGCACGCCCTGGGGGGATGGCCACCTGGGCGACCTGCCCGCGCTGTATGTGGACGCAACCGGCGGCGCCAACAATCCGGTGCTGGCGCCGCGCCTGAAAATGGCGGACCTGCGCGGCCGTTCCCTGATGATCCACGCCGGCGGCGACAACCATGCCGACCATCCCGCGCCCCTGGGCGGTGGCGGCCCCCGGGTGGCCTGCGGCGTGATCCAGTAAGCCCACTCCCCCGAGGTGCCTGTAATGTGGCACCACGGGGGAGGTGGCGCACGGGGGGCCGAGGTAACATTGGCGCAACTCGCAGAACGACCCGGAGGCAAACCCCATGCTGAGACTCCTGCGCGACAAAGCCGACGCCTTCCGGCAACGCGAGAGCGGCTGCTGCAGCTACGCATCGCCCACGGCCAATACCAGGAATGCGGCCTCGGCCTGCGGCCACGAGGCGCGGCCGTCGTAGCGCGGCGCTTTCCCCGGCAGCAGCTATGCTGAATCCAAGATCAAGCGTCGCCCGCCCGGGGCGGCGAACCGGCAAGGAGGGCGCACCATGCGACGGCTCGTCATGTGCTTCGACGGCACCTGGAACGAGGTCAAGGACCAGACCAACGTCTCCCGCATCCACGCGGCGATCGCCGCCATCCCGGAGCAACCCGGCGGCCCGGTGCCACAGCTCAAGTATTACGACGAGGGCGTGGGCACCCACGTTGGCACCAAGCTCAGCGGCGGCATGCTGGGGCAGGGGCTCACCCAGAACATCCGCGAGGGCTATGCCTGGCTGATCCGGCACTGGCGCCAGGGCGACCGGCTTTTCCTGTTCGGCTTCAGCCGGGGTGCCTTCACTGCCCGCAGCCTGGCGGGGATGATCGGCAAGTGCGGCATCCTTAAGGAGACCGACGCGACCCTGGACGAGCGCGCGCGCAAGCACAACGCCCAGGAGGCCGCGGCGCGCATCACCGAGCTCTACAAGTTCGCGCACAAGAGCGGCGGCGACCCCATGGTCGAGCTGGGCGAGTCCACCCGCGCGGTACGCATCCATTTCATCGGCGTCTGGGACACGGTCGGCGCGCTGGGGGTGCCGCTGTTGAACTGGCACTTCGCCGAGGACTTTCACAGCACCGAACTGGGCGAGAATGTGGACCATGCCTACCATGCCCTGGCCATCGACGAGCACCGCAAGGACTACCAGGCCACCCTGTGGACCCGTATCCCCGATGCGGCGCGGCAGGTGGTGGAGCAGCGCTGGTTTCCCGGCGCCCACGCCAACGTCGGCGGCGGCTACGAGGACGACCTGCTGCCCGAGCCGCCTCTGGCGTGGATCGCCGGCAAGGCGCGCAACTGCCACCTGGAGATATCCGACGAGGTGATCCGCCTGGACGGCAACGAATACCGTTCGCCGGTACGGGACTCCTTCGCCGAGTTCGGCTTCGGGTTGTATCAGTGGGTCAAGCTGAAGCAGCGCCACTTCCGCCCCATCGGCGAGACCGTCAATGAAACCGTGGACGAGACCGCCCTGAAGAAATGGGCGGCCGAGTTCGGCTACCGGCCGGTCAACCTGGCGCACGCCACGCCGTCCATCGCCATGCCCGGGGTGGGCATCTCCCGGGGCTCGCTGACCGCCGGCCTGGTGCCGCCACCCCCGCACAGGAGCACGCCATGAGTACCCTGCTCGATGTGGCCATTGGCCTCGCCCTGGTCTTCTTCCTGGCCTCCATGCTCTGCTCCGGGGTGCTGGAGATCGTCGCCCGCGCCCGCTCCGCCCGGGGGCGGCTGATGCGCGAGGGCCTCAACAGCCTGGTGCCGGACCGCTGGCTGTATCTGCGCCTGATCAACCACCCCATGGTCTCCGGCCTGTACCGGGGCCGGCCGGGCAAGGGCAGTCCGCCGTCCTACCTGCCGGCGCGCAACTTCACCCTGGCCCTGGCCGATACCCTGCTGTTGCGCCACCGCCTGTACGGCGCGACCGGCGCGCCGCTGACCCTGGACAGCCTGCAACAGGCGGTGCGCCACGCCCGATCCAAGGACCTCAACATCGGCCATGCCCTGCTGCCCGCCGTCGAATCCGCGCCGGACCTGGACTCCGCCCTGGCCCACATGGATGCCTGGTACGACACCGCCATGGACCGGGTCACCGGCTGGTACAAGGCCTACGCCCAGAAGCGGCTGTTCCTCATCGCCCTGGCCGTCGCCATGGCCTTCAACGTCGACACCCTGCGTATCGCCAGCGTGCTGGCCCACTCCGCCGACCTGCGCGCCCACGCGGTGGCGCTTGCCGCCGGCATGGCCGAAGGGGAAGCCCCGGCACAGGCTGGCCTGGATGCCAGGGCCGAACTGAAAAGCCTGGCCGAGGCCGGCCTGCCCATCGGCTACGCCTGTCTGCCGCGGCCGGACGGCGCCGGCGTCAAGGAACTGGCGGAGTGGGGCCGCGGCTGCGTGCAGGCCACGCTGGCGTCCGGTGGCGCGGGTCTGGCCATGAAGCTGCTGGGCTGGCTGCTGACCGCCCTGGCGATCATGCTGGGCGCACCGTTCTGGTTCGACGCCATGAAGCGGCTGGTGAACCTGAGGAATGCCGGGCCGCGTCCTGGCAAGGTGGCTTGACCAGCGCGGCGGCGCTGAACCCCGGCGGATGCAAGCGGTCACATCGCCATCCCCGGCCGCGCCGCCCGCAACTCCCGACAAAGGAGGTTCCCATGTCCACGATGCACAGCCTGCCGTTGATCGCCCTGCTCGCCGCCGTCCTCGCCGGGCCGTCGTTTGCCGCCGCCGATGCCGGCAAGCCGGCCGCCGCGCCCGACGCGCGCCCGATGCTGTTGGTGGACAAGGCCGCCCGCTACAAGGTGGTGTACGACATCCGCAGCGACGAACAGGCGGCGGGCATCTCCAAGGGCCTGTACTATGCCCGCGGCCTGTTCGAGGCTTTCCGCAAGCAGGGCGTGGCGCCCGGGCAGGTGAGCGCGCATTTGGTGCTGCACGGCGACGCGGCGGCGATGCTGCTGAAGGACGAGGCCTACCAGAACGCGGTCAACGATCCCTTCGCCGTCAACCCCAATGCCAAGATCGTCCAGGACCTGATCGACCTGGGGGTGAGCGTGGAGATCTGCCACAGCGCCATGAAGAGCAAGGGCTGGAAGATCGCGGACGTGCTGCCCGGCGTGGCCGTCGTGCACGACGGCTACACCCGGCTGATCAGGCTGCAGAACGCGGGCCACGCCTACATCGGCGGATTCTGATAAACGGCTCGGGATGGAGGGGCGACATGAAGCGACTATTGCCCGCAATGTTGGCGGGACTGGGCCTGGCGGGGTGCCTGCCCATCCCCCAAGTGGTGCCGGAACGGCTGACGCTCCGTTATCTGGGCGCGGAGCCCGTCAGCGTCAACATGAATTGCGCCAATACCAACGAGTTCATGTTCATCGAGGGCCCGCATTCAGTACGCCTGCGCGTTTCGCCAAAATATTTCCCGGAGTTGCGGCGGGCGGTGCTGCAGATGGGCTTGGTGGCCATTCAGGGGCGCCCTGCCATGGTGGAATCCCAGGAGATTGCCGTCATTCCCGCGGACGGCGGCCCCGTCCGCAGCGTGGCTGTCGTATCCGAGATGCGTGCGCCCGGAAAAACCCATGACTTCGATGTGCGCATCGAGGACTTTCCGCCGGCTCCGGTCCGGGTGGGCTTGCCGCGCATACGCATAGGCGGGGAGGAGTGGCGGCCGGCCGATCTGGAACTCCGACCCACCGGGGCCGTCATGCGCCCGATGCCGTTCAACTGCTGAGGCGCTTCACGCCCAGCGCGTCACCACCTCCAGCGCTTGCCGGGTCTTCGCCGGCTGCGGGTCGACGCGGTAGCCGAAGGCCACCATGACCGCCAGGCGGAAGTGGCCGTCCTCGAGCAGGCCGGCCTCGCCGAGGATCCTGTCCGCGCCCTCCTGGCTGAAGCCCTCGATGGGGCAGGAGTCGATACCGATCATGGCCGCGGCGGTCATCATGTTGGCCAGGGCGATGTAGGCCTGTCGGCAGCTCCAGTCGAACAGGGCGCGGGGTTCCTGGAGCCGGAAGTCGGAATCCTGGAATCCTTTGTAGAACGCATTGCGGCGGGCGATCACCTCCTCGGGGAAGTGCTTCACCTCGCGCATGAAGCGTTCGGTGTATTCGGAGCCGGCCCGCATGTCCTCGCCGCGGACCAGGATGGCCACCACGTGGCTGGCGGTGGGGAACTGGCCCTTTGCGCCCCAGGTGACGGTGAGCAGCTTGTCGCGCAGGGCCTGGTCCTGGATGACCAGGAAGCGCCAGGGCTCGTAGCCGAAGGAACTGGGGGAGAGCCGGCCGGTTTCCAGGATGAAGCGGAAATCGGCGTCGGCGATCTTGCGGCCGGGATCGAAGGTCTTGCAGGCGTGGCGGAAGTTGAAGACGTCGAGGATGGCTTGCTGGCTGATCATGGCGGCAGTGGCAATCAGAAGGGGTTGTAGGTGCGTTCCCGGGTGTAGTGCATGTAACCGACGCTGGCGCCGGCACGCCAGCCCACGCCCAGGCGGATGGGGGCGAGCACGATGTCCTGGCGCTGCTGGTAGTTCATGCCGACGCCGGCCACCCAGTACAGGCTGCCGTCGACGCCGGGAAAGCGCTGGTAGATGGCGTTCTTGTCCTTGAGGTTGTAGACCAGCACGAACACCTTGGAGGCGTTCAGGCCTAGGTCGAAGCCGACGGAAGGGCCCTGCCAGAACACCCGCGCTGTCTCGCCGCTCTTCAGCTTGAGGTCGCCCTTGCCGTAGGAGAGGCCGACGGTGACGGCGGCGGACAGTTCCTCGCCCTTGATGTAGCCCACCGGGCGGCCCTGCTCCTTGAAGGCCTTTTCCACCACCTTGGCCAGGCCCTCGGTGGCCTCGCCGAAAAACTCCTTGGCTTCCTTGAGGATGGAATCCTGGTCGTAGGTGTTGTCCTCGGCGGCGCGGGCGGGCGAAGCCTGGACCAGCCAGAGCAGGGCCAGCAGGCTGGCCAGCCAGACGCGGAACAGGCCGGATCGGGAATGCAGCGGAGTGGGGTGTCGCATGATGGGCTCCTTGATAAGTTCAGGTGGGAGTGTTGCCGCTTGCCGCGGGTTCCGCAATGCGTCGGGTCACAACCGGGTTGGCGCGGGCCGTGTGTGGCGGCTTTTCCTCGCCTTTCCCGGGCCTTGCGGCGGGAAAGCCACTAGAATCCCGGCGATGGCCTGTCCGGCTACCCCCACCTATACAACACGGAGACTGTCATGAAGAAGAAATGGGTCTACGCCTTTTCCGAGGGCGACGGCAAGAACAAGCACCTTTTGGGCGGCAAGGGCGCCAACCTGTGCGAGATGACCCAGATCGGCCTCAACGTGCCGCCGGGCTTCGTCATCACCACCGAGGCCTGCCTGGCCTACCTGGATCATCCCCATCACCACCTGCCGGCCGGCGTGATGGAGGCGGTGCAAGCCCAACTGGCCAGGGTGGAATCGTCCAGCGGCAAGAAGTTCGGCGGCCGCGACAACCCCCTGCTGGTGTCGGTGCGCTCCGGCTCCGCCATGTCCATGCCGGGCATGATGGACACCATCCTCAACCTGGGCCTCAACGCCGAGACCCTGCAGGGCCTCATCGCCCAGACCGGTAACGAGCGCTTCGGCTATGACGCCTACCGCCGCTTCATCCAGCTTTTCGGCAAGGTGGCCCTGGGCGTGCCCGAGGAGCACTTCGACAGCGAGTTCGATCTGGTCAAGGATCGCGCCGGCGTCAAGCACGACCTGGCGCTGACCGCCAAGGACCTGGCCGAGATCGCCGAGCGCTTCCTGGAGGTGGTGCAGCACCACACCGGCAAGCCCTTCCCGGCCGACCCCTACGAACAGCTGGAGATCGCCATCAAGGCGGTGTTCAACTCCTGGGGCGGCAAGCGCGCCGTGGACTACCGGCGCGAGTTCAAGATCACCCCGGCCATGGCCAACGGCACCGCGGTCAACGTGGTGGCCATGGTGTTCGGCAACATGGGCGACGACTCCGCCACCGGCGTGGGCTTCACGCGCGACCCGGGCACCGGCGAGAACGTCATGTACGGCGAGTACCTGGTGAACGCCCAGGGCGAGGACGTGGTGGCAGGCATCCGTACGCCCAAACCGGTGGCCGCCCTGGCCGAGGAAATGCCGGATCTCCACCGACAGCTCGTCGAGCTGCGCAACCGCCTGGAATCCCACTACAAGGAAGTGCAGGACTACGAGTACACCATCGAGAAGGGCGTGCTCTACTGCCTGCAGACGCGCAACGGCAAGATGAACGCCCAGGCGCTGGTGCGCAGTTCCGTGGACATGGTGCGCGAGGGGCTTATCGACAAGAAGCAGGCCCTGATGCGCATCCAGCCGGAGATGCTGGAGCAGCTGCTGTTCCCGCATCTCGACCCCAAGGCCAAGGCGACGCCGGTGGCCAAGGGGCTGCCCGCATCGCCGGGCGCCGCCTCGGGCATCGCCGTGTTCGACGCCGACCGCGCCGAGAAGCTGGGCCGTGCCGGCGACAAAGTCATCCTGGTGCGCGAGGAGACCAAGCCCGAGGACATCCACGGCTTCTTCGCCAGCCAGGGCATCCTCACCAGCCGCGGCGGCAAGACCAGCCACGCCGCCGTGGTGGCGCGCGGCATGGGCAAGCCCTGCGTCGCCGGCGCCGAGGGCATCCACGTGGACGTGCGCATGCGCCAGGCCATCGTCGGCGACAGCGTCTTCCGCGAGGGCGACACCATCACCATCGACGGCTCCAGCGGCAAGGTCTACCTGGGCGAGGTGCCCACCACCGAGGCCGAGTTCAGCCAGGAGCTGGTGACCCTGCTGGGCTGGGCCGACGAGGCCGCCCGCCTGCAGGTGCGCGCCAACGCCGACACCCCCACCGACGCCGCGCGGGCGCTGAAGTACGGCGCCATGGGCATCGGCCTGTGCCGCACCGAGCGCATGTTCAACGCCATCGACCGCCTGCCCATCGTCGTCGAGATGATCGTCGCCGAGAGCCTGGAGGACCGCCAGGCCGCCCTGGACAAGCTGCTGCCCATCCAGCGCGGCGACTTCCGGGAAATCTTCAAGGTCATGGCACCCCGCCCCGTTACGGTGCGCCTGCTCGATCCGCCCATCCACGAGTTCCTGCCCAGCGCCGAGCAGCTGGTGGACGAGATCGAGGAACTGAAGCACCTGCGCGACACCGCCCGCGGCATCCAGGTGCTGGCCGACACCGTGGACTTCATGGCCCGCGGCCGTGGCACCCAGCCCCAGGTCCAGGTGCAGCGCGGCATCGACCCGGTGCTGGTGGACCAGGTCATCCAGAAGAAGGAGGCCATGCTCAGGAAGGTGCGCGCCCTGTTCGAGGTCAACCCCATGCTCGGCCATCGCGGCGTGCGCCTGGGGCTGACCTCGCCGGAGATCTATTCCATGCAGATCCGCGCCATCCTGGAAGCCGCCGCCGAATGCCAGCGCGACGGCGTCGAGGTGCATCCGGAGATCATGGTGCCCCAGGTCTGTACCGCCGAGGAACTCAGGGCTGTGCGCAAGCATGTGGACGCCATCCGCCAGGCCGTGGAGACCCACTACAACGTCAGGCTGGACTTCAAGTTCGGCACCATGATGGAAGTGGTGCGCGCCTGCATGCGTGCCGAAAGCCTGGCCGAGGAGGCGGAGTTCTTCTCCTTCGGCACCAACGACCTGACCCAGGCCACCTTCTCCTTCTCGCGCGAGGATGCGGAGAACAAGTTCCTGCCCATGTACAACCAGAACAAGATCCTGCAGGACAACCCCTTCGAGGTGCTGGACGTTAAGGGCGTCGGCCGGCTCATGGAACTGGCCGTGGGCTGGGGCCGCAGCACCCGGCCGGACATGAAGGTGGGCATCTGCGGCGAGCACGGCGGCCACCCGGCCTCCATCCGCTTCTGCCACAAGGTGGGCCTGACCTACGTGTCCTGCTCCGGCCCGCGCGTGCCCATCGCGCGCCTGGCCGCCGCCCAGGCCGCCCTGAGCGCGGAGGAGTCGGGCAAGCAGTCGCTCTGACCCTCGCCGGGGCATGAATAGGCCCGGTTCGCGGCTCCGAGGCGTGGTTATCCCGCCACACTCCGGGGCCGGGCCATTTCCGCCGCCGGCGCGGGATTCGGGCAAGGAGGGGAAGATGCGGCCCGCCCCGCCGACGCCGCGTGTGCCGTCAGGTCCCGCCGAGGTTGACCGGAAGGGCTCCGAACGGTCATAAAGGACGCCTCGGGCGGGGTCGCCGCCAACTCGGATCACAGGGGAATTCCATGCAACAACGCGCTCTCGTATTGGCGCTCACCGCGGCGGGCACCCTGTTTGCCGCTCCGGCGCGGGCGGCGGACGACTGCAGCCAGATGTTCATCTACTCGGTCAACCAGTTCTGCCGCACCCTCTCCAACGGTTTCAGCCAGTGCCAGCCGGTCGGCATGGTGGGCCCGGCGCCCAACTGCGCCAAGCCCGGCGTGCCGGCGATCATGCCCGTACCCCTGGCGCCCCCGGTGACCCAGGCCGTGCCGCCCTATCCCTTCATGCCACCGTTCCCGGTCCAGACCGCGGCGCCTCAGGCGGTCTCTCCGGCACCGGTTCCGCCCTCCGCCACAGCCCCCGTTGCCGCAAAGCCGGTGACCCCTCCCGTTGCCGTTTCCCAACCGCCGGTGCCGGCAACGCCAGCGCCCATGCCCGCTCCGGCCCCCGCGGCACCGGTGGCGACGGCTCTGCCGACGCCGACCCCGCTGCCCGTCGTTGCCGCACCGGCCGCAGCCAAGCCGGCAATCGCCCCGGTGCCCGCGGCCGCTGCAACCCCCTCTGCGGCACCGGCCATGGCGGCGATGCCGCCCGCCACCCCCGCGCCCAGCGTCGTCGCGGCGCCCGTGACGGCGAAACCGCAACCGGCGCCTGCCACCCCGGCTCCCGTACCCGCCACCCCGGCACCGGTTGCCCCGGTCCCCACCCCTCCCGCAGTCGTCACTCCAGCCGCCACCCCCCCCTCCGCCGCGCCCGTATCCATCACCCTGGCGGACGGCTTGGCGCATTTCGGTTTCGACCGCGCCGACCTGAGCGCGCAAGGCCGCGCGGAACTGGACGCCTGGCTGAAGCAGCCTTTGCCCAAGGGCAAGAACCTCAAGGTTACCGGGCATGCGGACCGGCTGGGTCCGGCCGAATACAACCTCAAGCTGTCCGGCCGGCGTGCGGAAACCGTGAAGAAATACCTGGTGGAGAAGGGCATGAATGCCGGTGACATCCAGGTCGTCGCCAAGGGCGAGAGCGAGCCGGTGAAGCACTGCAAGGGCGGCGCCAGCAAGGCCACCATCGCCTGCCTGGCGCCCAACCGGCGCGTGGAGATTGATCCCTGAGTTCGCGGGCGCAGCGATGACGCCGCTCCACGGCCATGCCTGAACGCCCGCCGACCGAGTCCCCGGCCTGCGGGCCGGATCCGGCAACGGTGGGAGCGGGCGCCGCCCCGGGCGCGCCCTGGTGGCGCAACTGGAAGTTCATGCTGCCGCTCTGGCTGGCCATCACCGGCCTGACCTGGCTGGCGCTGCATTTCGACGTCGACGCCCGGGTGGTGGCGGGCAGCGTCTTCGTCGTCGGCGTGCTCTCCAACGCCTTCGCCTGGCTGCTAGGCATCGTCTCCCTGGTGTCGGTTATCGGCCCCCTCATCGTCAAGGTGCTCTCTGTCGGTTTCATCTGGCTGCTCAACGCCGTGGGCTACCTGGTGTCCTTCATCGCCATCCGTCGCGGCTATTCCAAGGACGTGCTGACCTACCGCGGCCTGACCGTGGCGGTGATCATCGGCATCGTCATCGGCTATGTGATGGGAAAACTGTTCTGACCACGCCTTCCCACGAGGAACCCGCCATGCACGTCACCCTTGTCCATGTCCACGTCAGGCCCGAGTCCGTCGAGGCTTTCATCGAAGCCTGCCGGGAGAACCACCTGGCTTCGGTACAGGAATCCGGCAACCGCCGTTTCGACGTGCTCCGGGATGGCGCCGATCCGAACCGCTTCGTGCTCTACGAGGCCTATGCGAATGTTGAAGACGCCGCTGCCCACAAGCGGACCGCCCATTACCTCGCCTGGCGGGACACGGTGGCCGACATGATGGCGGAGCCGCGCCGGGGGGTAAGCTACGCGGGCCTGTTCCCAGCCTGAAACCGTTTCCTGGAGATACCCCATGCACGAAAAACACGGCCGCGACTTCTGGATCGGCAACGGTCTCCTGGGTCTGTCCCTGGTCCTGCTTATCTTCCTCGGCAGTCTTTGGGACGCTCTGGGGGTGTGGGCGATGGTGCTGTGGATGGTGCTGGCCGGCGTGGGCATGTACTTTGTCACCAAGGACAAGGGCCCCGGTTCCAACATGCCGGATTGACCATGTCCCGCGAACCGCAAACCCTGACTCCCGTCGAAGCCCGCATCCTGGCCGTGCTCATCGAGAAGTCGAAGACCACGCCGGACGTCTATCCCCTCACCGTCAACAGCCTCGCCGCCGGCTGCAACCAGAAGACTTCCCGGGATCCGGTGATGAACCTCTCCGAGGCCGAGATCCAGGCCAGCCTGGAGGAACTGCGCAATCGCCTGCTGGTGCTGGAGAGCTACGGTGCTTCCGGCCGGGTGCTGCGCTACGCCCACAATTTCGCCAAGGTCTACGGTGTCCCGTCCTCCGCAGTGGACCTGCTGGCGGTGCTTATGTTGCGCGGCCCCCAGACCGCCAGCGAACTGCGCGCCAACTGCGAGCGCCTGCACCATTTCGCCGACGCTTCCGCGGTGGAGGCCTACCTCGACGAACTGGCGCTGCGGGAGGCCGCACCCCTGGCGCGCAAGCTGCCTCGCCAGCCGGGTGCCCGCGAGCCGCGCTGGGCGCAGCTGCTGTGCGGCGAGCCCGCCGCCTCCCAGGCATTGGACGCCGTCAGGGAGGCCGCGCCGGAACTGGCCGACCTGGCGGCGCGGGTGGACAAGCTGGAGCGGGATATCGCGGAACTGCGTGCACTGCTGGTGCAAGGCCGGGAGCCGGCATGAGCCTCGCCTGGCGCGCAGTCCTGATCGTGGTGCTGGCCTTTGGCCTGTCCGCCTGCGCCACCCTGCGCGACGACATACCGAAGGTGGCATCCCACGCGCTGCCGGCCGATCCGGCCACCCCCCTGGGCCGCATCGCCGCTCGGGTCGTCGCTTCCGACCAGCCCTCGGCTTTCCGTCTGCTGCAATCTGGCCGCGCCGCCCTGGCCGCGCGCCTGGCCCTGGCGGAGCGGGCGAGGCAGACCCTGGACCTGCAGTACTACCTGTTCCACGCCGACACCTCCGGCCGGTTGCTGGTGGAGGCCCTGCTGCGCGCCGCCGACCGGGGCGTGCGCGTGCGCGTGCTGCTGGACGATGTGGATACCGCTGACAACGAGCAGGCCATCATCGCCCTGGACGCCCACAAGAACGTGCAGGTCCGCCTCTACAACCCTTTCCGCGTGCGCGGCAACGCCCCCCTGGGGCGTGCGGCGGAGTTCCTCGGCGACCGGGACCGCCTGAACCGGCGCATGCACAACAAGCTTTTCGTGGCCGACAACCACTTCGGCATCACCGGCGGCCGCAACATCGGCGACGAATATTTCCAGGTGGACAGCGAACTGGCCTTCCGTGACCTGGACGTCATGGCCACCGGCGCGGTGGTGCGCGAGATGTCCGCCGCCTTCGATGCCTACTGGAATTCCGCGCACACCGTGCCGGCCCGAGCCCTGCCGCAGGTTGGCTCCCGGAAGAAGCTGCTGGCGGACAGCCGCGAAGACCTGGAGGCCCATCGCCAGGAGATCGAGTCCCATATCGCACCCTATCTCAGCCTGGATGCCCTGCAGGGTGAAGCGGTGCCCGGCCTGGGGCCCTGGACGCCGGGGCGGGCGGAATTGCTGCTGGACGACCCGGCCAAGACGGCGGGCACCGCCAAGGCGGCCGAGCTGCCCATCACCCGCCTGGTGCACCTGGGCCGGGAGGCGCGCCGGGAAATATTGATCGCCTCGCCCTATTTCGTACCCGGTGTCCAGGGCACGGAGTGGCTGCGAGAAATCCACCGGCAGGGCGTGCGCGTGCGCATCCTGACCAATTCCCTGGCGGCCAACGATGTGGGCGTGGTGCACGCCGGCTATGCCCGCTACCGCCTCCCCTTGCTGCGGGCCGGGGTGGAATTGCACGAACTCAAGCCCCTCAGGGAGACGCCGGGCGTGCGCATCCGCTTCAACAAAGGTTCCTCCCGCGCCAGCCTGCACACCAAGGCTCTGGTGGTGGACAGGAGCCAGGCCTACATCGGCTCCATGAACCTCGACCCCCGCTCCGCGCTGCTCAACACCGAGGGCGGCCTGATCATCCATGGGGCGGACATGGCGGAACAGGTGGCCCGCAGCATCGAGGCGGACCTGTCTCCGGAGATGAGTTACGCGGTGCGCCTCGAACCGGACAGAGACGCGGTGGCGGGCCGGCTGGTCTGGGTTGAACGGCGCGACGGGCAGGAGATTCGCCACCAAGAGGAACCGCGCACCGGCTTTCTGCGCCGTATTCTCATCGACGTCCTGAGCGAGTTGCCCATCGAGGCGGATCTCTAACCCGGCGGCACCCGTTTGGTTTCCGCGCGCTCCCGGATAGAATTCATGCATTGCAACATAAACCCTTCAACCCACTCCCGAGCCGCGCCATGTCCGACACCGAATTCCAGCAAGGCAGCACCGAGACCACCGAGGCCGTGGTCCGCTCCTCTACCCGCGTCACCCCCGAAACCACCGACGAGGTGCGCCAGATCCTGCTGCGTATCGACGAGCCGGCCTTCTACTTCCTGGAAGGCCAGAACATCGGTGTACTGGTGCCCGGCCCGCACGAGTTCGGCAACAAGGTCCACCACCGCTACTACACCATTGCCAACGCCCGCGCCCAGGACGGCGGCGTCGAACTGGAACTGCTGGTACGGCGCTGTTTCTACATCGACGAGGTGTCCGGCGAGCAGTATGCGGGCGTGGCCTCCAACTACCTGTGCGATGCCAGGGAGGGCGACCGCATCACCCTCACCGGCCCCTACCGCAGTCCGTTCCGCATTCCCTCCGATCCCACCAGCAACCTCCTGATGCTCGGCACCGGCACCGGCGTGGCGCCGTTCCGTGCCTTCCTGCGCCGCATCTACGAGGAGCAGAAGGGCTGGAAGGGCAAGGTGCGCCTCTACTACGGCGCCCGCACCGGCACCGACCTGCTGTACATGAACGACCTCAACAACGACCTGACCAACTACCTCGACGAGAAGACCTTCAAGGCCATCCAGTCCCTGCGCCCGAACATCCTCGGCGACGAGGCCGACGCCCTGGGCAAGGGCATCGAGGACAATGCCGCCGAGGTGTGGAAGCTGGTGCAGCAGCCCAACACCCATGTCTACCTGGCGGGTATGAAGAAGATCGCCGAGTCCCTGGATCAGGCCATGGCCCGGGCAGCCGGTTCCGCCGAGCAGTGGCAGCAGGCCAAGCAGTCCCTGATCGAGCAGCGGCGCTGGTCGGAACTCACCTACATCTGAGCCGCCAGCCAGGCTGGCCGCATGCGCGATCGTCCCGCCCCGCCCCGGCGTTCCGCTTCGGGCCATGACCTGACGCCCCTGGGCGACGCGGAAAAGTCGGCACTGGCCGCCAAGCTCAGCGCCGAGGAAAGGCGTGTGCTGCTCAACCAGGGCACGGAGCCGCCTTTCTGCGGCGGCCTGCTTGGGGAAAAGCGCGCCGGCGTGTTCGTTTGCCGCCTGTGCGGTCTGCCCCTGTTCCGCTCGGTCAGCAAGTTCGATTCCGGCACCGGCTGGCCCAGCTTCAGCCGGCCCTACGATCCTGATCACATCCGCACCCTGCGCGACACCAGCCACGGCATGGTGCGCACGGAGATACGCTGCCGGCGCTGCGACGGCCACCTGGGGCATGTCTTCGAGGACGGCCCGGCCCCCACCGGACTGCGCTACTGCCTGAATTCCGCCTCCCTGCGTTTCGTCGAGGGCGACTGAGGGCGGCCGGTGACGGCGGATGTGGCGGATAATCCGGCCACATCTCTTTGGAGCCGGCCATGAATGCCAAGATCAGCGACCTCATCGCCCGCATCCGGGAATTGGAGGAGGAAATCGAGGCGGAGGTGGAACGCCGGCGCGAGGACCTGCATTTCCGCATCGAGGACCGCCGCATCCGCTTCGAGCGCGACATCCTGGCCCGGCACCGGGCGCTCAAGACCGGCTTGCTGCGCTACGTCGCCCAGGCCCGCTTCACCAGCCTGCTGTCGGCGCCGCTCATCTACGCGCTGATCCTGCCGCTGGCGCTGATTGACCTGGCGGTCAGCGTCTACCAGGACGTCTGCTTTCCCCTCTATGGCATTCCCCGGGTCAGGCGCGCCGACTACCTGCACTTCGACCGAGGCAGCCTGGCCTACCTCAATGTCATCGAACGCTTCAACTGCGCCTACTGCGCCTATGCCAACGGCGTGATCGCCTATGCCCGCCAGGTGGCCGGACGCACCGAGCTTTACTGGTGCCCGATCAAGCATGCCCGGCGCATCGTGGAGGCCCACACGCACTACCGCCAGTTCGCCGACTTCGGCGACGCCGAGAGCTATCGGCGGGAAGTCGACAAGCAAAGAAGGGAAGCGTAGCGGCCGGTGGCCGCTTGTCCCGGGTATGACAGGTGCCGGACTGCGCTTTTTCATCGATCATCGCCCCATGGCCATGCTCCCGTGTCCTGATCTGTTCGGGCGGCTCCGAGTTTGGTTGCTGTTGGGCATGCTGCTCCCGCTTGCCGCACCGGGGATTGCCGCCGCCACCGCCTGGACCACGCTCGGAACTGACGGCGCGACCCAGGTCCACCTGTATTTCTTCTGGTCGCAGCGCTGTCCTCATTGCCTGGAGGCGCGTCCCCACGTGGAAACGCTGGCCGGTCGGCATTCCTGGGTCGTGCTGCATTCCCTGGAATTGAGCCGGAATCCGGAAAACGTCGAGCGCTACCGGGTCATGGCCGCCGAGTTGGGACAGGAAGCCCGTTCCGTGCCGGCCTTCCTGTTCTGCGGCCAGATGCATGTGGGTTGGGACGGCGAGGCGACCGCCGGGGATCTGCTCGCCGCCCTCCAAGCCTGCCGGGCGGACCCGGCCCTGGCTGCCTTATACGCGCGGGGGGCGCTCAGGCAGGCCGAGGACACCACCCTGCATCTGCCTTTGCTTGGCGATCTGGAGGCCTCGCGCCTCTCGCTTCCCGTCCTCACCGTGCTCATCGCCGGGATGGATGCCTTCAATCCCTGTGCCTTCTTCGTGTTGCTGTTCCTGCTCTCCCTCATGGTCCACCAGAGGGACAGGCGCCGCATGCTGATCATCGGCGGCGTCTTCGTGCTCTTCTCCGGCCTCATGTACTTCGCCTTCATGGCCGCCTGGCTGGGCCTGTTCCGGATCGTGGGCGGCCTGCCCTGGGTGACCGCCGCCGCCGGTGTCCTGGCGGCCGTCATGGGGGCCGTCAACGTGAAGGATTTCTTCGCCTTCAAGGCGGGCGTCACCCTGTCCATTCCCGAATCGCGCAAGGCAGGCCTCTTCCGCCGCGGCCGGGAAATCATTGCCGCCGGCAGCCTGCACGCCATGCTGGCTGCGACCGTTCTGCTTGCCATGGCCGCCAATTTCTACGAACTGCTGTGTACCGCCGGCTTTCCCATGGTCTATGCACGCTTGCTGACCATGCAGGTGCATAGTCCGGCCTGGCATCTGGCCTACCTGGCCTTCTACAACGTCATCTATGTGCTGCCCCTGCTGCTCATCGTTCTGGCGTTTGTCCGCACCATGGGCGCGCGTAAGCTGACCGAGCGGGAAGGGCGGCTGCTGAAGCTGCTATCGGGCCTGATGATGCTCAGCCTGGGCCTGCTGCTGCTCGTGGCGCCGGAACGGCTCAACGACCTGTCCGTCGCCCTGTGCCTGATGCTGGCGGCGGGTATGATTACCAGGCTGGCGGCGCGCCTGACAAGAAAGCGATAGGAGCCGGACATGGCCTACGACAAGGATCTGGAAGCCCGCATCGACCTGGCCTCGCTGCATTGGCCCGGACTGGAGAAGAAGAAAATGTTCGGCGGTATCGGCTACCTGCTGAACGGCAACATGGCCTTCGGCATCCTGCGGGGCAGTCTGGTGGTGCGCTGCGGCACCGAGGCCTATGGAGAATGCCTGGCCCGGCCGGGGGTGGAAAAATTCGAGGCCACCGGCCGGCCCATGGCGGGTTGGGTGCTGGTGGCGCCGGAAGCCTTCGACGAGGCGGCCGGATTATCGCGCTGGCTGGAGACCGGCCGGGATTATGCCGCCAGCCTGGAACCGAAATGAGTTTGACCCCTGAAAGGACGCCCATGACCGGCAAGGCCTGCCCGTCTCCCCTGACACTGCTGGGCTTCCTCGTGATGGCCTGGCTTGCGGTGTTCCCGGCCCTGGGCGCGGATGTGGCCGGCATCCGCTTCGAGGAGAGGGCGCGCATCGGCGACGCCGATCTGCTGTTGAACGGTGCCGGCGTGCGCAGCATGTTCGTCATCAAGATCTACGCCCTGGGCCTGTACCTGCCCCAGAAAACGCAGGAAGCCAACCAGGCCGTGGCCATGCCCGGCGCCAAGCGCCTTCGTCTGGTGATCCTGCGGGAAGTGGAGGCGGAGCGCTTCCTGGATGGCCTGAACAAGGGCCTGGGCAAGAACCACACCGAGACCGAGTTGGCGGGATTGAAGGTGCGCATGGAGCAGTTCGCCGGCATGATCAAGGCGGTGGCGCCCTTGCCCAAGGGCAGCGTGGTGAGCATCGATTCGCTGCCCGGCGGCGTCACCCGCGTCGCCCTCAATGGCAATGCCCTGGGCCGTGACATCGCCGGCGAGGATTTCTACCCGGCCCTGCTGCGTATCTGGCTGGGCGCCAAACCCGCCCAGGACGATCTCAAGGTCGCCCTGCTGGGGGGCTGAGCGGGCGTCAGTCCCGGCCGCGCTTGTCGTGCTTGTCGTGGCCGTAGGCGTTGCCCGGGGGGTGCTTCTTGTGCTTTTTCTTCTTGCCGTGGTGGGGGTCGTCATGCCCGTCGTGGCCGACTCTGACGGCCACCGGCGCGGTGCCGGGCTTGCCGCCTCCGCGCCCGCCGTCCTTGGCCGCCGGCTTGTCCTTTTCCGTGACGTCCTTGCCGATGCTGGCGCCCGCGGCGCCGCCGACGCCGGCACCCAGCACGGCGCCGGTCTTGCCGCCGACGCTTTGACCTACCGCCGCGCCAGTGGCGCCGCCGACAGCGCCGCCGACCACCGCGCCGCCCTTGCCGGAACCCTGGGTGGTGGCCGCCGCGCCCACCGCACCGCCCACCGCACCGCCGATCACGGCACCGGACTTACCGCCGACGGACTGGCCGATGGCGGTGCCGGCGGCCGCGCCAACGCCGCCGCCGACGGCGGTCTTGGCGTCGTCGCCGGCCTGGACGGCGAATGCCCCCAGGGCCAGGATCAGGGAAAAGGTACGCATCGGAATATTCATGGGGGTATCCGGCAGTGAATGACGAGAAGATGCTAACCCAGGTCGTGCCTGGTGTTTGTGAGGCGCCCCACAGGAAGGCCCTGTCGGGCGGCGTCTGGTCAGGCGGTTGGGTCGACAGGATAATGCCGGCTCCTCCTTCTATCGGGCCGCTGGCCCGAGCCGGATCCTCGCGATGAAGAAATGGAAATTTCTCCTGTTGGCCCTGCTGCTCGTTCCCGTGTTCCTGGTGGCACAGAAGCTGGCCCTGGGCAAGGCGGTCGAAGGCGTCGCCGCGACGCGGCAGGCTCTGACCGAAACCGTCATCTCCAGCGGCCGCGTCATCACGCCCGATCGCGTCGCCATCGGCGCGGAACTGGTGGGCAAGGTGCTGGCGGTGCCGGTGGAGGAGGGAGACCGGGTCAAGGCGGGCCAGCTCCTGGCCCGGATGGACGACAGCGAACAGAACGCCGCTGTCGAGCAGGCCCGGCGGGCCATGGAGGAAGCCGCCGCGCGCCTTGAACAGCTCAACCAGGTGAGCCGCCCGGTGGCCGACCAGAACCTGATCCAGGCCGAGGCCAACCTGGCCCAGGCGGCGGCGGAGTTCGAGCGGGTGAAGACCCTGGCCGAGGCCGGTTTCTACAACCAGTCCCGGCTGGACGAGGCCCGCCGCGCGGTGGATGCCGCCCGCGCGGCGCGTGAGGCCGCCCAGGCCCAGGCCAAGGGCAACCGGCCTGACGGCGTCGAGACCCGCCTGGCCCAGGCCCGGTTGGATCAAGCCCGGGCCGCCCTGGCCGTGGCCCAGGCCAAACAGGCCAAGACGGTGATGCGGGCGCCGGCCGGCGGCCTGCTGGTGCGCAAGTTGGTGGAATCCGGCGATACCGTCACCCAGGGCAAGCTCCTGTTCGAACTGGCGGCGGACGGGGAGACGGAGATCGTGTTGCAGATCGACGAGAAGAACCTGGGACGCCTGACCCTTAACCAGGGGGCAAGCGTACTGGCCGATGCCTACCTCGATCGCCCCTTCCCGGCCGAGATCTTCTACATCTCGCCTGCCGTGGATCCCGCCAAGGGTTCGGTGGAGGTGAAGCTGCGGGTCAAGGCGCCGCCCGCCTTCATCAAGACCGACATGACCGTGTCGGTGGAGATCGGCGTGGGCGAGCGCAAGGATGCCCTTACCCTGCCATCCGAGATGGTGCGCGACGCGACCACGGCCCAGCCCTGGCTGCTGGTTGCCAACGATGGCCGCGCGGAGCGTCGCCCGGTCAAGCTGGGTCTGCGTGGTACAGGGCGGGTGGAAGTAGTCACGGGCCTGAGGGAGGGCGAGATCGTCCTGCCGCCCCTCTCCGGCGTCGAACCGGGCGACAAGGTCCGCGCCCGCAAGTAAGGGAGCAGAGCCCATGCCCTTCGAATGGGTCCTGGCCCTGCGCTTCCTGCGCGAGGGCCGCATGCAGACGGCGCTGATCATGGCGGGCACCACGGTGGGCGTGGCGGTCATCATCTTCATCACCGCCCTGGTCAACGGCCTGCAGGCCAGCCTGGCCACCCGCACCCTGTCCACCCAGGCGCACGTCACCGTGCGCGCTCCGGACGATGCGCCGACGCCGGTGCTGGACCGGTCCGGGCGGGCCGTGGCGTCCCACGTCGAGCCGCGGGTGCAGCGCCTGCGTTCCATCGACCAGTGGGAGCGGGTGTTCCGCGAATTGCCGAGCCAGGCCCACGTCGTGGACATCTCGCCCATCGCCACCGGCTCCGGTTTCGCCTTTCGCGGCAACGCCAGCAAGTCGGTGGCCATCCTGGGGGTCATGCCGGAGCGCTACGACCGCATCGTCAAGGTGGCCGACAAGCTCACCGCCGGACATTACCGCATCGGCCCCGGCGAGGCCCTCATCGGCATCGAGCTGGCCAAGGACCTGGGCGCGGCGGTGGGCGACCGCATCCGCGTGCTGAGCAGCGAGAACCGGGAGGACGTGTTCCGCATCACCGGCCTGTTCGACCTGGGGGTGAAGGACCTCAACCGGCGCTGGGTGATCATGCCGCTGCGCAGCGGCCAGAGCCTGCTGAACCTGCCGGGCGGTGTCACGCACATCGACCTCACCGTGGACGACATCTTCGTCGCCGAGGCGGTGGCCGGCCGCATCGCCTCCCAGACCGGCCTGACCGCGGAAAGCTGGATGGCCGTCAACACCCAGCTGCTCACCGCCTTCAAGAACCAGACCATGACCACCCGCACCGTGCGCCTGTTCCTGGTGCTCATCGTCGCCCTGGGCATCGCCAGCGTGCTGGTGGTGTCTGTGGTGCAGAAGCAGCGGGAGATCGGCATCCTGCGCGCCATGGGCGCCTCGCCCCGGCGCATCATGCAGGTGTTCCTCATACAGGGCGGCATCGTCGGCGGCACCGGCGCCTTGCTCGGCTCCGGCCTGGCCAGCGTGATGGTTTACGCGGCCTCCTTCGCCTTGCGCCAGGACGACGGCTCGCCTTTGCTGAGCGGCGGGATCGAGCTGTCCTACTACCTCACCGCCGCCCTCGTCGCCGTGTTCACCGGCCTCCTGGCCGCCGTGGCGCCGGCCCGGCGCGCCGCCCGGATGGACCCGGTGGAGGCCATCCGCTATGGCTGAGGCCGACATCCTGCGCCTGGAGGGCGTGAAGAAGTCCTACAACGTCGGCACCCCAATCGAGGTGGAGGTGCTGCACGGTATCGACCTGGCCCTGGCCGCGGGGGAGTTCGCCGCCCTCATCGGCCCTTCCGGCTCCGGCAAGAGCACCCTGCTGCACATCGTCGGCCTGCTGGAACGGCCCACCTCCGGGCGCATCCTCATCCAGGGCAAGGAGATCGGCACCCTGGACGAAGCGGGCATGACCGAGCTGCGCGGCCGCACCCTGGGCTTCGTCTTCCAGTTCCACCACCTGTTGCCCGAGTTCACCGCACTGGAGAACGTCATGATGCCCACCCTCATCGAGGAGGGCCGCCATTCCAGGGCGATGCGTGAGCGGGCCCGCTGGCTGCTGGTCAAGGTGGGCCTGGGCGACGCCGTGGACAAGAAGCCCAGTGCCCTCTCGGGCGGCATGCAGCAGCGCGTGGCCATCGCCCGTGCCCTGGCCATGAGCCCGCCCCTTGTGCTGGCGGACGAGCCCACCGGCAACCTGGACAGCCACACCGCCGACGACATCTTCGCCCTCATGCGCGAGTTCAACCGGGACGAGGGCGCCGCCTTCCTCATCGTCACCCATGACCCGCGCCTGGCGGGCCGCTGCGACCGCAGGGTGGAACTGATGGACGGCCAGATCAATCGCCAGACCTCGCCATGAGCGCGCGCAACCACTGTTCGGAACCCGGGCCCGGGGCGGCGGCGAAGTCCATCCTCATCACCGGCTGCTCCTCGGGCATCGGCGCCACTGCCACCAGGGAACTGCGCGGACGCGGCTGGCGCGTGTTCGCCACGGCGCGCAAGCCCGCCGACGTGGAGCGCCTCGAAGCCGAGGGCCTGGAAAGCCTGGCGCTGGACCTGGACGACTCCGCCAGCATTCGCGCCGCGGCGGCCGAGGTTCTGGCGCGCACCGGCGGCCGTCTCGACGCCCTGTTCAACAACGGTGGCTTCGGCCAGGTGGGGGCCGTGGAAGACCTGACCCGCGATGCCCTGCGCCAGCAGTTCGAGACCAACCTGTTCGGCTGGGTGGAGCTTACCAACCTGGTCATTCCGGCCATGCGCGCCCAGGGTTCGGGGCGCATCGTCATGAACAGCTCGGTGCTGGGCTACGCCGCCTTTCCCTACCGGGGCGCCTACAACGCCGTGAAGTTCGCCGTGGAGGGGCTGACCGACACCCTGCGCCAGGAACTTGCCGGCACCGGCATCCAGGTCGTGCTCATCGAGCCCGGCCCCATCACCAGCCGCTTCCGGGAAAACTGCCTGCCCCACTTCGAGCAGCACATCGACTGGCGCAACAGCGTGCACCGGGCCCAGTACGAGGCGCAGATGGCCCGCCTCAACATGCCCGGCCCCGCGGCCCCCTTCACCCTGGGCCCCGAGGCGGTGGTGGAGAAGCTGCTGCACGCCCTGGAAAGCCCCTACCCCCGGGCCCGCTACCCGGTCACCGTGCCGGCGGTGGCATTCTGGTGGCTGAGGCGACTGCTTTCCGTGCGGCTGATGGACTGGGTGCTGGCCCGGGCGTCGGGGGGCGGCAAGCGCTGAGGCCGCGCCCTCAATGCAGGAAGGCGCTGTCCGGACAGAGGTTGCGGTAGCCCATGCGCACCAGGAAGTCGTCGAACTCGAGAAGGATGGCGGGCCGGTCGGAATCGTTCATGGCAAAGGGATGGCCAGGCCGGGAATAGACTTATGTTCATCCCGTTGTGCACCCGCCCGGATCATGGAGAAACGCATCCGCCACGGCGACTGGCTGGGCCGTGTACGCGCCCGGCATGCAACTAGGTCATGGCCTATGAAGCCCGGTCTATCCCCAGGTGTCCCGGTAGGCGGCCAGCTTGGCATTCCGCGCCGGCAGGGGGAAATCCAGGATGTCCACGGCGAAGGCCCGGCTCAGTATCCAGCCGTGCAGGCTGGTGCCGCAGTAGCTCCGGGCGCGGGAGAGCAGGGCGCAGATGTCCCAGACATCGAGGGAGCGGAACAGGCGGACGTCTCGGTTTCCAAGGAGGCCGGTAAGCCGCCGGTAGGCCGCCAGGTCGTCGTGCCAGGGCGCGGCGCCGGCGCGGAACAACGCCAGCCCCAGGCCGGTGCCGGCCAGCCTGGCGTCGAGGAAGCCAGCGAGAATGGCCAGGCTGGCGTCGTCGCCAAATTCGGCGGCGAACTGGACAGCCAGGTAGCCGCGCGGAAAAGCCACGCTTACCGCTGCCGGCTCGCCCGCGTCGGCATGGGCGCGGATGCGTTCGCCGAACAGCGCCGGCACGCGGCTGACCGGATCGGGTTCCAGGGCGGCATCGATGCCGGCGGCGGCCAGGCTTGCACGGGTGACGCGGTCGCGCACGCTCAAGGCGTCGGCCTCGCGCAGCCGCACCAGCGCCTCGGCGTGCAGAGCCGGGTCCAGGCCGGCGAGATCCACTCCGCCCACGGCGCGGTATTCGAAACGGCCCGGGTTGCGGAACAGGGTCTTGGGCACCAGATAGCCCAGACCCTGGTCGAGCCCCGTGAGTCGTCTGGCCCAGTCCATGCCGGCGGACGTGGCGTCCGCATATCGGGCGATGGCGGTGTCGGCCTCGGCCGGCGATTGCAGCATGACCGCCGCCTGGAACAGGTCGCAGGTGAGCAGTTCGCCGCCGACATGCAGGACGTCGGCGGGCGCGTCGCCCCAGGCGCGTGCCAGATCGGCGATGGCGCGCACCGGCCGGTGGTCTCCGGGAGCTGTATCGCGTGCCGTCAGTCCGGCCAGGAGGGTGGGGCGGGAAGGCGCTTGCCGGGCCGATTCCGTCTCGGCGACCCGCGCCAGCAGGATGTCGCCCAGGTTGTGGCGGTCGAAGGCGCCGAACAGGATGAGGGGAGACGCGGCCACGGGTCGGGAAAGGGGCGGGTCGGTTCCGCCGGGATGGGAAGAATAGGGCGAGCAGCGGCCGGCCGGCTCAGAAATCCTCTTCCTTGCGCGCCAGCTCGTCGCGGTAGCGTTGTGCCTGGTCCCGCAGCCAGGCCTGCTTCTCGCGTTTTCGCTTTTCCGCCTGTTCCTTAAGCCAGGCCTCCCGTTCGAGCCGGATTCGCAGCAGGTGGCGATATTTTTGGCGCATGTAGCCGATGATGATGCCACCCAGGATGAGCATGATGCCGCTCGTCTTGCCGAGCAGGCTGTCCAGTCCGTAGGTGGTCACGATGCCCGCACCCACGTAGACGTAGGGCAGCGGTTCGTAAATCCAGTTGGGCAGGTTGGGCATGGTTTCCTGATCGTGACGTTCGGGTGGTGCGCTCGCATGGTCTCCGGGCGTCGCATCGGCGCAATGATCTGGCGCACACGATGACGGAACGGCCGACCCGGAATCCCCCTCGTTATCGGTATTTTTTTCACTCGACTTTAACCGGTGTCTTCCAGGGGGCGGTAGCAGAAGACGAAGCGCCCATGTCCAAAATTGACCATCAGGACGCCGCCGCGGTTGGCGGCGTAGTCCTGCCAGCCCGGAATGGGACACTGGAAATGGCATTCGGAAACGCCATGGGGCGACTCCAGGCCCCGGTCGTTGTCCCAGAACGACAGCAGCATGGCGCCGCCGCTCTTTTCCAGAAGATGCTCGGCGGCGGCGTTGGCGAGCTTGAGGCACTGCTCGAAAGTGAGATCGAGTTCGTCGGCGTCAAGATGCAGGGTCTTCATGGGGTTTCCTTCCCGGGCGGGCGACCGGACAATCCGCGTCTTTTCGCCAGCATAGCGCGCAACGTGTCTTCGGACGTCCACATCTTCGGTTACCAGAGCATGCTCGCCGCGGGTTCCCTGGCCGCCTCCATCGGCGCGCCTGCATGACTACGCGCGCAGCTGGGACGCGGCGCCGGAAGCCCGGCGGCCGGTCACCGCCGCTCTGGAATGGCTGGACCTGCGCCGGCGCGGCGCGCTTCGATGCGGCCGACATCGACCGGCTGTTCGACAAGGCCTTGCCGCTTTGAGCCGCCCATGCCGGATAGCCGGGGTTGAGGTAAATTAGCAAAATCTAATAAACCGGAGACCCGCATGAGCGGCGAAGACAGGAAAGCCTTGGCGCAGGAAGCCTACGACAAGGCCCTGAAATACGAACTCGACTATGGCTGCTGCCCGCAGTGCGTCCTGGCGGCAGTGCAGGAGACCGTCGGGGTGATCGAGGACAGCGTCATCAAGGCCAGCCATGGCCTTTCCGGCGGCGGCGGCCTCACCGGCCAGGGCGCCTGCGGCGCGCTCACCGGCGGGCTGATGGCGCTGTCGGCCAAGCGCGGGCGCGACCGCGACAGGCTGGGCAAGGGCCGCTTCATCAACAACTTCAAGAAGGGCCAGGAACTGGTGGAGCGCTTTCGTGCCGAATTCGGCGGTATCACCTGCGAGGAACTGCAACACCGCTTCACCGGCAAGACCTACGACATGTGGAACCCTGAGGAATACAAGGCGTTCGACCAGGCGCGCGGCGAGCGTTGCGCACGGGCCACCGCCACGGTGACCCGCTGGGTGGTGGAGATGATTTAAGTCATGCCGGGCGCTGGCTCCAGGGGCGTGCCCGGATGACAATCGACGGCGTGATTCAGCACAAGGGCTTGCAGCCATGACCCAGACCATCGGCATCCTCACCTCCGGCGGCGACTCCCCCGGCCTCAACGCGGCCATCCGCGGCGTCGGCAAGGCCTGCCAATCCCACGGCATGCGCATCGTCGGCATCCGCGACGGCTTTCGCGGCCTCATGGAAAACCGCACCGTCGACCTGGAGCACGGGGCCCTCTCGGGCATCCTCACCCTGGGCGGCACCATTCTCGGCACCAGCCGGGAGAAACCCCACAAGATGCTGGTCAACGGCAAGTTCCGGGACATGACCGACACCCTCGTCGCCAACTATCACGCCAACGGGCTGGACTGCCTGGTCTGCCTCGGCGGCGGCGGCACCCAGAAGAACGCCCTGCGCCTGAAGCAGGCCGGCCTCAACGTGGTGACGCTGCCCAAGACCATCGATAACGACGTGGTCAGGACCGACATCACCTTCGGCTTCGATACCGCCCTGGGGATCGCCACCGACGCCATCGACCGCCTGCACAGCACCGCCCACAGCCACCACCGCATCATCGTCGTCGAGATCATGGGCCACCGGGCCGGCTGGCTGGCTTTGGGCGCGGGGGTGGCCGGCGGTGCCGACGTGATCCTGATCCCGGAGATTCCCTACGACGTGGAGCTCGTGGCCAAGGCCATCAAGGCGCGCAAGAAGGGCGGCAAGCCCTTCAGCATCGTCGCCGTGGCCGAGGGCGCCCTGTCCCGGGAGGAATACCAGGCCCACCTGGAGTCCGGCGGCTGGAAGAAGGACAAGAAGCCCAGCGAGATCGCCGCCGAGCCCGAGCTGGCCTACGCCGAGCGCACCCTGCGCCTGGCCCACCTGCTGGAGAAGCTCACCGGCCTGGAGGCCCGGGTCACCATCCTGGGCCACCTGCAACGGGGCGGTACGCCCTCGGCCGCCGACCGCCTGCTCGCCACCCGCCTGGGCACCGCCGCCGCCGACCTGATCCGTGACGGCCAATTCGGCGTCATGGTTGCCGCCCGGGGCGAGGCCACCGAGCCGGTGGCTCTGGAAGAGGTGGCCGGCCAGGCCAAGACGGTGCCCTCCGGACATCCCTGGGTGGCAAGCGCCCGGGGGGTGGGCACCAGCTTCGGGGATTGAGCCGGTCCCCGCGCGTCATCCCCGCGCCGGCGGCCTCGATCTGCCAGCAAGTGCAGGGGCAGGCGCGGGGAAATGATCCGGGAGGTGGAGGAGAGGCGCTTCGCCGCGAAATTGGCATCCACGCCTCGCCCGGCCCGGCGGATTTTTCCCAACGCCCTGCTTTTTCTTGTTCGGTGCCGCCGCGTCCACATAATGGACCCATAAGTATTTCCCAACGTGCCAAAGGGAACCGGAGCGAGACCTGACTTGTAGCGAGGTCGATATGGATATGGGTAATGCATTCCTGGTTTCCGTGGGCCAACTGTTGTTGCTGGCCAACATCGCCGCCGCTGGCACGGTCATCGTCTTCTTCGCCATGTTCGTGGTGGATCTGGCCGACTCCGGGTGGCGCACCTGGTTCCGGGGCTTCACCGGCGCCGGCCTGGCACGCAAGCCTGTTGCCGCCAGGATCTGGAAGAAGTACGGCTGAATTCCGAACCCCGGCTGATTCGACCGCACGGCGTGGCTTCCCGCTACTACTCGCCGAGCAGGACGTTGGACGAGGTGGGCAGGGCCAGGTTGACGGCCGCCTCGACGACGTGCGCGGCAGGTTGGGTTGAGCGGAGCGATACCCAACGCAGGGTCCGATGGAATGATGGGTTGGGCCTACGGAGTTTCTCGAAAGTGATGCCATGCACTCTTGTGCTGGCATTCCTCTCCCCACCCCAGCCCGTCCACGGCGGGCGCTGCATCGCCCACCGGCTGCGGCGGCACGAAGCGGTGCTTCGTGAAACCCCGCCTTCGCCCCCGCCAGCGGGGAGGGAGCCAGTCCCTCCCCCGCGAGCGGGGGGCGTAGGCCGGAATTCGGCAAGCCTGTCTCGCCGCCGCTGGAGCCGGCCGGCTGTGGACGGTTGGGAGGGGGAGAGTAGTGGCTGAAACAAGGGCGGCGCATTCAGGCTCAGGAACTGCGGCAGAAAGGCAGCAAAGAACCCCATAGTCTTTGGATTGAGGCTGTGGCGTTCCCTCACACCATGCCCCTCAACTCATACAGCACCGCCAATGCCTGCTTGGGCGTCAGTTCATCCGGGTCCACCTCCAGCAGCCTTTCCATGGCTGGGTTGGCTGCCGGTTCCGGGGCGGGCGGGGGGGCGAACAGGTCGCCCTGGGGGCTGGCGGCGATCTGCTGGTTCTCCAGCATGACCAGCTTGCGGCGGGCGGCCTGGATGACGGCGCCGGGGACGCCGGCGAGCCGGGCGACCTGGAGGCCGTAGCTCTGGGAGGCGGGGCCGTCCTCCACGGCGTGGAGGAAGGTGAGGCCGGCCTGGGTTTCCACGGCGTCCAGGTGGACGTTGATGACGCTCTTGAACTCCCGATCCAGCTGGGTGAGCTCGAAGTAGTGGGTGGCGAACAGGGTGTAGGCCCGGGTCTTCTCCGCCAGGTGGCGGGCCACGGCCCAGGCGATGCTGATGCCGTCGAAGGTGGAGGTGCCGCGGCCGATCTCGTCCATGAGGATGAGGCTCTGCTCGGTGGCGCCGTGGAGGATGCCGGCGGTCTCGGTCATTTCCACCATGAAGGTGGAGCGGCCGCCGGCCAGGTCGTCGGAGGAGCCCACGCGGGTGAAGATCTGGTCCACCGGGCCGATGACCGCCCGCTCGGCGGGGACGAACAGGCCGCAGCAGGCGAGCAGGACGATGTGGGCCACCTGGCGCATGTAGGTGGACTTGCCGCCCATGTTGGGGCCGGTGATGAGCAGCATGCGCCGGTTGGCGTCCAGCCTGAGGTCGTTGGGGATGAAGGCGTCGACCCGGGTTTCCACCACCGGGTGGCGGCCGCCGTAGATGGCGATGCCCCATTCGTCGCCGAACTCGGGTATGACGTAGCGGCGTTCCAGGGCCAGCAGGGCGTGGCCGGAGAGCACGTCCACGGTGGTGGCGGCGGCGGCCACCCGTTGCAGCTCAGGCAGCACGTCCAGCAGGGCGTCCAGAAGTTCGTCGTAGAGCTGTTTTTCCCGGGCCAGGGCGCGCTCGGAGGCGGACAGGAATTTGTCCTCGAAGGCCTTGAGCTCGGGGGTGAGATAGCGCTCCACATTCTTCAGGGTCTGGCGCCGGTGGTAGTCGGCGGGCACCTTGTCGGCCTGGGCCCGGGTGACCTCGATGAAGAAGCCGCTGACCTTGTTGTATTCGACGCGAAGATTGGCGATGCCGGTGCGTTCTCGCTCCCGGGTTTCCATGGCCAGGAGGAAGCCGCCGCAGTCGGATTGCAGGGCGCGCAGTTCGTCCAGTTCGGTGTCGTAGCCGTCGGCGATGACGCCGCCTTCCCGCAGCACGGCGCCGGGCTCCGGCTTGATGGCCCGGCGCAGGCGGTCAAGGGGGGCGGTGGGGAAATCCAGGCGGCGGGCCAGCACTTCCAGGGCCTCGTCGCCGGTTTCCAGCACGCCGGCCAGGTCGGGCAGGCGCGCGAGGCTGTCGCGCAGGCCGGCCAGGTCGCGGGGGCGGGCGCTTTTCAGGGCCACCCGGGCGGCGATGCGCTCCAGGTCGGCCATGTCCTTGAGCAGCTCGCGCACCCGCCGGCCGGTGTCGGGGGCGTCCAGGAGGGCCTGGATGGCGGACAGCCGCAGTGTCAGCTTGCGCCGGTCGCGCAGGGGATGATGCAGCCAGTGGCGCAGCAGCCGGCTGCCCATGGCGGTGCGGCAGTTGTCCAGCTCGGAGAACAGGGTGGGGGCGGGCTCGCCGCGCAGGGTCTCGCTGATCTCCAGGGTGCGGCGGGCGGCGGCGTCCAGCAGGACGAATTCGCTGTCCTGCTCCCGTTGCAGGCCGGAGACGTGGGGCAGGGCGGTCTGCTGGGTGTTGCGGGCGTAGTCCAGCAGCAGGCCGGCGGTGGCCTGGAGGGTGGGCTGGTCCTCCAGACCGAAGGCGGCGAGGTCGTGGAGGCCGAAGTGCTCGCAGAGAACGCGCCGGCCCCGATCGGCATCGAATTGCCAGGGAGCCCGGCGGCTGAGGGCAGCCTTGAGATTGGCTAGGTCGGGATGGCTGAAGTCCTCGGGCAGCAGGATCTCCGAGGGCGCCAGACGGGCCAGTTCGGCGGCCAGGCGCTCGGGGGCGATGAGCTTGGCGGCGAAGCGGCCGCTGGACAGGGTGAGCCAGGCCAGGGCCAGGCCGTCACGGCCCTTGTCCCGGGTGGCGGGGGCCAGGGCCAGCATGGTGGCGTCGGTCTTGTCCTCCAGCAGGGCCTCGTCGGTGAGGGTGCCGGGGGTGATGATGCGCACCACCTTGCGTTCCACCGGGCCCTTGCTGGTCTTGGGGTCGCCGATCTGCTCGCAGATGGCCACCGCCTCCCCCAGTCTGGCGAGCCTGGCCAGGTACTGCTCCGCCGCGTGGTAGGGCACCCCCGCCATGCGGATGGGCTGGCCCGCCGAGGCGCCCCGCGTGGTCAGGGTGATGTCCAGCAGCCGGGCGGCCTTCTCGGCGTCGTCGTGGAACAGTTCGTAGAAATCCCCCATGCGGTAGAACAGCAGCATGTCGGGATACTGGGCCTTGATGCGCAGGTACTGCTGCATCATCGGGGTGTGTTGGCTCAATGGATCCGAATCCACGGTGGCTCGATCTCGGAAAAACTTACGGAGTAGTACAAAGGGGGTACCTACCAAGAGGTACAATGCCGTCCCTTCGGATTCAGGAACGACAAAGGTACGGCATGTTTGCGCGCCCGTTCATTGTGCCTTTCTTGGCTGCATTCTTCATCCCGCTTGCGATGGGCCGTGCGGCGGCGGCGGCGTCCGCCACCGATCCCGAACACCGGCTGGCAGCGGCCATGGCCGACACGAAGGCGCGGGGTGCCGCCGCGGTGGCGGGCAAGCGGGCGGCTTTCCTGTGTGTCCATTGCCATGGTGAAGACGGCAACAGCCCCCTGGGTCACGTTCCGAATCTCGCCGGCCAGAATGCGGTTTACCTGCTGAACCAGATCGACAAGTTCGCTGACGGCCGGCGCAAAGACGAATTCATGTCCGGCTTGGTCAAGGTGCTTAAACCGGAGGACCGCTTCAACATGGCGGTGTTCTATGCCAGCCAGAGCGTCAAGGCTTCGCCGGGCAGGGAGGCGCGCGAGGCCCAGGTCGGCGCCAGGCATTTCGCTCGCGCCTGCGCCGGCTGCCACGGGGCGGCGGCGCGGGGCAGCCGCGAGGTGGCGCGCCTGGCCGGCCAGCAGGCGCTCTATCTCAAGAACGCGCTGGAAGGTTATCGCCAGGGCGCCGGAACCCGTGCGGATGTGCGCATGACGGGCGTGGCGAAAAAACTTTCCGACCCAGACATCGCCGCCCTGGCGGCCTATCTGTCCGCGCTCAACTGAGCGAGCGCATTCCCCCGCCAGGCCCGACGCGCGTCGGAGTCTCGCGTCGAATCGTTGTCCGACGTCAAATGCCGAGCCGGGGAAATCAGTTAGCTTCCTGGCGTTGTCAACTGAGGCATTGCAGCGGGGGGATCGTGATGTCGTATTTCGACCGTAGAGGCTTTCTGCGCGGCGGCCTGGCCCTGCTGGCGACGCTGGCCATGCCGATCCGCCCGGCGCAGGCGGCCATCGCCAGTCTCAACGAGGCCATCAACAAGGCCGGCCGCATGCGCATGCTGTCCCAGCGCATGGCCAAGGCCTACTGCCAGCTCGGGCAGAACATCCTCCCCGACCAGTCCCGCCGCATCCTGGACCTTTCCCTCAAGCTCTACCAGGAGCATCTGGACGAGCTCAAGGCCTACGCGCCCTCCGAGGACATCAAGGCGACCTATGCGGAACTGGAATCGATCTGGCTGCGCTATCGCCAGCTGTTGGCCGCCGCGCCCAGCCTGGACAATGCCCGGGTGATTGCGCAGATCAACGAGGATGCCCTGCGTGTGGCGCACCTGGGCACCACCCAGCTCGAACTGTTCTCCACCTCCAGCGTCGGCCGCCTGGTCAACATCTCCGGCCGGCAGCGCATGCTGTCCCAGCGCGTGGCCAAGTTCTACATGATCCGGCGCTGGGGTGTCGGCAATGCGAGCATGGACAGCGAGGCCCAGCTTGCCAAACGCGAGTTCCTCAGCGCCATGGACGCGCTGGAACGGGCGCCCGAGAACACCGCCAAGATCAAGGGTGAACTGGAGCTTGCCCGCACCCAGTGGCTATTCTTCGATCAGGCCCTGCAACAGCAGAACGCCGGCGGCAAGGATGCCAGCCACGCCGCGAACGTGGCCACCACCAGCGAACGCATCCTGGAAGTCATGGATCGCGTCACCAATCTCTACGCCCAATTGGGTGGCACGGCGATCACACCGCCGGCGGCCAAACCCGCCCACCCGCCGCGGCGCTGAGCCTGGCCACGGACTGCGCCGCAGCCGGCGCGTCTGCCAGCGCGTTTCCGTTCAAGTATCGAGGGGCACTGCCGATGAATGCATCGGGAGCCCATCATGGAGACAGCGATGAACGACAATTCCGACATTCCCGGCGTATCCCCTTCCACCGCCGCGCGCCCCGACCTGGACTGGAGCCAGGTGCGGGAAACCATTTTGATGATCAATCTGGCCGTGGCCCAGATCGAGCTGGCCCTGAAGGAGTCCAGTGGCTCGGTCGAGGTATTGACCGACTCCTTCACCGGCATGTACGGCAACCTCATGGCGCTGGTGCAGGCTGCCCATGGCCTGCCGGATTCCCCCATCAAGGCCTCCATCGAGGCGGCCGGCGCGGACATCTCCGGTCAGATGCAGCAGGCCATCGTTGCTTTCCAGTTCTATGACCGGCTGTCCCAGCGCCTGTCCCATGTCAGCCGCAGCCTGGACGACCTGACCGGCATCGTCAACGACCCGGGCCGCCTGTATAACCCCTTCGCCTGGCATGCCCTGCAGCAGAAGATCCGCTCGAAATACACCATGGAAGACGAGAAGCTGATGTTCGACACCCTGATCCAGACCGGCGACGTGCATGAAGCTCTGGACCGCTACGTTGAAAGCAAGCACCAGCGGGCGGGTGTGGATTCGGATATCGAGCTGTTCTGAGTCGTCCAGGCGTGCGGGTCGACAGCCTGGATCATCTAGTGCTCACCGTCGCCGACGTGGAGGCGTCGGTGGATTTCTATGTCCGTGTTCTGGGAATGGACCAGGTGGACTTTGGCGAAGGCCGGGTGGCGCTGCGATTCGGCGACCAGAAAATCAACCTGCACCCGGCGGCCGCGCCTCTCAATCCGCATGCCCGGCATCCCGCCCGCGGCAGCGGCGACCTGTGCTTCGTCACTTCGCACCCTGTGGCGGCATGGATTGCGCACCTTGCGGCTTGCGGCGTGGCGGTGGAGGAGGGGCCGGTGAGCCGAACCGGTGCGCTGGGCCCCATGACCTCCCTGTATTGCCGCGACCCCGATGGCAATCTCATCGAGATTGCCCATTACGGGCCGGGTGACGCCCACGGATCCGTCTCAGGCCTTTCCTGAACCGACGATCCTGAAGCTGCCGGCACGCGCTGGAATCTGTGTCGGGGTTTTTTACATTGTTGCCAACAATGCCCGTCTGGCCTTGCTTAAGTCCTTGATCCACTGGTGCGGGCCGATGCTGGCACGGCTCTTGCAGAGCTATAACAGCCCCATTTCCACCAGGTTTATCCATGCCAACCCAGCTTGCCAGACAGGTCGTATCGGTCGAACGCGGTCGCGTTGTCGCACCTAATCCATGGCAGGTGGCCTGAAGGGGAGTTGCATGTTCAACCGACTGCTCCACCCCCTTGAACACCCGGCCGTTGCCACACCCGCGGCGCCGACCCTCAAAGGCGCCAGTTCCCGCGCCGAGAAGGAGGTGGATGACCATGCCTTGCCGGACAAGCATGGCATCGAGGTGGAAGAGATCAGCCAGGTCGAGTTTCTGCGGGAATGGGGCCGCGCCATCGCCAGTAAGGCCTTGGCGGTCCCGGAGAAGAACTCCGACAAGAAGCGCTGAAGCGGCCCGCTGCGGTTGCGGGATGCAAGATGAGGGGTTAGCGTGCCGCCACGCGCCGCGGATGTCCTGTCCATGCCCAAAATCCCCCTCTCCGTTCTGGTGATCATTCACACGCCCGACCTGCAGATTTTGCTGCTCGAACGCGCCGGTGCGCCGGGTCTGTGGCAGTCGGTGACCGGCAGCCTTGAGCCCGGCGAGACGCTGGAGCAGACGGCAATCCGCGAAGTGCGGGAGGAGACCGGCCTGGATGCGCGGCAGTTCACCCTGACCGACTGGAAGCTCGACTACGAGTTCGAGATCTTCGAACGCTGGCGCCACCGCTACGCCCCCGGCGTCACCCACAACACCGAGCACGTGTTCAGCCTGGCCGTGCCGGCGCCGCTGCCGGTCACCCTGGCGCCTGGGGAGCATCTCGGCCATGTCTGGCTGCCCTGGCGGGAAGCGGCGGACACGTGTTTTTCCTGGAGCAATGCCGCCGCCATCCGCAAACTGGGCGAGGGGTTGGAGAGCCCCTGATTCAGTCCCGCGCGGGAATGAGCCACGGGTTCCCTACAGCGTCCGCGCCACCACCCAGGCATGGACCTCGGCGGCGCCGGCCTTGCGTACCACCTTGGCCAACTCGTCCAGACTGGCGCCGCTGGTCATCACGTCATCCACCAGGGCGACACACTTGCCGGTCAGGTCCAGATCACAGGTAAAGGCGCCGCGCAGGTTGCGGCGCCGCGCCTTCAGTTCCAGGCCGGCCTGGGGCGGGGTGTCGCGGATGCGCCGGCAGCCTTCCGGGGACCAGGGGATCTCCAATCGCCGTGCCAGCCTGCGGGCAATTTCAGCGGCTTGGTTGAAACCCCTTTCCGCCAGGCGGGTCGGGTGCAGAGGCATGGGCACGATGAGGTCGGGTGGCGGGGCACCAGCCAGTTCCGCGGTCAGCCTGTCGGCGAACCAATCCGTCACCTCCAGGGCGCCGCCATACTTGCAATGCTTCACCAGGGCATCCAGGGGGAAGGCATAGCCATAGACGGCGACGGTCCGCGCGAAGGCTGGCGGCCGCCTCAGGCAGTGGCCACAGATCGCGCCGTCGGCGGAGGGCAGGGCGCACTGGGGGCAGCGGGCCCGGGGCAGGTGCGGCATGTCCGCCTCGCAGCCGGTACACAACATGCTGCCCACCACCCGTCCGCCGCAGAGCAGGCAGGACTGCGGCAACCCGGATTGCGCCAAATTTAGGCACTTGTTCAGTATGGTAGTGATGAGGTTTGACAAGGGGGGTGCGCCTCCCGGAACATCCAACGGCTTATTTGCGGATTCTGCCTCGAATTGCCTGGATCGACCCCATGACTGAAAAACACCTGATCACCGCCGCTTCCTGCAAGCGCAGCGCCCGACTGTTCAATCTGCTGGCCATCGCCACCACGCTGCTGGCGGCGAGCATGTTCGGCCTGGGCAACCTCATCGCCGACAAGAAGCTGGCTTTCCTGCCCATGGCCATGTCGCTGCCGCCGATCATGATCTGGCTGGCGGCCTCCATCTTCGTCTACGCCTCCATCGCCCACCACCCGGACCTGACCGTGCGCCACTACAACAAGTGGGCCGGCTACCGCTATTACGCCGTGGTGGGGACCCTGACCGTGTTCTCCAACGACCTGGCCCATCTGCCCACTGGCTGGCTGGGCGTCTGGGCCCTGTTCATCCTGGCCCTGGTGCCCTGGTCCGCCTACGACATCTGGAAGGCGGGCAAGGAGAACTGGCGGGATATCGAAGTGGAAAAGGAAACGCACCGATGAACGACCTGACCCAACCCGTGACGGCCTGGTCCCTGGCCCAGGTGGAGGCGCTGTTCGCGCTGCCCTTCAACGACCTGATATTTCAGGCCCAGAGCGTGCACCGTGCGCATTTCGATCCCAATGCCGTGCAGCTTTCCACCCTGCTGTCCATCAAGACCGGCGGCTGTTCCGAGGACTGCGGCTATTGTTCCCAGTCCGCCCGCCACGACACGGGCCTGGAGCGGGAGAAACTGCTGGACGTGACCGAGGTGGTGGAAGCCGCCAAGGCCGCGAAGGACGCCGGCGCCACCCGCTTCTGCATGGGCGCCGCCTGGCGCGGGCCCAAGGACAAGGACCTGGGCGCCGTGGTGGACATGGTCAAGGAAGTGAAGGCCCTGGGCCTGGAGACCTGCGTCACCCTGGGTATGCTCAAGCCCGGCCAGGCCGAGCAACTGAAGGAAGCCGGCCTGGACTACTACAACCACAACCTGGATACCGCCAGCGAGTTCTACGGCCAGGTCATCACCACCAACACCCAAGCCGA
>Ga0233424_10000714_pt1 | contig 37813 bp, 33 predicted proteins | sample Watercolumn_Towu_FD_181011 | JGI IMG/M metagenome (GOLD analysis project Ga0233424, IMG submission 181011) | Freshwater microbial communities from Lake Towuti, South Sulawesi, Indonesia - Watercolumn_Towuti2014_125_MG | ecosystem: Environmental > Aquatic > Freshwater > Lake | place: Indonesia...
ATCGTCCCCCACCTCGAAGGCTTTGCCCCGATCGGGTCCCGTGGTGATCGTGATGGTGGCCGACTGCTTCATGGACGTATCGTACAGAGGTCGGTGGTCAGTTGTCAGTGGTCAGTTGTCAGTGGTCAGTCGTCGGTAGAGATTGGAGATGAACGATCGGAGACATCCGCCCCTCACCCCCAACCCCTCTCCCCCTTCGGGGCGAGGGGAGTTTGTGGAGCTACTGACCACTGACCACTGACATCCCACTGTCACATGAACTCCGCGTAAATCAAACTCAGCACGAACGGACCCAGGATGATGAGCACGGTTGCCGCCATGACCATCACCGTGGGGAGCAGCATCTTGACGCCCGCTTCGCCGGCGATGGTTTCGGCTCGTTGCGTGCGCTTGATCCGCAGCACGTCGGCCTGAGTCCGAAAGATGCGGGCCAGCGGCGTGCCCAACTGTTCGCCCTGGATGATCGAACCGACGATGCTGGTAATTTCGTCGTCGTTCAACCGGTTCTTCATCGACTCCAGCGCGTTCGTGCGACTTTTGCCCATGTTGATTTCGATCAGCACTCGGCCGAACTCCATCGCGACCGGATGTTCGCCGAATTCCTCCACCGCCTGTTCCAGCGCGTGCATGAACGTGGAGCCGGCTTCCATCAAGAGCGTCAGCAGATCGAGCAAAAACGGCATGCGGCGCTTGATGAGCAGCAGCCGGTAGCGGGCGCGTTGGGTCAGCCGGTGGCGAAGAATCCAGAGCGTGAGGCCGGTCAGCACGATGGCCAGAATCGCCCCCGGCGATCCCATGCCGAACGATTGCACACAGATGTAGACATAGATCGGAGCGATGATCAGCGACAGGATTTCCAGCTTGCCGAGGTATTCTTCGGCCAGCCAGAACCGTGGCATACCGGACGCCTGAATCTCGCGGTGCATGACCGGCAACGTGTCACGAAAGGCCACGCGGTTGAACCGGGCGCACAATTCCACCAGCGGGCTGAACGTGCGGTAGAACCAGTCCACTTTCTTCAGTTCGTTGATCCGGTTGACATCGTACTGCCACGACCGGTCCCCTTCGTACTCGTCCACCTGCACCGTGTTTACCACCGTGCGGACGAGAGCAAAGATCGCCGCGCCAATCAGAGCACTCGCGAGGGCCGGGATGATTACCTGCCCGAACAGCGAAGCGGCGAGGAGGGGAATGAATGGCATTTTGTTTACTTCCGTCAACCTATTTCCAGAAACGAGCGATCATCGTTGAACAGCTTTCACCACACACGCCAGGCCAAGGCAAGTCAGCGCGACTGACAGGCCGGAATGCTCGCCGTAGACAGTCGGTGGAACCTTCTCACGTGGAGTGTTGGCAAAGTGAGCTACCACGGCGCGATGCTCGATGAACTCGTGAATTGACGCGAAGAAAAAAGCGAAGCTGGCAACAGCCAAACCAATCGCCAGATTTTACGGTCGAGTTTCATAACCGAATCCCCGCTGCTGACCATTGGCCTCTGCCCTTCCGCTGTTTTGTCAGATGTCCGCATTCAAAATCGCCCTGGCCCAGAGATACGCGATGACATTCAGCACCACCGACATGCTCAAAATCACTTGTCCCGCGACCGTCGTAAACAGTCGCTCGGTGTTCGCCTGGTCGATGAAGAAATAGTACAGCGCCAGAATGGCCGCCGGGGCCATCGCCATGTACAGCGCCGACGTGCGGGCCTGCGCGGTTTCGGAAATGATCTTCCGTTCGAGTCGCTGAAGTTCCATCACCGAGTGCGCGATCCGTTCGACCGTCTCGTTGAGCCGGCCGCCGCTTTCGCGGCTGGCTTGCAGCGCGGCGGCGAACAGGGCGAAGTTTTCGCTCCGCAGCCGGTCGCGAGCCTCATCCAGACATCGTTCCAGCGGCTTCCCCAACTGGTATTCACCGACGATCTGCGAAAACTCCTCGCTGATTGGCCGCGGACATTGCTTGGCGAGGATTTCCAATGACTGCCCGAGCGACAACCCCGCCTTGATCGCACTCGCCAGCGACACCATCGAGTCGGCCAGTTGGTCCTCGATTTTTTCCTTGCGTTTCTCGGCGAGGCGTCTCAGCACGTACCACGGCACGCCGACCAACAGGCTGGCGAACAGGATGCCGAAAATCAGCGTCCCCGCGATCAGCCAGAACCCCAGCAGCAACGTGGCGACCCCGATCGACCAGGCGATCATGTACGACCGCAGCCGCTTGGTGCTGACACGCAGCCGCTTGAGTTTCTCGCGAAAGTCCCGCTCGATGTGCACCAGCATGCGCCAGTAGTACTCGGCTCCCGAGTACGCCAGCATGCCAACGGCACCACCGAGGATCGCGATTCCGAGGATCATCAAAATCATTGGTCGTAGGTCAGGCTTTCCAACCTGACGCCTTCGACGCCGTGTCAGGCTGGAAAGCCCGACCTTCGGAGTCACGTTTCCTTCCCGTACAAAAACTCCAACTGCAACAGTTTCTTCTCGATCAGCGAATCCACGAACGACGGCATGTACCCCGTGGGCAGCAGCGACTCGCCATTGCGGTAGTTGTAGATGTCGGTGATCGTGAGTTGTTTCGTCTCGGCGTCCACGCCGGTGACTTCGGAAATCTGCGTCACCTTGCGCGGTCCGCCGGGCATGCGGGTGATCTGCACAATCACGTCGATCGCCGAGGCGATTTGGCGGTGGATCGAGATCACGGGGAGATCGACCGCCATCAACACGAGCACTTCCAGCCGCTTGATGACCTCCTCGGAACTGTTCGCGTGGACGGTGGTCATGCTGCCGTCGTGGCCGGTGTTCATGGCTTGCAGCATGTCGAGCGCTTCGGGTCCGCGGCACTCGCCGACCAGAATCCGGTCGGGTCGCATGCGGAGCGAGTTCTTCACGAGATCGCGAATCGTGTACGCCCCGGCTCCCTCGACGTTGGCCATCTTGCTTTCCAGCGTCACCACGTGGTCCTGGTGAAGCTGCAGTTCCGTCGTGTCTTCAATCGTGACGATGCGTTCCTTGGTCGGGATGAAACTCGACAGGATGTTCAACATCGTCGTCTTGCCCGTGCCGGTGCCGCCGCTGACGAGGACGTTTTTCTTGTCGATCACGCACGCCCGGAGAAACATCGCGGCCGACGACGTGATGCTGCCGAGTTCGATCAGGTCCTCCATGTTGAACCGGTGGGCCGGGAACTTGCGGATCGTGAGGGCGGGGCCGCGCGTGGCCAGCGGCGGGATGATCGCGTTCACGCGTGAGCCGTCGGGCAGCCGGGCATCGACCAGCGGCTGAGACTTGTCGATCCGCCGGCCGACTTGCGCGACGATCCGTTCGATGATCGACTCGGTCACCTTGTCCGAGATGAATCGCCGGCCGGAGAGTTCGATCACGCCGTCGCGCTCGACGTAGATCGCGTCGCTCTTGACCACCATGATTTCGCTGATCGTGGGCGCTCGCAGCAGGTCCTGCAACGGGCCGAAACCGAACACCGTGTCCTTCAAATCTTTCTTGAGCGTCCGCAGGATCAGGTACTTCCGCAGCTCGTGGTGCAGGTGCGGCCGGACCAGCGGGAACACGTCGGCGAACTTGCCTTCGACACGGTTGATCTTCGCGGACAGATCGGGCTGCGATTCCAACTGCAGTCGCTCGCGGAGAAAGCTCAGCAGGTTGTGCAGCTCCGTTTCGCGTTCGGGCACCAGCGTCGCGGGCACATCAAATTCGTTGTGGGTGATCAGCCCCAGTTGGCTGATTTCCGCGGTGCCGCTCTCCAGGATGAGTTGGTTGACCACGTGGTCCCGCAGCACGAGTCCCGTCACTTCTTCCAACAGGGCTTCGTTCGCCTTGCCGAACAGGCTGATCTCGCGGCAGACATCCTCGATGTTGCTCTCGAGGAGCAGAATGCTCTCCGTGTTGCCGATCCGGTTGGTTTCCAACTCGAACAGGTCGAACCGCTCCAGCAGTTTTTTGTGAATCTTGAGTTCGAGGTCGGCCATGATCGAGCGCAGATGCGCTTCGAGCTGCTGCCGGCTGATCGAGGTCGTGGTCTCGGCCTCGAACGTGAGCGTGAACGGCCAGATGCGGACCGGCTGCCCGGCGGTGAACTCGGTCGTCTCGCCGCCGAGGACCTCCTTCTCACCCACCATGCAACCGTTGATGCCGACGTTTTCGAGCGACAGCTTGCCGTTCTGCTGCCTCACGATCGCATGCCGCTTGGACACGAGCGGGCTTTGCAGCACGATCGTGTTCGACGCGTCGCGCCCGATCCGAATCTCCGGATCCTTGACGTCGACCAGCGTTCGCCGGCTGTCGTGGAGTTTGTTGTACCACACCTTCACGGTTGGCTCTCCTTGGTGCGAACGACAAACCACGAAGGCTCGAAGGCACAAAGACGGTGACGAAGAAAAAGAAAATGGTCCGAAACTCTCCTGCTAGTTTCTTTGTGAGTCCTTCGTGTCTTCGCGAATTCGTGGTTTCTCCGCACGCCCTCACTTCGTTTTGCTCGAGTGCACGAGCACGCCGAGCGGTTGGTTGCCGATGCGTTGGATGGCGATTTCAAGCTTGCGGCCCATGTCGTCGAACTTGGCGTTCTCGAACTTGAGGCCGATCGTGATCACGCTCTCCTGGACCTGCGAGACGCCGGCGGCGCGCAGCGTCTCGGTGCTGCCCAGGCGGTTGCCGAGGCCGATGATGCGGAACGGGCCGACGACTTCCGGGTCGGGAAACGAAACGTTGGCGGCCGCGTTGCCGTCCGTCGCGACCGGAGTCGGCGCGGGACCTTTGCCGCTGGGGACGACAAACGACACGAAGTCGCGGCCCGCCACGACGAGTTGCGGCACGAACGTGCGCGTGTCCACGGTGATCGAGCGGGCGACCTCGTTTTCGCCGAGCAGTTCGGCCAGAGTGAATGCCGGCGCCGTCTTCAGGTCCTGGTAAAGCAAGATTTCACCAGCCAGATGACTGCGGATGGCGGACTTGCCGACGACGGTCGAGAGGTCGCGAAACAGCGGTGCCGCTTTTTCAAGATTGCCGACGTTGTACCGCGGAATCTTGACAGGAATCAGGTGCTCCTGCTTGAATCGGTCTCCGGGGTTGATCTGCACGTTGTCCGCGATCCCGATGAACTCCACCATCTCCAGTTGCGTGGCTTCTTGGGCGAGGTAGAACCAGCCGCAGAAGGCGCCCACGAGTCCGAGCACGACGGAGACGATCAAACCTGGTACGCCTTTCATGGTTGTCCTCGGAGTGAAGTTTCAGCGGGTGAATGAAGAGGGATGATCGAAGATGGAGGATGGAGGATTGAAGATTGTGGTTACCGGGACCATCTCCATCCTCCATTCTCGATCCTCCATCCTCCCCACTACAAACTCTACTCGGTTTCTCTCGCCGCTGCACCTGCCAACGTGATCGTCAGCAGGCCGGTGAGGCGGTGGTTTGGATCCTCGACGATTTGCAGGTCCGCGGTCGCGACTGATCCGGCGTCACGCGGCACGAAGCGAGCCTGCCGCACATTGCCCGCGTGCTGCCAGTCGGTCAGACGCCGCCACGCTTGGCGATCGAACCACGCTTCGTAGAACCGCATCCAATCGAGCGGCTGGCCGGTTCCTGCGAGACTCATGATCGCCCCTCCGCGTGCGTCACGAAGCGCCAGCACGCGGCGACTCTCCGGTGGCACTGGTGGCGACGGCAGTCCGCCCGCGGCCGTCGAACCCGCGGCCGAATGAAACGTGAACAGCACCCACTCGTCGTCAACCAGTGGAAACAGGATCCCCCAGCAGACGACACGGCGCGGCGCAGCGGACGTGTCAAACTTCCGTGTGCCGATCACGACGCCGAACGCATCCGCAACCTGGTACATCTGCCACACTCCGGGTTGTTCTTCGTCGGCGTGCAAGTCGGCAAGCTGGTCGAGCAGCCGGCGTTCGCCGTCGTCGAGCGGTTTTTGAGGCGGATCGCCGCGGTCGAGGAGTTCGCGGCAGCTCGCGCGCAGGGCCGACAACGCATCGACGTGCGATCCGCGAAACGTCCGCCGCACGATCGCGCACGGTTGGTCTCCAAATTCCAACGACACGGGGACGCCGTTGTCTCCCCACGTCAAAGGCAGCGCTGGCTGCGAGGCGGCGGTACGGGCAAGTTCCGTCGGATCGGTCCGCCACCAGTCGATCACCTGCCGACCAAGCGTCAAGCCGCCGACCAGAATGATCGCGATCCCCAACAGATCGGTCGTCCGGCTGGAAAGGCTTCTCGCCACGCGGGTCATCCCCGAATCTCCCCTCGCCCCCGAAGGGCGAGAGGGGTTGGGAGTGAGGGGCGGACGTCCCTCGACATTCGATTCCAAAGCCGACGGCCGTGGAATCGCAGCAGGTGTCGGTTCGTCAGGCACTGCGGTTGGCATGTTGCTCAGTGCGGAACCGTGCGCATGAATTCGTTGAGTTGATCGATCCGGTCCTGAAGATCGTCGATCTGCGCCTGCGGCGGAGGCATCATCGCTTCGAGCACAGCTTTTTGCTGGCCATACATGGCGGCAAATCGCTGAGCCATCCGATAGGCCACGCCCGCCGTTCCAGGAATTCGCACGTCGATCCGGCCGTCGCCGTTGGTGTCGAAGTCTTCCGGCCAGCGACCCTGGATGCGATCCACCAGCCCGTCGCGCCGGCGCAGCGTCGGCGGGTTGGTGGGCGGCGGATTGATAAGCGTGTCATGGACTCGCAGTGGATCGATTTCACACGCCGAGCATCGCGGATCCAGGTCACCCGAGTTGATGTTGTACTCGTGCACGAGAACACACGTCGTGACCAGCGGGTAGAAATTGATCGGGTCTCCGCCGTAGTAGGCCCACAGTTCGGGATCTCGATCGAGGATCGTCAATCCCGCCTGACCGGCATAGCCCTGGATGGCGGCATCGGCCGACTGGTACTGCATCTTCTGTCCCATCCATTCCGGGCGGTTGTCGAAGTTGTACCAGTCGAGCAGCCGCCGCGAGCGGTTGTCTCGGAGCCGGATGTTGCCGAACTGCCAGCGGTTGTCGAGCAGCGAATGTTCCGGCTCCATGTGGTAGCCGCTTTGGTAGCCGGGGAGATTTGGGAGCATCGGCAGGTTGCGCGTGAGCTCGGATTCACCCTGCCTGAGTCCTTCGGCCATGTACAAACTTCGTCGCGTCAGGATTTCAATCATCCCGCCGTTCGCGCTGACTGCTGGCCCGTTGACGAAGTCGTTGACGATTTTCGGATTGAGCTCCCAGTCGTTCACGGTCCGCGACGCGAGCAGCGGTGGGTTCGTGCCGGACGTGCGCATGGTAGCTCCGGCGGCGGCGGGCCAGTTGGGGGAGTTCGGATCGCCGCTGGCGTTCCAAAACATCCGATCGCGCCACATCGATTGCCGAGCTGTCGTCAGCCCGCGCACCTTCCACGCCCCGACGGCGGCAAAGTTCACCATGAGCGCCATCACAAACAGCAGGATTGGCAGGCTGAGCACGAGTTCCAGCGGCGCCAGCCCTCGGCGGGCGGATGAGTGCGAAGTGCGAAGTGCGGAGCGCGAAGCGAAACAGGACGTACCTAACCAGACTCGCGCCGTGGTCGCCGTCCTACTTCGATTCCACATTCCACATTCCGCATTCCGCATTCTCAAGTCCTCGTTAGTGCATGTTCACGTAGCTGATGTCCTGCGTCGTGACCCCGGTCAAATTCGGAGGTTGAGCCGCCGACGCGACGCTGGCCGGCGGGGTGCGAAGGACGTCCGCCAGCGTGGTCGCCGTCGCGGGCACGAGCTTCGCCATCCAGTTTTGGTTGAACAAATCCCACTCGCGCGGCCAGTTCTCGCGGATGGAGGCCAGGCACTCCCAGGTGTAGACCGGCGGGTTCGATCCCGGCACCTGCACGCGCACCAGTCGGCACCAGCCGTTGCAGCAATTCCCGCCGCGGGTGAAACGCGCTTCGGGGATGTACACGAACACCTGCGAGAACGCGATCGCGTCGCGCTCCAACGGGTGCCGGAACATGCCGGGGAAGAACTGCGGCTTCTGCGGCCAATACACCACGCTCACGAACATGTGATCCTGTTCGAGCTTGTTCTGATCCAGTTGGTTCGGCAGCGTCCGGAACATGTGCGGGAGGTTGGTCGTCGGGTACTCGATGTTGAGCAACTGGTTGAGTTGCCCGCAGGTGAAGATGCGCCAGAGATCGATGAACCGCGACATTTTTGCCGAGACGCGGCCTCCCTGCGACACGGCTTCGCGTTCGAACGGCGCGAGGTCGAACGGGCGCGTGCCATCGAACGGGTGACCGGTTATCCACTGTTCGAGGTAATGTCGTGCGAGGTCGTTCCGACGCCGCGTGGCGATTGACTGGTAGGTGCCAAGTTGCGTGCCAAGTTGCGGGGCGTCGGGACCTTCATTCGAGGGATCGACAGCCGGCACGGTGCGAGTCCACGGGTCGACCTCACTGTAGCTTCCCACCGGTTCGACTCGTGTGCGCCAGAGCACGCCGTCGAGTGGCCGGCTCCGCGCCCCCTGCACGGCGCCGCCTTGCTGACCGCCTCCCTGCCGTAGTCCGGCCAGTTGCTGTGCCGGTCCATGACGTTCGGCGATCTCCGATGCCGTATATCTCGCCACGGTCGGCAACGTCTGCACGACGGCGCGTTGAAATTCAGGGATCAAATGCGTCGCCGCCGCATTGCCGCCAGCGCTCGACGTCATTTCGTTCTGGCCCAGGATGTACTCCAAAACCGGGAGCGTCATTTGCGACTTGACCGTGGTCATCGCACTGAAACGTCCCACCATGTCCTGTTCCAACGGCACCTTGCCTGCGATGGCGGAGCCAGCCTGCACAATCTTCTGCAAAGCCGGATGCGACAGCGTTCCTGATCCGCTGGACAACTGTTGCGCCACCTGCTGCCACGCGGCGAGAATCTCGGGGATCTGCGGTTCCGATCCGCGGTCGCGACCCTCCCGCATGTAAGCCGTCATTGCGAACACTTCGGACAGCATGTGGTTCGTGAATGCGATCAAGTTCATTCCGCGGGCGATCACGACCCCCGACGAATACCCCGCCGCGTCCGCGGCATTTTGCAGCTTGATCTTGTCGTCCACCTGCCGACCGATGTTCACGAGCATACCCAGCAGCATGGTGAACACGAGCAGCGTGAGCACGGTCAGGATGCTAATCGTGCCCGACTGGTTGCGATGGAGGCGGCGCGTCCAATGCAGTAGAAACGCTCCGTATGCCGCCAACGGCGCGCGGAACGTGTCTCCAACTTTGTTTCTATCGTTGAACATTGGGCATCACCGACTTGATTCCCTCGTTAACCAGCGTTGCCGAAGCGGTCAGCGTGACAAACCTCACCGGTTCGGAGTATTCCGGATTCATCCCCACGATCGGCGAAATGCGATCCGGGATACCGCTCGCCGGGACAAGCACAGTCGCGAGGAAACGTCCCGGTCCCGGCAGCAGCGCGAACCTATGCGTCACCCACACCGTGACCGGGTCGCGGAAGCCGACTTCGCGCTCCTGCCAGACATACGTGCAGTGGCCGCGCGGATTGTACGTTGGACCCGTATCCACGTCGGTGCCTGCATGCGCCACCTCCTGCCACTCGATTTCGACGAACGTGTTGCGCGCGGCATAGTCCAGCTTGTTGTCGAGCCGCACGGGAATCCGCGCGTTCGTCGACGAGGTGGGCGACAGGTTGCCGTACAGCGTGCGTGTGACCTGCTGGGCCCCGGCCAACCAACTCGACGCCGCGGGCGACAGCGTGTTCGCCGACCCGGCGGCCTTTTGCAAATCGCGAGATGGACAAATCGGTGCGCATCCGAGGACCGCGGCTGACCACGCCTGATGGTACTTCCGGCTGAGCGGTGCCGACGCCGAACTCGGACCCTGGCTCGAGCCGACTCGCAGCACGTTGCCGGTGTTCTGCACCGGGCTTTCAATCCAGTTTTCCGGTTCGGGGGCAAACCCGTACGCGGTATCCACCGTCACCGACGAACCCAACCAGACCGACGCCGATCGCGTCGCGGCGAACGCGGCATAGTGGACGACCATCGTCCCGATCATCAACTGGCTGACTTGCAGGATGAACAGGACGAACAGCATGAACACGGGGAGCGTCAGCACGAACGCCACGCTCTGCACGCTGCCTCCTTCACACGAGTGAATCCGCCGCAGCCGTGCAAATCGGAGCTGGGCCCCGCTGAGTTTCAAGAGCCCCGCCATCGCCGCAAACGAAACCGCCAGGGCGATCAGGCACGGCAGGCAGGCTGGCAGAATCTCGCGGTGCATCGCGGTTTTCTCCGGTTCACGAACGCGGCCATCACCAGTTCATCAATTGGAAGCGAACGATGATCACCGCGACAAAGGACGTCCGGGCTAGATTCAACGGAGGCTGCAGGGCCAGTCGTTCGTCTTCCGCGAGCCGCACGGGCTTGCCCAGCCGGAATGTCAACCACACATGTTTCAGCCCGCGAGACAGCAGGTTGCCGAAACCAAAACGCCAGATCAGCGTGATCAGCGCGACGATGCCACCCAGCACGAACGTCCACAGCAGCACCTCGATGCCACGCTCGACGCCGAGGAACGCGCCCAGCATGGCCATCAACTTCACATCGCCGCCACCCAGTCCGCCAAAGAAGACGAAACTCACCAGCATCACCGCGCCACACAACGCGAACCCCTTCAGGCTCTCCTCGATTCCGATGCCCCCCGGCTCGAAATGGCTCACCAGCAGAGCCAGCGCGATGCCGGGATACGTGGTCCAGTTGTAAATCTTTTGGTGCCACGTGTCGGTCACCGCGGCGACTCCGGACAGCACCAACAGCAGCACCGTGGAAACCATCGTGCGATCGGCTCAGCTTCCAGTCGTGACGTTGGTTCGTTCGGTTTCCAAATCTTGAATCCCCTGGTCGAAGTAGTTGCGAATCTTTGGCCAGCCGTACTTGAGCAGAAAGATCAAGATCGGCAGGGCGATCGCACCGATGATCAGAATGGTTTCCAGGCTAACGGCACCGCGTTCATCGCTGTGCACCCGCAGCATGAGGTTCTTCAGACTTCGCATGTCTTCTCTCCTGTTTGTGGTTTGGGCGTTGCCCACCAAGAACGCCCCTCTCCAGTCCGCGGGAGAGGGGTTGGGGGTGAGGGGCCAACTCGCCCACCAACCCCAACTCTTTTTGCTTCACATGAACGGCCAGGAAATCAGGCCGCAGATCACTTCGTATGCCAGCACGATCAGCCGACGGCTGTACCCAATCGCGACCGCTCCCATCGAAAACATGGTTCCCAGCGTCAGGATGTAGTCCAGCGATGCGGCTCCGCGCCGCCCGCTCTTGCGCGAAACTCGAACGACTCTGCAACCGGCTGGATTCATGGCATCACCTTCCGCTGCTCCACGGCTTGCGCGGGGAACGAATGTTCGAACGCGGCTCAATCCTAACCCGCTCGCATTCAATCTGCCAGATTCGTCGGGCTGGCCTCCCGCTTGACTCTGCATTTCGATGATCGTTCATGGGAGGCGCTCGGTGCTGAATTCAACCCCATCCAAGTCGTTTTAGGTCGGTCCTTTCGGGCCGACACACCTGCTTGTCGGCATGCAGTCGGCCCAGAAGGGCTGACCTTCGGCAGGCGGCCACCGCAAGTCAAATGGCGTCAGGCGTTGAGTTCTTTCAACGATACCAACGACTCCGGCAACTGCGATTTGAGAGCCGGTAGTCGCAACGCCTTGCGGTGCTTCGCTCACCACAAGCAGAAAAACGGGCGAACGAGCTTGCAATCAACAGGCAATCTTCCCGGGCGACGTCATTTTTTCCAAAGCGCCTGAGAGTGTTTGATGCGATCGTCCATCGCCTGCTCGTAGGCTTCCCGGCAAAACGTCGGCAGGTTGCCGGTCAGTTCCAGATCGGCCAGCAGCCGGCCGTCGAATCGCTTCCCCTTCATCCGTGACACAAACAGGTCGCGAAGTACATACTTTTCGCCGTCCAAGCCGCAAGCTTCGGTGATCCGGGTCACGCGCCGCGACCCATCTTCCGAGAACCGGGCAAGTTGGACGATCACATGGATCGCCGAAGCCACCTGCGCCCGGGCGACGTACACCGGCAGCGACACGTCGGACATCAGCGACAGCGTTTCCAACCGGACGAGCGAATCGTACGGCGTGCTGGCGTGAACCGTCGTCATGCTGCCGGCGTGTCCGGAAATCATCGCCTGGATCATGTCCAGCGCCTCGCCGCTCCGCACTTCGCCGACGACGATCCGGTCCGGACGCATTCGCAGCGACGCCTTGAAGAGCTGCCGGATCGAAAGTCCCCCCTTGCCGTAAGCGTCCGCCTGCTGCGCTTCCATGTACAGGCAGTGCGGCTGGCTCATCCTCAATTCGGAGCTGTCTTCAATCACGATCACCCGTTCCTCATCGGGAATCGCCGTGGACATCGCGTTGAGCATCGATGTCTTGCCGGTGCCGGTGCCGCCCGAAACCACGATGTTCTTGTGCAGGCGCACGCAGATTTCCAGGAACTCGCGGCCGGCTTCGTTGAGGCTGCCGAACCGGATCAAATCCTCGAGCGTCATCGCGCTCCGCAAAAACTTGCGGATGTTGAGATACGTGCCGCCGCGGGCGCTCGGTGGGATGATGGCATGCACACGCGAACCGTCCGGCAGCCTGGCATCCAGAATCGGCCGGTTCTCGTCCACCTCCCGCCCCACGTACTGCGCCACGTTGTGCACGGCCGACAGCAAGGCGTCTTCGCTGATGAACTGGGCCTCGGTCTTGATCAGCCGCCCGCGACGCTCGATGTACACGTCGTCGTACCCGTTGACCATGATTTCCGACACCGTCTCGTCGTCGAGGAACTCCCGGATCGGGTGCAGGAAGTAACCGAGACTCGCTTCGAAGATGGCTTCGCGGGACATGCGGTTTGACCGAGGATCGAGGATTGAGAATGGAGGATCGCGACTGCAAACTCGCCTCCGCCATGCTAGCGTGCTCCGGTGAAAAGAAAAGCCGCGGTCGTTGTCGATCGTAGCGCGAGCCCTTGTGGCTCGGCCTGTGTCGTTCCTCGAGGCATGACTCGGCCACAAGGGCCGAGGCTACGGTTCAGGACTGCCACGCTGGACGCAATCGGCTGCCTTGTGTGCCAACTTCGTCCGGCTAAGATGCACCCACCGACGCGATCCCGGATGTTGCAAACCGTGTCAACGATAGTTGCCATCCGCGATCCTCCATCTTCCATCCGCGATCCTCCTCAACCTCCGCATGGCCACCTCGCACAATCCCTCATCCGGCCCGCGGGCCATGTCGTTTCAGCCGCCGCAAGGCGAGCTAACACTCATCGCCGGTTCGGCCAACCCCCAGCTCGCCCGAGCCGTCGCCGCCGAGTTGGGGGTGCAGGTGTCATCTTCGCAGGCGCAGTATTTCAGCGAGGGCAACGTATTCGTCCGCGTGCTCGAAAACGTGCGTGGCCGCGACGTGTTTGTGATCCAAGGTGTCCACTTTCCGGTCAACGACAACTTCATGGAGCTGCTGTTCTGGATCGACGCCCTCAAGCGAGCCAGCGCGCAGGCGGTGACGGCGGTGATCCCGTTCTTCAGCTACGCCAAGGGTGACAAGAAGGACGAGCCGCGCGTGTCGATTCGCGCCCGCGTCTGTGCCGACGCGCTCGAAGCGGCCGGCTGCGACCGCGTCCTCACGATGGACCTGCACAGTCCGCAGATTCAAGGTTTCTTCAGCATCCCGGTCGATCATCTGTACGGTCGGCAGGTGCTGTGCGATCACATTCGCAAGCTCAACCTCCCCGACCTGGTCGTGTGCAGCCCTGACATTGGCTTCGCCAAGGATGCCTCTTCGTTCGCGAACCTGCTCGGCGTCCCCGTGGTCATCGGGAACAAGGCGCGTCCGGGGCACAACGAAACCGTCGTGGCGCTCGAAGTCATCGGCGATGTGCGCGACAAAAACGTGCTGCTGGTGGACGACTTCACGATCACCGGCGGCACGCTCATCGCGATGGCGGACATTCTCAAGCAGCGCGGAGCCCGCGACATTTACGCCGCCATCAGCCACGGCGTCCTGTCGAAAGGAGCCTCGCCGAAAGTCGCCGCCAGCCAGATCAAACGGATGTTCATCACCGACACGATCGAATACCGCTTCGACCCGCTGCCCCCCAACGTCTCCGTGATCCCCGTCGCTCCGCTGTTTGCACAAGCGATCCGCTCCGTCCACGACCGCACGAGCATCAGCAGTTTGTTCCCGGAAAAACCGCTTGCGACGCGGTGAGGATGGAGGATGGAGAATTGAGGATGGTGACGGAGGCTCGCACTGCTGGAGGTGATGACAAGGCGTTGATCCGGAGCTTTCGTGACCTTGATGTTTACAAAATGGCACGGGAGCAAGCGAAGCAGGTTTTCGATCTGACAAAGACTTTTCCCAAGGAGGAACTGTATTCATTGACCGATCAGATTCGTCGCTCGTCGAGAGCCGTCAATGCGATGATCGCTGAGGCGTGGGCACGACGCCGGTAGGTGGCGGCTTTCGCGAACAAGATCAACGAGGCACTTGGCGAGGCGATGGAAACCCAAGCGTGGCTGGACCACGCGTTGGATTGCTCGTATATCAAACCAACCCAGCATCGAGACCTCGACGATCAGTGGCAGCGCGTCGGCGGCATGCTCAATCGCATGATCGAAAAAGCCGACGACTTCTGCCGACTGTCGAAATAGGTCCACCATCCTCAATCTTCTATCCTCCATCCACCATCGTCCTCGTCCACAGATGGCCGACGCCAGCAAACCCACACCCGCGATGCAGCACTACCTCGACGTCAAGGCGTCGAATCCCGAGGCGTTGCTGCTGTACCGGATCGGCGATTTTTACGAACTGTTCTACGACGATGCCCAGCAGGCGTCGCGAGTGCTCGGGTTGACATTGACCACGCGCGATAAAGGGTCGCCCAACCCGGTGCCGATGGCGGGGTTCCCGTACCACCAGCTTGACACCTACCTCCGCAAGATCATCCAGTCCGGGCTGCGAGCCGCCGTCTGCGATCAGGTCGAAGACCCCGCGCTCGCCAAGGGGTTGGTGAAACGGGAGGTCACGCGCGTCGTCACGCCGGGGACGGTCACGGACGACGCGCTCCTCGACCCGCGCGAAAGCAACTTCATCGCCGCGCTGGCTCCCGACAAAGATCGCGCGGGCCTCGCGTGGCTGGAGATTTCCACCGGCCGCTTCGTCGCCACCGAAATCGAATTCGCCTCCGTCGCTGACGAACTCTCGCGCTTGCAGCCGGCCGAGTGTCTGCTTCCGGACAACTGGACAGCCGAAGCCCGCGCGGCGCTGCTTGGCTCACGCAACGAGATGCTCCTCGTCGAGCGACCGGTCTGGTCGTTCGCGGCGTCGCACTGTCGAAACCTGCTCCTCGATCACTTCGGCACCAGCACGCTCGACGGCTTCGGTTGGGAGGGCGATTCGCTCGGCATCACGGCGGCGGGGGCGCTGCTGGATTACGTGCGCGAGACGCAGAAATCGTCGCTGCCGCACGTCGTCCGGCTCGAACCGTACCAGCGCGGCAACTCGCTGCTGATCGACGAAGCCACTCGCAGAAGCCTCGAACTGACACGGACGATCCGTGAGGGAAAACGCGAGGGCTCGCTGCTGGCGATCATCGACGAAACCGTCACGCCGATGGGTGCCCGCTTGCTGGCCGACTGGCTGTCGAACCCGCTGACCGATCTGGCCGCGATCAACCGCCGGCTGGATGCCGTCGCGGAACTCGCGAGCGATTCGCTGCTGACCCGCGACCTGCGCGAAACGCTCGGCACGGCGTACGACCTCCAGCGTCTGACCGCGCGCGTGGCCACCGGCCGATCCGGCCCGCGCGACCTCGTGTGCCTGGCTTCAACCTTGCAACTGCTGCCCAAACTCAAAGCGAAACTCACCGCGCGTCGATCGGCCTTGCTCGCCGACCTCGAACAGCAGCTCGATCTCTGTCCCGACGTGCGATTCGACATCGAATTGTCGCTGGTGGACGAGCCTCCGCTGACGATCGCGGAAGGGGGATTGATCCGGCCGGGGTGCAATGCGCAGCTTGACGAACTCCGCGACCTCGCGCGTGGCGGCAAGGAATGGATCGCGAAATATCAAGCCACCGAAGCCGAACGGATCGGCGTGCCGGGGTTGAAGGTCGGGTTCAATCAAGTCTTCGGGTACTACCTCGAACTGACGACGGCTCAGCTTGCGAAGATCGAAGTCCCGGCCGACTACATCCGCAAGCAGACGCTCAAGAATCAGGAACGATTCATCACGCCGGCGCTCAAGGAATACGAGGAGAAAGTCCTCGGGGCCGAACAGCAGGCGAACCGGTTGGAGCAGGAGCTGTTCATCGCGCTCCGCGACCGAGTCGCTGCGCACGGCGTGCGGTTGAAGCAGACGGCCGAGGTCCTCGCGCAGATCGACGTGCTCGCCGGTTTGGCCACGCTCGCCGTGAGCCGCAACTACTGCCGGCCGGAGCTGACCGAAGAACCATTTTTCGACGTACGCGAAGGACGCCACCCGGTCCTCGACCGGCTGCAACCGAGCGGCCAGTTCGTGCCGAACGACACGCGACTGGGCGGCGACTTCGGTCGCGTGCAGATCATCACCGGCCCCAACATGGCCGGCAAGAGCACGTACATCCGGCAAGCCGCGTTGCTCACGATCCTTGCGCAAATGGGTTCGTTCGTCCCGGCCGCTTCCGCACGGATCGGGATCGCCGACAAGATTTTCGCGCGAGTCGGAGCCAGCGACGAACTCGGGCGCGGTCAGAGCACGTTCATGGTCGAGATGACCGAAGCCGCCCGCATTCTGCATCAGGCCACGGAACGGAGCCTCGTGATCCTCGACGAGATCGGCCGCGGCACCAGCACCTACGATGGCATTTCGCTGGCCTGGTCGGTCACGGAATTCCTCCACGACGCCATCCGCTGCCGCACGCTGTTCGCCACGCACTACCACGAGCTGACCGAACTCACGCAGTCGCTCCCGGACGCCCGCAACTGGAACGTTGCCGTGCGCGAAGACGCCGACGGCATCGTCTTCCTGCACAAGATCGTCGAGGGCGCCGCGGACAAGAGCTACGGCATCCACGTCGCCCGCCTCGCCGGCATCCCGCTGACAGTGGTTGAACGGGCGAAGGTGATCCTCGACAAACTCGAATCCGACCACCACGACGCCTCCGGCCGCGTGACCATTCCCGCCCGGAAGCCACAGTCCACCCGACAGCTTTCACTTTTCGCCGCGCCACCCGACCATCCGGTCGTCGAATCCCTGCGGCAACTCGACCTCGACCAGCTCACCCCGCTGGCGGCCCTGCAAGCGCTGCACAAGATGCGCGAAGGATTGAAGTAGGTCAGGCTTTCCAGCCTGACCCGGTCTGTTCACCAACATCCTGTCAGGCTGGAAAGCCTGACCTAGGCGATCGCGGGTTTGCGCGAGTACATCTCCGCCATCACCCAGCGGTTGAGTTCGGCGAGCATGTCGGCGGACAGTTCGGGACCGGCATCGTAGAACCGCGTGCAGACGCGGAGGCCGGCGACGTGCAGCAGGCGGCCGGTGCGCAGGAGATCGGTCTCGGGGCACGAGACGTTTCGCGTCCCGGTGCCGAGGAACACGCGTTTGCCGATCAGGTCGCGGAACCGGTTCAGCGGCAGCGGCATCATCGGGAATTGACCGGCCAACGCGGCTACTCCGGCGAACCATTCGGGACGCCGCAGGCTGAGATGCAGCGCCAGCGTGGCTCCGTCTCCAAACCCGGCGAGAAAGATGCGTTCGCTGTGGATGTGGTAGGTACGACGCAGTTGCTTCACCGATTCGAACAGAAGTTCTTCGATCGCTGCGACCGGGCTTTCGTCGTTCGATTCCGAACTCGCGGAAATCGGGTTGCACCGAAGCGAAAATCCGAAATAGTTCCGCGTGCTGATTTGTTCCATCAGCTTGGCAAAGCCTGGTCCGGTCGTGTCATCGACCTGCAGCCAGACGATCAGCGGGTACGCATACTTCGGCTCGTAGTGTTCGGGGACGAACAGGTTCTCGATCGGCTGCGGATCGCGCTCGGCGGGGGCGAGGCCGGACGCCGGCTGCGCACCCGGCAGCGGAGCGATCAGGCGGCCGGTGGCAATTTCCGTGGCGACACTTGTCACTGCCGCTGGAGTCTCCGGTTCGGAGGCAAATTCGGCCGGCAAGTCGATCGACGAGGAAGTGGGTTCCAGCGCGCCGAGGGTGAAACGTCGCTTCATTGGTGCTGACTCCCGGTGCCGCTGGCGACTCGCACGGGTTGCGCGTCTCCGGTGACACGGCTGAAACTGGAATCGGAATCCGTTCCGGCCACTTCCGCCATCGGGAAGTACCTGCCGGGACATTCGGTCGAGCGGATATCGCGGTGGCCGATCACGTTCGCGGACGTAATGCCGTACTCGCCTTTCATGGTTCGCACCAGCCGCTTGACGGCCTTCAATTGGGCCGGGCTGGGCGATGTGCGTTCGAAGTCGCCGACCAAACACACGCCGATGCCGTGCTGGTTGTGTTCCTTGTCTCCGGGACCGGCATGAGCGCCGTGAAGTTGCTGCTTCCAGCGAAACGTCGGTTCGATCTTGCCGTCGGCCATGCCGTTGCCGTTGCCGATTACGAAGTGGTATCCAATGCCGATCCAGTTGTTCCCGGCGCTGTCCTTCTTTTTCAGATGCGATTCGTGGATCGATTCGACATCGCCCGAATCGGTGGCTGTGTGGTGGATGACGAGGTAGCGCCACTCTCGTTTCTCGGCGCCGAGATCAGGCTTCCACGGATTGCCCACGATCGGCAGATCGTCGGGATTGCTGACTTTGGAGCCGGGACGGTTCAGCGGCGGCGTGGACTGCGGAACCGTTGTCAAATTCGGGTTGCCGTACCTGCCGATCGACGCCGGGGGCGGCGGAGCGATGTCTTCGTGGATGCAGCCGATGATCCACGCTCCGAGAAGCGATCCCAGGCAGATCGGCAGGCGCCACACGTTCGGCAGTCGCACGTCTCACCCCACACAACCGGAGGAATCGGAAGAACTCCTAACCTCTCCAGCCGACCGAAGTTGACGCGGGTCGGCGAGCGGGCGTGGAATCTACTGGCGATCAAAAAATGTGTCAACGTCATGCGCGCGCGGAGGCGTCGCGGCGATTCGGCGCGATGTTTTGAAGCGAGCGATTGCTGTCCGGTTGGTTCGATCCTGCCGTCGATAAGGCAGTTTGGGCGACGCTAAAGATTGCTCAATTTGTTCAGCCGTTGTGATTGTTACGTCGGACAACGTTTTCGATGATTTTCAAACGTGCCGACACCTTGCACTCAACTTCGGCGTCGCGCCGTTGCGGAGTTGGTTGCTGCGGCCCAATGAAGTCGGTACAAGTCGTTGCTGACTGGCGGTTCGCGAGTTGGTTTGACGTTACGACTCGGGACTTCGCTTTGAACTCGAAGGTTGATTCGCCACAGGTATTGACACCATGACAGCTCCGATTCGTGTCGCCGTGACCGGTGCCGCCGGCCAGATTGGATACAGCCTGATTTTCCGCCTCGCGGCGGGAGAAGCCTTTGGCAAGAACCAGCCGGTGATCCTGCATCTCATTGAAATCCCGCAGGCCCTCGCGGCGCTTGACGGGATTCACATGGAACTCGATGACTGCGCGTTCCCGACGCTGGCGGGAGTTGTGAAGGCCGACAGCGAACACCTCGACCAGGCGTTCAAGGACGTGAACTTCGTGATCTGCGTCGGCAGCATTCCGCGCAAGCAAGGCATGGAGCGGGCCGATCTGATTCGGATCAACGGGCCGATTTTCACCAGCACCGGCAAGGCGATCGCATCGTCGGCGGCGTCCGACGTGCGAGTCCTCGTCGTGGGCAATCCGTGCAACACGAACTGTCTGATCGCGATGAGCAACGCACCGCGCGTGCCACGCGACCGCTGGTACGCCATGACCAAGCTCGACGAAAACCGGGCGGTGTCGCAGTTGGCTCAAAAGGCCGGGCGGCCGGTGGCCTCGGTGACGAACATGGCGATCTGGGGCAACCACAGCGCGACGCAGTTTCCCGATTTCTTCCACGCGAAAATCGACGGCCAACCGGCCACGCAGGCGATCACCGACTCCGCGTGGTTGCAGAACGAGTTCATCCCCATCGTGCAGCAGCGCGGGGCCGCGGTGATCAAGGCCCGGGGCGCGTCATCGGCCGCTTCGGCGGCGAACGCAATCCTCAACAGCGTCCGCGACATTGCGACGCCGACTCCCGCCGGGACCTGTTTCAGCGCGGCCGTGTGCAGCGACGGCAGCTACGGCGTGGACGCCGGACTGATCTCAAGCTTCCCGCTGACCAGCGACGGCAAGACCTGGAAGATCGTGCAGGGACTCGAACACAACGAGTTCGCTCGCGGCAAAGTGAACGCCACGGTGGCAGAACTTCGCGACGAGCGGAAGACGGTCGAGGACCTGCTCAAGGGTTGATTGGCAGCACCCCGGCTGCTCACAGCAGCCGGGGTGCTCTTGCGTGACGGGCCCGGTTCCATGTCCACGGTCGATTCATCGCCGATCGGCGTTCTGCTCGGCGGCGGCGTCGAGAGCACCGCGCTCGTCAAGCGGTTGCTCGACGAAGGGCGAATCGTCATCCCCGTGCGAATCGACTGCGGGCTGGTGTGGGATAGGGCCGAGTCGCACCACGCACGGCGATTCTGTGCGGCGCTGGCGACCGATCGGTTGCGGCCCCTGATCGAAATCAAACTCGGCTTGCGCGGTCTGTTGGGTCAACACTGGGCCTTGACGGGGCAGGGGATTCCGCTCGCGGGTGCCGCATCGGCCGATCTGGAGATTCCGCTGCGGAACCTGACTCTGATCAGCCTGGCCGTGCGAAAACTGGCGGACAGTGTGGCTGGCAACGGTTCGCCGCTGGAATTGGCGATCGGCACGACGGCGGACAACTGCTACCGCGACGGCAGCCGCGACTATTTCGACCGCTGCGAAGCTGTGCTCAGCCTGGAAGCCGGCCGCCTCGTGCGAATTGTCACGCCATTCCTGCACCTCCACAAGTCAGAGATCATCCGCGAAGTCGATCCGGCGACGCTGGCCCTCAGTTTTTCGTGCGTTTCTCCCCGCGATACGGTTCACTGCGGCCGATGCATCAAATGTGGGCGGCGAAAGCAGGCGTTCCGCGACGCGGGGGTTTCCGACCCAACGCTGTACAATTGGCCGTAGTTTGGCTGATGGGTTATTTCGGGTTGACGATTGAAAATGGCAGGCGTAAGCTGCGCACTGGACTGCGGGTGAAAGTTCCTTTCGTTGGCTACGCTTTCGAGTGGTCACCCACCAGCAGGTTCAATCCCGCTCCCCGATCGCTGCCCAGCCGGACGCTTGCTGTCAGGTGTGTGCAAGCCCCATCCGGTCGGAGAAGCATCTGGCTGAGACGACCGTCGCAACGGGATCGGCCGAGGTTGTCGTGTGGTTTCGGCCGAGAATCTGTCGAGCCGCCTCCGCGGCCTCGGACTGGGGGCCGAGTCCGCCGCGAAGCGGTTTTCGCGTTGCCGCCGATTCGTTCGTTCCCTCGCCGTTGGCAGCCCGGCCACGTCGACCGGGTTGCAGGTTGGCATTCCGCGTTCGAAGGGAGTGAACATGAGTGTTCCTGCGACAAACGGATGGAAGCTGCGCGACGATTACGCAGCACTGGACTCAATCCTGCTGGACGACCTTCGGGATCTGCTCCGGGATGAGTTCGATGGTGAAACACGCAAGTGGTTGCTGGTTGTGCTTGATGAATTGGTGGGAACTCTGCCGAGGGAATTCCACCTGCGAGAAGAGGGTGGGTATCTGGCGGACGTCGTATCGCGATTCCCAAACTGGTCCGACCGGGTCGAGCGATTGCATCGCGAATACGAAGGTCTGATCGACCGGCTGCATCGGCTGCGCGATGACGTGCTCCAGGCGGACTGGGCGGCAGACACGGCGGCGCACGTGCGGCGCGAACTGGCCGAGTGGGTCAACACCATGGTGGCGCAGGATCGTCACGAACGTCGGTTGCTGCAACTCGCGACGAATCTGGACATCGGCGGCAGCATGGAATGAGCGTCGCCTGAGGTTGAGACGCGATGAGATCGTGATTTTGCGAACTTTGGCGATTTCGCTGTTGAATTCGTTGACCTGTTCGCGTTTGATGATCTCGAAGTCCCATGTTGACACTCGCCCTCGATACGTCCGGCCCTGTCGGTTCGGTTGCGCTGCGCGAAGCAGGCGCGCTGCTCGCGGAACGGACGCTTCAGGTCGGCGTCCATCATGGCCAGGCACTCGTGTCCGAAGTGTCGCGTTTGGCTCGTGACTGCGGAAAACGCATCCGCGACTGCGATTTGGTCGCGGTGAGCATCGGACCTGGAAGCTTCACCGGGCTGCGCGTCGGCGCCGTGTTTGCCAAGACGATGGCTTACGCGGTTGGTTGCCCGGTTTCAGCGATCAACTCACTTCTTGCGATTGCCGTCAACTCGCCCCCGGACGTCAATCGCGTGCATGTTGCGAATGATGCCCAGCGAGGAGAGCTGTTTGTCGAGGTGTTTCAACAAAACGCGGGGGGCGATTGGCACAGTGCGACTGGTGTGCAAATCGTCAAGTCAGCGGAATGGGTCGCATCGCTTGAACCGGATGCGGTCCTCTCCGGTCCTGGATTGGAAAGGCTAACTGCGGACTTGGGCGATCGATGTCGCCAATTGCCAAGCGAACTTTGGATTCCGAGGGCCGCGACAGTGGCAGAACTGGGGGAACTGGCGGCCCAATCTGGTTCGCTGGCCGATCCCTGGTCGTTGGAACCGGCATACCTGCGCAAAAGCTCCGCCGAGGAAAAATGGGAAACACGTTTCAGAACAGTCACCGCCGGACACGGCACGCACGTTCCGCAGGCTGCCGACAGGCTGTAGAATCGTGCTGCACAGAAACTTCACCGACCGAACGAGCATCGAACATCGGCAAGACGAAATTTCACGCAGATTTTGCTTCAACGCCGGTCGAGACTCAATTACACTACCTGTGTCAATTTGCACTTGGGTTGGGGGCCGCACGTCCAGCGTTCCGGTTGCAGAGTTCGTATCACCCAGTCCAGTTCAAACACATTCACATCTCGTACCACGGAGTCGGACGATGCGCCTCAAATTGCAAGCGGTTGGTCGCGTGATGCTTCCTCTGGGTTTGCTGGTGTGGTTCGCTGGAGCCGCCTCAGCCGCGGAACAGATTGCGACGAAACAGAGCACGATCGGCAAATCGTCAGGCAGTCTGATCTCGCATCGTGTGCCGGGAGGCGACACTTACTTTGCGCTCTCGCTGACCGGCGACCAAATGTCACGGGATGGTAACCCGCACGATGTCGTAGTCCTGTTCGATACGTCGGCCAGCCAGACCGGCAACTTCCGGACGCAATCGCTTGAAGTACTCCGGTCGCTAATCGAAACGCTGTCGTCAGAGCACCGCGTGGCATTGCTTGCGGTCGATGTCGACGCAGTTCCGTTGACCGAAGGATTCGTAGCTGCCAAGTCCGATGAACTCGCCACCGCGGTGAAGCGATTGCAAAAGCGAGTGCCGTTGGGGGCCACGAGTTTCGCGCTGGCATTGGAGGCTGCTTCCCGAACCTTCTCAACGGATTCGAAGGCCGGCCGGTCGGTGGTCTACATCGGCGACGGACTGAGCATCGCGCAGATCATCGCACCCGACGACATGCGAGCCACGATTCGAGACCTCGTGAGTCGGAAGATCACGGTCAGCAGTTTCGCCGTCGGCCCGCGAACCGACTTGTCGCTGCTGGGGATTCTTGCCGTGCACACGGGCGGCGTGTTGTTGGTGGACAACCCGGAACTTGATGAACGCAAAACCGCTTCACAGATCGGTCGCGAACTCGCGTCGGCTGCGGTGGCCCCGGTTTTCTATCCCAGCAGGCTGCAGGTTTCTCCGGAAGTGACCTCGCTGTACCCGCAGACGGCTCCTCCGCTGCGAGGCGACCGCGCAACCATGCTTCTGGGAACGAATGCTGTTGCCGCACCGTTGCACGTTGTCGCCGAAGGCTTCATCGACGGCAAGCCGGTGAAAATGACGTGGGACATCACGCCGGCCGAATCGCAGGCAGGCAACACTTTCCTGACGTCGATTTGGGAAGACGCCCATCGCGATCAGGGTTTGACCGTGGCAGTTGCCGGAGCTGATCTGCTTAAGCTGGCCCGCCGCGCGTACGAGGAGCGCATCGTGCAGATGGTGGCTCTTGGACGACAATTCGTGAAACAGGGACAACTCAAAGAAGCCGAGGAGATTGCTTGGAACATTCGAAAGCTGGACCCCACCAACCCCGAAGCCCGAGTAATTCTCAACGCGACTCAACGGGTCCGCAAAGTGTCTCCCAAGCCGATTTCGTATCTCAAACAGGTTGGAACGGACGAGACCGAGCGTTCGCGGACGAGAATCGTCCTGGCGGTGGCGCAGGAGGCAAAGCCAGCGGCTGGTCAGCCGGCTGACACTGAGACGCAGGAAGCCGCACCGAAATCGAAACTCGACGATGTCGATGATTCGCTGAAAGGAACTGTTGAGTCCGGGGAAGATTCCATTGGAAAGGTCAAAGCGGATCGGCGGGCACGGGCGGAACGCTTGAAACTGGACGTCAATCGCGCCATTGAAGACGCTCGCCGCCGTATCGAATCCGATCCGGAAGGCGTGGTCGGGGATTTGAAACGGCTCCGGATCACGGTCGAAACTTCCGCCGATATCGATGCCGATGTCCGTAACTCGCTCCTGCGAACCATCAGCCGCCAGTTCGAACTCACCACCAATCGCAAGGCATCTCTCGACGAGCAGCGTCTGCGAGCGGCAGAAAGGCAGTCGCAACTCAACGCCCAAAAACATCTCGAAGACGCGGTGATGCAGCGGCAGGCGCAAGTCGCCCAACTGCTCGATCGCGTGCGGGCATTGATGGACGAGGGGTTCAAGGGCCGGGCCGACGCGTTTGAGGAGGCCGAATCGGTCGGTCGGGTCGCTGTGGAACTCGACCCATACAACGGCGTGATCAATTCAACCGTGTTCAACGCCGAAGCGGCAGGCCAACTGGATAAGGCTCAGCGTTTGCGAGCTGAACGTGCTGACAGATTCCTGGCTGTGTTGCATCAAGTCGAGTTGTCACACATCCCGTTCGCGGATGAGCCGCCGATTCTTTACCCGCCCGCCGAAGTCTGGCAGGCGCTGACTGAACGGCGTGCGATCTGGAAGTCAGTCGATCTGAAGCTCGATCCGAACAGTCCCAAGGGCAAACGCGAACTCAAAATCCTCCGCGAACTCGATCAGCCAACGAAGATGGAATACGTCGAGATTCCATTACGAGACGCCATCGCGTCGCTGGCTGAACAACACGAGATTCCCATTCGTCTGGATGAGGCCAGGCTCACCGACGAAGGAGTCCAACTCGAGCAGCCCATGACGCTCAGCGTGGACGGCATCACGCTCAAGAGTGGCCTCAAGCTGTTGCTGCAACCATTGCAGCTCACTTATGTCGTCGAAGACGAAGTGCTCAAGATCACGACGGCTACCGATGCCACGGAAAAACTGTCCACTCGCGTGTACCCAGTCGGCGACCTCGTCGTTTCTCCGAACGCGATGAGCATGGGTGGAATGGGGATGCTCGGTGGAGGCATGGGTGGAGGCATGGGTGGAGGCATGGGTGGCATGGGTGGCATGGGTGGAGGCATGGGTGGCATGGGTGGAGGCATGGGTGGCATGGGTGGAGGTTTCGGCGGTGGATTCAACGTGGCGGATCCAACCGAGATTCCCCCTGAGTTCAACAACGAGATAATTAAAGCCCGCAAAAAAAAACTGAACAGCAAGGAGTGAATGCCCCAGCGGACCCTAAGTCAGGATCTGCAGAGTCCCCCAAACAATCAGTGTCTCCCAATTCCACACGGAGCGGCTCGTCCTCGAGCGGCTCCGTGTCTGTTTCTTCGCCGTCCAAAGGTGAGACTCTCGACGTTTCCGCAAAAAAACGAGCGGTCAATCTGCCGCAACCTGACCGCGACGGAGCGGCTGCCGAAGTGTGGGACGAGTACTTCGCGAAGAACAAACCGAGCGTCGAAGCGGTCGGAGAGCTCGTTTCGCAACTGAGCAAGCAACGGAAGCACGACGAAGTCGAAGCCGTGATCAACGCGGCACTGCTGCACGGTCGGTCACAGCCGTGGATGTACGAGGTCCTGGCGTTGACGCTCGAAATCCAAGGCCGACCCAAGGCCGAAATTGAACGCGCAATGTTGTCGGGCATTGACTTCTCCACGGTCAGCACGGGCAACATGATCTACTCGGCGGCCTATCTCACGCGCTTCGGTCTCAAATCTCGCGCGTTGCAACTGTACAGGCAGGCGGCAAACCTCGACCCGAACGCGCCCGAGCCTTACGCCATGGGTTTGAAACTGGCACAGGAACTCGGCGATGCCGAAGGCGTGCAATGGGCCGCCGCGGGGATCCTTGAGCGCGGCTGGACGAAAGATTACATCGCGCTCCAGAAGCAGGCGGACGGCGCGGTGGCCGAAGTTGAATCGAAGCTTCGCAAGGCCGGACGCGACTCCGAGGCTGATCAACTTCTCGCCGCGATGAAGGTTGCCCGCCAACGCGACTTGATCGTTGAACTGACCTGGAGCGGACCGGCCGATCTCGATCTGATTGTCGAAGAACCGAACGGCACGACCTGCTCGTTTGACTCGGCACGCACTCCGAACGGAGGCGTGCTGGTGCACGATGGATACGGCCCCGATCCAAAAAACACGTACGAGATGTACGTCTGCCCAACAGCGCTTGCGGGCGAATATCGCGTGCGGGTCAAACACATTACGGGAAACGTTGTCGGCAAGCGTGCCGTGCTCAGGTTCATCCGGTATCAGGGAACCGATCACGAATCGATCAAGGAGAAAGTGATCGAGGTGGGTGGAGATGACAAGGTGTTCAGGATCACGCTCAATCAGGGACGCCGGAAGGAACTCCTCCCAATCGCCGACAAGCCGCGCCAGACGTCCGCAAAGTCTCCCGCCGGTAGCACGCGCATGCAGGTGCTGCAACAGCTGGCCGGCATTCGACCGCAGTCGCCGCCTCGAATTCTGGCACAACAGGGTGGCGTAGGCGGGGGAGGATTCCAGCCGTTCGTGACGGGCTTCAATCCTGTACTGGGCGGTGGAGGTACCGTTGGTTTCCAACCGGTCATCACAACGTTGCTCGACGGCATCAGCCTCGGAGTGGCCGCTGTCGTGTCGGCCGATCGTCGCTACGTGCGGCTTGCGGTCGCACCGAGCTTCACGACGATCACCGGCGTCGATGTGTTCAGCTTCGTTGGAGGTCTGCCGCAGGGTGGAACCGGAGGCGCGGGCGGCACCGGGGGCGGAAACCAGGGAGCCGGCGGGGGCCGCGTGCCCTAATCCCGACGCCGCACCAGCCCGGCTGTGACATCCAGTTGCGAGTCGGCAGTGCGGCCTTGCTTGAGCAGCTCCCAACCGATTGCGGACATCGCGGCGTTGTCCGTGCAGAGCCACAGCGGTGGGAGAATCACCTCAATCCGCTCGCGGTCAGACAGTTCATTCAGTCTCTCGCGAAGCCGCAAGTTCGCTGCGACTCCGCCTCCCACGATGAGCGTGCTTCGCCCGCGTTGCTCCAGCGCCTGCCGGCACTTGCCGACAAGGACATCGACCACGGCTTCCTGAAAACTCGCCGCGAGATCGGCCAGCCGCGGCAGAGGGATCTGCCTGGGATCGTACTCACCGGGAGGATGACCGGCGACTTGGTACAGCACGGAGGTTTTCAGGCCGCTGAAACTGAATTCCAACCGGTCGTCGTGAAGGAAGCTACGCGGAAACTTGTACGCGCGCGGGTTGCCGGTCTTCGCCGCTTCCTGAATTGAAGGCCCGCCGGGATACGCAAGCCCCAAGATCGCCGCGACTTTGTCGAACGCTTCGCCCGCCGCATCGTCGATCGTGCTGCCGAGCAATTCAAAGTCGAGCGGGCCGCGACAGTCGTACAGATTCGAGTGGCCGCCGCTGACGACCAGTCCGATCGCTGGAAACACATCGCGCCCGGCGTGCATTCGACCCGCGTAGATGTGCGCTTCGATGTGGTTGACGGCGACGAGCGGGATGCCCTGCACCATCGCCAGGGTTTTCGCGGCGGTCAGACCGACCAGCAGCGACCCCACCAAACCCGGTTGCGTGACGACCGCGATCCCCGCCAGATCGCCGAGCACCGTGCCGGCCTGCCGGAGTGCCTCGTCGATCACCGGGAGAATGCGTTCGACGTGCGCTCGAGAAGCCACCTCGGGGACGACTCCGCCGAAACGCCGGTGTAATTCCGTCTGCGATGCGACCACGTTCGACAACACCCGCAGTTCCTCATCGACCACCGCAGCGGCGGTTTCGTCGCACGAGGTTTCGATGGCGAGGAGCCGGCGTGGCTGATGCGGGTCGGTCGGCATGGCGTCGTCACTCTGGCAGAGCGACCGAGCAGACGCAAGCGAGGCTCGTTTAACCGCGTGGCCAACGGCCCGCGCCATCGAATGCAACATCGACGACCTTTCCGCACGACACTCGCGGTCCGCTGGGCATGCGGTTAAACAACCGGACCCAAAAGACCACCGGCCGGAAGGACGCGGGAGTCCTTCCGGCCGGTGGGGCGGGAATGTGTGATGTGTGTCCGCTGGGGGGATTTGGCCGGGCTCTCACCTCCGGCCGGTGGGTCATCTCTTCTCTCTCTTGTTCGCTGAGTTGACTCAGCGTGCGGCTTGGAAAAGCAGAAGGCGTGCCAAACGGACTCTGTGAGCGGGTGGTGTTTGGCAGATTGGGAAGACTTGGATAGTAAGTCTCAGGGAAACAGTGACCTGCGAAGTCACATTCGACGATAAACCGGATGCGAACGAAGCGCCAATTTCATTCCCCATCTGCTGAAGTTGTATTTTTTTCCACCGGTGACCGGCAACTGTGGCCGTTCTTTGCACAATTGGGAAGCGGTCGCCAGCAGCTTGGCGAGCGTCAGGCTTCGGGCGTGACACCCAGCACGATGTCAAACTTCGCGGCCAGTTCGCCGACGCGGGATTCCTTCAGCAGTGCGAAATCTACGGTCAGGGCGTCGCGGTCCTTGGGATCGCGCAGGCTGCGATAGATGCCGTCCCGCTCGTTGCCGGGGTGCCCTTTGATGTAGCACTGCGTGGTCAGGAGTTCCTTGTCTCGCTTCTTGATCTGGAAATGGATGTGCGGCGTGCGGCCGGGGTACGGGACCGGCTTGATCGTCCGGAAGTAGTATTCGCCGGTGGACCCGGTCAGGAACCGGCCGAACCCCTGGAAGTTCTTGTCCTGCTGGTCCTGTTTCCTGCCGCTGTCGGCCGTGTGCAGGTAGACGCCGTTCCCGTCACACTGCCAGATTTCGACGACGGCATTTCGGACCGGGTTCCCCTTCGCGTCCAGCACCCGACCGGTCAGGTGCGTGATTTCCCCGACGGCTGTGGTGAGCTTGTCGTTGATGAGGATCAGGTCATTGTCGGTGTCGAGCGGCAGCTTGTTCGGATAGAACGGCCCCTCGGTTTGCGCCGGAGTCCGGGTCAGTTCTTCGGCGAACAAACCGGGAGTCGTGAATGCTGCAGCACCAAACGCGAGCGTGCTCAGGAATACGCGACGATTGGGATTGGGGCTGAGGAGGTTCATGATGACAGGCCCTTCGAGAAAAACTGTGAGTTCAAGATACCAAAGTGTTGGAATCTCGGTGATTGGTTACCGAGACAGCGACTTGGGCTGACGATTTCAATCGGCGAGTTTCTTGTTGTAGGCGGGAAATCTCTCCTTCAGACGCTCCACCGTGTACCGCCATTTTGGCGCCGTCGGTTTGCACACGCTGTGCTGGCTTCCGAATAGTCCAACTTCGTCCACAGCGTCCTCCAAGGCCACGGTTTGCAGCCAGCGCACCGGGACAAAATACTCGCAATGTTCAGGATCGTTTAGGAATTCGCAGTGGTATTTCCCTCCGGTGGCGACTTCAAGTACAGGTCTGTCGCCCGACGGTGTCGGCACCTTAAAGGACTTTGCCGGTTGTGTGCGGCCCGTCACTCGAGCGACTCCGACAAAACCGTATCCAGGGGCTTTGACCCAGATACGGTCACCAGGGTTAAGTAATTGCAGGGTCTTGGTGTACCAGGCTCCACCTCCAGCGCAGACAAAGCCAAATTTCACGGCGTCCATCCACGAACGTCCTCCCTCGTAATGGCCGTAGTTACAGTAGAATTCTCCGTTCCAAGGTTCGCTTGGACCGGCTGATACCGCCGCAGCACTCACTTGGGTATGCACGGGGTCTAACAACCACGCACGGCTGAGCAGTTGTTCGGAACCGTTCGTGAATACTTGGAAACAGAGGACATTTATTGGGATGTCTCGCTCGCTGAGGTACGAAACGATCCGTTCTGTACTGTCGTCGAGTGCGGCAGCAACTATGACAATCTGGTGGCTCTGATTGAGAGTCTCGTCATCGAGTTCATCCCCAAAACGCTGACGGAAGTCTTGAGCTAGGCTTCGTCCGGGCGCGAAGCGACTGTAAACCGCCGCGATGTCCTCGGCACGAAGCTTTTCCACCCAGCCAGCATAGTCCAACGCTTGGGCGACCACATCTCGCGGAGTCCGGTCGCGTTTGAGTTCGATTAACACAAGAGAACCATCTGGAGCAATCGCCAACAAGTCGATCCGTCCACCGTAGCCGGTGTCCTCCTGTCGGCCGATCAGCATCCATTCGTCGGAAAGCAGGCGAGGGGAAGCAACAATCATTTCCTCCAATTGTTGCTCATTCACCAGCGACGACTCCGGCAACTGCTCAGGTTTACCGGCGACTTTCCAGATGGCTGTGCGGATCGGCATGAACGAGGATTCTAATCGTTGTCGCGCATTGGATAGATCACTGCTTTCCCGACACTGGCTCACAATACACCAACGCCAGCAGAGCGTACGCGGTCGTCAAGTTGGGGTCGCCTTCGTACCAGCGCGGTTCCTTGTTCACCCAGCTTCCATTCTCCTTCTGCTGGGACAAAATGTGATTGCCGAGATCCTTCCGCCAGTCGTGCTTGCCGCCGTCGGTGTCTTCCAGAAGGCCGACCTTCATGGTGTCGAGCGACTTCGCGAATGTTTGGTAGTAGTAGTACAGTCCCTGCTGACCCATGCCGGGATTTTCTTCGATCGTGTAATGCTTGCGAATCCATTTGAACGCGGCTTGAACTCGCGGATCGTCCGGCTTGACGCCGGCGTGGATCATGCTTTTCAGACCCGCGTAGGTCATGCTGGCGTACGACCGCAGGCCGCCGTTGTCGGTCGGGCCGGCCTGCGAATTCCCCCCCGCCGCCGGAGTGTAGTAGAACCCGCCGTCGTTCACCTTCGACGCGAACGGCGTGGTGTTGTGTTCGGTTTCGAGGTTTTGGCAGCGCGAGACGAAGATGATCGCGTTCTTGATCGCCGGGTCATCGTTCGACACGCCCGCGGCCTTGAGGGCTTCGATCAGGAACGCCGTGTTCGACAGGTCCGGCCGCTTGCTCTTGCCGTACCCCGCGCCGCCGAACTCGGTGTCCGATTCCTTCTTCCCTTCCGTGTCGTCCCATTGCAACGCCTTCAAAAAGTCACGCGCCTTGGCGATGAGCTTGGTGTACCGCCCGTCTCCATTCGCGGCGGCAAACGCCAGCAGCGTGATGCTCGTTTCGTAGTTCCGATGGTCGCTCTTCTCGTAGTAGATCCCGCCGTCCGGCTGCACGAAACCGGCCAGGTGATTGAGCGCCTTCGCGACCGTCGGATCGTCCGCCTTCGCGCCGGCTCGCAGCAGGGAGTACGTCACCAACCCGCTGATTCCCGGAGCCGTCGGGCTGGTCCAACTCCCGTCGTCCGCTTGCGTCGTGCGGAGGAAATCGAGAGCTCGTTGCTTCGCTGCGGCCACGGCCTTGGCGTCGGGGCCGAGTTTTGAAGACGACTTGTCCTGCGCCGATGATCGTTCAGCGAGACCAAGGGCCAACCCGAGCGGCACGACCACAGCGAGGATCACGGCAACGGACGAGCGAACGAACGAGTTGGGCATGGGGGCTTCCTTGGAATGAGATCACTGCCGGAGGCAGAAGGCTGACCGAGTGACATCTCCGATTATCGAGTCTTCCCGGCGACTGGCAAGCCCGTCAAGCAATCGCTGTGCCTTGGACGCGACTCGATCGGGGCGACTGCGTGACATCTTCGTTTAGCCGCAACGCCGAAGGCGTGCGCGTCGCGCGACATGATCCGCTTGGTTGACCCGGGCGCGCAGCCCTGCGGGCTTGCGGCTAAACGATCAGCGTCAGGCCAACATTTGTCCGTGATCGGCCAAGTTTTCACCGGCGGCGATCGCAACACTCGAACGTGTCGCTATGGTCTCATACACTGTGCCGATTCGTCATAGGTTGGGCTTTCAGCCCGACCGGTAACGTACCGACGCTCAAGTCAGTCTGGAAAGACTGACCTACGGAGACGCATCATGCAACGCATCGAGAGAGAGCAGGCTCGGAAATATGCCTTCGATTGGGAGGACGAACCGCTGCTGAGAGTCCAGCCGGGGGAAACGGTCGAGATCGAGACCTACGACGCGAGCACCGGTTTTTTCAAGACGCCGGATGACAAAGCGATTCCTGGACGACGGCCGGGGTTTGACAAGATTCCCGCGCTGGCCAATCCGATCGCGGGACCGATCTACGTCGCTGGGGCCGCGAAGGGAGACACGTTGGTCGTTTCGATCGAAGACATCGTCGTCGACGATTATTCGTGGATCGCGGTCGGCCCGCGACGCGGACCGCTGGGAGAATCGACTCGCTGGCCGGAATTGTCCAGCGAGTACACGACCAAGATTTTCAAGCACACGCCCGGTCCGAGCGGCACCACGCGGGATGGCACGCTGCATTTCAGCGACCGCGTGTCGTGGCCGATCACGCCGTTCATCGGGACGATCGGCGTGGCTCCCGAACGCGAGGTGACCACGAGCCTCGACGGTCAGGGCGAATGGGGCGGCAACCTCGACATTCGCGACGTGGCTCCCGGCAACAAAATCATGCTCCCTGTGTTGCACGGTGGGGCGCTGTTCTACCTCGGCGACGTTCATGCCAGCCAGGGCGACACAGAATTCACGGGGACCGCGGCCGAAACCAAAGCCACCGTGCGCGTGAAGTTGGATGTCATCAAGCAGAAAAAAATCCCGTGGATGCGAATCGAAAAGCCCGGCTCGATCGTCGCCGTCCACTCGTCCCGGCCGCTCGAAGTCGCGGTCGAAACGGCCACGATCTTTCTGATGGATTGGCTGATCACCGAATTCGGCTACACTCCGACCGACGCCTACTGCCTGGTCAGCACGTGTCCCGACTTCCGAATCAACGTCTATCAAATGTGCAAGCTGCGGAAGATCGAACACGTCGCCGGGGCGGAGTTACCGAAACGGTATCTCAAGAGTTGAGAGTTGAGAGACGAGAGTCGAGAGGACGAAACAAATCCGAAGAATGACCACGGATGATCGAACGATGAGCACGATGCCGAACGAGACGCCTTTCACGTTGCCCACGCTGACTGCGCCCCAGCGGCGGGTGCTGGGGACGTTGATCGAGAAGGGACTGACCACGCCGGAGTACTATCCGCTGACGCTCAAGGCGCTCACGACCGGGTGCAACCAGCGGAACAACCGTGAGCCACTGACGAACTACGCGGAGAGCGACGTCGAAGAGGTCATCGACCAGCTTCGCGAGCTGGGGGTGATGTCAGTCGTCCATACTGAGACCGGGCGGACCGAACGGTATCGCCACCTGCTGCGGCACAAGCTGACGATCACGGAACCGCAGCTTGCCATCCTGGGCGAGCTTCTGCTTCGCGGCCAGCAGGCGATCGGCGAACTGAGGAGCCGAGCCGGGAGAATGGTCGCCATCGACTCGCTTGAACAACTGCGAAGCGAACTCGAAGGGCTGCTCGCGCTGAAATATGTCCAAGCCAGCGACGACCTCGACCGACGCGGCGTGGAAATTGATCACAACCTTTATCCGGCCAGCGAGGGACGGACGATGGACCGTCGATCCGAGTCGGAATCGGGTGCCACGGGCAGCTTGTTGCCTGCGCCCTCCGGATCACGCGGCATGAGCACGGGCGCACAAGCCGCCCGTGGCATCCAGCCTGCGAGCATTCCGATCGGTGGCGATGCGACATCGCCGAAGCTGGCAGCGCTCGACGCGGCCGTCTCCGAGTTGCGCAACCAGAACACGGTACTGCGATCGGATGTGGAGGAGCTACGCGGCGAGCTCGATCGCGTCGTTCAAGAGCTGGCGGATTTGCGTCGCGCTCTGGGCGGCTGACGTCTTGGTCGGGACCCCGCCGCGAGCGCCCGCACGACAGATTCGGCAGTGGCGCGATTCGTGGCGAGCGGGATGTCGTGGACATCGCACACACGCATCAAGGCCGAGACGTCCGGCTCATGCGGCTGCGCGGTCAGCGGGTCGCGGAAGAAGATGACGGCTTCGATCATTCCCTCGGCGACGCGGCCGCCAATCATCAGGTCGCCACCCTGCGGCCCGCTGGCGACTCGCTTGACGTCCAGCCCCAGCTCCGTATGCAACAGTGTCCCGGTGCTGTTTGTCGCGACAAGTCGAACCGAGCTGAAGAAATCGAGGTGGTGGCGAACGAATTCCAGCATCGTCCGCTTTTTCTGGTCGTGGGCGATCAAGGCGATCATGGACGCCATCGTGGCGAGGCGTCTCAATTCCGTCCAGCGTTAACGAAAAAAGCGTCCAGCCCGCGTGGGACTTGACGCTGAAAAGTGCAGGTCGGCATGACTGATTCAAACTCCGGTCACTGGAGGTAGATCCATCGACGAGTCAAACAAGTTGGGACGGTGATCCGTTGCCGCATTGTGGTCCAACAGAAGTTCATATCGCGCAATCCGAACGTCGGCTGGGGCCGAAATGCCCAATCGGACTTTCTTTCCTTTGATCTCGAGAACGACCAATGTCACACCGTGCGACGGCACGATGATTTTCTCATTGACGCGTCTGGAGAGCACGAGCATGGTGGTTCCTTTCCAAGAAAAAGCTTCCCTGCAGGAAATACGTCGGCAGGTTGCGTTCGCGTGGGGCATTTTTTCTTGGATGCCGCTGGAACCAAGCGGTTCCAAAAATCCAGATTCCCGGCGACTTGGAAAACGAAACCGACCAGTCCGCGTTGAAGTGGACTGGTCGATCGTGGCCGGAGTTTGAGGCCGATGTCGGGATGCACCGGGCACGAGGCCGGCTAAATCGATGCCGTCAGTCGAGGCTCATCGTCACGGTTTTGAGTTCCGTGTAATTCTGCAATCCGGCGGCGCCGAGTTCGCGGCCGATGCCGCTCATCTTGAAGCCGCCGAACGGAGCGCCGGCGTCGAACACGTCGTAACAGTTCACCCACACCGTTCCGGCGCGGACGCTGTTGGCCAGGCGATGCGCTTTGCCCACGTCGCGGGTCCAGACGGCGGCGGCGAGGCCGTAGAACGTCTTGTTCGCGCGGTCCACGACTTCGTCGAACGATTTGAACGTCAGGATGTTGAACACCGGTCCGAAAATTTCATCCTTCGCGATCGACATGGTGTCGCTGACGTTGTCGAAGATCGTCGGTTCGATGAAGAAGCCCTGCGAGCCAAACCGCTTGCCGCCGGTCAGACATTTGGCTCCTTCCGACTGACCCTTGTCGATGTAGCTCAGAATCTTGTCGAACTGTGCTTTGTCGACCTGCGGGCCTTGAACCGTGTCCGGATCGAATGGATCGCCCAGCCGGCGGGCCTTTGCCCGTTGGACGATTTTCGACACGAAGGCGTCGTGGATTTTTTCCTCGACGAACAAGCGACTTCCCGCGCAGCAGCACTGGCCTTGGTTGAAGAACAGGCCGAATTCGGCTCCGGCCACGGCCGCGTCGAGGTCCGCGTCGGCGAACACGACGTTCGGGCTCTTGCCGCCGAGTTCGAACGTGAGCCGTTTGAGAGTCTTCGCCGCGTCGGCCATGATGAGCTGCGCGGTTTTGTATTCGCCGGTGAACGCAATCTTGTCCACATCGGGATGCTTGACCAGCGACGCGCCGGTGTTCGGTCCGTCGCCGGTGACGATGTTGATCACGCCCTCCGGGAACCCCGCTTCCAAGGCGAGTTCCCCCATGCGCAGGCACGACAGCGGAGTTTGTTCGGCGGGCTTCATCACGATCGTGCAACCGGCCGCGAGCGCGGGACCCCATTTCCACGCGACCATCAGCATCGGGAAGTTCCACGGGATGATCTGGCCGACCACGCCGACCGGTTCGCGCTTGGTGTAGCAGAAATAATTGCCGCGGATCGGGATCGTCGCCCCTTCGAGCTTGTCGGCCCAGCCGGCGTAATAGCGGAGGCAGTCGATGACGAGCGGCAGATCGGCGGCGCGGGCGTCGCTGATTGGCTTGCCGTTGTCGAGCGTTTCGAGCGCGGCGAGTTCATCGAAGTTCTGTTCGATGAGGTCGGCCAGCTTGTTCATCATCCGCCCGCGATCGCGTGCGTCGGTCTTGGGCCATGCGCCCGACTCGAAGGCTTTGCGAGCGGCTTTCACCGCCAGATCGACATCAGCGGCGCTTCCCTCGGCGACATCCGCGATTTTTTCCTCGGTGGCTGGATTGAAAGTCGGAAACGTCTTGCCGTCCTTCGCATCGACCCACTTGCCGCCGATCAGCAGTTTCGTCTGACGGACTTTGGGCGGCGTGAACTTTTGCTTCGGTCGTTCAGCAGTTGTCGTAGACATGGCGTCAACCTCCTGGGGAAAGGTGGTGATGAGACGGACTCAGGTTCGTTCTGTTTGTCCTGATTGTATCAGCCGCATGGCGATGCGAGTAGAAGGCCGAACAAGATGCGTCGGCGCCGCGGAGTGCGGTTCGGAGGGGACTCACTGGTCGCCGCGTTCCCAGGCAGCCACCGCAGCCGCAGGACTGGTGAACGATTCCGGGTACTTGGGGCGCAACTGATCCCAGCGCGACTTGAGTTCATCGGTCGTCAGCGGCACGAGACCGCTCACATCATCGACACGTCTTCTCGCCAGTAATTCGGCCAGCATGCGTAGATCGCCCAGCGGTCGGAGGTCAGGATCGAGCTTCCAGGAGATGGCGGTTCCAGCCCGATCCGCTGAGACCAATCGGCGGCTGTCGGCGCTGAAGGTCAGTCGCGCCACTCGCTCGCCGCGGCGGAGCGGCGGAGAGACGGGATCAGCCGTGTTCGCGTCCCAAACTTGTGCGGCTCCCAGCCCGCCGAGGCTGGGCAGGGAGTGCGGTCGCCGACCCGCGCTGCCAGTCGCCAGCAAAAATCCATCGCGGCTGCCGACCGTCTCGAAGACGTCGGCATTCCCGTGTTTCATCAGCGGGAGGCTGCGTCTGCCGGTTGCGACATCCCAAATCGCCGCGGTGTCGTCCCAACTGGATGTGGCAATCCACTGGCCACTCGGACTGAATTTGGCACTGTACACAAAATCTCCATGATCCAGACGACGATGGCGACCAGTTTCTAGGTCCCACAGCAGCGCCGCCTTTTCGCTGAGCGTGAGTAGTTTTCGGCCATCCGAACTGAACTCGCCTCCGAAGGCGGAGTACTTGTGTTCGAGTGGTTCAAGGGCCTTTTGCCAGTTGTCCGTGCGCCAGATGCGTGCCAGCAAGTCGTTGCTAAGTAGGTAACCAAAAGTTATTTGACAGAATGCCCGCGAGGGTGCGGGTTTGGTGGTGAGTGAGGGATTCCAGGGCGTCGAGTGCCGTGTGGATGGTGTCGGCGAAGTCGTCCCGTTGGTGATTG
>Ga0233424_10000721_pt1 | contig 37609 bp, 34 predicted proteins | sample Watercolumn_Towu_FD_181011 | JGI IMG/M metagenome (GOLD analysis project Ga0233424, IMG submission 181011) | Freshwater microbial communities from Lake Towuti, South Sulawesi, Indonesia - Watercolumn_Towuti2014_125_MG | ecosystem: Environmental > Aquatic > Freshwater > Lake | place: Indonesia...
ACCAGCCGTTGCGGATCGACTTGGCGGTCTCTTCGGGCATGTTCCAGTAGCCCTTCATCACCTGCCCGGAGCGGATGATGATCTCGCCGACTTCGCCCGCCGGAAGTTCCTTGCCGTTTTCGTCGACCACCTTCAGCTCGATGCCCAGCGACGGCTTGCCGCACGAGCGCAGCAAGTGCTTCTTCGGGCCGTCGACGTCGTGGTCTTCGTGCATGAGCATGGTGACCACGCCGGTCGTCTCGGTGAGGCCGTAGACCTGCACGAAATCGCATTTGAACGTCTTCAGCGACGCCGCGAGCACCTGCTCGGAGATCGGCGACGCGCCGTAGGCGATCAGTTTCAGGCTCGAGAAGTCGGCTTTGTCGACGTCGGGCACCATCAGCGTGAACGCGAGCAGCGCGGGCACCATGAACGCATGCGTGATGCGATACTGCCCGATCATCTTCACGATGCCGCCGACGTCGGTGGTCTCGCGCACGATGATCGACTTGCAACCGTTGTACTGCCCCGCGGTCGCCCAACCGCTGCCACCGATGTGGAAGAGCGGCATCGCGACGAGATTGATGGCGTGTTCGTTCATGCCCCAAAGATCGCGCGCGCTCGGCAAGATGCAGAGGAAGTTCTCGTTGGTGAGCATCACGCCTTTCGGCCGACCGGTGGTGCCGCTTGAGTACAGCTGGAAGGCGACGTCGCCCTTCTTTGCCGTTGCGCCCGGATCGATTGGCTGGTAGCGCGACACCCACGACTCGTACGACTCGTGCTGCGGGTGTCCGCCGATCACGACGATTTTCTTCGTGTGCGGCAAGTCGCCGGCAATCGCGTCGAGCACCGGCACGAAATCGGGGCCGACCACGAACACCTTCGCGCGCGCGTCGTTGACGATGAAGGCGACTTCGGGCGGCGCGAGCCGGAAGTTGATGTCGACGCTCACCGCGTTGAGCAGTGCGCATCCGTAGAACACTTCGAAGTGCTCGATGGAGTTCTTGTCGAGGAAGGCGACGCGGTCTTGGTTGCCGACACCGACGGCCTTCAGCGCCTGCGCCACTTGCGACGAGCGCTCGTACGACTCACGCCAGGTCTGCACGCGATCGCCCTGGACGAGGGCGACCTTGCCCGAGAGATTCTTGGCGTGCGTGCGGATGATGCCAGCGACATTGGCGATGGCGGGCGCCGCGGGCTTTTTCTTGGCGGCCTTCTTGCGGGCCGGCTTTTTCTTCGCTGCCTTCTTCTTTGCTGCCTTCTTCTTCGCGGCTTTCTTCTTCGCCAGCTTCTTCTTGGCGGCCTTCTTGCGGGCCGACTTCTTCTTCGCCGACTTCTTCTTCGCTGACTTCTTCTTCGCCGACTTCTTTTTGGACTTCTTCTTTGCTGCCTTACGACGCTTGGTTGCCATGCGCAGACAAGGTAGTTGGCGCAGGGTCGCGAGGCAACCCCAGCACGCGTTCCGCCAAAATATTTCGCTGTACCTCCCCTGTACCACCGCCGATGGTGAGGGCGCGTGCAAAGAGGTAGCCGCGTGTCCAGCCCGCGTCGGCGAACGGGGCGAACTCCGCGGGAGTGGCCGCCCCCGTCGCAGTAGCCAGCATTCCCGCCGCCCCGACGAGACGCCGCCCCGTTTCCATCACGCGCTGGCCGTGCTCGTCGGCGAGCACCTTGCGCACGCTGGCCTCGGGGCCGGGCTCGCGACCAGCCAGCCGCTGCGCGAGCGTTCGCATCCGCACCAACTCGAGAATGCCGTGTTCGATGTAGAGACGCGTCACTTCGTCGCGCGTGACGGCATCGAGCATCGCGCCCGACTTGCGGTGCGCGCGGCACGCATCGATCACATCGGTGGCGCTCGGGCCCATTCCCCACAGCGCGCCGCCGGTCGACAACGACACGCGTTCGTTGGCAAGTGTCACGCGCGCGAGGCGCCATCCGTCATTCACGTCGCCGACCACGTTGCCGGCCGGGATGCGCACGTTGGTGAAGAACACTTCGTTGAACGTCGCACCGCCGGTCATCTCTTTGATCGGCCGCACCTCGATGCCCGCTGCATCCATCGGGCAGATGAAATACGTGATGCCGTGGTGTTTGTCGGCGTTCGTGTCGGTGCGCGCAAGAAGGATGCCGTACGAGGCGACCTGCGCGCCAGATGTCCAGATCTTCTGGCCGTTCACCACCCACTCGTCGCCGTCGCGCACCGCGTGCGTGCGCAGGCTTGCCAGGTCGCTGCCGCTCTCGGGCTCAGAGAACAACTGGCACCAGAACTTCGCACCCGACAAGATGTTGAAGAGATAGTCGTCTTTCTGCTGCTGCGTGCCGGCCATCAGAATTGTCGGGCCGGCCCAACCGATACCGATCGGATTGTTCGGGCGCCGGACTCCGGCGCGACGCAATTCATCGTCGACGATCAACTGCTCGACCGGTGTCGCATCGCGACCCCACGGTCGCGGCCAATGCGGTGCGACGAGACCTGCGCGGGCCAGCGTTTCGCTCGACGGTCGCGGATGTTCGGCGAGCCATGTTCGCACGTCCGCGCGGAACGGATCATCGTCGCCGGGCAGAGGCACGCTCACGTCGCGCACGAGAGGAGAGCGTACTTTGCCGACCTCTTTGTTGGCATAGTTTGAATGCGATGTTCGAAGTAGTGGGCACAGTTGCCTCCACCGACGGTGTGCACGTGGTCGTCTACGAAGAGCGTCCCGAGACGAGCGGCGCTCTCGCCCCGGTGTTGTTCTCACACGCGACGGGTTTCCACGGTCGCGTGTTTGCTCCGGTCGCGGCACGGCTCGCCGCACACTCGCGCACCACCTTCGACTACCGCGGATACGGAGACACCGCGGCTCCGCGTGACCGAGCGCTGCACTGGGAGGCCTTCGGCGACGACGCACTCGCCGTAGCCAAACACGTGTACGCGCGTCACGACGGGCACCCGATCGTGGCGGCGGGCCACTCGATGGGCGGTGCCGGCCTCGTGATGGCGGCGTTGCGCGAGCCGCAGCTGTTCGCCGCGCTGGTGCTCTTCGAGCCGATCATTTTTCCGCCGGAGTCGCGTGCGCGCGCCCGCGAAGCCAACCCGCTCGCCGAGATCACGCGTCGTCGCCGGCGCACGTTCAGCGACTTCGACGCCGTGCGGGCCAACTTCGCCGCCAAACCGCCGCTCAACTCGCTGCACCCCGAGGCGCTCGACGCCTACGTAAGGCACGGGTTTTCGCAGCGCGACGACGGCGTGCACTTGAAGTGCGATCCAGAGTTCGAGGCGCAGACCTACGAGATGGGTGCGATGCACGACACCTGGCAGCGGCTCGGAGAGATGAAGGTGCCGACCCGCGTAATCGCCGGCGCACACGCCGAGATGTCGCCGGCGGCGATTGCGCCGCGCGTGGCAGAACTGCTCGGCAACGCGAAGTTCGTCGAATGGCGCGACCTCGGGCACTTCGGCCCGCTCGAAGACCCGGCGCGCTTCGCCGGGTTCATCGCTGAAGTCGGGGCGGGTGTTGCAGTCTGACGACAGTCGGCTGACAACAATCGACTGACTAGGTTCGACTGACGACAGTCGGCACTGAGGGGCGTGCGCTGTGATGCCCGCGCGCCTATGCACCGTGCGCCTACGCTTGCGGACGCGTGACGAACAAACCGAAACTGCCGCGACTCTCACCTTCGCGCATCAACACGTATCTCTCGTGTCCGATGAAGTACTTCTTCCAATACGAAGTCGGAGCGCCCACGATCCCGAGCGACGCGATGCTGCGCGGCACCTTCGTGCACAGCGTGCTCGAGCGGCTGATGGCGCGCAGGCCGCAAGACCGCACCAACGAAGCCGCGCGCGACGACTTCACCGAAGCGCAACAAGAAATGTCGCGCAACGAGCAGTTCGTCATGCTCGCCCTGAGCGATGCCGAGCGCGAAGAGTTCTGGGAGTCTTCGCGCGAGTGCCTGCGCGCCTACTACCGCATCGAGCACCCGCGCGACGCCAACATTGTCGCGCTGGAAAAATGGGTGACCGCCCCGCTTGGTGAGTTCGAGATCGCGGGCTTCATCGACCGTCTCGAGCGCGACTCGCAAGGTCTCGTCGTCGTCGACTACAAGGCGGCCAAGCCGAAGAAGGCGCAATGGTCGACCGACTACCTGCGCCAACTCACGTTGTACGCGCTCATGTGCGAAGTGCAGATGAGCGAGACGCCGCACCAGGTGCGCATCTACTACCTCGGCGGCGGGAGAGACGAACACACCCGCGACGATCGCGTCGTCGCGCAGTCGGTCACCAGCGCGACCATCGCTTCGGTGCGCGACGATGCACGACGAGTGTTCAGCGGGCTCACCACCGCGCGCGCCACCGACGACTTCTCCACCAACGTCACGAAGTTGTGCGACTGGTGCGACTACAAGCAGTGGTGTCCCGCGCACGGGGGCGACAAGTCGCAGGCCAAGGCCGCGACCACCGCGGCCGTCGCGCTGCGCCGCCGCGAGGCCGGGCTGCCCGAGTCGGCATGAGTTCGTTCGGCGAGCGCGTCGACCGTCTCGACGAGCGTCTCGACGCGTGTTTCGAACCGTTGCGCAACTCGCGACCGGCCGTCTATGTCTTCAACACCTCGAGCGCGGTGGGCGACTTCGGGGCGGTCTGGCACGTGATCGGCATCGTCGGCGCGCTCAACGGCACGCTGTCGTGGGCCCAGGCCGTGGCACTCGCCGGGTTGATGGGCGCCGAGAGCCTGGTGCTCAACCAGGGGGTCAAACGCTTGTTCCGACGAGAGCGCCCCACCCCCGCCGGCGACGACCGCTTCACCGTGCGTCGCCCGCTCACCAGCAGTTTCCCCTCGGGTCACGCGTCGTCGGCGTTCTTTGCCAGCGTCATCCTGAGCGGCTGGGTGTCGCCCGGCGGAATGGTCGCCTTCTTCGGCATCGCGGTGATCATCGCGTTGAGCCGCGTGGTGGTGCGCATTCATCACGTGAGCGACATCGTCGTAGGCTCTCTCGTCGGCGCGCTGCTCGGCACGATTGCCCTGCAGTTCACCGCGACGATCACGTGACGAGCGACCCCCTCACCTCCCCCGACACGCAGATGCCGCGCTTCGACGCGCGCATGAGCGACGCCGAGGGGCTCATGTGGCGGCTGGAGAAGGATCCGTTCCTTGCCTCGACGTTCGGCAACGTGACCGTGCTCGACAAGCCGCTCAACTTTCCGCTGTTCAAAGAGCGTCTCTCGCGCGCCACGCTCGCCGTGCCGCGTCTGCGCCAGAAGGTACGGCCGACTCCGGCGGCGCTCGGTGCGCCGAAGTGGGTGGATGATCCCGAGTTCAACATCGACTACCACGTGCGTCGCGTGTGCCTGCCCGAACCCGGCTCGCCGCGCCAACTGCTCGACCTCGCGACGCTCATCATCCACGACCCGTTCGAGCGCACGCGACCGCTGTGGCAGTTCACGGTCGTCGACGGTCTGGCTGGCGGCCGCGGCGCGCTGATCGTCAAGTTGCACCACACCGTCGCCGATGGCGAAGGCGGCGTGCTTTTGTCGTTGCAGTTCATCGACCTCGAGCGCAACGCCCCGCTGCCGCCGCCGATGAACGCAGTGCCGCCGCCCGAGCCGTCGATCGGAAGCGAAGACCCGGCCGACTTGTTGCGCTCGTCGGTCAGCGACGCACTGCGCGTGCCGATCGGACTCTTGAAGCAGGTGCGCAACGCGCTCGCCGACCCGGCCGCGCTGCCCGGGCTCGCTGGGCAGGCCGGCGACTCGTTGCGCGGGCTCGTGAACCAGCTCGGCGAGGTCGACACCGCGCGCTCGCCGCTGTGGACCAAGCGATCGCTGCAACGCCGACTCGAAGTGGTGCGGGTTCCCTATCGCTTGTTGATCGACGCGAGTCGTGCCCTGGGCGGAAAACTCAACACTGCGTTCGTGACGGCCGTCGCCGACGCCGCCGGCGCCTACCACCGCGAACTCGGCGCGCCGGTCGAGTCGCTGCGCACTTCCATCGCGATCAGCACCCGCACGGAGTCGTCGGGCAGCAACGCGTTCTCGCTCGCCAAACTGCTGGTGCCGACCGCCGAGATGCCCATCGTCGAGCGATTCGCCGCGGTGAACGAGGCGCTCAACCAGGCCCGCGACGGGGCCAAGAGTGCGTCGCTCGACATGCTGGCTTCGCTGTCGGCGAATCTTCCCACGTCGGTGCTCACGCGGCTCGCGCGCGCCCAGAGCCAGTCGATTGACTTTGCGACGTCCAACGTGCGCTCGGGCGGCGTCCCGCTCTACATCGCGGGCGGCCTCATCCTGGAGAACTATCCGATCGGGCCGCTCGGTGGTGTCGCCTTCAACGCAACGTTGCTGTCGTACAACGGGTCGCTCGACATCGGCATCAACATCGACTCGGCGGCCGTCGCGCAACCCGAGTTGCTGCGCGACCGCATCGAGCGATCGCTCAACATCCTGATTGCATCGGCGCCAAAATCAGCACAGACGACAATGTCGCCAGAGAACCCGGCGACTGCGGCTGCGGGCGGGACTACTTGGTCGAGGTGGTGGAGTCGGCTTTTTCGCTGAGCAACTGGCGAACGTCGAGCAACAAGTCGGCGACCTCGGTGGTGGAGACGAGCTGGCGCTGACCGATCTCCGCGAGCGCCTTGTCGATCACTTCGATCGCCTCGGCGAGCACGACAAGATCATGTGAAGCGCTGCGTTGAATCGTCTCGGTCATCGTTCGGCCTTTCAGTAGTTGCTGCGTGAGGCTACTCGCCTCGTTTCCCACACTTATGGATACGCACGAGCGTCGTATCATCGTGCTGTGAAATTCGACGGAGCCGTCGCCGTGGTCACAGGGGCAGGCGGCGGAATCGGCTCGGCACTTGGTGAACGCTTTCACGCGGCCGGTGCCACCGTGGTCTTGAGCGACCGCGTGCAGGCGCCGCTCACCTCGCTGTCCGCACGATTGAACGCAGTTCGCCCCGGTTCGGCGCACGCCATCGTCGCCGACCTCTCGCTTGAGGACGAGAACGAGCGCCTGGTGAGCTAAGCGCGCGGTCTCGCGGGTCGCATCGATCTGTTTTTTGCCAACGCCGGCGTGGCGATGGGCGGCGATCTCAGCGCCACCGAAGACGAGTGGAACACGTCGTTCGCCATCAACGTGCACGCGCACCGCTGGGCGGCAAAGTACCTGCTGCCCGAGTGGCTGGCGTCTGGCGGCGGATATTTCGCCAGCACCGCGAGTGCTGCCGGCGTGCTCGCGCAGATCGGCTCGGCACCGTACTCGGTCACCAAGCACGCGGCAGTCGCGTTCGCCGAGTGGCTGTCGATCACCTACGGTTCGCGCGGCGTGAAGGTGAGTTGCCTGTGCCCGCAAGGCGTGAACACCGCGATGCTGCGCGGTGGCGATCAACTTGCTGCGAGCGGCCAACCCAACGGCGGCAACGTCGTGCGCGCGGTCGGTGCAGTGCTCGAGCCTGCGCAGGTCGCTGACGTGGTGCACGACGCCCTGGTCGACGAGCGGTTCTTTATCTTCCCGCATCCAGAAGTCGCCGACTACGCGAAGGTGAAGGCCAACGAGCACGAGCGTTGGCTGGGCGGCATGCGCAAGTTGCAGCGCCGCATCTTCGGCGTGTGACTCGGCGCCGCTCGCGCTAGAGATTCTTGGTCGCCGCCGCCAGTTCGCGCCACTGGCGCATCGGCAGCGCCGTGAAGTCGTGGTCGAGCACCTGGATGCTCACGTGCGACGCGCCCGCGTCGAAGTGCGCCTTTACTCGCGCGACGACCTGGTCGAGCGTGCCCCACGCGACGATGGCGTCGACCATCCGGTCGCTCGGCGGTCGTGTCGCATCACCCAAGTCGTCGTCGCCGTAGCCGAGGCGGCGCAGGTTGTTGGCGTAGTTGGGCAGGCGGATGTAGGTCGCCATGAACTTGCGCGCCGTCTCGCGCGCCTTGGCCGGATCAGTCTCGAACAGCACGGCTTGCTCGGGCGCCAAGAGCGGCCCGTCGCCGAGCACGTTGCGCGCCATCAACGTGTGCTCGGGCGGCACGAAGTACGGATGCGCGCCGAGGCCGCGTTGCGCCGAGAGCGCGAGCATGCGCGGGCCGAGCGCGGCGAGCACCCTGCGCGGCGCGACGGTCGGTGCCGCGGCGGCGAAGATTCCTTTGTCCATCTGGTCGAGGTACGCGACCATCGCAGAGTACGGCTTGTCGTAGCTGCCTTTGTGCAACTTGGTAGCCATGTGTTCGTGGCTCGCGCCGATGCCGAGCGTGAACCGCTCGCCGAACGCCTCGGTGAGCGTGCGCCAACCTGCCTGCATCGTGATCGCCGAGCGCGCGTACATCGACGCGATGCCCGTGGCGACGCCGATGCGCTTGGTGCCCGAGAGAAGCAGCGCGCACGACGCGAACGGCTCGCGTCCGACCGCTTCGGGCACCCAGATGCATCCATAACCCAACTCTTCGATCTCGCTCGCCGCTTCCTGCGCCTTGCGCATCGGCTGCAGATCGAGCGCGAACGTCCACACCCCGACGCGGCCGAGGCCGAAGTTGTCGCGCGCGACCGCCATGCAGACCACCGTAGTTGTGGGCGGTTCGCCGGCACACATCAGGGCATGGTGGTGTCAGGACGCATCAACGCTCGGCAACTGACAAGCGCACGCCGGGCAGCGCGCACGCGCGCCCTCTCAGCAGGCGCGTGTGCGCTCGCATTGGTCGCGTGTGGTGGCGGCGACTCCGCGCCACAGACGAAGGCACAGACGAAGGCACAGTCGAAGGCACAGACGACAGCACGGGCCGCGTCCGTCGACACCGCAATCATCGTCGAGGTGATCGACGGCGACACCGTGACGCTCGAGGTCGCCGGGCACACCGAGACGGTGCGACTTGTCGGCATCGACACACCCGAGACGGTGCACCCGACCAAGCCGGTCGAGTGCTTCGGGCCGCAGGCTTCGGCGTTTCTCGCACGACTCCTGCCGCCGGGCACGCCGGTGCGCATACGACGCGACACACAGGCGCGCGATTCGTACGGTCGTTTGTTGTTGTATCTGTTCTTGCCCGCGCCCGACGGCGACAAGTTCGTCAACCTCGAACTCGTGGCGCGCGGCTACGCCGTGCCGTTGTCGATCGAGCCGAACACGCGCTGGCGCGCGGCGTTCGTCGACGCGGCATTTGACGCCCAGCGAAATTCGCGCGGGCTGTGGGGGGTGTGTAAGTAGCGTCGGCGTGGTGGCAGGTTCGGCTCGCTCGCTCAACGAGGCCCTCGGGCACCCCGACGACGCGCGGTTGGTCATCCTCAGTTGCGACGACCTCGGCGCATTCCACGCGTCGAACCTCGGCGTGCTACAGGCACTGCACGATGGCGCAGCGACCTGCGCCTCGCTCATGGTGCCGGCTCCGTGGGCGCGCCACGCCGTCGCCAGCCTTCGCGGCGGCGACGACATCGGCGTGCACCTCACGCTCGTGTCGGAGCACCCCGAGTACCGCTGGGGTCCGCTCACCTATGCGCCGAGCCTGCAGTCGGGCGACGGCGGGTTTCCTTCCACTCTCGACGACTTGTGGGAGCACGCCGACCCCGAAGAAGTGATGCGCGAGTGCCGCGCCCAGGTCGAGCGGGCGATGATGTGGGGCGTTGATGTCACGCATCTCGCGCCGCACCTCACGTCCATCACGTTGCGACCCGAGTTCTTCGACGTCTATCTCGCGCTCGCGGTGGAGTATCGCCTGCCGATTCGCATCCCCTCCACCGTCTCGGCGTCGCAGGCCGGTTTCGACTTCCGCGGGCTGGCGCGCGACGAAGGCGTGTTCTTCCCCGACCACTTCGACCACGACTGGTCGTCGGGCAGTCGCACGCGCGTGCTCTCGGCTCTCGCGAAGTTGCAGGCCGGCGTCACCGAGATCCACATACAACCCGTGATCGACTCGCCAGAAGTGCGCGCCGTCGGACCCGTGAGCAGCGGGTGGATTGACGACCTCGCGCTCGCTACGAGCAGCGAGTTGCGCGCAGCGATCGCAGCGGCCGGCGCGACCGTGATCGGCTATCGCGAACTCAGGGACGCGATGCGAGCCGCGCCAGTACGCGGCTGACTTCGCCCGAACGCAACAACTCGAACAAGGCACCGCTCGATCCGGCGGCCTTCAGTTTTCCTTGCATGTAGAGCGAGGTCGGGTCGCCCGTGGCGTCAGCTGCCGGCACGGTGATCACGAGCGCCGCATCGTCGGGGCCCTCGACAACCTCGTCTTTCTTGCCGAACACCACGCGGTACTGCACGCTCGTCGTCATCGGTCGCCGACTCTCAAGCCCGCGCCGCCGAGCGCACACCGAGAAACAAATCGTCTTCCAGTTCGCCGTCGCGACGCTGCGCGGGCACGAGCGAGCGCGCCAACACCCAGTCTTCGTACGGGTACGTGCTCGCTAGTTCGTCGTCGCTCAATCCGAACCAGAACAGCTCGCGTTCGTCGACTTGCGTGCGGTGCGCACGCAGGGCCCCCGAGCGCGCCCAGAGGTAGTCGGCGATGTGGAGTCGCGTCGTGATGCGATGGTCGAGGTTCGGTCGCTCGAACCACTTCTCGTCGTACGGCGAGAATCCGCGCAGACGAATCAACGCTTCGTGCACGGCCGTGAGCCGCGCGCGCGACCACACCGAGTAATACAACTTGAGCGGTTGCCATGCGGCGCCGTGCTCTGGATACCAGTCGTCGTCGCCCGCACGATCGAAGGCGAGCACGCTGATCTCGTGCACCTTCAAGTGGTCGGGATGCGGATAGCCCCGCTGGTCGTCGCCGTAGGTGATCATCACCTGCGGCTGGTGCTTGCGGATGAGTCGCACGAGACGCCCGGTCGCTTCGTCGACGTCGGCCATGTGGAACGACTCGTGCTGTGAGTTGGCGGGCGACTCAGGCATTCCCGAGTCGCGATAGCCGAGCATCTCCACTTCGCTGAAGCCGATCACGCGCGCCGACGCCGCGAGTTCATCTGGGCGCATCGTGGCGAGCAGCGCCTTGGTCGCCTCTGCGTCGAGACCGTGGAACGGCTGGCCCGGCTCTTTCAACGCCGGATTGTTGAGATCGCCCTCTTCACCGCCGGTCGCGCACACCAGCACCGTGTGCACTCCTTCGCGCGAGTACCTGGCGAGAGTCGGCGCGCCCTTCGATGCTTCATCGTCGGGGTGCGCGTGCACCGTGAGAAGACTCAGGCGCTGCGTCATGTGCGTTCCGCAGACTACCTCGCTGCATCTCCTACTCTCGTAGGCGATGTCGCCGAGAACATTGCGTGCGGTTCGCACGATTCGCGCCGCTCGCACTATTCGCACAGTTCATACCGTTCGCCTGCTGTTGCTCGCCGCGTGCGCGCCGATGATCGTGGCCGCGTGCTCGCGCGACGGTCGCACGCTCGCGCCGGCGTCGCCCGAGCAGACCGAGACCATCGCGATCGCCCCGACCGAGATAACGGTGTCGCTCGAACCCAGCGAGGCCTTCGCCGTGCGCGGGCCCTACACCGAGGGCACCGACATCGACCTCGCCTTCACGTGTTTCGGCCGCAAGGTGTCGCCCCCGCTCGAGATCGTCGCGCAACCGTCGGGCACCGTGACGCTGGCCGTGCTCTTGCACGACGTGGAGACACCCGACCGCATTCTCTGGGCGATGGCCAACATCGCCGGCGCGACCGTCGCCATCGGCGAAGGCGCCCAGCCACCCGACGCGGTCGTCGCCACGAACAGTGACGGCGTTGCCGCCTATTCGCCGCCGTGCCCGTCTGCGGGAGAGCGTCGGCAGTACTTGCTCACGGTGTTCGCCCTCGACAAGGCGATCGACACGGCGGGCATCACGAACCAAGACGGTTTGGTGGACGCCGACGCGCTCCTCACCGCCATCGAGATGAGCACCTTCGACCTGGCCGAGAGCACGTTCTACGTCCAGGCCCCCTGACGCGCTCCGTCGTACCGGCCCCCTGACACGTTCTGTCGTTCACGCAACGACGACGGGGAATCTGTGAGACTTGACGCATCGAACGTTCGCTCGCCGCACTCCCCGTCGCTCTATGCGAGACCGATACCGACGGTCGGCTGACGGCGGCGAACGACGCGTTTCGAGCCCTCGCGTTGAGTGGTGCGCCGCTCACGCTGGGTGTTGCGCCGTGGTCGCACGCACTGCCGGCGCGGCGCGCGGAACTCGAGCGCGACTGGCTGGCAGCGCGCACGACCAACGCGCCGTTCGTCGCGAACTTCCGCGTGGCGAGCCCCGAGGGTGCCGATGTCGTCGTCGCCTTCAGCGCCCGCGCGATGGTCGATGCGAGCGGACGCGTCACCGGATACGTCGGCACCGCGCACGACGCGACCGCGCTCGTCACCAACGACCGGCTCAACGACCAACTCGTCGGTGCGCTCGACGCGGCGAGCGACGCCATCGTGGTCTACGACGCGCGCGCCGCGCTCGTCTTCGCCAATCGCGGTGCGGCAGACCTGCTCGGCGTCACCGACGCCGACGCCGATCGCGAAGCGGCGACAACGTTCTTTGACGCCGTGCGCAACCAAGTGCCGCGCGACGTGCTCGCCGGCACGGGCAAGAGTTCGTGGTCGGGCGAACTCGGGCATCGCAGCCCCGACGGCATCATGCGCACGCTCGCCGTCACGCTCCACGTGGTGCGCGGCACCGACATGTCGGTCGACCATCTCTCGGTCATCGCGCGCGACGTGACGGAACACAAGCAGACGCAGGCCGAACTGCAACGCCAGGCGACCCACGACGAACTCACCGGCTTGCCGAATCGCACGCTCTTCTTGCGACACGTCGCCGAGGCTCTCGACCGCAGTCGCACGCTGCGCCGCGGAGTCACCGTGATGTTCCTCGACTTCGACGGACTAAAGAACGTGAACGACACGATCGGCCACCGTTTCGGCGACCAATTGATCGTGAGCGTCGGCAAGCGGCTGGTGAATGCCACACGGCCCTCCGACGTGGTGGCGCGGCTGAGCGGCGACGAGTTCGGCGTGCTGGCCGAAGGCGTGAGCGACGAGTCGCTCGCGCTCGAGATCGCCGAGCGGCTGCGCGCGAGCGTGACCGGCCAGCACGTGGTCAGCGGCGTCGAGGTCACGTCGGGTGCCAGCGTCGGAGTCGCGACCGCGACGCCTGCGTTGCTCGCCGAGCAGTCGCCCGCCGACGCCGCGCTCACGCTGCTCGTGAACGCCGACACCGCGATGTACCGCGCCAAGCAGCGCGGCAAGGGTCGCTGCGAGGTGTACAGCGAGGCGATGCGCACGCAGGCCCGCGACCGGCTCACACTCGCCTCACAACTCGAGCGTGCGCTGGCGCGCGACGAACTCTCGCTCGCCTACCAACCGATTGTCTCCATCCACACCGGCCGCGTGGTCGCCATCGAGGCTTTGTTGCGCTGGCGGCACCCCGAGCGCGGCGTGCTCACTCCGCCGGCATTCATCGACATCGCCGAAGAAACCGGCGCAATCGTTCCGATCGGCGACTGGGTCATTGCCACCGCGGCGCGCACGCTGCGATCGCTCGTCGACGACTCGTCACTCGACGGCTCAGCGACGCTGCACGTGAATGTGTCGCCGCGGCAGTTGAGCGATGCCGGATTCGTCGAGCGCACCACCAACGCGCTCGCCACGGCGCGCGTCGACCTCCGCCAACTCGTGCTCGAGTTCACCGAGGCCACCGCGCTCGCCAACAACCCCGCGGTCAACCGCAGCCTGAACGCGTTCTCGCGATTGGACGTGCAGTTGTCGATCGACGACTTCGGCACGGGGTACTCCTCGCTCGCCCACTTGCGCGACTTCCGTGCGGCGCAACTCAAACTCGACGGCACGTTCATCCGCAACATCGGAGTCGACGGCGCAGGCGACCCGATCGTCCGGTCGATCGTGCAGCTCGCGCACTCGCTCGACATGTCGGTGGTCGCCGAGTGGGTGCAGTCGGCGCCGCAGTTGCAGCGACTGCGGCTGCTCGGCTGCGACCACGCGCAGGGCAACCACGTGTGCGAGCCGACCGACGAGGCGGGCGTGCGCGAGTTCGTGCGGCGCGCGTCGTCAGCCGAGCCGACGCGTCACTCGGGCGGCACGGGCGCGGGCCCGTTGCCCGCATAAAACGCGAGCGTCGGCGCCGCGGAGTCGGCGATACGCAGCACGGAATTGCCCCGCACGGTGTCGCCGTACGTGTCGAGCGAGAATCGTCGCAGCTTGCCGCCCGCCGCCGGGCGCATGAGACGCGCGAACTCGAGCAAGTCGAGCCGTTCGTCGACGAGCAACGCCCCGGTCGCGCCGTCCATGATCGTTCCGGCGCGGAACGGGTCGCCCAGCGTGCGATTCACCGCGGTCTGCATGAGCAGTGCCGTGAACAGTCGCTGCCGCTTGCCGCGGCCGATGTCGGATGTGCCGTCGACGCGCCAGTGTCCGTCGACTTTCTCCTCGAAGTAACGGCTGCGTGCGTACGCGAGCGACTGCACGCCGGTCAAGTTCTTGCATCCGGGCTTGATGTAGAGCCCGGTGCTGCGATCGCGCGTCGGCCACTCCACGCACACCGTGACTCCCCCGACGGCATCGACCAAATCCTTGAAGCCCTGGAAGTCAATCTCGAGATAGTGGTGAATGGGGATGCCGAGCGCGCGCGTCACGGTGCGCACCACGACCGCCGCGCCCTCGCGGTACGCGACGTTGATGCGCTCAGTGTTCTCCGAGTCGCCGATGGTCACCCACAAATCGCGCGGAATCGAGAGCAACGAGATGATGCCCGACGACTTCTCCACGTTCACGACGATGAGCGTGTCGCTGCGACGGCCCTGCACGTCGCCCTCGCCGCCGACGTTGGCGTAGTCGGGGTCGTTCGGATCCGCACCGGCGCGGGAGTCCGAGCCGACCAAGAGGAAGTTGACGAACTGGTCGTTCGGCTCGGCGAGCGTGGACGTGAGCGACAACTCGCGACGCACTCCGTCGAGACGGGAGTCGAGGGCGCGCCCGACGCCCAGATAGCCCGCGGCGCTGAGCACGACCACCAGCACGGCGGCGACCAGCCACACCTGTCGGCGCCGACGGCTCTTGCGCTCGGTCATGCGCTGCGATGCTCGGTGTGCGTCGTCATCGCCGTATCGAAGGTAGTGCGCTCAGTGCGCGCGAAGGTGCACCACGTCGCCGACGTCGACCACGTGCGTGACGCCCGCATCGTCGCGCACGAGCAGCCGCGACTTCTCGTCGAGATCGACCGCCACGCCGACGATGTCGGACGCGCTCAATTGCACCCGCACCCGCGTGCCCAGCGTGACAAGCGCCGCCTTGTGCTCGGCTTGCAGCGCCGCGTCGTCGCTGTCTGTGCGTCGGTCGATTTCGCGCAGCATCTCGCCGAGCAACACGAGTGGCGACACCGACGGTGCACCACCCGTCGCAGCAACGAGCGACGTCGCGCCCGACGGCGCCCACCCGACGTTCACGCCGATGCCGACAACCACGAATTGCTCGCTCGGCGAACCGACCGCGAGCAGCCCAGCGAGTTTGTGCGCACCGACCACGAGATCGTTGGGCCACTTGATGCCGGGCTCGACGCCAGTAGTCGTCTGGCAAGCAGCACGCGCCGCGAGCGCGACGATTCGCGTGTATCGCGACGGGTCGCGATCGCCGTAGCGAAAGAGCAGCGACACGAGCAGGTTCGTGCCGCGCGCCGCTTCCCAACTGCGATCGAGGCGACCCTTGCCCGCAGTCTGGAAGTCGGCGACGATCACGCTGCGGTCGGCGGCTCCGACGCGTGCGTCGGCATACAGATCGTCGTTGGTCGAGCCCGTCTCGGCGACGTGTCGCACCGTCCACCCGATCGGCCAATTCGACTGCGAACTAGGATTCTGCGTCGTCATCGCCCACACAAGATAGGTCTCCGTGCCCAAGAAAATCCTGATCGCGAATCGCGGCGAAATCGCCGTGCGCGTCATCCGCACCGCCCGCGAGATGGGCATCGCGACGGTCGCGGTCTACTCCGAGCTCGACCGCGACGCGTTGCACGTGCGCCTCGCCGACGAGGCCTATGCGCTCGGCGGCGAGACCGCGGCCCAGAGTTATCTGAACACCGACGCGATTCTCGGCGCGATCAAAGAGAGCGGCGCCGACGCGGTGCACCCCGGCTACGGATTCTTCTCGGAGAACGCCGACTTCGCGCAGTCCATCACCGACTTAGGCGTCGCGTTCATCGGGCCGCCGCCCGCCGCCATCGTCGAGATGGGCGACAAAGTGTCGTCGCGCAAGGCGGCGCTGCGCGGCGGAGCGCCGATCGTGCCGGGTACCACCGAGTTCGTGAACTCCGCGGCCGAGATCGTCGCCTTCGGAACGGAGTACGGCTGGCCGGTGGCGATCAAGGCGGCGTTCGGCGGCGGCGGTCGAGGAATGAAAGTGGTGAAGGACGCCGCGTCGGTGCAAGAAGCGATGGACTCCGCCAAGCGCGAGTCGAAGGCGTTCTTCGGACGCGACGAGATCTACGTCGAGCGATACCTCACGTGGCCGCGACATATCGAAGTGCAGCTGGTCGGCGACAAGCACGGCAACGTCGTATGGGTGTCGCTGCGCGACTGCTCGGCGCAACGCCGCCACCAAAAGCTCATCGAAGAAGCACCTGCGCCCGGGCTGCCCGCCGGACTCGAGGCGAAGATCGGCGAAGCCGCGGTGAAAGCAGCGCGCGCGGTCGGCTACTACAACGCCGGCACGGTCGAGTTCATCTACCAAGACGGTGACTTCTTTTTCTTGGAGATGAACACGCGCCTGCAAGTCGAGCACCCCGTGTCGGAGATGATCACCGGCCTCGACCTGGTGGAGTGGCAAATCCGCGTCGCCGACGGCGAGAAGCTGCCGATGACGCAGAAACAAGTCGGCGCCCTGCGCCGCGGCCACTCGATCGAGGTGCGCATCAACGCCGAGAACCCGGCCGGCGGAAAGTTCCTGCCGTCGCCCGGCACCATCTCCACGTTGAAGGCACCCGACGGATTCGGCGTGCGGTTCGACGGGGGTTACGAGTCGGGCGACACCGTGAGCCAGCACTACGACAACCTCATCGGCAAGCTCATCGTGTGGGGCAAGGACCGCCCGACCACGATCGCGCGCACGATTCGCGCGCTCGAAGAGATGAGGGTGGAGGGCGTGCACACCACGATTCCTGCCGACCTCGCCATCTTGCGTCACCCCGACTTCGCCGCCGTGAAGCACAGCACCAAGTGGGTGGAAGAAACACTCGACTTGAGCCAGGTCGGCTCGCAAGTCGCGCCCGGCCATGCACCCGCAGCCGGCCTCGTCGAGAAAACGACGACCGTCGAAGTGAACGGCAAACGATTCGAGGTGAAGGCGTGGGTGCCCGAGTCGGGCGGCACCGCGGCGCCGGCGCGCCGAGCTGCGCGCACGGCGGCGGCAGCGGGCACGGGTGGCGGCGATGTAGTCGCCCCGATGCAAGGCACGATTGTGAAGGTACTGGTCGAAGTCGGCCAAGCAGTGAAGGTCGGTGACGCGGTGGTCGTGCTCGAGGCGATGAAGATGGAGAATCAGCTGCAAGCTGGGAAGGCCGGCACCGTGAAGTCGATCAATGTGAAGCCCGGCGACAAGGTGGGTTCGGGCGATGTACTCGTCGTGATCGCATGAGTGACGACGCGGGCAGCACCAACCTCGAGTCGTTCCGCGAACGACGGCTGCAAGAAATCTCGCGACTGCGCGACGCAGGCGTGAATCCGTATCCGTACCGCTTCGATCGCACGCACTCTCTCGCCGAGATTCGCAGCACCCACGAGTCGCTCGCGCCGGGCACCGAGACCACCACGATGGTCGCGGTGTGCGGGCGCGTCATGCTGAAGCGCGACCAGGGCAAACTCATCTTCATCACGGTGCGCGACCGCAGCGACGAACTGCAGTTGTTCGTGAGCAAGTCCGCCGTGGGCGATGAGGCGTTCGACATCATCAATTCGTTCGACCTCGGCGATTGGGTCGGCGCGCGCGGAGTCGTGATGACCACGCGCAAGGGCGAGCTGTCGGTGAAGGCCGCCGAGGTGACGTTGCTCGCCAAGGCGCTGCGCCCGATGCCCGACAAGTGGCACGGGCTGCAAGACGTCGACACGCGCTTCCGCCAGCGCTACGCCGACCTCATCGTGAACCCCGACGCGCGACGCACGTTCGAGATTCGCCACGCGATCATCGCCAGCATCCGCAAGACCTACGCGCAGCGCGGCTACGTCGAGGTCGAGACGCCCGTCCTGCAGGTCGAGGCCGGCGGGGCCCACGCCCGTCCGTTCCTCACCCACCACAACGCGCTCGGCATGCCGCTCTACCTGCGCATCGCGCTGGAGCTGCACTTGAAGCGCCTCATCGTGGGCGGAATGGAGCGCGTGTTCGAAATTGGTCGTGTGTTCCGCAACGAGGGAATCTCGCCGAGGCACAACCCGGAGTTCACGATGCTCGAGTCGTACGAGGCGTTCGCCGACTACGGCGACATCATGGACTTGACGCAAGCCGTCATCGTCAACGCGGCGCGCGACGCGCTAGGCACCACCGTCATCGACATCGGCGGCACGCCGTGCGACTTGTCGGCGCCGTGGCCGCGCAAGCGGATGATCGACCTGGCCGGCGCCAAAGTCGGGCGCGAACTGCACCCGTCGCAACCCGTCGCCGACGTGCGCAAGGTCGCCGACGACAACGGCGTGAAGTGGGAGAAGCACTGGGGCGCGGGACGCATCATCGAAGAAATCTTCGCCGAGAAGGCCGAGGGCGAGTTGCTCATGCCCACCTTCGTGACCGGCCACCCTGTGGAGGTTTCTCCGCTCGCCCGCGTCGACCGCAACGACCCGCACCTCACCGAGCGATTCGAGTTGTTCGTGCAGGCGCGCGAACTCGCCAACGGCTTCAGTGAGTTGAACGACCCGGTCGAGCAACGCGGGCGATTCGAGGCCGAGCAACGCGCCAAAGAAGCCGGCGATGCGACGGCCGGCACCGTCGACGAGGACTACCTGCGCGCACTCGAGTTCGGCCTGCCGCCGACCGGCGGGCTCGGCGTGGGCATCGACCGCCTCACGATGCTCCTTGCCGGCGTGTCCTCGATTCGCGAAGTCATCCTCTTCCCCACGCTGCGACCCGAGGCCACTGAATGAACGCGCCGTCTTCTGCGCGCGACGGTCTCGCAACTACGCGCGCGTGGGGTGTCGGCACGCGCACCGTGTCGTCGAGTGGCGTCGTGCTCGACGCGCACTTCCGGCGCCTGGGTTGGGGCGACTCGTGCCCCGCGCACGAACGCGACTCGGCTCCCCCGCCCGCCATCGACGCGCGCCGCGGCGTGGAGATCGTGCCCGTCGTGACCGAGATCGACACGAGCCTCGCCCCGCATGATGCGACCGACGTGTATCTGCGGTTGCATCTGTTGTCGCACCGGTTGGCCGCGCCGCGCACATTGAATCTCGACGGCGCGTTCGGGTTGCTCGCCAACGTCGCGTGGACCAGCATCGGGCCGGTGGCTCTCGACGTGCTCGACGAAGTGCGCGACGCGATGCGCCGCAAAGGCGAGCACCTTGCGGTGAACGGCGTCGACAAGTTCCCGCGCATGACCGACTACGTGGTGCCGGCCGGAGTGCGCATCGCCGACGCCAGCCGGGTTCGCCTCGGTGCGCACCTCGCCGAAGGCACCACCGTGATGCACGAGGGATTCTGCAACTTCAACGCCGGCACGCTCGGCGCATCGATGGTCGAGGGTCGCATCTCTGCCGGTGTCGTCGTCGGCGACGGCAGCGACATCGGTGGCGGCGCCTCCATCATGGGCACGCTGTCGGGCGGCGGAAAAGAGATGATCACCATCGGCCAACGCTGCCTGCTCGGCGCCAACAGCGGCCTTGGCATCAGCCTCGGCGACGACTCGGTGATCGAAGCCGGCCTCTATGTCACTGCCGGCACGCGCGTTCGACTCCCCGACGGCAACATCGTGAAGGCGCGCGAGATGTCGGGTGTGTCGAACATGTTGTTCCGGCGCAACTCGACCGACGGCGCGGTCGAGGCAGTCGTGCGCTCGGGCAGCTGGGGCGGCCTCAACGCCGCCCTGCACAAGAACTAATGACGGCCTCCCGTCGGGCCTCGCGATGAACTTCGACGACTTTGCTGCACTCGTGCGCGCGCGACGCACGAACTTGATGATCGATCGCGCGCGCGACGTCGACCCCGACACGGTGCGCAGTCTGTGCGAGTTGTCGACGTGGGCACCCAACCACAAACTCACCTGGCCGTGGGTGTTCGCCGAGGTGCGCGGCGATGCGCGTTCGCGACTCGGCGAGACGTGTGCCGCGGTGATGGCGGCGCAAGGCGAACCCGCCCCGCGCGTGGAGAAGACCCGCGGCAAGTTCGCGCGCACGCCAGTCGTGCTCGTCGTCGGGTCGGAAGTTGGTGACTCCGACTTGCGCACGACGGAGAACCGTGATGCGGTCGCCGCCGCGGTGCAGACCCTGCTGCTCGGTGCCACCGCGCTCGGGCTCGCGAGTTTTTGGTCGTCGTGCCCGAAAGGTGCCGAGCCAGCGGTCGCCGAGTTCTGCGGGTTCGGCGCCGACACCGCGATCGTCGCGATGGTCTACCTCGGTTGGCCGACCGAGGTGCCGAAGGCATTCGAGCGGCCCGCGCCGCGCATCAATCGCCTCGGCTGATCAGCCCGGTCGGTGCACTCCGAACACGTCGCGTAGCGCATCGCTCACTTCGCCCAGCGTGGCGTTGGCCTTCAACGCTTCTTTCATCGGATAAAGCAGATTGTCGGTGCCGCGCGCCGCTGCGCGCACGTCGTCGAGTCGCGCGGCGACGAGTGCCGCGTCGCGCTTGGCCTTGAACTCTCGCAGGCGCGCTACCTGGTTGCGCTCGCGCTCGGCGTCGACCTTCAGTACGGGCGTGTCGGCGCGTTCGTCATCCTGGAACTTGTTGACCCCGACGATGGTGCGCGACTCGTCGTCGATCGACTTGGTGTACGCATAGGCCGCTTCTTCGATCTCTTCCATCTGGAAACCAGCCTCGATCGCGTGCACCGCGCCGCCCATCGCGTCGATGCGCTCGATGTACTCCCACGCCAGACGCTCGACCTCGTTGGTCAGCGACTCCACGTAGTACGAGCCCGCGAGCGGGTCGGGAGTATCGGTGACGCCGCTTTCGTAACCGATGATCTGCTGCGTGCGCAGCGCGATGCGCGCGGCCTCCTGTGTCGGCAGGCCGAGCGCCTCGTCGAAGCCGTTGGTGTGCAAGCTCTGCGTGCCGCCCATCACTGCGGCCATGCTCTGCACCGCGACGCGCACCACGTTGTTGAGCGGTTGCTGCGCGGTGAGCGTGGCGCCGCCGGTCTGCGTGTGGAATCGCATCAGGTGACTGGCCGGGTTCTTGGCGCCGAAGCGCTGCGTCATGATTCGGTACCACATGCGGCGGCTGGCGCGGAACTTGGCGACTTCTTCGAAGAAGTTGTTGTGGCCGTTCCAGAAGAATGACAGCCGCGGCGCGAACGTGTCGACGTCGAGCCCCGCATCGACCGCAGCCTGCACGTACGCGATGGCGTTGGCGAGTGTGAAGGCGAGTTCTTGCACCGCCGTGCTGCCCGCTTCGCGAATGTGGTAGCCCGAGATCGAGATCGTGTTCCACTTCGGCACGTGCTTGGCGCAGTACGCGAAGATATCGGTCGTGATGCGCAGCGACTGCCGCGGCGGATAAACGTAGGTGCCGCGCGCGATGTACTCCTTCAGGAGGTCGTTCTGGATGGTGCCGCTGATCGCGCTCGCCGGCACGCCCCGCTCCGCCGCCACCAACTCGTAGAGCAAGAGCAAGATTGCCGCCGTCGAGTTGATCGTCATCGACGTGGTCACCTTGTCGAGCGGCAAGTCGGCGAGCAACGTGCGCATGTCGTCGATCGAGTCGATCGCCACGCCGACCTTGCCGACCTCGCCGACGGCGCGCGCGTGGTCGCTGTCGTAGCCCATCTGGGTGGGTAGGTCGAACGCGCACGACAATCCGGTTTGTCCGGCGCCGAGCAAGAACTTGAAGCGTTCATTGGTGTCGGCCGCCGTGCCGAAGCCCGCGTACTGGCGCATCGTCCAAAGTCGGTCGCGATGCATCGTCGGATAGATGCCGCGGGTGTACGGGGCGACCCCGGGCGCCCCGAGGTCGCGCGCCGCGTCGAAAGAATCGAGCGAACCGGCGTCGTACAACGGCCCGACTTCGATGCCCGAGTCGGTGTGCTTCTCGGTGCGCTTCGCCGTGGGCTTCTCGGTGCGCTTTTCCGTCATGCGAAATCAAGGCTACGAGAGCCGCGCGCCGCGGCCGTCGTGCCTAACCTTGAGGCATGGCCATCACCGAACATGCGGGTGCCACGAAGTCCATCGACGGCATCCCGCTCACCCCGAAAGAACTTGTCGACATCGGCCCGCAGCCGCGGCAGTCGACCGAAGAAGAGCGGCTCGAGCGCAAGCAGAAACTCGCCGCCGCACTGCGCATCTTTGGTCGTCTCGGTTTCGGCGAGGGCGTCGCCGGGCACATCACCGTGCGCGACCCCGAGTATCCCGACCATTTCTGGGTGAATCCGTTCGCGCGCAGCTTCCGGCTGATGCGGGTGTCTGATCTCATCCTCGTGAACCACGACGGCGACGTCGTGTACGGCAACCACCCGGTCAATCAGGCAGCGTTCTGCATCCATGCCGCGATTCACCAGGCGCGCCCCGACGTGATCTCGGCCGCGCACGCGCACTCCGTGTACGGCAAGGCGTGGGCGTCGCTGGGCCGCAGGCTCGACCCGATCACGCAAGACAGTTGCTATTTCTACGAAGACCACGTGGTGATCACCGAGCAGGGCGGCGCCGTCGTGCTCGAGCCGGCTGCCGGGCGCGAGATCGCGTCGAAGTTCCCGAAAGGAAAAGCCGCCATCCACCAGAACCACGGTCTCTTCACGGTCGGCAACACGGTGGATGCCGCCGCCTACTGGTTCATCACGATGGAGCGCACGTGCATGGCGCAGATCATGGCCGAGAGCGTGGGCACGCCGAAGTTGATTCCGCACGAGATGGCGACGTACACGCGCGACCTCACCGCCCACGACATCGCCGGCTGGCTCCACTTCCAGCCGTTGTGGCAAGAAATCTGCCGCACCGATCCGGATCTCTTCGACTGAACCAGCGACGTAACCCGCTCCAGACCGCGCCGCCCGAGGCGCTGTTCATCGTCTCGGGAATCAGCCAATACGTCGGCGCAGTGATCGCCGTGCGCCTCTTTGCCGAGTTGGCGCCCGCGCCGTCGGCGTGGCTGCGCGTGATCGGCGCGACGCTGTGGCTGTCAGTGTTCTCGTTCGGGCAGTTTCGTCGGGGCGGCAGGTTCACCGGCGCACAGTTGCGCAGCGCGGCCGCGCTCGGCATCGTCACGGCGTTCATGAACCTCACCTTCTATATGGCGATCGACCGGCTGCATCTCGGCAAAGGGGTGGCGATCGAATTCATCGGGCCGATCACCGTCGCCGCGCTCACCACTCGATCGCGCCGCAACGCCGGGGCTCTGGCGCTCGCGACGCTGGGCGTGATCGTGCTCTCGGGCATCGAGATCGACGACGAACCGCTCGGGTTGCTGTTCATCTTCCTCGCCGCGGCATGCTGGGCCGGTTACATCGTGCTCAGCGCACGAGTCGCGCAGTATGACCGCGGCGTCGCCGGGCTCGCTGTCGGGCTCGGGTTCGGCGCCATCGCACTCGCGCCGTTCGGCGTGCCACAAAGCGGCCCAGCGTGGAGCGACCCGCGGCTCATCGGATGGTGTCTCTTGATCGGGTTGTTCTCCAACGCCGTCGCCTACGGCATCGATCAATACACGCTGCGGCGCATCCCGGTGCGGCGATTCTCGGTGCTGCTCGCCCTGTTGCCCGTCACCGCGACGGTGTTCGGATTTCTTTTTCTCGACCAGACGCCGAGCGTGCCCGACTTGATCGGCATCGGACTCGTGCTCGGCGGCGTCATCATGCAGCAGCGCGACGTGTTGGTGCGCGATGCGTCGTAACGCGCGACGCGACATAGCGAGACAATACAGAGCGCGGCGCGTCGTAACGCGCGCATCACCGCCGAGTGCGTGCGCACGGACGTAGACTGACACAGAAGCGGGCGAAGGAGAGTTCTACTTCACCATGCGTTCCCCCCAACTGCGACGCTTGCTGTGCATTTGCGTCGTCGCGCTCGGCATCGCGACCGCGACCCCGTTCTCGCCCGCGCACGCCGCCGACGGACAACTGCCTGCCAGCTATCTGATCTACGGGCGGGGCTTCGGGCACGGGCGCGGGCTCAGCCAGTACGGCTCGTTCGGTTGGGCGACCGCTTACGGCTGGTCGTGGCAGCAGATCCTCGATTTTTACTACGGCGGCGCGACGGGCAACGTGGTTGCACCGATCGACAACCCGAACGACACCATCCGCGTCTGGCTCTCGGCGATGGGCACCTACCAGACGGGCGTCGTCGCCGACGTGCAGAACGCGGTGTTCGTCGAAGACCCGGTGCCAGGGCGTACGTGGACTTCTCTCGTCGCCCGCGAGGTGAGCGAGAAGGTGTACCGCGTGTGGGGCTCCACGTCGCGGCGCTGCACACTGCCAAGCCAAGACCCCGCCAGCGTCGGATTCGAGTTGATCGGCGACGTCGCCGACTCCGCGTCGTTCACCACGCAAGTCGGGCAAGACCCGGCCGCCGCACCGAGCCAACTCGTCGGGCTGTGCGAACCGAAGTCTGACAAGGCGCACCGCGTGCGCTACTACCGCGGCATCATCCGCGCGGTGAACAACTCGCGCAACGAGAACCGCACGATCAACGTGACCACGATGGAGAGTTACCTGCGCGGCGTGGTGCCGCGCGAGTCACCCGCCTCGTGGGGCGACGCCAACGGCGGCGCAGGCATGAACGCGCTGCGTGCCCAGGCCGTGGCCGCGCGCAGCTACGCCTCGACCGAATCGCGCTACCCCGGGCTTGCGCACACTTGCGACACGATGGACTGCCAGGTGTACGCCGGTGCGGGGCTGCGCGAGGGCGTGAGCGAGCAGCCCTACGACCTCGAAGACCCGCGCACCGATCTCGCGATTGCCGAGACGGCTGGCGTCGTGGTTCGCGATCGCAACGGCGCGGTGGTGCGCACCGAATTTTCCTCCAGCAACGGTGGACGAACTGCCGGCGGAATCTTCACCGTGCAGGCCGACCCGGGCGACCTTGCGGCGAACCCCGCGCTCACCGTGTGGACGCGCAGCGTGTCCGCCGCGCAACTGCGCGAGAAATATCCGGAGATCGGCACGCTCACTTCGATCACCACTGCGCACGACGGGCTCGGCGGCGACTGGAACGGCTACACCACCGAAGTCACAATCAGCGGCATCAACGGTGCGGTGAAGATGTCGGGCTGGTCGTTCCGCTCCGCATTCGGACTCCCCGCTCCGTGGTACGGCGTGACGCCGGTGTATCCCGCGGAGTTCGAGGCCGCTCCCGTCGGACGCATGCTGGTGATCGGCGACTCGGTGGGTGCCAGCATCACGGCGGAGTTCAACGACATCGTCGCGCCCGCGTACGCCAACATCGACTACCAGGCGGTGCCCAACCGCTGCCTCGTCGGTGCGTCGTGCGTGGAGCCGACGGTCGGTCTGCCTGACGCGCCGTCGATCATCAACAAACTCACGGCGGAGAACATGCCGACGATCGCCGTGCTGCAACTCGGATACAACGACGACCCGGCGACCTTCGCACAGGACATCGACCAGGTGGTCACCGCGCTCAACGCCCGCGCCGTGCAGCGCATCGTCTTCGTGAACCTCTCGACACGCCGCGTCTCGGTGGACTACACGCGCTCCAACGTCGAGCTCGCCGCGGCCGCGCAGCGGTATCCGAACGTGAGCGTGCTCGACTGGAACAGCCACAGCGCGGGGCCGGAAAAAACTCGTTGGTTCAGCGACACCGTGCATCTCACCAGCACGGGGCGCGCGGAGTTCGCGTTGTTCTTGCGCAACCAACTCGACGACTTGCGCCGCGCCGGGCTCATCACCGCAGGCAGCGGCGCGATCATCCCGATGTCGCTGCCGATGATCGTCGGCGAACGGGGCGAACCCGTGAAGGCGCTGCAGGCCGCGCTCAACACCGCGCTCGGTTTAAAGAAGAAGCAGCGCATCGCGACCGACGGCGCATACGGCAAGGTCACCGCGGCGGCGGTGAGCAAGTTCGAGGAGTCGGCCGGGCTCCCGATCGACGGCATCGCCGACGAGCAAGTGGCCGCAGCACTCGGCCTCGACCACGCTGTCTTCACCCTCGCGCGCGGCGCCAAGCACTCGTCGGTCGCATCGATCCAGAAGGCGCTCGCCAACGTGCTGGGCGTGAAGATGAAGGCCGACGGTGTGTTTGGCAGCGGCACCGACAAGCAGGTGAAGAAGTTCCAGAAGTCCGTCGGGTTGCGGACGACTGGCGTCGTCGACCGCACGACGTGGATGGCGCTCCTCACCGCTTCTGCGCAGCGCTAGAAGGGCAGCGCTAGGCGCGCGGCGTTCTTCGTCTGCTCGTTAGACGCCGAACCGGCGCGACCATGCTTCGTCGCTGACGAGCGACGGATACGCCGCGCGATACTCGCGTTTCAAGCGGCCGTACTCGCGGCGCAACTCGCCGAGCACGCCGAAGGCATCGCGCCAGAGCGCAAAGAACCGTGCGCGGTCGCGCTCGCACACGAACCCTTCCGGCAGCCGGTCGTGGCGGTAAAGAATGCGGTCGTGGCGCAGCGCGAGCCCGACTGCGCGCGAGTCGATCGGCGCGGTGCGCAACGACCCGCTGCGGGCCGCGCGCGGAAGAAGAAATCCGCCGAGGAGCGGCAACGACAACGCAAAGCCGACGAGGCGCACGGCCTTGGGCAGGGGCCGCGACATCGCGACTGCGGCATGCTCGGGCGACAGCGGCGCGGGCTTCTCTTCGTTGACTCGGCGCAGGTCGTCGTGCAGCCCGGCGTGGTCGAGCGCGGCGAGCGCGGCGGGCCCGGCGAGATAGGCGCGCATGCCGCGGGTCATGTATTCCTGGCTTGCGTACCTGAAGCCAAAGAGGTTGCGGAAACTGAGCGCCAAGAAGCGCCGCGCCAAGTGCCGCCACCGATGTCGGTCGAACACCAGCGTGTCGATCATCGCGAAATTGCGCATCTCGTAGAAGAGACTCGACGGGTTGTTCTTCAGGTGGAAGTCGGCGTGCCACACCACCACGCCGTTGAGCGTGACCGTGTGCCGCCCGGTGTGCATGAGCCCGAACGCCACGTCGTCACCACGCACGAAGATCGGCAGTGGATTGTCGCGGGTGATTCCGATCGGGAACGCGGTGTACCACCACGCCGAATACGCAAAGCGGCGCTCTTTGTCGTCGCGCATAACGAGTCGGCGCTCGCGCAGGTCGTCTTCTTGCCCGAGCGCGCGCAACGGATACAACGAGCGCCACAGATACTTGCTGCCCGCTTCGAATTGCATCCACTGGCGCTCTTCGCTGAGCATCGCGCCGTGCACGCAGAGCTTCTCGTCGACGGCGTGGGAAAAGAGCGACACGGTGCGCACCAACGACTCGCTCTCGAGCGTGATGTCGTCGTCCATGAACAGCACGTGGGTGGCCCAGCCCTGCGCGCGCAGCCACATGAGACCGCGCGCGAATCCGCCGGCGCCGCCGAGATTGGGGTTCGCCACCACCGTGAGGTCGTCGCCTGGTGCCTCGTCGAACTTCACGTTGTCGGCGTTGTCAACCACGAGCACGCGCACGCGACCGCGCAACGTATCCTGGCCGCGCACGAGCGCGAGCACCTTCTTCACCGTCGGTACGACGTAGGCATGACGGTTGAACGTGGTGATCGAAAGATTGAGGCGCACGTCGCGATGCGGTGTGCTGGGTGTGCGCCACTCGACGCGGTGCAAAATGGTCGGCGAGTCGGCCACGATGCGCACGTAGAGCACGCCCCAATTCGATTGCTGCAGCGAGCCGACCCGCACGTCGACAGGCTGTGCGCCGAGCGCCGCGGTCGCCACGACCGTCTCACGACCCCGCACCACCGCGACCACTTCGGCGCACCCAGAACCCTCGGCGACGATGCGCGCCTCGATGTCGTCGATGCCAGTCAACCGGCGCCAGCGCCCGGCATGCAGCACGCCGAATGACGTGTCGAACGCGAGGGTCGCCCCCGCACCCATCGACGCGTGCGTCGCGCCCGAAGCATCGAGCCCGAATCGCACGTCGCCCGCGGTGCGCGCGTACAACTCGGGCTCGGCGAACCCGGGCGCAGGTGGCAACGAGCGCTGCAGCAGGTTCGTCATTGCGCGATCGTCACTGCAACGGGTCGGTGACGAACGCCGGAATCGCGCGACCCGAGTCGATCGCCGCCTTGGCGGTGTCGGCGACGCCGAGCGCCTCATGAATCGTCACATCCATGTCGAGATAACGGTAGGTGCCGAGCCGTCCGAGAAAGGTGACTCCGGTTTCGGCGCGCGCCAAGCGCACGTAATCGAGCAGTTGCGCTTTTTCTTGCACGAGCCGCACCGGGTAATACGGTGTGTCATTCTCGTCGGCGAGCCTGCTGTATTCGCGGTAGATCACCGTGCGGTCGTGCTGTTCCCACGGCGCGAAGTGCTTGTGCTCGGTGATGCGGGTGTAGGGCACGTCGGCATCGCAGTAGTTGACGACCGGGCAACCCTGGAAGTCGCCGTCCACCACCTCAGGTTCGAAGTCGAGCGTGCGATACGCGAGCCGGCCGTGGGAGTAGTCGAAGTACGCGTCGATCGGCCCCGACCAGAATGCATGGTCGTACTCGGCGAGACGCGCGCGCGGCATGCGCGTCGAGAGTCGCACGCTGATGCGCGGATGGTCGAGCATCGCCTCCACGATCGGCGTGTAGCCGTGCACCGGAATGCCCTGGTGCGGATGGTTGAAGTACGAGTCGTCGTCGGTGAATCGCAACGGCAGTCGCGCAAGGATGCTCGCCGGCAGTTCTTTCGGATCCACACCCCACTGCTTGCGCGTGTAGCCCGCGAAGAATGCCTCGTACAACTCGCGTCCGACCAGCCGCAAGCCTTGTTCTTCGAACGACTTCGGGTCGGCGATGGTCGAGTCGGCGCGCGCGGCGACGAACGCCTGCGCTTCGTCGGGCGAAAAGTTCGTGCCGAAGAACGCGTTGATGAGGCCGAGATTCATCGGCATCTGGTACGCCTTGTCCCCCACCATCGCCCGCACACGATGGCGGTACGGCTTGAATTCGCCGAAGCGGCGCACGTAATCCCACACCCGCTCGTGCTGCGTGTGGAAGATGTGCGGGCCGTAGACGTGCACCATCACGCCAGTGTCGTGGCGGCGCGTGTGGCAGTTGCCCGCCACGTGGTCGCGCGACTCGAACACCTCGATCTGGTGCCCCGCCTCGGCGAGCTCGCGGGCGACGACCGCGCCAGAAAATCCTGCGCCGACGACGGCGATGCGAAGCGGCACGCGCTGAATTCTACGAGTGGATGGCCGCGCGCCGCGCGACTAGTGCATCCACGGCGCGCACGCACCGTCGAGGTCGCGCACTTGGATGCGCTCGCGGTTCTCGTGCGTCACCTGGTTCGCGGGGTCTTTGCGCAGGTTGAACGTACGGAATGTCATCTCCGTCGTGTCGATGGCGAGGATGCGCCCGATCAGCGAGTCGCCGAGGTCGAGCAACAACTTGATCGCTTCGAGCGCCTGGATCGAACCGACGATGCCCGGCAGTACGCCGAGCACGCCGGCTTCGGCACAACTCGGCGCCATCTCCGCCGGCGGCGGCTCGGGCACCATGTCGCGATACGTCGGCCCGCGCAGCGGATGAAAGACGCTGACCATTCCTTCGAAGCGGAAGATGGAGCCGTGCACGACCGGAATGCCGAGCTTCACGCTCGCGTCGTTGAGCAGATAACGGCTCGGGAAATTGTCGGCGCCATCGACGATCACGTCGTAGCCCGAGATGATGTCGATGATGTTGCTGGCGGCCAGTCGCGTGTCGTAGGTGACCACGTTGATATCGGGGTTGAGCATCGTCAACGTCTTTTTCGCGGAGTCGACCTTGCGTTCACCGATGCGGTCGATGTTGTGGAGGATTTGTCGCTGCAGGTTGCTCGCGTCCACCTCGTCCATGTCGACGATGCCGAGCGTGCCGACGCCGGCGGCGGCGAGATACAACGCTGCCGGCGAACCGAGACCGCCCGCGCCGAGGAGCAGTACTTTGCTCGCCAGCAGTTTGGCTTGTCCGGCGACGCCCACCTCGGGCAACAGGATGTGGCGCTGGTAGCGGTTGCGCTGCTCGGCGCTGAGCGCCACGGGCGTCGACCACGCGCGTCCTTCGTCTTTCCATTTGCCGAAGCCTCCGGCCATGCTGACCACGTCGGTGTAGCCGAGTTCTTGCATCGTCTTTGCGGCGAATGCGCTGCGCACGCCGCCCGCGCAATACACGACGACCGGCGACTACTTGTCGACGATGCGCGACTCGATTTGCGCCTCGAGGTGCCCGCGCGGAATGTGCACGGCGTAAGCGAGGGCACCCTGCTGGTGCTCGTCGGGTTCTCGCACGTCGAGCACCACGACTCCGCCCGCGGCGATGCGATCGGCGGCCGCTGCCGTGTCAATCTCGCGAATCTGGGCCTTGGCGGCGGTCAGCAAATCGCGGAAGGTGGGCACGCGCAAAACGCTATCTGCGAGGTCAGGATTACGGCTCGCGCATCACACCGCACAGCCGCGGCAGCACCGTGTTGATGTCCCCCGTCACGATCTCGTCGGCGAGGTAGTCCATATCCGTCTCGCCGCCGTTCACGATGATCACCCGCGCGCCGGCCGCCTTCGCACGCGGCACGCAGTTGGCGGCAGGAAACACCCCGAGGGTCGAGCCGACCGCGAGCATCACGTCGCAGTCTTCGCTCGCGCGAAACGCGGCTTCGATCACCTCGGGCACGAGCGCCTGCTCGAAGAGAATCGTGTCGCTCTTCAAGATGCCGCCGCACTTCAGGCATCGCGGGTCGGGGTCGCCGTCCACCACGCGCTGCAACGTCTCGCGCATCGGACGCATGTCGTGGCACTGCCAGCACCGCGAACGATTGATGTTGCCGTGCACCTCGTGCACGATTTCTTCGGCGATTCCCGCCCGCTGGTGCAGCCCGTCGACGTTTTGCGTGACGATGCCGCGCAACTGACCGCGCTCCTGCAGTCGCACGAGCGCCTTGTGTCCGTCGTTGGGTTGCGGGTCGCTGTCGATCCAGCGCGCACGGTTCTGCCAGGCGCGTTGGCGCAATTCGCCGTCGGACAAATAGTGGCTCAGCGTCGAGGCTCGTTGCGAATCGGGATTCTTGGTCCACAACCCGTTGGGTCCGCGGAAATCGGGGATGCCCGATGCCGTCGAGATGCCCGCCCCGGTCAGCACAGTGATTCGCCGCGCGGCGGCGAGCACGACCTCCACGCGGATGACGGCATCGGTATCGTCGCGCACTCCGAAACAAGTGTGCCATTCGCGCGAGGTCGTGCACACACCTTGGCATGGAAGATCACAACAACCTCCGCGTGGTGCCCTGGCGCGACGCCACCGTGGAGAGCCTCGGATACGGCGCGCGCTCCGATTATGTCGAGTGGTTCTGGCTGCCGGTGCTCGGGCCGAGCGCCACCTGGCTGCTTCGGCGCATCGACTTCGGATTCGACGACTTCCCCGACGGTTACCTGCTCGACTCGCAGGCCACTGCACGTGCCCTCGGCGTCGCGGCGCGCGAGAATGCCGGCGCGATCTTCGGGCGTGCGGTGTCGCGCCTGCAGATGTTCGGCATCGCCCAGACGGTGCGCGGCTCGCTCGCGACCCGCCGCATGCTGCCGCCGGTGTCGCAACGGCATCTCGACCGCATGCCGCAGCATCTGCGCGACGCGCACGCCGGCTGGCTACGAGCCGCCGACGGCGTGTCTAGCGCTTGCGGAAGTTCTCCGCGAGGTTGATGAGCAGGCGCGTGCCGTAGGCGGTCGCCCCGCGCTGCAGCCAACCGGCGTCGCCGTCTGACCACATCGGCCCGGCGATGTCGATGTGCGCCCAGGGCATTCCGCCGGTGAACTCGTCGAGAAACAACGCCGCCTTGATCGCCCCGGCCTCGCCCCCGCCGACGTTCTTCATGTCGGCGATGTAGGAGTCGAGCGTGCGGCGGTACGAGCGTTCGAGCGGAAGTTCCCACACTTGTTCGTCGGTCGTGGCACCAGCATCGAGCACTTGTCGCACGAAGCGGGGGTTGTTGCCCATGACTCCCGACATCTTCGGGCCGAGGGCCGCCGCACAGGCGCCGGTGAGGGTGGCGATGTCGACGATCGCATCCGGCTCCAACTCCGCCGCCAACGAGAGTCCGTCGGCGAGGATCAAGCGGCCTTCTGCGTCGGTGTTGTGGATCTCGACGGTCTTCTTGTTGCGCATCGTGAGCACGTCGCCCATCGCCATCGCGCTACCCGACGGAAGGTTGTCGGTGCACATGAGGTAGGCGGTCACTCGGTTCTTGCAACCGAGCGCTTTCAGCGTGCTCATCGCGGCGAGCACCGCGGCGGCACCGCTCATATCGGCCTTCATCATCGCGTGGCTCGGGTTGCTCGGCTTCAGGTTGATGCCGCCCGAGTCGTACATCACTCCCTTGCCGACCATGACGAGGTGCGGCTGCGACGACTTCTTGGTCTTGCCGCCCGACTTGCCTTTCAGCGCGGCCTTGCCGGGCCGGTACGACAACTTCACCATGCGCGGCGGATTCACGCTGCCGCGGTTCACGCCGATGATGCCGCCGCAACCCATCGCAAGCAGGCGGTCCTTGTCGTACACCTCGATGCGCAGACCGGTCTGCGAAGCGACTTCTTGTGCGCGGTCGGCGAACATCTTTGCCGTCAGGTGCGCCGGCGGCATGTTGGCGAAGTCGCGAGCCATGCACACTGCTTCGCCGGTCACGGTGCCGCGGCGCGCGCCGTTGGCGGCGGCGCCGAGCGACTTCGAGTCGACCACGAGCACCGCCGACTTCAACTTCGACGTAAACGTCTTGTCCGACTTGAGTGCGCCGTAGCGATGCGTCGCGAGCGTGAGGCCCTCGGTGACTGCCTGGGCGATCTCGCCGCGGTCGCCCTTGCCGACGCCGGCGAGCGACGTGGAGAGCGACGCGTGCTTGCTGGCCGCGCGCGCGAGTGCGGCAGCCGCGTTGCGCAGGTCGTGGGCGGTGGCGGAGTTTCCTTCGCCGACACCGACGGCGACGAGCACGCTCTTTCCTGACGACGGCACGACGAGCGTCTGGCCGATTTTTCCCTCGAATCCGGCAGCTGCGAGTTGTGCGCGCGACACCCCGAGCTCGGCGGGCACCGACTTGTCAGAAGTGACGGGGATTCCGACCACCTCGCTGGAAGGAGTTTCGCTGGCGACGGTGACGACGAGTTGGGCGTGTTTCATGGCAACGCAGGCTAGTTCCGCAGGCGTCGGCGCCCGCCAAGCGTGCGGGTCGGTGCGGGCCGTGCCGCCAAGCGTGCGACTAGTCGGTGATGCTACGCACCGGCAGCGACTCGCCCTCTTGCCAGCGCGCCAGCGTCCAGAGCAAGTCGCTCAGGCGGTTGAGGTACGGGCCGGCCTGCGACGGCGCGGGTGCGGCGGCGATCGCATGGCGCTCGGCGCGACGCACCACGGTGCGGGCGACGTCGAGCAAGGCAGCGATCTTGTTCTGGCCGGGCACCACGAACTCCGACGGCGGCGTGAACTTCTCGTCGAGCGCGTCGATCATCTGCTCGAGCTTGACGACCATCGACTGGGTGATGCGCGACTTTCCGTCGGTGAGTTTGTGGCGGTTCTCGGGCAGCGTGGCGAGTTCGGCCATCAACACCCACAAGTCGCGCATGATGTGCACGAGTGCGTCGTTGAGTTCGTTCTCGCGGCCCAGTTCGGCGCGCACCAGTCCAAGCACCGCCTGCGCTTCGTCGACTGCGCCATAGGCACGTGGCAGCGCCGAGTCTTTCGCCACACGCCCGCCGTAGAAGAGCCCCGTCGTGCCGTCGTCGCCCGCGCGGGTGTACACCTTTTCTCTCGTCACGACCAATAGACGATAGTTGTCTTAGCCTTGATACGACGATGTCTGCTCGCAAGAGGCCCGATTATCTCGCCACGGTGAATGAGCGCGTCGTCGTGTTCGACGGCGCCTTCGGCACCTACGTGCAGGGCGAAGACTTGACCGCCGACGACTTCGGTGGCCAGCACCTCGAGGGCTGCAACGAACTGCTCGCGGTCACACGGCCCGACCTGATCGCCAAGATGCACGAGGACTTCTTGAAGGTCGGCGTCGACGCACTCGAGACCGCGACGTTCGGCTCGTTCGGCACGGTGCTCGCGGAATACGGCATCGCCGGGCGCGCCCACGAGATCACGCTGGCCGCCACGCGCATCGCGCGCGAAGTGGCGAATTCGTTCGAGTCCGACGGGCGCCCGCGATACGTCGCGGGCAGCGTGGGCCCGGGCACCAAACTGCCGAGCCTCGGACACATTTCATTCGCCGAACTGCGCGACACCTACGAAGAGCACGCGCGCGCACTCATTGAAGGCGGCGCCGACCTGCTGCTCATCGAGACATGCATGGACCTTCTCCAGATCAAGGCCGCGATGCAGGGCGGCCGGCGCGCGATGCGTGCGATGTCGCGCGAGGTGCCCATCCAGGTGCAGGTGACGATGGAAACCACCGGTCGCATGCTGGTCGGCACCGAGATCGGCGCCGCACTCACCGCAATCCTCGCGATGAAGCCCGCGGTCATCGGCATCAACTGCGCGACGGGGCCGGCCGAGATGCAGGAGCACCTGCGGCATCTCTCGCAGTACTCGCCGATTCCGATCAGCGTGCTGCCGAACGCCGGACTGCCCAGCGTCGTCGACGGCAAGACGCACTACGACCTCACCCCGCAGCAACTCGCCGAGTTCCACCGCCACCACGTGCACGATCTCGGCATCACGGTCGTCGGTGGATGTTGCGGCACCACGCCCGAGCACTTGCGCCAAGTGGTGGAGGCCGTGCGCAACGTGACGCCGGCCAAGCGCACCCCCAAAGAAGAACCCAGCGTCACGTCGCTGTACTCCCCCGTGACACTGAAGCAAGACAACAGCGTGCTCTACATCGGCGAGCGCACCAACGCCAACGGGTCGCGCGCGTTCCGCGACGCGATGCTCGCGGGCGACTGGGATACGTGCACCAAGATGGCCAACGAGCAGATCGGCGAGGGCGCGCACGTGCTCGACGTGTGCGTCGACTATGTCGGGCGCGACGGCGCGCTCGACATGCGCGAAGTCGCGGGACGTTTCGCGAGCGCGGCCAGCGTGCCGCTCGTGATCGACTCGACCGAGCCGCAGGTGATGGAGGCCGCGCTGCAACTGGCCGGCGGTCGCTGCATTCTGAACAGCGCCAACCTGGAGGACGGCGAAGAGCCAGGCCGGCGCATGGACCGCGTGTTCAAACTCGCGCAAGAGTACGGCGCCGCGGTGATCTGCCTGCTCATCGACGAGCGCGGCCAGGCGCGCGACGTGGAGTGGAAGATGCGCATCGCGCACCGCATCCACGAGATTGCGACACAGCGCTACGGCTTGTCGGCGAGCGACCTCATCTTCGACCCGCTCACCTTCCCGCTCACCACGGGCGACGCCGACCTGCGCCGCGACGGCATCGAGAGCATCGAGGCGATCCGGCGCATCAAGGCCGAGATCCCCGGCGCGCTCACCGTGATGGGTCTCTCCAACGTGAGCTTCGGCATCAATCCCGCTGCGCGCCAAGTGTTGAACAGCGTGTTCCTTGACGAATGCGTGAAGGCCGGGCTCGACGCCGCCATCGTGCACGCCAGCAAGATCTTGCCGCTCGCGCGCATCAAACCCGAGCACGTCGCGCTGTGCCGCGACATCGTCTTCGACAAGACGACCGACGACTACAACCCCCTCCAGTTGTTGCTCACCGCATTCGAAGGCGTGAAGTCGACCAAGAAGGAGAAGCCCGACCGCAGCGGCTGGCCGGTGCGCGACAGGTTGCGCCAGCGCATCATCGACGGCGACCGCGAGGGTCTCACTTCCGAACTCGACGAAGCGCTGGCGAGCGGCCTAAAGGCACTCGAGATCGTGAACGACGTGCTGCTCGACGGCATGCGCGAGGTCGGCGAACTGTTCGGCTCAGGCCAGATGCAGCTGCCGTTCGTGTTGCAGAGCGCCGAGACGATGAAGACGGCGGTCAGCCACCTCGAACCGCACATGGACAAAGTGGCCGGCTCGACCAGCAAGGGCAAGCTCGTGCTCGCCACCGTGAAGGGCGACGTGCACGACATCGGCAAGAACCTGGTCGACATCATCTGCACCAACAACGGCTACGAGGTGCACAACATCGGCATCAAGATCCCCATCAGCGAGATGATCGCCAAAGTGCAGGAAATCGACGCCGACGCGCTCGGCATGAGCGGGCTCTTGGTGAAGAGCACGCTCATCATGCGCGAGAACCTCGAAGAACTGAACAACCAGGGCCTCTCGCGCATCCCGGTCTTGCTCGGCGGCGCGGCACTCACGCGCAGTTACGTCGAGCGCGACCTGCGCGAGGTGTACGACGGTCGCGTGTTCTACGGACGCGACGCGTTCGAGGGCCTGCACACCCTCGACAAGTTGATGGAGATGAAGCGGGGCGGCAACGACGACCCCGAATTCGGTCGCGTCCCGACGGGCCGTTCGCTCGCCGAGCGTCGTGCGCCGAAAGACGCGCCGACAGACCTGCCGCGGCGTTCGCCCGAAGTGGCGAGCGACAACCGAGTGTTCGTGCCGCCGTTCCTCGGTTCGCGCGTGGTGAAAGGTCTCGGCCTCGACGAAATCGCCGAGTTCGTGAACGAGACCGCCTTGTTCCGCAACCAATGGCAATACCGCCCGAACGAGGGCGAGAACGACGACGACTTCAAGTCGCGCATCCGCTCCGAGCTGCGCGTGCAACTCGCGCAGGCCAAAGCGAGCGGCATCCTCGTGCCGCAGTTGGTGTACGGATACTTCCCCGCCAACGGCGACGGCAACGACGTGGTGATCTGGGCCGACGAGTCGCGCACCGTCGAGCGCATGCGCTTTTCGTACCCGCGCCAAAACGAGGCACCGTATCTCTGCATCGCCGACTTCTTCCGCCCCGTCGAGAGCGGCGAGGTCGACTACGCGGCATTCCACATCGTGACGATGGGCGCCAAGGTGAGCGAAGCGGCCGCCGGGTTGTTCGCCAAGAACGAGTACCAGAAATACCTCGTCGTGCACGGGCTCGGTGTCGAGATGGCCGAGGCACTCGCCGAGTTCTGGCACCATCGCATCCGCACCGAGTGGGGTTTCGTCGACGAAGACGGGCCGACGTTGCACGGGCTCTTCCGTCAGCAGTACCGTGGCGGGCGCTATTCGTGGGGCTACCCGGCGTGCCCCGATCTCGAAGACAACGCGAAGGTCGCCGAATTGCTCGAGGCGGGTCGCATCGGCATCAACGTGAGCGAGGAGACGGGTTGGCAGTACCAGCCCGAGCAGACGACGTCGGCGATCATTTGCCACCATCCGCGCGCAAAGTATTTCGTCGCGCGCTGAACGGCGCGCGCCAGTCACTGCGCTAGAGCGCGTGCGATTTCTCCCAGGCGCGCGCGAGTGCGGCGTACTTGCCGCCGAGTGCCAACAATTCTTCGTGCGTGCCCAC
>Ga0233424_10000722_pt1 | contig 37591 bp, 38 predicted proteins | sample Watercolumn_Towu_FD_181011 | JGI IMG/M metagenome (GOLD analysis project Ga0233424, IMG submission 181011) | Freshwater microbial communities from Lake Towuti, South Sulawesi, Indonesia - Watercolumn_Towuti2014_125_MG | ecosystem: Environmental > Aquatic > Freshwater > Lake | place: Indonesia...
CCCGCACGCCCGCACCGGCCCGCACGCCCGCACCGGCCCGCACGCCGGCACCAATCCGCCCGCCCGGGCGCCTGACCTGGCCCTCCACCGACGGTCACCGACGGGGTAGCACCGCCTCGCGGCTCATCGAGGAGTGGGGGGCACTCGCCGAGCGGCCATCGACGCTGCGCCGCGTCAACGCCTGGGGCGTGCCCGGCGGGCCCGTGGCGCACCTCGACGAGGTGCTCGTGCGCGCCGGCTTCGGCACCCACGCCCGCGACAGCGACGGGGACCGCGTCCTCTGGGCCCTCGTGCGCAGGGCGTCCCACGACGAGCTCGCCGCGCGCATCGTGTTGCAGCGCATCCTGCCGCCGCTGCTCGCCATCGCGCGCCGACGCGGGCGCATCGTGGCGGGCGGCATGCCGGCGGCATTCGACGACGTCGTCGCGGCCGCGTGGCGGGTGATCCGCGAATACCCCTGGCACCGTCGCCGCGCCAAGGTGGCGGCCAACCTCGTGCGCGACAGCGAGTACGTGGCCTTCGTGCGTGACGCTCGCCGGCCGCTCGTGGCCGTGGCGCTGGAGCCCGCGGCGGCTGCCCGTCTCGCGGCACCGGCGGCCGAGCCCGACGCGGGCATCGTGCTCGCCCGCCTCATCTCGGAGGGCGGCCGCAGCGGGCTCGGCGCCGAGCACCTGGACGTGTTGCGTGCCCTCGCGCGCGGCGAGGAGATCGCGACGATCGCCGCGCGGCTGGGCATCTCGTGTCGCACGGCGCGCAGCCGACGCGCGCGGGCGATCAGCGAGTTGCGTGCACGAACGCGGTGTGCGGGGTGAGCGGGCTGCGCGCGAGTCGCAGGCTGTTGCCCACCACGAACAGGCTGGACGCCGCCATCGCGGCCCCCGCCCACATCGGGTTGAGCAGTCCGGCCGCGGCGAGCGGGATGGCCGCCACGTTGTAGGCGAAGGCCCAGAAGACGTTGGCGCTGATCGTGCGCAGCGTGCGGCGCGCGAGCAGGATCGCCGTGTTCACCAGCCGCAGGTCTCCGCTCACGATGGTGAGATCGCTCGCATGCATCGCGACGTCGGTGCCCGTGCCCATCGCGATGCCCACGTCGGCCCGCGCGAGGGCCGCGGCGTCGTTGATGCCGTCCCCGACCATCGCCACGGCATATCCGCGGTCCTGCAGGTCGGCCACGACCCGCACCTTTTCCTCCGGCAGCACGCCCGCGATCACGTGCTGGTCGTCGGCCTCGATGCCCACCTGACGGGCGACCGCGAGTGCCGTGGCACGGTTGTCGCCGGTGAGCAGCAGGGGGCGCAGCCCCAGGTTCTTGAGGTCCGCGATCGCCGCCGCCGCGTGCGGTTTGGGTCGGTCCGCCACGGCGCACACGGCCCGCGCGGCACCGTCCCACGCCACGAGCACCGCCGTGTGGCCGTCGTCTCGCGCGGCGTCGAGTGCCCGGCGCAGGTCGGCGGGCACGAGGGCGCTCGCCCCGAGCAGCGCCTCGTTGCCCACGAGCACGCGACGACCTTCCACGACGCCCGTGGTGCCCCGCCCGGGCTGCGAGGCGAAGTCGTCGACCGCCGGGAGCGCGCCGCACTCGGAGCGGGCGGCGGTGGCGATCGCACGCGCCACCGGGTGCTCGCTCGCGTGCTCGAGCGCCCCGGCGAGTCGCAGCACCTCGGAGCGCTCGGTGCCGGCCGCGCACGCCACCCCCACCAGCTGCATCGCCCCCGTCGTCACCGTGCCCGTCTTGTCGAACACGATGGTGTCCACCCGACGCGTGCCCTGCAGCACGTCCACGCCCTTGATCACGATGCCCGTCTGTGCGGCACGTCCGCTGCCCACCATCAGCGCAGTCGGGGTCGCGAGCCCCAGGGCGCAGGGACAGGCGATGATGAGCACTGCCACCCCATTGGAGAATGCGCGGGCGGCGTCGCCGCCCGCGAGCCACCACGCGACGCCCGTCGCGATGGCGACGGCGATGACCGCGGGGACGAACACGCTGCTCACGCGATCGGCGAGGCGCTGCACGGGGGCCTTCGTCGCCTGGGCGTCACGCACGAGCCTGGCGATGCGCGCAAACGTCGTGTCGGCCCCCACCCGGGTGGCGCGCACGAGGAGGCGGCCCGTGAGGTTGACCGTCGCACCCGTCACCGCCGAGCCCGCAGCCACCTCGGCGGGCACGCTCTCGCCGGTGAGCATCGACACGTCCAGCGCGCTCGCACCCTCGACCACCAGGCCGTCGGCCGCGAGCACCTCGCCGGGTCGCACCACCATCACGTCCCCCGGCCGCACGAGTGCGGCGTCCAGCGTGCGCTCCACGCCGTCGCGCAGCACCGTGGCGTGCCGCGCTCCCATGGCGAGCAGGCTCCGCAGGGCGTCGCCGGCGCGGCGGCGAGCCCGCGCCTCGAAGTAGCGGCCCGCGAGGATGAAGGCGGTGACCGCCACCGCCACCTCCATATAGAGGTGCGAGGACGCCGAGCCCGAATGACCGGCGCCGTGCTCGGCGGCCTCGAGTGCCTCGCCCCATCCGATGGCCCACACCGACCAGCCGGTGGACGCCGCGATGCCGAGCGAGATCAGCGTGTCCATCGTCGCCGTGCCGTGGCGCAGACCGGCGAGCGCCGCTCGGTGGAACGGCCAGGCCGCCCAGGTGACGACGGGTGCGCCGAGCGCGAGGGCGACGAGGGGCCACGCGGCGAACTGTGCGGCCGACACCATGCTCAGCACCATCACGGGCGCGCCGAGTCCGAGGGCGACCCACAGGCGGGCCCGCAATGCGGCCACCCGCTCGGCCGCCTCGGCGTCCAGCAACTCCGGCGTCGTGTCGGCGGAGAGCCGCGCCCCGTACCCCGCGGCCCGGACGGCTGCGAGCAGGTCGTCGGGCGCGATCGTCGCGGCGTCGTAGGTGACGCGCGCCGACTCGGTGGCGTAGTTGACGCTCGCCGACACGCCCTCGAGCGCGTTGAGCCCCGACTCGATGCGCGTCGCGCACGCCCCGCACGTCATGCCCGAGAGCGCGAGGTCGGCCTGCGCGATGGACGACCCGGGGGCCCGAACCTCGACATCGGCCATGGCCCTAGTCTCGCCCCTCGCGGCCGACTTCATCGCGGCGCTCGCCTGCGGGGGCGCGCTGACCCGCCGCGATCAGCGTTCGTGGCGTGTCTGCCATGTTTGACGTGTTTGTCGTGTTTGACGTGTTTGTCCGAGGCGGTATCCCACGTTGCGCACGGTCTGGATGAGGTGCGCGTGTTCCTCACCGAGCTTGGCGCGCAGGCGCCGCACGTGCACGTCCACCGTGCGGGCACCGCCGAAGTATTCGTAGCCCCAGACCCGCGACAGCAGCGTCTCGCGGCTCACCACCTTGCCCGCGTGCATCGTGAGGAACTTGAGCAACTCGTACTCCATGTAGGTGAGGTCCAGGGGCCGGCCGTCGAAGGTGGCCTGGTACGTCTCGAGGTTGAGCTCGAGTCCGCCGAAGGCCACGATGGACTCGGGGTCCACTTCGCGCGGGTCGGCGCACAGGTGGCGCAGCCGCGCATCCAGTTCGCGGGGGTGCACCGGGGCGAGGCAGAAGTCCTGGAAGAGGTGGTCGCGGGACTCGAGGTCGCCCACCTGCGCCCCCGTCACGAGCACGAGCACGCGCACCACGGCGGGGTCGCGGTCTCGCAGCGCGCGGCAGATGCCCCAGCCACCCTCGGGGTCCTCGCTGCAGTCCACCACCGCGCCGCCCCAGCCCCGCTCGGGCTCGAGTCGCTCGAGCGCCTCGACCGTGCGCACCGCCTTCCACGCATAGCCCGAGAGATCCAGCGTGCGCGCGATCTCGATGGGGGCGGGGTCGGGAAAGACCGCGATCGGACGCGTGGGCTGCGGGTCGTCGGCGCGCGGCGTCACAGCGAACGCAGGGAGTGATCGATCTCGTACTGGCTGACGTGCGTCTTGTACCCGCGCCACTCCGCCCGCTTGTTGCGCAGGAACCACTCGAAGATGTGCTCGCCGAGCGCCTCGGCGACGAGCTCGGAACGTTCCATCGTGCGCAGCGCCTCGGAGAGCGACTGTGGCAGCTGGTCGATGCCGAGCTTCACGAGCGTCTCATCGGGCATCTCGAAGAGGTTGGAGTCGGCCTCCGCGGGCAACTCGTAGCCCTCGGTGATGCCGCGCAGCCCCGCGGCGAGGATCACGGAGAACGCGAGGTACGGGTTGGTGGCGGGGTCGGGCGAGCGGTACTCGATGCGCGTGGCGAGCGGGTTGTCGCGCTTGGGGATCGGCACGCGGATGAGGCCGCTGCGATTGTTGCGCGCCCATGACACGTGGACCGGCGCCTCGAAGCCGGGCACGAGGCGCTTGTAGCTGTTGACCGTCTGGTTGGTGACCGCGGTGATCTCCGCGGCGTGACGCAAGAGGCCGGCCATGAAGCACTTGGCGGTCGGCGAGAGGTGGTAGGCGTCGGACGGGTCGTAGAACGCGTTGTCGTCGCCGCGAAACAGGCTGAGGTGCAGGTGCATCCCCGAGCCCTGCACGCCCTCGAGCGGCTTGGGCATGAAGGTGGCGTGCACGCCGTGGAGCGCCGCCACCTCCTTGACCACCAGCCGGAACGTCATCACGCCGTCGGCCATCGAGAGCGCGTCGGTGTGGCGCAGGTCGATCTCGTGCTGGCTGGGGGCGTCCTCGTGGAAGCTGTACTCCACGGGAATGCCCATCGCCTCCAGCGTGCGGATCGTCTCCTTGCGCAGCGAACTCGTGATGTCGGTGCTCGTGAGGTCGAAGAAGCCACCCGCGTCGAGTGCCGTGGGCCGCGCACCGGGGGCGGGCGGCGCAAAGTAGAAGTACTCGATGTCGGGCGCGACGTAGCAGCGGTAGCCCAGCGCGCCCGCCGCGCACAGGTTGCGCCGCAGCACCTGGCGCGGGTCGCCCTCGAATGGGGAGCCGTCCAGGTTGGCCACGTCGCAGAAGACCCGCGCCTCTGCACCCTTGGGATCCACCCACGGGAGCAACTCGAAGGTGTCGGCGTCCGGCACGGCGAGCACGTCGGCTTCCTGCACGCGGCTGAACCCGTCGATCGCCGACCCGTCGAAGGTCACGCCGTCCTGGAGCGCGTTCTCCATCTCGGCCGGGCTGATGGCAAAACTCTTGAGGCTCCCGAGCACGTCGGTGAACCACAGCCGCACCAGCTTGATGCCGCGTTCCTCGATCGTGTGCAGCACGTACTCGCGCCGGTCGCTGCGCACCGCCGTCGCATCGCGGGCGCCCGCCGCGTCGGTCACGGGTTCGCCCACGGGCTCAGTCTGTCGCCGCGCCCGGGCACGCGGTGCGGGTGCGGCGGTGACCGCTCACGGGGGACCTACTTCTTCTTGGACTTCTTGGACTTCGCGGATTTCTTCGCGCCACCCGCCGCGCCACAGACCGTCTCGAGGATCAGGCGCGTGACGACGTAGGGATCCATGTTGGCGTTCGGGCGACGGTCCTCGGCGTAGCCGCGGCGGTCGTGCGCGACCTGCCAGGGGATGCGCACCGAGGCCCCGCGGTGGGACACGCCGAAACTGAACTTGTCGAACGGCGCCGTCTCGTGCTTGCCCGTGAGGCGACTCTCGATGTCGTGGCCGTAGTGGCGCACGTGCTCCATGACGCGGGTGCCGAGCGCCTTGCATGCGGCGTCGATCGCGGCGAAGTCCTTGCGCATCGCCTTGGTGCTGAAGTTGGTGTGCGCCCCCGCACCATTCCAGTCGCCCTTTTGTGGCTTGGCGTCGAACGACACCACGACGTCGAAGTCCTCGGCGATGCGCTGCAGCAGCCAGCGCGCGACGTAGAGCTGATCGCTCACCTCGAGTGCATCCAGCGGACCGACCTGGAACTCCCATTGACCCGGCATCACCTCGGCGTTGGTCCCCGAGATCCCGAGCCCGGCCTCGAGGCACGCCTCGGTGTGGGCCTCGACGATCTGGCGGCCCATCACGCGACCCGCGCCGACGCCGCAGTAGTACGGCCCCTGCGGCCCGGGCTCGCCCGACAACTCGGGGAAGCCGTACGGACGGCCGTTCAAGCGCATGAACGTGTACTCCTGCTCAATGCCGTAGATCATCTCGTCGTCCTCGTACCGCTTGGCAGCCGCCGCGCACGCCGCCCGCGTGTTGGTCGGGTGCGGCTCGCCGGTCTGCGCGAGGCACACCTCGCACATGACGATCAGGTTCTTGCCGCCGCGGATCGGGTCCTTGCACCAGAAGACGGGCTTGAGCATGCAGTCGGAGGACTCGCCGGTCGCCTGCTCGGTGGAGGAGCCGTCGAAGCCCCAGATCGGCGGCTTCTTCTCGTCGCCGTCGAGGATCTTGGTCTTGGAGCGCAGCATCGGCGTCGGCTTCGCGCCGTCGATCCAGATGTACTCGGCCTGATGGGCCATGTCGGGTGTGCCTTTCCGTCCGTGGATGAGAGTTACAAGTCTCGCCGACGCGACGGGGTCGCTCCGCCTCCGACCGTTAACGGCGTGTGAAAATTCGCGCATCGGTAGCCTGACCCGATGAGGCTGCGCGTCGCGCTCGCGCAGCTCAACCAGACGGTGGGTGACGTGGACGGCAACGCCGACCGCCTCATCGCGGCCTATGGCGGCGCGCAGCGCGCGGGGTGCGACCTCGTGGCGTTCCCCGAGCTCGCGATCACCGGATACCCGCCCGAGGACCTCGTGCTACGCGAGGGCTTCGTGGCCGACGGTCGAGCGGCGCTCGAGCGAGTGGCGGCGCGCACGGGCGAGACCGTGGCCGTCGTGGGATTCGTCGACGAGGAGCCCTCGGCCGCGGGGGCGCCGGCCCGCCGCTACAACGCCGCCGCCGTGTGCCGCAACGGGAAGGTCGAGGCCGTGTACCGCAAGCACGCCCTCCCCAATTACGACGTCTTCGACGAACGGCGCACGTTCACCCCCGGCGACGCGCACGTCGTGGTGGACGTGCGCGGGGTGCCCGTCGCGGTGTCGGTGTGCGAGGACGTCTGGATCCCGGGTGGGCCGGTGGTCGCGCAGGCGCGCCTCGGCGCGCGGCTCAACGTCAACGTCAACGGCTCCCCGTACCACCGCGGCAAGGGCGAGGCCCGCCGCGCGCTCGTGGCCGACCGGGCCCGCGAGGCGGGATGCCCGATCGCGTACGTCAACCAGGTGGGGGGCCAGGACGAGCTCGTCTTCGATGGCGGCTCGTTCGTGGTGGACGCGGCGGGCACCGTGCGGGCGAGCGCTCCGCAGTTCGCCGAGGACGTGCTCATCGTGGACCTGGACTTCGACGCCGGGGCCCCGGGCGGCCTGCGCGTCGAAGGCCCGCGGGCCCCCGAGATGTCGGACCTCGAGCAGGTGCGCAGCGCGCTCGTGGTCGGCACGCGCGACTACGTGCGCAAGAACGGCTTCACCGACGTGGTGCTCGGCCTCTCGGGGGGCGTGGACTCCGCGCTCGTCGCGGCCATCGCGGTCGAGGCGCTCGGGGCACAGCGGGTGCACGCGGTGTCGATGCCGTCGCGCTACTCGAGCGAGGGCTCGCGCACGGACGCCGCCGACCTCGCGAAGCGCCTCGGCGTGGACCTGCGCACCGTCTCGATCGAGCCCGCCTTCGGGGCCTACCTCGACATGCTCGCGCCGTCGATGCCGGTCCCCCCGTCCGGCACGGGATCGGCCCCCGCCGCGGATCTCACGCCGGAGAACCTCCAGAGTCGCGTGCGCGGCGCGATCCTCATGGCGTTGTCGAACGCACGGGGGTGGATGGTGCTCACCACGGGCAACAAGAGCGAGACCGCCGTCGGCTATTTCACGCTGTACGGCGATTCGGTGGGCGGCTACGCCGTCATCAAGGACCTCTTCAAGACGACCGTGTACGACCTCTGCCGTCACCTCAACGCCGTCGCGGGGCGCGAGGTGATCCCCCGGGCGATCCTCGAGAAGCCCCCGTCGGCCGAGTTGCGCCCCGACCAGCGCGACGACCAGTCGCTTCCGCCGTACGACGTGCTGGACCCGATCCTCGCGCGCTACGTGGAGGACGATCGCACGGTGCGCGAGATCGTCGCCGAGGGCCACGACGCGGCGCTGGTGGCGCGCATCGCGCGGCTCGTGGACGCCAACGAGTACAAGCGCCGCCAGGGTGCGCCCGGCGTGCGGGTGACGCACAAGGCGTTCGGCAAGGACCGGCGCCTGCCGATCACCAACCGCTACCGGGGCTGAGCCACCCCGACGAGCAGGCGGGCGGCGCCGCCGCGCCGACGAAAGTCGAGGATCGCGGCGGTGGCGGCGAGTCCCCACAGCGCCCCCACGAGCCCCGGCCACGTCATGCCGCCGTGGGCGTCGTAGAGCCAGGTCGCGCCGATGCTCATCACGCCCCGTCCGAGCGTGCCGCCCGCCATCACGAGCCCGAGGCCGCTGCCCTCGCGACGGGGCACGAGTTGTGCCGCCACGGGCAGGAGGCTCACCACGGCGAACTCAAAGCCCATGAAGAAGACGGCCAGCGCGACGAGTCCCGCGACGAGCGAGTCGTGGCCGACCGCGAGCACCACGCCCGACGGCACCATCAGCGCCGCGCCCGTCGCGACGCTCACCTCCTTGCCCCAGACGTCGGTGCGCCGGGCGCTGCCCACCGACGCGGCGAGCTCGACGAGGCCGAGGCCGAAGCCCACCGCGGCCACGCCTGCCGCGCCGAAGCCGTGGCGATCGCCGAGCCACGCGCCGAACGTCAGGAAGCCGCACTGGCTCGCGCACATCAGCCCGAACATCGTGAGCGGCACGGCCCACGCGTGCCCGCGCGGCCAGGCCCGCAGACGCGCCGCCGGCGGCGCGGGTGGTGCCTCACGCGGCATGCGCACGCGCACCGCCACCGCCCCGACCGCCACGGCGAGTCCGGCGAGCGCGTACCCGCCCCGCCACGAGCCCGCGGCCACCACGAGACCGAGCGACGACACGCCGACGAGCAGCGCGAGCGCCCAGGACGTCTCGGTGATGCCCACCACCCGGCCGCGCCGCTCGTAGGGCACGTGTTCCACCATCCACCCCGCCATCCCGAGGTCGAACATCATCTTGGCGAGGCTGATGATCGTGATGCCCGCGCCGAGCGCCACGGGGCTCGGCGACGCAGCCGCGATCCACGCACCGAGCGCGCACCCGACCAGTCCCAGCACCATCGCGGTCCGCCTCGTGAGCCGGTCGGCGGCGCGCCCCACCGCGGGCGCGAGGAAGCCCGACATCTCCGACACGGTGAGCACGACGCCGAGCGTCGTGAGCGACACGTCGAAGCCCCTGGCCACGATCGCCACGAAGGGCGGCGTGAAGCGGTAACAGGTGTTGGTCGCGAGGCGCACCAGCGTGAGGAATCCGACGTGGCGCCGCACCTCCTCGGCGTGGCCCTCCCCGAGCCAGCGGGCGAACACGTCAGTGCCGCGCCGGCGCGCTCGGTCGGCTCACAGCGTCTCGGCCGAGTCCACGGCGCCGAGCACCTGCACGAGTTCGCCCGCCGCGACCGCGCCGTCGGGGCCGAGATGGAACCAGGAGCCCCCGAGGTTCTCCAGGCGCTCGTCGTGCACGCGCAGCGCGCGACGCAGCGTGCGGATCGCACCACTGTGGCTCACCACGAGCACGTCCTCGCCGCCCGACCTGCCGACGAGATCCCTGAACGCCTCGCTCATGCGCGCCACCACCGCGTCGTTGGGTTCGAATCCCTCGGGTTGGCGTCCCGCACGCACCCATCCCGGCCAGCGCTCCTCGATCTGGGCGTAGGTGAGTCCCTGCCAGGGGCCCACGTCGCACTCGCACAGCCGGTCATCCACCACGACCTCGTCGATCCCGTGCCGGGCGGCGATCAGCTCGGCCGTGCGGCGCGCACGGCGCAACGAACTGGAGGCGATCACGTGGAAGGTGCCGAGCAGGTCGGCGGCACGCAGGGCCTGGCGCTCGCCCTCCTCGGTGAGCTCGACGTCGGCGCGGCCCTGCCATCGGCGCTGCGCGTTCCACTCGGACTGGCCGTGACGCACGGCGAGCAGACGCGACGAGCCGGGCGTGCGAGTGGAGCCCGACACGCGTCGCAGGGTAGTGCGATGGGTACGCTCGGCCCATGGCGCGCGTGAGGTTGTTCGCCTCGGCGCGCGAGGCGGCGGGCACCGCGGACGAGGTCGTGCCCGGTGAGACGGTGGACGAGGTGCTCGCCGAGGCGGTGCGGCGCTTCGGCGACGGCTTCGCCCGCGTGCTGCCGACGTGCAAGGTGTGGGTCAACGGCGAGGAAGTCCCGCGCGCCGCACGCGTGGGCGCCCACGACGAGGTCGCGGTGCTGCCGCCCGTCTCGGGGGGCGCACGGTGACCGGCGACCCGGCCGCACTCTCGCTGGCCGACCTGCGCGCCGAGCGCACACGCCTGCAGTCGGAGGAGGACGCGGTGTCCTACGCGCGGCGCATGGCCCAGGGACGCATCGACCTCGCGCGCGAAGAGCTCACGCGGCGTCGCGACGGCACCCCCGCGCTCGGCATCGACGCCCGCGAGCTTGCGAGCGTGTTCGCCCGCGAGGGAGGTGGTGGATCCTCGCGCCCGCCGCGGGAGGCGACGGTCTCGCCCGACCACCCGCTCGTGGCAGAATTGGAGCGCCTCTGCGAACGCGTGGGCTTCGGCAACATGCGCACCCTCGACGACGCGGCGCTCGCGGACGCGATCGCCGCGCTCGGCGATTACGAGGGCCGTCGCTCGGCCGAACGCAAGGCCCTCTTCGGTCGCATCGACGCGCTCACCGCCGAACTCGTGCAGCGGCTCAAGTCGTCCGGCGCCGGCGTGGCGGATCTCATCGCCGACGCCTGAGCGCGCGCCCCGCGGGTGCGCCCATGCCCCGCGGGGACCCCAGATAGGTTGCGGATCGTGCTGCGGATTGCGCTCATCTCGATGCACACCTCACCCCTCGCCCGCGCGGGCTCGGGCGACGCGGGCGGGATGAACGTCTACGTCCGTGAGATCGCGAGCATGCTCTCCCAGGAGGGCGCCGACTGCACGACCTACACGCGTCGCTGGGACCCGGGGCTCCCCGACGAGGTGGAGCTGGAGCCGCGCCACCGCGTGGTGCACCTGGACGCTGGTCCGCCCGGGATGGCCAAGGAGGACCTCGTGCGCGTGGTGGACGAGTTCACCGAGGCCACGGCCCGCGCCATCGAGGTCGCGGGCGGCGTCGACGTGCTCCACGCCCACTATTGGTTGTCCGGACTCGTCGGGCACCGCCTCAAGCACCGTCTCGGCATCCCCCTCGTGACGACCTTCCACACGCTCGCGCGGGTGAAGGGCCGCGGCGGCGACCCCGAGTCGTCCGAACGCGAGCGGGCCGAGCTCGAGGTGATCGGTTGCTCGGACGCGATCTGCGTGAGTTGCGACGAGGAGCGGCGCGATTTCCGTGCGCTGTACGGCGCTTCCCCCGGCACGCTCGTCGTGGCGGCCCCCGGCGTGCACCGCGCATTCTTCTCCCCGGGCGATCGCCGCGGCGCGCGCGACGCGATCGCCGCGGCACACCCCGGACTCGCGCTCGGCGACGCGCCCGTGCTCACCGTCGTCGGTCGACTGCAGCCGCTGAAGGGCGTGGACGTGGCGGTCCGCGCCCTCGCCGCGTTGCGCGACACGCGCGCGCGATTGCTCGTGGTGGGTGGAGCGAGCGGACCCGAGGGGGAACTCGAGTCGCGGCGGCTACGCGCGCTCGCCTCGACGCTCGGCGTCGCCGAGACCGTCACGTGGGTGGCACCGCAGCCGCACCACCTGTTGTCCACCTATTACCGCGCCGCCGACATCGTGCTCGTGCCGTCGCGCAGCGAGAGCTTCGGGCTCGTCGCGCTGGAGGCCGCCGCGTGCGGCATCCCCGTCGTCGCGAGCGACGTGGGGGGCCTGCGCAGCGTCGTGCGCGACGGCGTCACGGGGTTGCTCGTGCCGTCGCGCGATCACGAGGCGTTCGCTCGGGCGGTGCGGGGCCTGCTGGCCGACCCGCCGCGGGCCATCGCCATGGGCACCTGTGCCGCGGAGCGCGCGTCCGCGTACTCGTGGCGTGCCACGGCGCGCGCCGTGCGCGAGGCCTACGACCGCGTCGGGGCCGACGCGCTCGTGGCCTGTTCGTGACCGACGCCTTCGACGACCAGACGCTCGCGGTGCGGGCGCGCCAGATCGACGAGTGGCTCGGGTCGGCCCGTACCGCGCACCGGCGCATCGAGGCCGTGGAACACCCCGAGGGCGACCCCCTGCGGTGGGTGGTACGAATGCGCGGCGAGGAGAAGGAGTTCACCACCGTCTGGATGTGGCTCGGCCAGCGCACGCTGCGCTACGAGACCTACGTGATGCCTGCCCCCGAGGCCGAGGCGGCCGCGGTCCACGAGGCGGTGTTGCGTCGCAACGACGCGCTGGTGGGCGCGCACTTCTCGATCGGCGCGGAGGACGCGATCTACCTCCGCGGTGCGTTGCCCGTGGGCTCGTTGAGTGCCGCCGAGCTGGACCGCATCCTCGGCACGCTGTACGCGCTCGTGGAGCGACACTTCCGCGCGCTCGTGCGACTCGGGTTTCCTCGACTGGCCGATCGGTAGTCTGTTTCGCGTGACGGGCGCCGCACACGACGCGCTCGTGATCGTCGGCGGCGGGCACATGGGTGCCGCGTTGGCCGCGGGCCTGCTGCACTCCGTCGCCGACCGCCGAAATTCGCGGGACCTCGTGGTGGTGGAGTCGTCGCCCGAGCGTCGCGCGTCGCTCGCGTCGCTCGTGGCTCCCGCGCGCATCGTCGCCGAGGTGCCCGAGTGCCGCGATGCCGTCATCGCGGTCAAGCCGGCCGACGTGTCCGCCGTAGCGGCGACGCTCGGGGCGCGCGGGGCGCGGCGGATCGTGAGCGTGGCGGCGGGCGTGACCACCGCGGCCGTCGCGGCGGCCGTCGCGACGCCCGGCGTGGAGGTCGTGCGTGCGATGCCCAACACGCCGGCGCTCGTGGGCGAGGGAGCCACGGCGATCGCCGCGGGGGCCGGCTGTGGCGCCGCGACGCTGGACTGGGCGCGGGGTCTGCTCGAGAGCGTCGGGTGCGTGGTGCAGGTGGACGAGTCGCTCATGGACGCGGTGACGGGCGTGAGCGGCTCGGGACCCGCGTACGTCTACCTGGTCGCCGAGGCGCTCATCGACGCGGCCGTCGCGGAGGGCCTCGCGCCCGTCGATGCCGACGCGCTCGTGCGGCAGCTGTTCGTCGGTGCGGCGGCGCTGTGGGCGCGGGACGATAGCAGTCCCGCCGCGTTGCGCCAACGCGTGACCTCGCCGAACGGCACGACGGCGGCGGGAGTGGCGGAGATGGAACGCGCGGGATTGCGCATTGCGGTGGCCCGCGCCGTGCGTGCGGCGACGGCGCGCAGCCGCGAGTTGGGTGACACGAAACTGTAACGCGCGTCGTCGACCTCGCGACCGTCGCGTGGGTGTCGAGTTGCAAATCGCCGCGAGTTCCCTACAGTGTCCCACCAGCCAGACGATCACCGGTCGGGGTCCGCCCCGATTGGGAGTCGCGCCCGCGAGGGCAGCGCCGATCGAGCCGGTGCCATCGGGGGGTTGGCACCGGCTCTTTCGTTTCCCGCACATGCCCTGCGTAGCGTGAGCCCACGATGGGTGCGGCCCCCCGCTACGACGTCGTGTCCTTCCTCTCCGACTACGGCACGCGCGACGAATTCGTCGGCGTGGTGAAGGGCGTGATCGCCGACATCGCGCCCCACGTGCGGGTGCTGGACGTGACGCACGAGATCCCGCCCTTCGACGTGCGCGCGGGCTCGCTCGCGCTCGCGCGGGCCGTGAGCTACCTGCCCCGGGGCGTGGTCCTCGCGGTCGTGGACCCGGGCGTGGGCACGACCCGCAGGGCGGTCGCGGTGTCGGTGGGCGACGGGCGCGGCGTGCTCGTCGGGCCCGACAACGGCCTGCTCAGCATGGCCGTCGCGCTCGCGGGCGGCTCGGACGAGGCCGTCGTGCTCACCGACTCGAGGTGGCACCTCGAGGCGCCGGGGGCGACCTTCGCCGGACGCGACGTGTTCGCGCCCGTTGCGGCACACCTGTGCAACGGTGTGCCGCTCGCCGACCTGGGTGAGTCGATCGCCACCGACCTGCTGATGCCCGGCGTGGTGCCGATCCCGCGGGTGGAGGGCGACCTGGCCTCCGTCGAGGTCACCTGGGTGGATCGCTACGGCAACTGCCAGCTCAACCTCGGACCCGCGGACCTGCCGGGCTGGGAGTCGCCCGTGCGCGTGGTGGTGACCACGCCGACGGGCGAGCGCGTGGCCCGCTCGGCCGCGGTCGCCGCGTCGTTCGCGGGGATCGGCCCGGGGATCGGGCTCGTGGTGGACTCCTACGGCATGTTCGCGTTGAGCGTGGACCGGGGCTCGGCCGCCGAGCAGTTGGGCCTCGCGGCGGGCGATGCGGTCACGCTGGAGCGCACGGGCGGCGACGGGACGACCGCGCCGCTCGAGACACCCGTGCGGATGGGTCGTCGCGACGGGGGGTCGCGGTGAGGCCCGCGACGACGCTCACGCTCGCGCTGTTGACGCTGGTGATCCTCGTCGCGGCGGCGGTGTCGCTGCTGGGCGGCTGACGGCCACGAGGTAACCGGCGAAGAGCAGGCACACGCCGACCACCAGCGTGACGGCGAAGGCGCGCTCGCGCCCGAGTCGTCCGGCCAGCGTGCCGCTCGCCGAGAGCACCAGCGTGCCGACGGCCACGAGTACGTTGCCGAGCGCGAGCCTCGAGGTGGGCGACGCGGTACGCGCGACGCCCGCGAGGGCGGGCGCGCGGCCGCGCATCACCCGCGCCGCCGACCAGAGCGCGGCCCCGAGGATGAAGAGCGCGGGCACGCCCGAGCCGACCGCGGCGAGCGTGCGCGGGAGCGTGCCGAACAACTCGCGAGCGGCGGGAAACTCGCCGTCCCCGATCTCGCGGCGCGTGGGCGCGACCGCGACGACGCCCACGGCGAAGGCGCTGGCCGCGAGCAGCCAGGTGCGGAGCCGATCGCCGAGGCGCACGCCGGCCACGAGGTAGACGTTGCCGAGGCCGAGCCACGCCACGTTGAGCACGGCGCCGGCGAGGAAGAAGACACGGAACGCGGGCATCGACCAGCCGAGCGCGCCAGCCCACCAGAACGCGAGTGCCCCGAGCGCAAACAGCGTCATCGACACGCCGAAGGCGTGGTCGTGGGGCGTCCCGCGGCGGTGCCAGCGGTCGAACGCGGTGAGGGCGAAGGCCGCGGCCACGAGGGCCGCGCCGCCGGCAAGGGCCGCGTCGAGCACGCCCGAAGGCTAGGCATCTCTCGTGAAAACCTGCACGAGAGCCGTACCCTGAGGGCATGTCGTTCCCCTCCGGTCGTCGCATTCCCGAGGCCGCCGTCGTGCGGCTCCCCGTCTACCTCCAGATCCTCGGCAACCTCGCCGACACCGGCGTGACGCGCTTCTCGAGCGACGAGCTCGCCGCGCTCGCGGGCGTCAACGCGGCGAAGGTGCGCAAGGACCTGTCGTACCTCGGCACCTACGGCACGCGCGGCGTGGGCTACGACGTGGCGTACCTCGTGCACCAGATCAAGCGCGAGCTCGGACTGCACCGCTCGTGGGGCGTGGTCGTGGTGGGCGCCGGCAACCTCGGCCAGGCGATCGCGAAGTTCACGGGCTTCGCGCCGCGGGGGTTCCCCGTCGTGGCCGTCGTGGACGTGGACGCGCGCAAGATCGGCCAGAAGGTGGGCGGCCTGGTCGTCGCCGCCGAGGCCGACCTGCCGCACCTCGTGCGCACCACCGACGCCAAGATCGGAGCCATCACCACGCCACCCTCTTCGGCCCAGAGCGCGGCCGACGCGCTGGTGGCCGCCGGCATCACGAGCATCCTCAACTTCGCACCGATCGTGCTCACGACGCCCGATTCGGTGTCGGTGCGCAACGTGGACCTGTGCGTGGAGCTGCAGATCCTGTCGTTCTACGAGCAGTTGCGGCTGGAGCCGGGCGCGGCCGTCGCCGCCGCCCCGAAGGTCGCGCCGAACACCCTCAAGGTCGTCCCGGCCTCCGTCTGATCCGCGCGATCCGCGTGCGGGTGGGGCGGCCCGGGGCGGGCATCGCGCTCGCATCGCTCGCGGTCGCCCTCGTGGCGCTCGTCGCGCTCGGCTGCGACGACTGTTTCGGGCGGGGCACCGGCGAGGCGCCGCCCGGCGCCGAGCGGCGCGTCGACACCGCGGCCGTGGTCGTCGCGGCGGGTGCCGACGCGGGGTCGGCGACCTTCATCCTGGACGACGGCACGACGCTGCGGATCGTCGAACCCACGCCGCTGGACGACGCGTGCGCCGCCCCCGACGCCGTGGGGTGCGTGCTGCTGGCCGACACCTTCGGCGATGCGGTGATCTGGTACGCGCTGCGCGACCCGGACCCGCTCGAGCCCACCCGCCGACTCGCGCTGCCGGGCCCCGCCGACATGCGCGACTCGGGTGACACCGCGGTGCTGGGCAACGGTTGGCTGGTGGCGCTCGCGACCCCGACGCTGCGCACCTGCGACGAGCCCTCGCCGTCGCTGCGCGCCTTCATCGACCGCTGGGGCGTCGCGCGCAGCGAGGCGCGCCTCGACCTCGAGACGGACGAGATCGTCGAGGTGGTGTGCCGGCCCGACGCGGGCTAGGCGTTGGGGGCGAGGCGCACGAGCGCGGCGGCGGCCTTGTAGGCGGCCTCGGCCGGGCCGATCTCGTCGGGGCGCAGCAGGTTGGCCATGATGCGCAACACCCACTCCATGAGGGTGCGGCTGTGGATGCCGACGCGGGCCAGCTCGCGCATCAGCGCCGGCCGACCGATCACGCGCGCGAACAGGCGCGCGACCTTGAAGTACTGGCCGTACTCGTCGTGCAACATCGACTCGTAGCGCGCGAGCGCCCGCGCGTCGCCGGTGACGAGCGCCTCAGAGAGCACCGTGGCGGCCATCCGCGCGGTCTCGTAGGCGTAGTCGATGCCCTCGCCGTTGAACGGATTGACGCTGCCGGCCGCGTCGCCGACGACGAGGTGGCGCACGCCGACCTTCGGGCCCACCGAGCCGCCCATCGGGATCTTGCCGCTGGTGGCGCGGCCCTCCGGTCGCGCGGGGTCGATGCCCCACGAGTCGGCGATCATCTCGGCATAGGAGGTGAGCAGCTGCGAGGTGTTGACGTCCCTGAACTTCTTGAAGGTGGAGAGCAGTCCCACGCCGACGTTGACCGTGCCGTCGCCGACGGGGAAGATCCAGCCGTACCCCGGCAGGGAGCTGCCGTCCCGGTCCTGCACGTCGAGTGCCGACTCGATCCACGGCTCGGCGTGGCGGGGGCTCTCCCAGTAGGTGCGGATCGCGGTGCCGTACGGCCACGCACGGCGCCGCGCGGTGCCGAGCGCCCGGCCGATGCGGCTGTTGGCGCCGTCGGCCACGACCACGTGGCGGGCGTGGTACGCCACCGTCTCGCCCGCATCGTGGTCCGTCACCAGCGCGCCGCGCACCTCCAGACCCGCCGGGCCGGGCTCGCAGATGGCCGCCGTGGCCTCGTGGTGCGTGCGCAGTGCGGCGCCCGCGTCGCGGGCGTGGTGCGCGACCATCGCGTCGAGGTCGCGACGGCGCACCACGTAGCCGTGGCGCGGATAGACCGGATGGGTCGGCCAGCGCAGCTCCAGCGCGCGTCCGTGGGCGGTGGCGCGCAGGCCGTCGTAGCGATGGTGGCGTGCGAGGTCCGCCCCGAGCCCCATGTCCTCCAGTTGCTTCACGGCGCGAGGCGTGAGCCCGTCGCCGCAGGTCTTGTCGCGGGGGAACTCCTTGCGCTCGAGCAGCGTCACGTCGTGGCCCGCGCGAGCCAGCCAGTAGCCCGCAGCGGCCCCGGCCGGTCCGGCGCCGACCACGAGCACGTCGGTCTCCACCTCGCGCGACGCCGCGGCGTGCGCGTCGTCGAGCGTCAGCGTGGCGGGTGCGCTACTTGCCTGCGGGGCGCGGGTCGGTGCCGACATGGTTGGGAGGGTCGGCCAGCATCCCATACGTCTCGGCGAGGGTGTCGAACGAAGCCGCGCCCGATTCGAGACCCTTGAAGATCTCCGACTCCGGGGCGCACCACGTCTCGTACTCGGCGGTCCACTCGGGACTCTTCGGGTCCGCCCCACCGACCGCGTAGCGCTCGTGGCACACGACGCCGAGGATCTCGGCGTAGGAGAGCCCGCCGCCCCACTTCTCGCCCTGCGCGGGCATGGCGTTGCCGTTGTACGACAGCGGCGCGTGCGCGCCTCCCTCGCGCGCGGGGTCGCCGTACACGGCGAGGCCCGCCGACACGAACGGTTGCGAACCGGTGTAGACGAAGTTGAGCATGTCCTCGATCTCGGGGAAGGTCTTCAACACCTCGCCCTGCCACAGCGCGCGACCCGCACCACCCGAGCCGTTGGCGCCGTGGCAACTCGCACACGCGCCGTACGCGACGGCACCGACGGCGAGCGGACCCTCGGGCTGCTTCTCCGACGGTCGCACGGCGATGAGATAGAGGAACGCCCACAGCGGCAGCATGCTGAGCGTCGCCATCGCCCAGAACGGGATCTTTCGACGCGTCTTGGCCGCGACCACGTACGCGGGGTCGGGTGGTGGCGGCGGAGGCGGCGCCACCGCCGCGGGCACGAGAGCAGCCGGCGCCGGAGCGCCGGACGCGGTCTCCACGCGCGCGGGTGTGCTCGGTGCGCCAGCGGGCGCCTGACCGCTCAGTGCCGCGCGACGATCGCGCGACCGCTGCAAGAGGTACTCGGGAACCTCACCCACGTCGTCACAGGCTAGACCTGGGTCCCGATCGGTCGGGCCGTCCCGAGCGGCGCGACCCCCGGCGGCGCGACCGACGAACGCCGACGTTCACGAACGCACACGAGCGCGAGCCAACCGCGCGGGTGCGCGCGAGCGCGCGACGCCGTCTCGTGACGTACGACGCGAACGGGATGCACGACTCGTGCGACCTCGGCGGGACCCCTCGGGGCACGAGGGGTAGGCTTCGCGCGGAAAGGTGCGTACCACGTCCCCATGATCGCGATCGACGTCCTGAGGTGGCCGGGCATGAACCAAGCCTTCATCTTCTCGTTCGTGCTCACGACCGCGCTCGCCCTCGCCGTGATTCCGGTGGGTCGCCGGCGCCCCACGGATCGCAGGGCCACGTGGGGCGAGGCCATGTTCGGCGGCACCTACGCCTTCGCGGTGCTGTTCCTCGCCTTCGGTGTCGTGCCGCACCAGTGGATCGACCACGCCGACAGGGACCTCGGGTGGCGCAAGGACAAGCTCATCTACGGGCCGTTCGACCTCCTGCGCCCCGACACGGTCGGCGGGAGTTTCCCGATCACCATCAGTTACGAGGCGTTGCGCGACATCATCGTGATCGTGATCCACGCGTTCTACATCGGGCTGATGATCTACCTGTTCAGTTGGTGGCAGAAGCGCGGCGAGAAGGCGGTCGCCGAGTTGCCCGTGTCCACCTACGGCCGTCCGCTCGTGAAGAAGGGCTGACCATGGCGAAAACCGATGCGAATCCGCCGATGATGCCGTACACCGACGACTACCGGCTCGTGGAGGTGGACGCCGCGTACCTCTCCAAGGCGGTGAAGCCCAAGCAATTCATCCACATCGACCAGTCCGAGTGCATCATGTGCGAGGGGTGCGTGGACATCTGTCCGTGGAAATGCATACACATGGTGACCCCCGAGGCGGTGACCGAGGCAGAGGGCACCGAGAAGCCGGGCGACGACCCGAAGGACCGCGTGCTCTTCATCATCGACGACGACGTGTGCACGCGGTGCGCGCTCTGCGTGGACCGCTGTCCGACGGGCGTCATCGTGCTGGGCAAGGTCGGTGCACCGCCCGCGACCGGCGAGGTGCACATGCGGACCAACAACCACGGCTACGCATACGGCATGCGGCTCTAGGACGAACGGCGACGACATGGCACGAGTGATCGACGAGCAGCCCACGATCGGCGTCAAGGACCGGCTGCAGAAGCTGTCCGACCAGGTGAAGGACAGCCAGGTGTGGAACTCGATCTTCCGGCCCGGCTCGATCTTTCGAAAGGGCTACTCCGACTCGCCCCGCAACCGCTCGTACGTGGTGATGAACTCGGTGCTGTACCACCTGCACCCGGTCAAGGTGAAGCGCCACGCGGTGAAGGTCAGCTACACCCTCTGCCTGGGCGGGCTGTCCTTCTTCCTTTTCATCCTGCTGACGATCACGGGCATCTTCCTGATGTTCTTCTACCGTCCCACCGCGGCGAACGCCTGGCAGGACATCCAGTCGTTGCACACCTCGGTCACCTTCGGCCTGATGGTGCGCAACATGCACCGTTGGGGCGCGCACCTGATGGTGCTCGCGGTGTTCCTCCACATGGCCCGCGTCTTCTACCACGGGGCGTACAAGGCGCCACGGGAGTTCAACTGGGTCGTGGGCGTGATCCTGCTCACGCTCACGCTGCTGCTGTCGTTCACCGGGTACCTGCTGCCGTGGGACCAGCTCGCGCTGTGGGCGGTCACCGTGGGCACCAACATGATGGGCTACTCGCCGGTGATCGGCTCGCAGGTGCGCTTCGTGCTCCTGGGCGGCCTCGAGATCGGCCCCGAGACCCTGTTGCGGTGGTACGTGCTGCACGTACTGCTGTTCCCGTTCGTCACCGTGATCTTCCTGGCGATCCACTTCTGGCGCGTCCGCAAGGACGGCGGCATCTCGGGACCGCTCTGATGGGCGAGATCCCCGAGCACCTGCTGAAGCGCGCGCAGGCCGCGCGCGAGAAGGCGGCGGCCGCGGCCGCCGGGGCGTCGGGTGCCGACGCGTCCGCGGGCGATGCGTCGGCAGGTCGCATCCCGCAGGAGTTGCTGGACCGCGCCAAGGCCGCGCGCGAGGGCAAGGGCGCCGTCGCCGTCGCGGACGCGCCGGGCGCGATCGTCGCCGCCGTGCCCGCCGCGGGGGGTGTGCCGGTCGGCGCCGGACCGGGTGGTCACACGCAGCGGCTGCTCACCGTCGTGAAATCGGGCTCGATCCAGGACGTGAAGGCCGTGCCGGTGGACAAGGTGCACGTGTGGCCGCACCTGCTGTCGATCGAGTTCGTCGCGGCGCTCGCGTGCACCGCCCTCACCTTCATGTTCTCGTGGTTCGTGAACGCCCCGTTACTGCAGGCGGCCAACTTCAACGCGACCCCCAATCCCTCGAAGGCCCCGTGGTACTTCCTGGGACTGCAGGAGCTGCTCACCATGTTCCACCCGATGATCGCCGGCGTCACCATCCCCGGCATGGGGCTGATCGCGATGATCCTCGCGCCGTACATGGACCGCAACGAGTCCAACAGGCCCGAGGACCGCAAGTTCATGACGAGCATCTGGACGGTGCACCTCATGTTCTGGGCGGTGCTCGTGATCATCGGGTCGTTCTTCCGCGGCCCGGGCTTCAACTTCACGTTCCCGTGGCGTGAGGGAATCTTCTTCGACCTGTGAACCCCACGCCGTGAGCGCCACCCTCCTCGCCGTCGCCGTCGCTGCGATCCTGCTTGCGGCGCTCGGTGCCGTACTCACCGCTGCGCGGCGCTCCGACCGGGGCGCGGCGCTGGGCCAGCTCTCGCGCGAGACCCGCGGCCGCGACCGCTCGGCGGCGCGCGCCGCCGAGCACGCCGCCCGCGAGACGGCCCGCGCCTCCAGCGCGCTCGCCACCATGCCGAAGGCCGATGTGGAGCCCTGGTCACCACCGGATCCCGAGCTCGTCGGCGAGACCCGTCGTCAGTTCTTCAACCGCGCGTCGGTGACGCTCATGAGCGCGAGCCTCGGTGCGTTCGGCGCCGCGGTCATCGCGTTCCTCTGGAAGGGTGCCGAGGGCGGGTTCGGTTCCAAGATCTCGGTCGGCAAGCTCGAGGACGTCATCTCGGGCATCCGCTCCAACAAGGGCTTCCTCTACGTGCCCGAGGCGCGCTCCTGGGTCACCGAGTATCCCAAGGAGGCGCTCGCAAAGGCCAAGGTGCAGTACGGCTCGCAGGCCCCCGTGTACGCGGGCATGGAGGCGGGCATCGTCGCGCTCTACCAGAAGTGCCCGCACCTCGGCTGCCGCGTGCCCACCTGCTCCACCTCGCAGTGGTTCGAGTGTCCGTGCCACGGCTCGCAGTACAACCGCGTGGGCGAGAAGAAGGGCGGTCCGGCGCCGCGCGGCATGGATCGGTTCGGCATCGCGGTCAACAATGGCGTGGTCGTGATCGACACGGGCACGGTGTTCGCCGGTCCCGCGATCGGATCCAATACCACCGGCCAGGAGGCCGAGGGACCGCACTGCGTCGGCAACGTGGGCGGCCACTGATGTTGCTCGCCGACACCACCACGACGATCGCGTGGATCATCCTCGCCGTCTCGGTCGTCGGCTGGGTCGTCTATGCGGCGAGCAACCTGCGCGAGTCGCGTCGCGAGATCGGCTCGGAGATCACGCTGGCGGCCAACCGCAAGCCCTACTACGACGACGAAACGCTGGAGGGCCGCAAGCTGGAGCGCACGCAGCTGCTCGGCCTCGCGTTCCTGGCCGTGGTCACCGTGGCGTTGCCGCTCTACTGGATCCTCGAACCCGGTCGCATGGTCGGCGCCGAGCGGGAGTTCGAGCACAAGTTCGAAACCTGGGGCGGCAACCTCTTCAAGCCCACCGCCGAGGGCGGGTTCAACTGTGCGGGTTGCCACGGTGGCATGAACGGCGCGGGCGGGGTGGCGGCCTATGCGGTGACCGACCCGAAGACGGGCGAGGTGCGGCAGGTCAACTGGAAGGCGCCCGCGATCAACACGATCTTCTATCGCTACAGCGACGCCGAGGTGACGTACATCCTCGAGTACGGCCGTCCCTTCTCCCCGATGTCGGCGTGGGGTCTCGTGGGTGGCGGTCCGCTCAACGAACAGCAGATCGAGACGCTCATCACCTACCTGCACTCCATCGAGGTGCCGCGATCCGAGTCGGGCACGCTGCCACCGGAGCGTCAGGCCGAGATCCAGGCCGAGGCCGAGCGGCTCGTGAAGGCCGGCACCTACGCCTCGCTCGGCGAGGCGCTGTTCAACCTCGACCTTGGCGGCGGTTCGTACTCGTGCGCGCGGTGCCACACCAAGGGCTGGTCGTACGGCAACCCCCAGGCCACCGGCGGTGGGGCGCTCGGGCCCAACCTCACGGGTGGCAGCACCGTGCGCCAGTTCGCCGACCGCGACGAGATGATCGCGTTCATCACGCAGGGCAGCGAGTTGGGCAAGCGCTACGGCGCGCAGGGACAGGGGTCGGGTCGCATGCCCGGCTTCGGTGCGATGCTCACCGCCGAGCAAATCGAGGCCATCATCGACTACGTGCGGGGTCTGTGACGTGAGCATCGCACCGTCGCTCGCGGCGCTCCTCGCCGTGAGTTGGCAGCCGGAGATCCGCGGCTGGATCGTCTTCTTCCTCTCGGTGATCATCTTCGTGGGCTCCGTGTACCTCATCGCCGGCACCAACCTCGGCGCCCGGCTGGCCTTCCTGGTCGTGTTCGCCGGGCTGTTCGGCTGGTTGGCGACGATGAGTGCGATCTGGTGGACCTACGGCATCGGCCTCAAGGGTCGGGAGTCGACCTGGCTGCCCGCCGAGCCCGCATCCATCGTGCGCGACGGCGGACTCCTGCACCAGGCCGACATCGTGTCGCGGGCCGTGCCGACGACGGGCGACACGGTCGCCGATGCCGCGGCCGTGGCGTCGGCGCTCGAGGTCGAGGGCTGGATACGGCTGGCCGAGTCCGACCCGCGTCGCGGCCAGGCGGTGGCGTCGTCCGACGCGATCCTGCAGAACGAGGCGGAGGAGTTCGCCGCCGGGGACTACGTGTCGGTCGCGGTCTTCGACCGCGGCGGGGATCGCTACCCGAAGATCAACGAGTCGTTGGACTTCGTGGCGTTCTTCCACACTCCGCACTACTCGCTCGTGGAGGTCGCGCCGGTGGTGCCGCAGCGCCTCGAGCCGGGCCGCGCCCCCGCCCGTCCGACGATCGACGAGACGCAGCCGCGGCGATACGTCTACATGATCCGCGACAGGGGCACGAAGCGCCAGCCCGCGATGCTCATCACCCTCGGCTCCACGCTCATCTTCTTGGCGTCGTGCTGGGCCCTCCACCGTCGCGATCTCACGCTCCGCGCCAACCTCGGGGAGCAACTCCCGGCCAAGGCATAGGGGATCGGCCGTGGGCCAGTACCTCCCGATCGTGGTGCTCGCGGCGCTCGCCGTCGTCTTCGGTGCGCTGTCGCTCGTGGCCTCGCGGCTCCTCGCGCCCCGACATCCGCACGGCGCCAAGTCCGCCCCGTACGAGTGCGGGATCGTGCCGAGCCGTGAGGCACCCGAGCGGTTCCCCGTGTCGTTCTACGTCGTGGCGATGCTCTTCATCATGTTCGACATCGAGATCATCTTCGCCTATCCCTACGCGCTCGCGGCCGACGAACTCGGGGCCTTCGGGTTCTGGGAGTTCGTGGCCTTCGGCGGCGTGTTCTTCCTCGCGTTCGTGTACGTGATCGCCCGCGGCGCGCTGGACTGGGGTCCGGGCGCGGTGCGACACGCGCCGGTGGCGCGCGACGCGGCGGTCGCGCCCGCCGGCCGGGGCGTGCTCCTCGTCGGCGTGGAGGGCCGCGAACGGGCGGGGGTGGCGTGATGGGCCTCGTGCGCGGCGTCATGGACGACGGACTGGGGGGCATCCAGCACAACTTCCTCACGGGCCGCATCGAGGATCTCGTCAAGTGGTCGCGCTCGCGCTCGAGCTGGGGCGCCACGTTCGGCCTTGCGTGCTGCGCGATCGAGATGATGGGCACCGGGGCGGCCCACTACGACCTCGCGCGCTTCGGCATGGAGGTGTTTCGCGCCTCCCCGCGGCAGGCCGACATCATGATCGTCGCGGGCCGCGTGAGCCAGAAGATGGCCCCCGTGCTGCGCCAGGTGTACGACCAGATGGCGGAGCCCAAGTGGGTCATCAGCATGGGCGTCTGCGCGAGCAGCGGCGGGATGTTCAACAACTACGCGATCGTGCAGGGCGTGGACCAGGTGGTGCCCGTGGACGTCTACGCCCCGGGCTGCCCGCCCACCCCCGAGACGCTGATCCACGCGATCGAGACGCTCCACCAACTCATCGAGGACGGCGAGATCATGCGTCGGCGCGCCGCGACCGGCGCGGGAGCCGCCGTGCACGTGCAGGAGATCCCCGCCGGCGCCACCACGCCGGTCTCGATCGGCACCGGTCCGCGGTGAGCGCCACGAGGGGCGACGCCGTTCGCGGCGTGTCGGGCGTCGCCGACGACGTGCGGCACGTGGCGCGGGACCGTTGGCTCGCGACGCTGCGCGAGTGCCGGGCCGACGGCTTCGAGATCTGCGTGGATCTCACCGCCGTGGACTACCTCACCCACCCGGGCCGCTCCCTGCCGGAGGGCGTGGCACCCGAGCGCTTCGAGGTGGTGGCCAACCTCCTGTCGGTGTCGTCGCGGCGTCGCGCCCGCCTGCGCGTGCAGGTGCCCGAGTCGGACCCGCGGCTGGCCTCGGCCTGGGACGTGTATCCCGGCGCCGAGGCGATGGAGCGCGAGGTGTGGGACATGTTCGGCGTCGCGTTCGACGGGCACCCCGACCTCACGCGCATCCTCATGCCCGAGGACTGGGAGGGACACCCGTTGCGCAAGGACTACGCGCAGGGCGAGATCCCCGTGCAGTTCAAGGGGGCGCCGTCGTGACCGCCCTCGACGACCGCACCGCGAGCCGCGAGACCCCGCGCCCGATCGCCGCGGCCGGCACGGGCGAGGGTGCCCAGGAGATGACGACGCGCGCCGAGGGCTCGCGCGCGGAGGTGATGCGCCAGTCGGGGGCCGTGTTGCGCATGAGCGAGTCGGAGGCCGCGGCGCTCGCGGTGGATCCGACCGAGGTGCGCGAGGACCAGACGATGATCATCAACATGGGGCCGCAGCACCCCAGCACCCACGGCGTGCTGCGCCTGATGCTGGAGCTGCAGGGCGAGACCGTGCTGCGCTGCAAGCCCGTGATCGGCTACCTGCACACGGGCATGGAGAAGACGGGCGAGGCGCTCACCTACATGCAGGGCGGCACCAACGTCACGCGCATGGATTACGCCTCCCCGCTCAACAACGAGCTCGTCTTCGCCCTCACCGTGGAGCGACTCCTCGGCATCGAGGCCGAGGTGCCGGAGCGCGCGGTGTGGATTCGCATGCTGCTCTCCGAGCTCAACCGCATGAGCAGCCACCTGCTCTTCCTCGCCACCAACGGCATGGACATCGGCGCGGTGTCGATGATGCTCTACGGCTGGCGCGAGCGCGAGGAGGTGTTGCGCTTCTTCCAGAAGGTCACCGGGCTGCGAATGAACCACAACTTCATCCGGCCCGGCGGCGTCGCGGCCGACCTGCCGCCCGGGTGGCGCGACGACGTGCTGGCCCTGCTCGAGGACCTGCCGCCGCGACTCGAGGAGTACGAGGTGCTGATGACGGGCCAGCCCATCTGGCGGGAGCGCCTGCAGGGCGTGGGCGTCATCACCCGCGACGAGGCCCTCGCGCTGGGTGCCACCGGCCCGATCCTGCGCAGCACCGGTCTCGACTGGGACCTGCGCCGCGCGATGCCGTACCTGCGGTACGCCGAGGTGGAGTTCGACGTCGTCGTCGGTGCATTCGGTGACGCCTACGACCGCTATGCGATCCGATTGCACGAGATCCGCGAGTCCATGCGCATCGTGCGGCAGGTGCTGGAGCGGATGCCCGCCGGGGACTGGCGCATCCAGGACAAGAAGGTGACGCCCCCGCCGCGCGGGCGCATCGACGAGTCGATGGAGGCGCTCATCCACCACTTCAAGATCTTCACCGAGGGCTTCAAGGTCCCGGAGGGCGAGGCGTACGTGGCGATCGAGAGCCCGCGCGGGGAGATCGGCTGCTACATCGCGAGCGACGGTTCGTCGCGCCCGTACCGCATGCACGTGCGTGCGCCCAGCTTCGTCAACATCCAGTGCCTGCCGCACATGATGCGCGGCGGTCTGGTGGCCGATGCCGTGGCCGTCATCTCGAGCGTCGACCCGGTGCTGGGGGAGGTGGACCGGTGAGTCGGCTGAGCGACGACAACCTGCGCGTGGCCCACGAGGTGATCGCGCGCTTCCCGCGGCCCAAGTCGGCGGTGATCCCGCTGCTGCACCTGGCCCAGGAACAGGACGGCTGGGTCACCACCGAGGCGATGGCGCACATCGCCGAATTGGTCGGCGTCACGCCCGCCGACGTCTACGGCACCGCGAGTTTCTACGAGATGTTCAAGTTCCATCCCGTCGGCACCTGGTGCATCAACGTGTGCACCAACATCTCCTGCCAGCTCGTCGGCGCGTGGGACCTCCTGCGCCACGCCGAGGAGCGCCTCGGCGTGCACGCGGGCGGCACCACCGAGGACGGGGCGTTCACCCTCGAGGACGTGGAGTGCATCGCCGCCTGCACCGAGGCGCCCGCGCTGCAGGTCAACTATCGGTACCGCACGCGGGTGACGCCCGGGGACTTCGACCGGCTGGTGGACGACCTGCGCGCCGGCCGACTCGCCGAGGAGATCCCACCGCACGGCACGCTCGCTCGCGTGCGCCAGGCGGCGACGGAGCGGTGGTCCAACCGCGGCGCAGAGGCGCAGGCAAAGGTGGACGCGCGATGATCGCCGCAGGCTCGGTGCCCACCGGCCCCCGGGTCGTCACCTCCCGCATGGACCAGCCCGATGGCCACACGTACGAGGGGTACGTGCGCACCGGCGGATACGCCGCGCTGGAGCGGGCCCTCACGCGCATGACGCCCGCGGAGGTGCACGACGAGGTCAAGGCGGCCGACCTGCAGGGCCGCGGCGGCGCGGGGTTCCCCGCGGGCACCAAGTGGGGCTTCCTCCCGGCCGAGTTGCACCCGCGCTACCTCGTCGTCAACGGCGACGAGAGCGAGCCGGGCACCTACAAGGACCGCATGCTCATGGAGCGCGATCCGCACCAGCTCATCGAGGGCATCGTGCTCGCGTGCTACGCGCTCGGCGCAGCGCAGGCGTTCCTCTACGTGCGCGGTGAGATGGCGCTCGCGCAGGAACGCCTCGCGGCGGCGCTCAACGACGCGTACGCCCACGGCAAGGTGGGCCGGCGCATCTGCGGCACGGATTTCTCGGTGGATGTCACGCTCACCTGGGGAGCGGGTGCCTACATCGTCGGCGAGGAGACCGCGCTCATCGAGTCGCTCGAGGGCGAGCGCGGCATGCCGCGCCTCAAGCCGCCGTTCTTTCCGGCGGTCAAGGGGCTGTACATGCAGCCCACGATCGTGAACAACGTCGAGACGCTGGCCAACCTGCCGTACATCGTCGGTGAGGGCGGCGCGGCCTTCAAGTCCCTCGGGGGCCCGACCTCGAGTGGCATGCGCATGTTCGCGGTGTCCGGCCACGTGGAGCGCCCCGGCGTCTTCGAGGTACCCAACGGCACGACCACCTTCCGCATGCTCTTCGAGGCACCCGAGTACTGCGGCGGCGTGCGCGCGGGTGGACGCGTGAAGGCGTTCATCCCGGGCGGCGCGTCGGCCATGTGGTTCTTCGAGGAGCACCTGGACATGCCGCTCGACAAGCCCACCGTCGACAAGGCCGGATCCATGCTCGGGTCGGGCGCGATCGTGGTGATGGACCACACCACCGACATGGTCGCGGCCTGCTGGCGGATCGTACGCTTCTTCGCGCGGGAGTCGTGCGGCAAGTGCACTCCGTGCCGCGAGGGCACCAACTGGCTCGAGAAGATCCTGAAGCGCATGCTGGACGGCCACGGCCGACCCGAGGACGTGGCGTTGTTGATGGAGGTCTCCGAGTCGATCAGCCCCGGCATCGCGTGGCCACCGCGCCAGACCACCATCTGTCCGCTCGGACCCTCGGCCGTCTCGCCGATCGCCTCGGCGGTGCGCCGCTTCCGCCACGAGTTCGCGCACTACGTGGCGCACGGCCGGCCGGTGGACGGCGTGTCGTCCCCGTTCGCCCGGGCGATGGCGGGCGCGCGATGACCGACCTCGCGCAGCGCCCGGCCACGGCGGTGGCCCTCACCATCGACGGCCGCCCCCATGCGGCCGCCCCCGGCCAACTCGTGATCGCGGCCTGCGCCGACGCGGGCGCCCACGTGCCGCACTTCTGCTGGCACCCGCGCATGAGTCCCGTGGGCATGTGCCGCCAGTGCATCGTGGAGGTGGACACCCCCCGCGGACCGGCGCTCGTCGTGTCGTGCATGACGCCCGTGGCCGAGGGCCAGGTGGTGCGCACCGACACGCCGCAGGTGAAGCGCGCCCAGGAGGGCGTGCTGGAGTTGCTGCTCGCCAACCATCCGCTGGACTGCCCGGTCTGCGACAAGGGCGGCGAGTGCCCGTTGCAGGACCAGGCCTTCAGCCACGGTCCCGGCGAGAGCCGCTTCGTGGAGGAAAAGCGTCACTACGAGAAGCCCATTCCGATCAGCGACCTCGTGCTGCTGGATCGCGAGCGCTGCATCCTCTGCGACCGGTGCACGCGCTTCGCCGACGAGGTGGCGGGGGACGCGCTCATCTCGTTCACCAGCCGTGGCAACGCGATGCAGGTGATGACCTTCCCCGACGAGCCGTTCGCCTCGTACTTCAGCGGCAACACCGTGCAGATCTGCCCCGTCGGTGCGCTCACGGCCACGCCGTACCGCTTCAAGGCCCGTCCGTGGGACCTCGAACAGGTCGAGAGCACGTGCACCACCTGCGCCGTGGGCTGCCGCGTCGTCGTGCAGTCCAGCCGCGACGAGCTCGTGCGGCTGCAGGGCGTGGACGTGGATGCCGTCAACTGGGGATGGCTCTGCGATCGGGGTCGGTTCTCCTTCGAGGCGGTCAACTCGCCCGACCGCATCGCGACGCCGATGCTGCGAGAGGGCGCCGGGCTGCGCGCCGCATCGTGGGCCGAGGCCCTCGGCGTCGTGGCCGATGCGCTGCGCACGGCCGACCCGTCCCGCGTGGCGATCCTGGGGGGCGCCCGTGGTACCAACGAGGACGCCTTCGCATGGGCCGCGCTGGCCGACGCCCTCGGCGTCGTGCGTCGCGACGCCCGGATGGGTGACGGCCTTCCGCTCGAGGTGCTGGCCCTGCCGCAGGCCACGATCGACGAGGTGTGCGCCGCCCGCACGATCCTCGTGCTCGGCGTGGACCTCAAGGAGGAACTGCCCGTGCTGTACCTGCGGGTGCGCCACGCGGCGCAGTCCCGTCGCAGCCGCGTGGTGGAGGTCGCCCCGCGTACCACGGGCCTCGCGCCGTATGCGTGGCGCGCCGTCACCCACGAGCCCGGCATGCAGGCCCGCGCGATCGCCGCCCTGCTGGCCGAGCCCGAGGTCGCCGCGCAGGTTGCGGCGGGCGAGGTGGCCGTCGTCGTGGGCCGCGGTTCGCTGATCGAGGACGAACGCTGGACCCTGGCCGCGGTGGCCGAAGTGCTCGCAGTCGCGCCCGGCGCGCGCGTGCTGCCCGCCATGCGTCGGGGCAACGTGCGCGGCGCGCTCACGGCCGGCCTCGCTCCCGCCGACCCGTCCGCTGCGACGCCCGCGGTGTTGGGTGCGGCCGCCGGCGGGGAGATCGACGTGCTCGTGCTGCTCGGCGCGGACCCCGTGGCCGACGCGCCCGACCCCGACCTCGCGCGCCGGGCGCTCGCCCGCGTGCCGCGGGTCGTGAGCGTCGACGCGTTCGTGCACGGATCCAACGCGGGCGCCCATGTGCTGCTGCCCGCCGCGATCCACGGCGAAAAGTCGGGCACCACGACCAACGTGGAGGGTCGCGTGAGCGACGTGGCCCGCAAGATCGTGCCTCGTGGCACCGCCCGACCCGACTGGATGATCGCCGCCGAACTCGCGGCCGCGCTCGGTCTCGACCTCGGACTCGACTCGCTCCCACTCGTGCACGACGCCATGTGCTCCCGCGTGGCGGCCTTCGCCCCCGCGCGCGACGAGCGGGCGACCCGCGGCGAGGGCGTCGTGACGGCGCATCCCGTGCCGCTCGCGGCGCCGCGTCGCGGCGGCTCGGCGCGCGACCGGAGCACGTACGACTTCCGGCTGGTCGTCACCCGCACGCTGTGGGACGGGGCCGTCGCGACGCGGCGCAGCCCGTCGCTCGCGCCCCTCGCGCGCCCGGCCGAGGTGGTGCTGCACCCGTTGGACCTCGCGCGGGTGGGCGTCGCCGAGGGGGCCGACGTACGCATCGGGATCGGGGCCGTCGTCACGACGCTGCCGGTGCGCGCCGACGCATCGGTCGCCCGTGGCACCGCGTGGGTGCCCGCGCTGAGGGGCGACGCCCTCGAGCCGCTCGTCGCCGGTGCTCGCGACGTGGTGGACGTGCGCATCGAGGCCCTGTCGTGATCGCCCTCGACGAGATGCTCGCGGGGGAACTGCGCTGGGTGCCGCTCGCGATCGTCGGGCTCAAGGTGCTGGTCGTGTTCGCCGCCGGTCTCCTCGCCACGATGCTGATGGTCTGGTTCGAGCGCAAGGTCGTGGCGGGCATGCAGAACCGCGTCGGACCCAACAAGGCGGGCCCCTTCGGCCTCCTCCAGACGCTGGCGGACGGGGTGAAGCTGTTCTTCAAGGAGGACATCGTCCCCGACCGCGCGGACCGCTTCGTGTTCCGTCTCGCGCCGTTCCTCGCCTTCGTGCCGGCGTTCCTCTCGTTCGCCATCATCCCGCTCGGCGGCGACTTCCGCGACGGGCGCACGGGTGAGGTCACCTGGTTCGGCCAGGTCACGCGCGTGCAGCTGGCCGACCCGCACGTGGGCGTGTTGTTCGCGCTCGCGATCTCGTCCATCGCGGTCTACGGCATCATGCTCGCGGGCTGGGCCAGCGGCTCGAAGTACCCGCTCCTGGGCTCCGTGCGCGCGTCCGCCCAGATGGTGAGCTACGAGGCCGCGCTCGGCCTCTCGCTCGCGAGCGTGCTGCTGGTGGCGGGCACGCTCTCCACGAGCGGCATCGTGGTGGCCCAGTCGGGTCTGGCACAGTGGCACGTGGTCGCCACGGGCGTCGTGCCGTTCGTCGTGTTCCTCGTGGCCGCCACGGCCGAGCTCAACCGGCCGCCCTTCGACCTCGTGGAGGCCGAGCAGGAGCTCGTGGGCGGCTTCAACACCGAGTACTCCTCGATCCGTTTTGCACTCTTCTACCTCGCGGAGTTCATGAACACGGTCACGATGTCGGCGCTGATGGTGACGCTCTTCTTCGGCGGCCCGCAGCCGCCGTCGTTTGGGGGGTTCACACTGGACCTGCCCCTCGTGCCCAACGCGCTCGAAGGCACCCTCTGGCTCTTCGTGAAGCTGCTCGCGTTCCTGTACGCCTACGTCTGGTTCCGCGCCACGCTGCCGCGCCTGCGCTACGACCAGCTCATGGACCTCGGGTGGAAGGTGCTGATCCCCGCGTCCTTCGGGTGGTTCCTGTTGCTCGCCACGCAGCGCCTCGCGCGCACGATGGGGTGGAGCGTGCTCGTCTCCACCGCCGCCTGCATCCTCGTGCTCGGCGCGGCGTGGGCGCTGCTGCGGACGGCCTTCGGGCGCAGCGACTCCGACCGCGCGCGGCAAGGGGTCGCCTTCTGATGGGCCTGCTCGGCGGCTTCCTCGTCACGGTGCGCCAGCACGGCCGGCGCAACCGCGTCACCACGCAGTACTCGGGCGGCCGGGTGTTCCGCCGGCGCCCCCGCCGTGCGGCGGCGCTCGACGCCAAGGTGGACAAGCCCGAGCGCCTGCACGGCCGCCACGTGCTGAACCGTTACGAGGACGGCATGGAGAAGTGCATCGGGTGCGAACTGTGCGCCGCGGTCTGTCCGGCCAAGTGCATCCACGTGCGCGGCGCCGACAACGACCCCGAGCGGCCCACCTCGCCCGGCGAGCGCTTCGGGTGGATCTACGAGATCAACTACCTGCGGTGCATCCATTGCGACCTGTGCGTCGAGGCCTGCCCGACCGAGGCGATCACCGAGTCCAAGCTGTTCGAGTTCTCCTTCACCAACCGACGCGACGCGATCTACACCAGGTCCGAACTGCTCGTGGGCGACGACGGGCGGCCCCGGCACCTCCCGTGGGAGGACTGGCGCGAGGGCGAGGACGCGCACACCTCCGGCTGGATGCGCGCCACGGCGCCGTCGGGCGACGCCACCTTCGCGGGCAGGGCGGGCTGGAGCGGCGAGCTGGGCTACGGCGTGCGCCCGCCCGAGCCGACGGATTCGCCGGCATCCGGGCGGTCCTGAGTGGAGGTCGCGGTCTTCGTCTGCGCGACGGCGATGGTGCTCGTCGGAGCGCTCGGCGTGATCACGCGCTCCAACCCGGTGCACGCGGCCCTCAGCCTCGTGCTGACGCTCTTTGGCGTGGCCGTGATGTTCGTCGCGCAGGGCGCCTACTTCGTCGCGGCGGTGCAGGTGATCGTCTACGCCGGCGCGATCGTCGTGCTGTTGCTCTTCGTGATCATGCTGCTGGGCGTGGACCGGGCCGAGGACGTGCGCATCGAGCCGCTCACCGGGCAGCGCCCCCTGGCCCTCGTCGTGGCACTCGGCGCCACCGCCGTGCTCGTCGCCGCGGTGCTGGACGGCCTGGGTGCGGTGCCCGACCTCGAGGGCTCGGTCCCCGAGACGGCGAACCCCGACGCCGACGTGCTCGAGATCGCCCGCTCCGTGTTCGGCGACTACGTGGTGGCCTTCGAGGTCACCTCGGTGCTGCTCGTCGTGGCCGTGGTCGGCACGGTGCTCATGACCCGACGGCGCCTCGGCACGGGGGCGGGTCGGTGAGCGGCCCGCCCCTGGGCGTGGCCGTGGGTGCCTCCTGGTACCTCGTGGTCGCGGCGCTGCTGTTCGGTGTGGGTCTGTTCGGCGTGACCGTGCGCCGCAACCCGCTCGTGATGCTGATGTGCGTCGAGTTGATGCTGAACGCGGTCAACCTCACCTTCGTCACCCTCGCCCACCGTCTCGGCGACGTGGCGGGGCGCACCACCGTGTTGTTCGTCCTGGTCGTGGCCGCCGCGGAGGTCACCGTCGGACTCGCCATCGTGGTGGCGATCATGCGCCACCGCTCGGCCGTGACGACCGACGACCTCACGGCGCTGCGGGGCTGAGCGTGCGCGAACTCGCCTGGCTGATCCCGCTCCTGCCGCTCGTCGGCGTCGGGGTGCTGGTGCCGTTCGGACGGCGCCTCGGGGACCCGCGGGCGGGCTGGCTCGCCACGGCACTCGTGGCCGGATCGTTCGCAGTGACCGTGGCGATCTGGATCGAGATGCTGGGCGTGCCCGCGGAGGAACGCGCGCACGTGGTGCGGATGTTCGACTGGATCGTGGTCGGCGACCTGCGGGTCGGGGCGTCGCTGCTCGTGGACCAGCTGAGCGTCGTGATGGCGCTCTTCGTGACCGGCATCGGGGCGCTCATCCACCTGTACGCCACGGGCTACATGCACGGCGACGACCGGTACCCGAAGTTCTTCCTCTACCTCAACCTGTTCGTGTTCAGCATGCTGATGCTGGTGCTCGGCGAGAACCTGCTCGTCACGTTCCTCGGGTGGGAGGGCGTCGGCACCTGCAGCTACCTGCTCATCTCGTTCTGGCACGAGCGCGAGACCGCTGCGGTTGCCGGCAAGAAGGCATTCGTGACCAACCGCATCGGCGACGTGGGGGTGATGACCGCGATGTTCCTCGCCTTCTCGGCGGTCGGGTCGCTGTCCTACGCCGACCTGGGTCGCGCCGCGCAGGACGGTGCGCTCGGCGGGTCCACCGCCACGGCGATCGCGCTGCTGGCCTTCCTCGGGGCCTGCGGCAAGAGCGCGCAACTGCCGCTGCACCTCTGGCTGCCCGACGCGATGGAGGGCCCCACACCGGTCTCCGCGCTCATCCATGCGGCCACCATGGTGACGGCCGGCGTCTTCCTGATGACGCGGCTCAACCCCGTGCTGGCCGCGTCGTACGAGTGGGCGCCCACGCTGGTGGCCGTCGTCGGGGCCGGGACCGCGCTCTTTGCCGCCACGATCGCCGTCGCCCAGCACGACGTGAAGCGCGTGCTGGCGTACAGCACGATCTCGCAACTCGGCTACATGTTCCTCGCCGTCGGCTCGGGGGCCTACGTCGCGGCGATCTTCCACATGGTGACGCACGCGTTCTTCAAGGCGCTCCTGTTCCTCGGGTCGGGGTCCGTGATCCACGGCATGCACCACGAGCAGGACATGCGCCGCATGGGCGCGCTCCGGGTCGCCATGCCCGTCACCGCGGGCACCTTCATCGTCGGGTGGCTTGCGATCGCGGGCGTGCCGCCCTTCGCCGGCTTCTGGTCCAAGGACGAGATCCTCCTGTACGTGCACGCCAAGAGCCCGATCCTGTGGGCCGTGGGTCTCGTGACCGCGCTGCTCACCGCGTACTACATGACGCGCCAAGTGATCCTCGTGTTCTTCGGCGCGCCGCGATGGACGAGCCACGCGGACGCACACGGCGCGCACGGTGATGCCGCCCCCCACGAGAGCCCCGCGAGCATGCTCGCCCCGCTCGTCGTGCTGGCGGGACTCTCGATCGTGGGCGGCGCGATCCAGTTGCCGTTCTCCAAGGAGATGCACTTCCTCGAGCACTGGTTGGAGCCCGTGGTGGAGGCGGGCGAGGCATCGCTCTCGGGCTCGTGGGCGTACGCCAACAAGTGGTTGCTGCTCGCCGTCGCCGTCGTGGTTGCCGCGGCGGGCATCGCGGCCGCGGTGGCGGTCTACGGTGCGCGGCGCGTGCGGGCGGTGGAGCCGCGGATCCTCGAGGACGCGTGGCGCTACGACGCCGCGGCGGCGCGGCTCGTGGGCGGCCCGGGCGCGGTCGCCTTCCGCGCCGTGGCGTGGTTCGACGCCACCGTCGTGGACGGCGTGGTCAACGGCGTGGCGTACCTCGTGCGCGACGCGGGCGGTGCGATCCGCCGCCTGCAGACGGGGTTCGTGCGCACCTACGCGCTGATGGTGGGTGCGGGGGCGGTGTGCGTGCTGGCCTGGTTCCTCGTGCGCGGAGCGGTCTGATGCTCAGCGCACTCGTGCTCCTGCCCGCCGCGGGTGCGATCCTCGTGGCCCTGTCGCGTCGCGCGAGCCGGGAGTCGGTGCGCCTCGTGGCGATCCTCACCTCGGTCGGGACGCTCGCCGTCGCGTTGTCGATGCTCGTGGGTTTCGATGCCGGTTCGGATGCATTCCAGTTCGTGGAGCGTCGCGACTGGATCGCGCAGTGGGGCATCTCGTGGTACCTCGGGGTGGACGGCATCTCGCTGTTCCTCGTGGTGCTCACCACGCTCCTGTTTCCCCTCGTCATCGTCGGCGTCGACGCGCACCACGACGAGCGGCGCTACCTGGCGTGGATGCTGCTGCTCGAGGCCGGGGTGATGGGGTCGTTCCTGTCGCTGGACCTCTTCCTGTTCTTCGTGATGTTCGAGATCGTGCTCGTGCCGATGTACTTCATCATCGGGGGCTGGGGGTACGACGAGCGGGTGCACGCCGCCACCAAGTTCTTCCTCTTCACGATGGCGGGCTCGGCGCTCATGCTCGTCGGGGTCGTGGCCACCGCGCTGCTCGCGCGCGAGCAGCTCGGTGCGGTCACCTTCGCCCTGCCCGAGCTGCAGCGCGCCGCCGACTTCTCCGTCGCCGAGGGCCGCTGGCTGTTCGCCTCCCTCGCGCTCGCGTTCGCCGTCAAGGTGCCCGTCGTGCCGCTGCACACGTGGCTGCCCGACGCGCACACCCAGGCCCCCACCGGCGGCTCGGTGATCCTCGCGGGCGTGCTGCTCAAGATGGGCACCTACGGCCTGTTGCGCTTCGGCATCGGGCTCTTCCCGGAGGCGGCTCGGTGGGCGAGCCCGCTCTTCTTCACGCTCGCCGTGGTGGGCGTCGTCTACGGCGCGATCGCGGCCACGATGCAGCGCGACCTGAAGCGGCTGGTGGCGTACTCGTCGGTGGCGCACCTGGGGTTCATCGTGCTCGGCACCTTCGCGCTCACGACGCAGGCGGTCTCCGGCGCGGTGGCGCAGATGGTCAACCACGGGGTCTCCACGGGGGCGCTGTTCCTGCTCGTGGGCATGATCTCCGAGCGGCGCCACACGCGCGAGATCGACGCGCTGCGCGGCCTGCAACGCGTCGCCCCCGTGTTCGCCGGCGTCTTCACCGTCGTGATGCTCTCGTCCATCGGCGTGCCCGGGCTGAACGGCTTCGTCGGGGAGTTCCTCGTGCTGATCGGTTCCTTCGGCCCGGCCCGCTGGTGGACGGTGGTGGCCACGACCGGGGTGGTACTGGCCGCGCTCTACCTGTTGTGGGCGTACCAGCGCGTGTTCCACGGCGAGCCCGACGACGCCAACCGCTCGTTTCCCGAGATGACGTGGCGCGAGGGTGCGCTCATGTCGACGTTCGTCGCGATCATCGTCGCCACGGGCGTGTACCCCGGGCCGATGCTGGATCGCATGCAGCCCAGCATCGACGCGCTCATCGCACACGCGGCACGGGCGGGGGGCTGAGCGTGGACGGATCCCTGTTCTCCGCGCCGGCGGTGGAGTGGTGGGCGCTCGCGCCGTTGCTCACGCTCGTCGGGACGGCGCTCGCGATCCTGGTGCTCGGGGCGCTCACACCGCCGTGGCGACCGGGACTGCTGCCGCTCGCCACTTGCACGGGGGCCGGCGCCGCAGCGGT